>Ga0153931_100070_pt1 | contig 46805 bp, 32 predicted proteins | sample TSNJ015MetaG_FD_104730 | JGI IMG/M metagenome (GOLD analysis project Ga0153931, IMG submission 104730) | Attine ant fungus gardens microbial communities from New Jersey, USA - TSNJ015 MetaG | ecosystem: Host-associated > Fungi > Mycelium > Unclassified | place: USA: New Jersey, Wharton State... | reverse complement strand
CGAAGAACACCGGGCGGCCCAGCACCACTTCTTCGAACTCGCGGCCGGCGTTGGCTTCGGCACGGCTCTTGAGTTGGCCGATGAACAGCGCCAGCAAGTCGGTGAAAGGCATCGCGGTGCCCAGCACGCTGGTGTCGTGCTTGATCAACTTGGAACCGAGCAGGCTCTTGAGCGAGCGCATCAGCCGGCCTTCGTAGTTTTCCAGGTATTCGTGCAGGGCCAGGCGACCGTACACCGGGCGGCGCTCCTCGAAGTTGAAGAACACCACCGACGGCAACGTGATCTTGTCGTCCTCCAGCGCAATAAGCGTTTCCATGCCGGGGCGGATCCAGCCGACGGTGGAGTTGGACGTGCCGAAGTCGATACCGCAGGCACGGGCTGGGGATGGGTTTTTCATGTCTATCGGGTTCCGGTTGAAAAACGGCCGCGCAGTGTATGCCAGTCGGGCACGGATGCGTAGGCCGACCATCCGTTAAATCGTGCTTGAAAGTGCAGGATTTGCCCCCACATCTGTTGCATACGGCTAGCGCCGATAACACTTTGACGCACCCCCAGGCCACATCACTCAACAGGTGCAATGCAGCGCACGTTGTGCCCCGGGCTGTGCGATCTCGATTAAGGATGGTGAACCGCCGATGGATTTCAAAGACTACTACAAGATTCTGGGTGTCGAGCCGAGCGCCGATGACAAGGAAATCAAGGCCGCCTATCGCAAGCTCGCACGCAAATATCACCCGGACGTGAGCAAGGAAAAAGACGCCGAAGAGAAATTCAAGGACGCGTCCGAAGCCTATGAAGCGCTTAAAAGCGCCGATAAGCGCGCGGAATACGACGAACTGCGCAAATACGGCCAACATGGCCAGCCGTTCCAGGGGCCACCGGGCTGGCAGAGCCGTGGCGGCTTTGGCGGCGGCCAGGACGCGGGCGACTTTTCGGACTTCTTCAGTTCGATCTTCGGCTCGCGCGGCGACGCGTTTGGCGGCGGTCAGCGCCGTCCAACCGGGCGCAAGGGCCAGGACGTGGAAATGCAGCTGTCGGTATTCCTTGAAGAGACGCTGTCCACCGAGTCCAAGCAGATCAGCTTCCAGGTGCCGCAATACGACGCCTCGGGTCGTCACGTCAGCAACACCACCAAAAGCCTGAACGTGAAAATCCCCGCCGGCGTGGCCGACGGCGAGCGCATCCGCCTCAAGGGCCAGGGTGCGCCGGGCATTGGCGGTGGCGCCAATGGCGATCTGTACCTGATCATCAAGTTTGCGCCGCACCCACGGTTTGAAGTGGACGGTGAAAACCTGATCATCAACCTGCCCCTGGCGCCGTGGGAATTGGCCTTGGGCGCAGAAGTGGCCGTGCCGACCCTCACCGGCAAGATCAACCTCAAGGTGCCGGCCGGCAGCCAGAACGGCCAACGCATGCGCGCCAAAGGTCATGGCCTGCTGAACAAGGCCGGGCAGCGCGGTTACCTGTTCGTGCAGCTCAAGGCCGTGATGCCGAAAACCAGCGACGATGAGGTCAAGGCGTTGTGGCAGGAACTGGCGAAAAAAGCCGCGTTCGATCCGCGAGAAAACTGGAACGGCTGACGCGAGGACGCTCGCGTCCAGGCGCCGAGCACTGCTGGGCAGCACTGCATAGATAGGCCCAGCCAATGGCGGGTGGTGAATAAGCTCCAGCGCTTTATCACCTCCCAAGGGAACCCGCCATGGACCTTCACATCACCCGTCCCCCGGCGCTCGCGCTGCCGGGGGACCAAGGGCAGCATTACGCGTTTCTGTCCTCTGTCATCCCGCCGTATCTGGTGCAGGCGTCTACGCAAAACCGTTCTGGCTTGCGCAGCGTCAAACCCCTCGTAGCGCCCTGGTATGCGCAAGCGACACCGGCGCAAAAAGACGCCCTCAAAACCGTGCTGGACGCCACCTGGCAGTCAACCAACGCCTGGGAAAAACTCCAGGGCAAGGTCCAGACGCTCGTTGCGTTTGCCCGGCCGTTGCTGGAAACCGCGTTGAAACACGCGGGGCATGAACTGGACGTAGAGCAGACCTTTGTGCGCCTCTATAGCCCGGTCCAGGATACGTTCGGCAGAGCGACCGGGGGTTTCGTGCCCAAGACCTTCTCCCTGCTGCAGGCGGCCCTGAACAATTTCGAGGCGCCTGAAACAGCCATCGGTTATTTCAACAGCGCGTCCGGCTTTATCACTCAACCCGATGAGCGCGGCCATTTCGAGCGGCACCCCACGCGCATGACGCTTGAGGCGTTTGCCCGGCTGTGTCGCGACCTCGATCTGGGCGGCCAGTACCAGGCCTACCTGCAGTCGCATTTGCGTCCTGATGACGTGGTGTCCCAGGCCGTCTTGCGCCAGCGCTATCTCACCGCCCAAAAAGATGCGTTCAGCGCCGCAGCCCATCTGGCGCTGCTCAAGGGCGACATTGGCGACGGCGATTTCGCCTTGCTGATGCGCGTGGCCAGCGGCGAGAAAAACATCCGGGTCGGCGACAAACAGCTCTGGTATCGCACGCCAACCGTGATGAACCTGCGTTTGCAGGGCTGCGTGTTGATCGAGCCGTGCGTCAAATACCGCTACAGCACCTGGTTTATCGCCTGGTTCCCCAACGACCCGCAGCACCCGATCAAACGCTACGAAACGTCTTCGACGTTTGTGCAGGCCATGACCGACCGATTGACTCAGGGGGCAGCCCGGGCCGACCGTTCGCAGCCATGGTCGCCCAACGACTTCCAACTGTTTTTCAGCCGCTTCGTGGCGCAAAAAGATCGACCTTATTATTTTCATCGGCTGACCGAACTGGTCGTCGACGCGCCGCTGCAGTCGCAGGCTGCCCAGTGGCTGCGCTCCGAGCAAGGGCGCTTCTGGTCGGGTGTGCTGGCGCCCGAGACGCGCTGGGCGAGCTCAAGCCTGGGCGACCCGGCGCACACCTCGCGCGTGCCGGTCAGCGGGCCGAATCTGCACATCAATGGCGTGGCGTTCAAACAGATCTGGGAAGAGGTCGACCTGTGGGAGGAGCTGTATGAAGGCATGCTGGTGCGCCTGTTCGACGATGCTAAAACACAGGCCATCCCGACAGCCGAAGCGGATGCGCGCGACCGCTCCAGGCGCCTGTCGCACTACCTGAACCTGGGGCTGTTGGTGGTCAATGTGGTCTCGATGGCAGTGCCGCCGCTGGGTTACGCCATGCTCGCGGTGACGGCCGGGCAGTTGCTGTACGAGACCTTCGAGGGTGTTTTCGACATGGCGCAAGGGGACCGTGAAGCTGGCTGGTCACACCTCAACGATGTCGTGGAAAACCTGGCGATGCTGGCCGCCGGTGGCGTGGCGTTTCACTTCACGGTGTCGCCGTTTATCGAACAGCTTAAAAGCGTGCGGCTGCCCGGCGGGAAAATCCGTTTATGGAAGCCCGACATCCAGCCCTATGTGGCGGACATTGCCTTGGCGCCTGAGTCTGTCGCCTCTGAGGAGGGCGTACATCGACGTGCCAATCAGCATGTGCTGAACCTGGAAGGCAGGACGTTTGTGCTCAAGCGCGAGCCGTATTCCGGTAAAAGTCGCATCCAGCATCCTGGCCGGCTGGAGGCTTATCAGCCTGAGGTGCGCCATAACGGTGTCGGTGGCTGGGTGCATGAGGCGGAGTATCCGCTGGGCTGGGAGCAGCCGCGCCTGATGCGGCGCCTCGGGCCGTTTCTGGATGGCTTGAGCGACGCCCAGCTTGAGCAGGTTCGGCGGGTCAGTGACGTTGACGAAAGCGTCTTGCGCCGCTTGCATGTCGAAGGTGAACCGGTGCCTGCGGTGTTGATAGACACCGCGCGGCAGTTTCGTGCCTACGCCGATGCGGTGAGTGTGAGTGAGCAGATCGACCGTGGGCGTTTATCGAGCCGTTTGGCCAGCTATGCGGCGGCGCTGATGGTGCACCTGCCAGGTTGGCCGCGTGCCTGGGCGATTGAGGGGTTCAGGGGCGAGGGCGGCGACGCGGTGCTTTATGGCGATGGCATTACGCCGGTTCAGAAGGTGATCCGGATCAGCCTTCCGGACCTGATGGCGGGCAAGCTCCCCGAGCGGGTGGCGCGTGCGCTCAGTGATGAGCATGCCCGCGAGCTGCTCGGGCAACACGCGCCCCACGACCCGTTGCAGCGTGCGACGTTGCTGCAGAACCGGCTGGCGCAGCACGCCCGGCAGTATCGATCCACGCTGTTCCAAAGCTTCTATGCCGACCAGCAACCGCCCACCGAAAAGGCTGTGCAGCTGTTGCAGCGCGACTTCAAAGGGGTGCCCGCGATCATGGCCCGCGAGCTGCTGGCGCGGGCGCGGCCCAGTCAGGTGGGCGCGCTTGAAACCCGCGGCAAAGTGCCTTTGGCGTTGGCCACGCAGGCGCATCAGTTGCAACGCCAGATGCGTTTGGTTCGCGCCTATGCAGGCCTTTACCTGGATGCCCTGGCCAACCCGGACACCGAGGCGCTGGTGCTCAACACCCTGGAAACCCTGCCGGGCTGGCAAGACGACTTGCGCCTGGAGGTGCGTGCCGAGGGGTTCAATGGTGCGTTGCGGGCCAGCTATGGGCCCGTCAATGCCTCCCACCGCAAAGTGATCGTGCAGGTAGCGGACGGGCAGTACCAGGCCTTCGACGAGGAGGCCAACGCCTTGCATGGCATCAACAGTTTCTACGACTCGTTGCAGCACGCGCTGACTGACGCGCACCGGACGTCGTTGGGCCTGCCTCATGTTGGGCAAGGGCTGGCGTTGAAAGCGTTGATTCAACGGTATGCGCTGCCCCGTCAGCAGTTGCTCAAGGTACTGGGGATGCAGCCCGACAGCCGGCCATTTTTTGTCCCGGCGCGGCGACTGCCGGACGGCCGTCGCGGGTATCCGCTGAGCGGCAGAGGGCAAGGCACCTGGGGGCAGATTATTGAAGAGCGTGTGCGTGCATTGTTCCCGGACATCAGCACCGAAGAACTGACGCAATTGCGCGCAGACAACGACCCCTTCAATGACCAGTGGCTCAAGAACCTGGAAAGTGAATACAAGACCCTGGATCACACCTTGCAAACCTGGCTGAGCGCGCCTATCGAAGGTGTCGGTGAATTCGGCAGTGCCGCTTACCGGCGGCAACTGCAGGTGCGCAGCAAAATTGTGCGCGCGCTCAAGGACGCCTGGCGTGGCATCGGGCCCCGGCATATCGATCACTTGGGCAACTACCTGGGCCAGCAGATCGACTTGAGTGGCGTGCGCATTCGCCGCCAACTCAATAGTTTGCCGGCGCTGACGGCCCGCTTTGGTCACGTCAGTGAATTGAACCTGTCCGAAAGCGATTTTGGCGATGATAACCACCGCTTCCTCACGTACTTCACCGGCGTGTCCAGCCTCAATCTGGAGAATTGCCGGTTGACCCGCCTGCCCGCGCCGCTGTCGCGGATGCCGCGCCTGGGGGTATTGAGCCTCTCGGAAAACCACATCGTGCTGGACGCGCACGGCGTGGCGCAGTTACGTGCACTGCGAAGCCTGTGGATGCTCGAACTCGAAGGCAACCCGCTGGGGTTGGCGCCGGATGTCAGCCAAATGCCCAACCTGCAGATGCTGTTGCTGAGCAATACCGGGCTGGACCGTTGGCCCATCGGCCTGTTCGGGCGGGTCAGGCCGCGTGGGTTCTATCTGAACATGACTGCCAATCGGTTGAGCCGTATACCCGATGTGGCACCCGGCTCTGACCGCGCGGCGCTGATTGCCCGCACCGTGGTAGACCGCAACCTGTTGAGCCCCGACGTGCTCGCCAGGCTCAAGCTGTATATCGAATCGATTGGCCTGGACCCCGAACGTCGGTTTCCGCCACGGGGCGCGCAAGACAGTATCCACTGGAAGGGCGAGCTGACGCCGACGCAGTGGGAAGCCAAGCAACCGCTGTGGGACGCACTGGAGGCGTCGCCGGGCGCCGAGGGTTTTTTTGACGAAATCAGAAAGCTCTCCGAGTCGTCCGACGCGGCCTCCCCGGCCTACAAGCATGAATTGGCGGCTAAAGTCTGGCGCATGCTGGAGGCCGCGTACGCCGATGCCTCTCTGCGCGACAAACTGTTCCAGATGGCCAGTGCGCCCACCACCTGTGTCGATGCCGGTGCGCAACTGTTCAACGCCATGGGGGTTGAAGTGCTCCTGAGCGAAGCTTATTCGGTGCCCAATGAGCAGTTGGTCGGGCTTGAACTGCTGGACCTCGCCAAGGGCAAATCACGCCTGGACGAGCTTGGCCGGATTGCCCATGCCCGCGTAGGCGAATTGCTCAAGAGCGGCCGGCGCTTTGCCCAGTACAACGGCAATGGCGACCCGATTGTTCACCGCGATGCGCAGGGCAGGGTGTTGCGCCCGATTGACGAAGTCGAGATCCACCTGGCGTACGTCACCGGGCTCGCGCAACGCTTGGACCTGCCCTGGCAGTCGCGCAGCATGATGTTCCGCGAGCCGGACGTCACGGCGGCGATGCTGGATGCCGCGTTTGAGCGTGTCACGCGCCTGGAGCAAGGTGACCTGCTCAGGGAAAACCTGCTCGAACAGGATTTCTGGTGCACTTACCTGGAAGGTGCCAACCGCGCGCAGTTCGATGAGTTGAAAGCCAAGGCCGATGCCCTGGACGACTTGCAGGTGGCGCAGCAAACGTGGGCTGCCGACGGCGGTTTGGCCGCGCCGCACAAACTCGCGCTGCGCAAGACCATCGAAGAAGCCGGACGGCGCCTGGGGTTGCCTGCCAGCGAGCTGAGCCCGGGGCAGGTGATGTCGGATGAGGTGTACTTCGCGCAGTTGAGCGCAATGGGCGTGGCGCGCAAAAACCTGCTGCGCCAACTCAGCGACCAGGCCTTGGGCAGAACCCCATGACCTGGCCGCCGAGGCGTCAGAACAGGAAGTAACGCTGCGCCATCGGCAGCACGTCGGCCGGTTCGCACCACAGCAGTACGCCGTCGGCCTTGACCTGGTAGGTCTGTGGGTCCACTTCGATAGCCGGCAGGTAGTCGTTGTGGATCAGGTCGGTTTTCTGCACGTCGCGACACCCCTTGACCACCGCAATCTGCTTTTTCAGGCCCAGGGCTTCGGGCAATCCGGCTGCCTGCGCGGCCTGGCTGATAAAGGTCAGGCTGGTGGCATGCAACGAACTGCCGAAGCTGGCGAACATGGGGCGGTAGTGCACCGGCTGCGGCGTGGGAATCGACGCATTGGCATCGCCCATCAGGCTTGAGGCAATCGCGCCGCCTTTGAGAATCAGGGTCGGTTTGATGCCAAAAAAAGCGGGGCGCCACAGCACCAGGTCGGCCCACTTGCCGACTTCGATAGAGCCGACGATATGGCTGATGCCGTGGGTGATCGCCGGGTTGATGGTGTACTTGGCGATGTAGCGCTTGGCGCGGAAGTTGTCGTTGCCTTCGCCGTCACCCGGCAACGGGCCGCGCTGTTTTTTCATTTTGTCGGCCGTCTGCCAGGTGCGCGTGATGACTTCACCGACGCGGCCCATGGCCTGGCTGTCAGAGCTGATCATCGAGAACGCGCCGAGGTCGTGCAGGATGTCTTCGGCGGCGATGGTCTCGCGGCGGATGCGGCTTTCGGCGAAGGCCACGTCTTCGGCAATGCTGGGGTCCAGGTGATGGCAGACCATCAACATGTCCAGGTGCTCGTCGATGGTATTTCGGGTGAACGGCCGGGTCGGGTTGGTGGAGCTGGGCAGCACGTTCGGGAAGCCGCAGGCCTTGATGATGTCTGGCGCGTGGCCGCCTCCGGCGCCTTCGGTGTGGTAGGTGTGAATGGTGCGGCCCTTGAGCGCGGCGAGCGTGGTTTCGACGAAGCCCGATTCATTCAGCGTGTCGCTGTGGATGGCGACCTGCACGTCATATTCATCGGCGACGCTCAGGCAGTTATCAATGCTCGCAGGCGTGGTGCCCCAGTCTTCGTGCAGCTTCAAACCGATGGCGCCGGCCTTGACCTGCTCGATCAAGGGCTGCGGCAAACTGGCGTTGCCCTTGCCGGTGAAGCCAATGTTCATCGGGAACGAATCGCTGGCCTGAAGCATGCGCGCCAGGTGCCACGGGCCTGACGTACAGGTGGTAGCGTTGGTGCCGGTGGCCGGGCCGGTGCCGCCGCCAATCATGGTGGTGACGCCGCTGGTCAGCGCTTCTTCGATCTGCTGCGGGCAGATGAAATGCACATGGGAGTCGATGCCGCCGGCGGTGAGGATCATGCCTTCACCGGCGATCACTTCGGTGCTGGCGCCGATGGCCATGGTTACGCCCGGCTGGATATCCGGGTTGCCGGCTTTGCCGATCGCGTGAATGCGGCCATTCTTCAGGCCGACGTCGGCCTTGACGATGCCCCAGTGGTCAATGATCAGCGCGTTGGTGATCAGCGTGTCCACGACCTCATGGGCGAGCAACTGGCTTTGGCCCTGGCCGTCGCGGATGACTTTTCCGCCGCCGAACTTCACTTCCTCGCCATACACGGTGAAGTCTTTTTCGACTTCGACGAACAGCTCGGTGTCCGCCAGGCGGACCTTGTCACCGACGGTGGGGCCGTACATGTCGGCGTAGGCTTGGCGGCTGATTTTCATGTGTGTGAACCCTGAAAAATTATGTTGAATGTGAGTCCGCTATCGGGGGCAAGCCCCCTCCCACCTTTGGTTTGTGGACGCGGTCAAAATGTGGGAGGGGGCTTGCCCCCGATGAGGCCCTAAAGGTCGCCCATGATCCGTCCGGCAAATCCGAACACCCGCCGCCCGCCGCTCAAATCGACCAGCTCGACCTCACGGCTCTGCCCCGGCTCGAACCGCACCGCCGTCCCGGCCGGAATATTCAAGCGCATGCCACGGCTCGCCGCGCGGTCAAACGTCAACGCGTCATTGGTTTCAAAAAAATGGTAATGCGAACCCACCTGGATCGGCCGGTCGCCGCTGTTGGCCACGCTGAGGGTGACGGTACGCCGGCCGACATTCAGTTCGATATCGCCAGGCTGGATCTGATATTCACCAGGAATCATGCAGGTTGCCCCAGGGTCTTGTAGTAGATGGCGGTCGGGCTGTAGCGCCCGTCCGGGCTTTGGCAGTAGTCGGGCAATTCACCGATTTTGGTGTAGCGCAGCGACTGGTAAAAGGCTTCGGCACCGGAGCCGGCTTCGGTGTCCAGGTACAGCAGGCCGCGCTTGTGCTGGCGCGCGGCGAGTTCCAGAGCGCTCATCAATTGCTGGCCCAGGCCATGGCGGCGGGCGCTGCTGTGTACCAACAGTTTTTGCACTTCGGCGCGGTTGAGGCCGTTGGCTTTCTGGCACAGCGCCAATTGCACGCTGGCGATCACCTGTTCATCGCGCACCACCACCCACAGCAGCAGGCTGGCGTCTTCGATGCTGGCTTGTACGCCCTTCAGATAGTCGCGGGCCTGGGCTTCATCGAAGTCCGCCATGAAGCCTACCGACGCACCATGCTTCACCGCGTCCAGCAACAGCTCGATCAAGCCCAGACGGTAATGGGCAAAACTTTCAGCATTTACTCGACGCAGTTGAGCAGTGTTCATCGATCTCACTCCTTGGGCGGTTCGGCGCCCGGATTCAATGTCATTTGCATAAAGGTCAGGTCCAGCCAGCGGCCGAACTTGATGCCCACTTGCGGCATGTGCCCGGTGGTGGTGAAACCCAGGCGCTCATGCAGGCGAACAGACGCCTGGTTGCCGCTTTCGATGGCTGCGACCATCACGTGTTTGCCGGCGCTGCGGGCGCGCTCGATCAGCGCTTGCATCAGGCGCGGGCCGAGGCCTTTGCCGCGCTGGTCATTGCGCACATACACCGAGTGCTCGACGCTGTAGCGAAAGCCTTCAAAGGGTCGCCAGTCGCCGAACGAGGCGTAGCCGGTGACTTCATCGTTTTCCACCGCCACCAGGATCGGGTACGCCTGGGCCTGACGCGCCGCGAACCAGGCCTGACGGTTGGCCAGGTCGACGGGTTGTTCGTTCCAGATCGCCGTGGTGTTGAGCACCGCGTCGTTGTAGATGTCTCGAATGGCCGGCAGGTCTTGCTCGGTTGCATCACGAATCATGATCGGCTCTCACGCGATAGGCTGGTGGACGGTGACCAGCTTGGTGCCGTCGGGAAAGGTGGCTTCCACCTGGATATCCGGGATCATTTCCGGGATGCCTTCCATCACTTGCTCGCGGCTGAGCAGGGTGGTGCCGTAGTGCATCAAATCGGCGACGGTGCGGCCATCGCGGGCACCTTCCATCAAGGCAGCGGAAATGTAGGCGATGGTTTCCGGGTAGTTGAGCTTCACGCCTCGTGCCAGGCGGCGTTCGGCGACCAGGCCTGCGGTAAAGATCAGCAGTTTGTCTTTTTCCCGTGGGGTCAAATCCATGGTTCAAGGTCCTTCATAAACAGCATTCTTAAAAACAACAGAGATCCGAGAGTGGGAGCGCGCTTGCCTGCGATGGCATCACCTCGGTACATCAGCTATACCGAGTTGCCTGCATCGCAGGCAAGCCAGCCCCCACAGGGGACAGGTTCCACTTCAGATCGTCATGTGCTCCAAATTCTTGGTGGAACCGCCTCTCGCCCCAGTACGGTCGGACGCAGCAGTTTCCACAGATCAATCAACCAGCCCCGCGCCAGCAGCGCTTCACTGGCCAAACAGCGGGCCACCAGCAGCCCGGGCAGTTGGGTCAGGTCGCCGCGCACCGCATGGGGCAAGGCGCGGCAGCTTTCCAGTAAGTCAGGCTCGATATCGCCAGTGAGCAGCAGTGTGGCGAACACCGGTTGCCCGTCCAGCCCGATGGGCGAGTCGAGCAACCCGTCGGCGCCTACAATGCGCTGGCGCTCATGCCAGAGCAACTGGCCGTCGCGGCGAATGTCCAGGTGCGCTTGAAAGTGGCCCAGGTCAAAACGCTCGCCACTGGCTGGCCGGCCGAGAGCGACCACGTCCCAGTAGAACAGCCGGGCATCGCCTTGCAGGTCAATGCGGGTGGTGAGTTCGGCCTGGGCGGCGCTGAACACGATGGTTTCCTGGGGCAGCCACTCCAGCGTGGCGCCCGCTTCCACGGTCAATTCAAGCTGTTGAAAGGCCGGGCCGCTGGCGCGGTACCACTTGGCTGCGCCGGGGCTGGTCAATTGCGCCCAGGCACCGGCGCCAACATGGGCGCGGATGTCCAGGCGATCACCGCCGGCAATCCCGCCGGGCGGGTGCACGATGATGTGCTGGCACACCTGAGGACCTTCGGCGTACAGGTGCTTTTGCACGCGCAGCGGGCCGAGGTGGCGGCGCATCACCGGGCGCGTGGTGTCGCCGAAACGCGCGTAGCCGAGGTCCAGCTCGGCATGCCAGCTGGGGGTGAACAGGGCAGGGGAAACGGGCAGGTTCATGGTTGAGTGCTTATCGTCAGGACGCTACAGATTAGATGGTAACCAGCCCGCGTACACCCTCACTTTCCATATTTTCACCGCGGCCTTGCTGGACGATTTCGCCGCGTGACATCACCAGGTATTGGTCCGCCAGCTCGGCAGCGAAGTCATAGAACTGCTCCACCAGCAGGATCGCCATATCGCCGCGTGCGGCGAGCTTTTTGATCACCATGCCGATTTCCTTGATCACCGACGGCTGGATGCCTTCGGTGGGCTCATCGAGGATCAACAGGCGCGGGCGGCTGGCCAGGGCGCGGCCAATCGCCAACTGTTGCTGTTGGCCGCCGGACAAGTCACCGCCGCGCCGGTGTTTCATTTGCAGCAGTACCGGGAACAATTCATAGATAAACGCCGGCACTTGCTTGGCCTCAGAACCCGGAAAGCGCGACAGGCCCATCAACAGGTTCTCTTCCACCGTCAGCCGCGCAAAAATCTCCCGGCCCTGTGGCACGTAGGCAATGCCAGCGTGCACGCGCTGATGCGGCTTGAGCCCGGTAATGGCTTTGCCTTCCCAGTTCACCGCGCCTTCTTTGGCCGGCAGCAAACCCATCAGGCACTTGAGCAGGGTGGTTTTGCCCACACCGTTACGGCCGAGCAGGCAGGTGACCTCGCCGATCTTCACGTCAAAAGACAGCCCGCGCAGGATATGGCTACCGCCGTAGTACTGATGCAGCTTGTCGACTTGCAGCATGTTCAAATTCTCCTCAAATCCCTGGTAGGAACCGGATCAACTGTGGGCGCTGGCGTGCCTGCGATGCAGGCAACTCGGTATGCCTGATGGACCGAGGGTGATGCCATCGCAGGCAAGTCAGCTCCCACACCTGAATCGGTTCCCACTAAGCAGCCCGCATCTTGGGTTAGCGACCGAGGTAAACCTCGATCACTCGCTCATTTTCCTGCACGTGTTCCAGCGACCCTTCGGCCAGCACGCTGCCCTGGTGCAACACCGTCACGTGGTCGGCAATCGAGCCGACAAAGCCCATGTCGTGCTCCACCACCATCAGCGAATGTTTGCCCGCCAGGCGCTTGAACAGTTCGGCGGTGAATTCGGTTTCGGCGTCGGTCATGCCCGCCACGGGTTCGTCCAGCAGCAATAGCTGCGGGTCTTGCACGAGCAGCATGCCGATTTCCAGAAACTGCTTTTGCCCGTGTGACAGCAAGCCCGCCGGGCGCTGCGCCGAGGCGCTCAGGCGCAGGGTGTCGAGCACTTCATCGATGCGGTCTTTTTGCTCGCCGCTCAAGCGTGCGCGCAGGCTGGCCCACACGGATTTGTCGGTTTTCTGCGCCAGCTCCAGGTTTTCGAACACGCTGAGGGCTTCGAACACGGTGGGTTTCTGAAACTTGCGGCCGATGCCGGCCTGGGCGATCTGCACCTCGCTCATGCCTGTCAGGTCGAGGGTTTCGCCGAACCAGGCCTTGCCGTGGCTGGGGCGGGTCTTGCCGGTGATCACGTCCATCAGCGTGGTCTTGCCCGCGCCGTTGGGGCCGATGATGCAGCGCAATTCGCCGACGCCGATGTAGAGGTTCAAGTCGTTGAGCGCCTTGAAACCGTCGAAGCTGACGCTGATGTCTTCCAGGGTCAGGATTGTGCCGTGGCGGGTATTGAGGCCCTTGCCGGCGGCCTGGCCGAGGCCGATCGCATCGCGGCTGCTGCCCGCGTCTTTGTTTGGCTCAAGAATGGGTTCGAGCATAAATTCCGCCGTCGCTGTGACTCTCATTGTTCACCCCGTTTCTTCAACAGGCCGATCACGCCCTTGGGCAAATACAAGGTGACGAGGATGAACAGCGCCCCCAGAAAGAACAGCCAGTATTCCGGGAAGGCCACGGTGAACCAGCTCTTCATGCCGTTCACCACACCGGCGCCGAGCAATGGCCCGATCAGCGTGCCACGCCCGCCCAAGGCCACCCACACGGCGGCTTCAATGGAGTTGGTCGGCGACATTTCGCTGGGGTTGATGATGCCCACTTGCGGCACATACAACGCGCCCGCCAGGCCACACAATACCGCGCTCAACACCCACACAAACAGCTTGAAGCCACGCGGGTCATAGCCGCAGAACATCAAGCGGTTCTCGGCATCGCGCAGGGCGGTGAGCACGCGGCCGAACTTGCTCTGCGCCAGGCGCCAGCCGGTGTAGAGGCTGGCGACCAGCAACACGACCGTGGAAAAAAACAGCACCGCCCGCGTGCCTGGCTCGGTAATCCCAAAGCCCAGAATGCTGCGGAAATTGGTGAAGCCGTTATTGCCACCAAACCCGGTCTCGTTGCGAAAAAACAGCAGCATCCCGGCGAAGGTCAGGGCCTGGGTCATGATCGAGAAATACACGCCCTTGATCCGCGAGCGGAAGGCGAAGAAGCCAAACACCAGCGCCAGCAACCCCGGCGCCAATACCACCAGGCACATCGCCCAGAGGAAGTGTTCGGTGCCAACCCAATACCAGGGCAGTTCGGTCCACGACAAAAAGGTCATGAACGCCGGCAGCTCATCGCCGGACGCCTGGCGCATCAGGTACATGCCCATCGCATAACCGCCGAGGGCAAAGAACAAACCGTGGCCGAGGGACAGCATGCCCGCATAGCCCCACACCAGGTCCAGGGCCAGGGCGACGATGGCGTAGCAAAGGATCTTGCCCACCAGCGTGAGGGTGTAGGCCGACACGTGCAGCGGGTTTTCCGGCGCCAGCAGCGAACACAAAGGCAACGCCAGCAGCAGGATCAGGATCACCGCGCCGACGGCTATCGTCAGCGTGGGGCCGGCCTTTTGCGTGGCCGTAAGCATCAATGGCTGGTTCATCAGTCGATCACCCGTCCTTTCAGTGCGAAGAGTCCTTGCGGGCGTTCTGGATAAACAGAATGATCAGCGCGAGGATCAGGATCTTGCCGAGCACGGCGCCGATCTGCGGTTCGAGAATCTTGTTGGCGATGCCCAGCCCGAAGGCGGCCATGACGCTACCTGCCAACTGGCCGACACCGCCGAGCACCACCACCAGGAACGAGTCAATGATGTAGCTCTGGCCCAGGTCCGGACCGACGTTGCCAACCTGGCTCAGGGCCACGCCACCCAGGCCGGCGATGCCGGAGCCCAGGCCAAAGGCGAGCATGTCCACACGCCCGGTGGGCACGCCGCAGCAGGCGGCCATGTTGCGGTTCTGGGTGACGGCACGCACGTTGAGGCCCAGGCGCGTCTTGTTCAGCAACAGCCAGGTCAGCAACACCACGCACAGCGCGAAGGCGATTATCACGATGCGGTTGTACGGCAGCACCAGGTTGGGCAGCACTTGAATGCCACCCGACAGCCACTGCGGGTTGGAGACTTCGACGTTCTGTGCACCGAACACCAGGCGCACCAACTGGATCAGCATCAAACTGATGCCCCAGGTGGCGAGCAGGGTTTCCAGCGGACGGCCGTAGAGGTGACGAATCACGGTGCGTTCCAGGGCCATGCCGATGGCGGCGGTGACAAAAAACGCCACCGGCAACGCGATCAATGGGTAGAACTCGATGGCCGCTGGCACGTAGCGCTGCATCAGCAGTTGCACCACGTAAGTCGAATAAGCGCCGAGCATCAGCATCTCGCCGTGGGCCATGTTGATCACGCCGAGCAGGCCGAAGGTGATCGCCAGGCCCAGGGCCGCAAGCAGCAGAATCGAACCCAGGGACATGCCGCTGAAGGCCTGGCCGAGGATCTCGCCGACCATCAATTTGCGTTTGACCTGCGCCAGGCTGGTCTCGGCGGCGGTGTGCACGGCGGCGTCGGTTTCAACCCCCGGCGCCAGCAGGGCTTCGAGGCGCGTGCGCGCCAGCGGGTCGCCGGTGCTGCCCAGCAAGCGCACGGCAGCAAGGCGCACCACGGGGTCGGTATCAACCAATTGCAGGTTGGCCAGCGCCAGACTGAGGGCGGTGTGCACGTCCTCGTTGGTCTCGGCGGCGACCTGCTGGTCGAGGAATTTGAGCTGCGCAGGCTGCGCGGTTTTTTGCAGGGTTTGCGCGGCGGCCAGGCGCACCTTGGGGTCGGCGGCGAGCAACTGCTGACTGGCCTGCACGTTGTCGATCAAGCCACGCAGGCGGTTGTTCAGGCGCACGGTTTTGGTTTCGCCGTTGAGCGTGATCTGGCCTTGTTGCAGGGCGTCCACCAGCTCGATGCGTGCCGGGTCAGGCTGGGCAGCCCAGTCCTGCAGCAGCTTGGCTTGTTGCATCGGGTTGGCGGCAAGGAAGTCTTCGGCGTCGCCTGCATATACCGCCAAAGGCAGCAGCAACAAGGCCGTGAGGATGAAACGGTGCAGGGCAGTGGGCATAACAAAATGTCCTGATCATGCGCGGACAGTGTGGGAGGGGGCTTGCCCCCGATGGCTGGGTGTCAGGCACTGCATGTGTTGCCTGATGCACCGCAATCGGGGGCAAGCCCCCTCCCACATTTTTAATCTGCGCTAGGGGCCTTAGTTGCTCTTGACGGCGTAGTCCGGCTTCTTGTCATTGCCAGGGATGTACGGGCTCCATGGCTGCGCACGAATCGGCTCCTGGGTCTGCCACACCACCGAGAACTGCCCGTCAGACTGGATCTCGCCGATCATCACCGGCTTGTGCAGGTGGTGGTTGGTTTTATCCATGGTCAGGGTGAAGCCCGACGGCGCGGCAAAGGTCTGCCCGGCCATGGCTTCGCGCACTTTGTCGACGTCGGTGGACTTGGCTTTCTCCACCGCCTGCGCCCACATATGGATACCGACGTACGTGGCCTCCATCGGGTCGTTGGTCACCGCTTTATCCGCGCCCGGCAGGTTGTGGGCCTTGGCGTAAGCCTTCCAGTCGGCGACGAATTTCTTGTTCACCGGGTTCTCCACCGACTGGAAGTAGTTCCAGGCGGCGAGGTTGCCCACCAGCGGCTTGGTGTCGATGCCGCGCAGTTCTTCTTCACCCACGGAGAAGGCCACCACCGGTACGTCGGTGGCTTTCAGGCCCTGGTTGGCCAGCTCTTTGTAGAACGGCACGTTGGAGTCGCCATTGACGGTGGAGATCACCGCGGTCTTGCCACCGGCCGAGAACTTTTTGATGTTGGCCACGATGGTCTGGTAATCGGCGTGGCCGAACGGGGTGTAGACCTCTTCGATATCTTTGTCGGCTACGCCTTTGGAGTGCAGGAACGAGCGCAGGATTTTGTTGGTGGTGCGCGGGTACACGTAGTCGGTGCCGAGCAGGAAGAAGCGCTTGGCGCCGCCGCCTTCTTCGCTCATCAGGTATTCCACCGCCGGGATCGCCTGTTGGTTGGGCGCCGCACCGGTATAGAACACGTTCGGCGACATCTCTTCGCCTTCGTATTGCACGGGGTAGAACAGCAAACCGTTGAGTTCTTCGAACACCGGCAGCACGGATTTGCGCGACACCGAGGTCCAGCAGCCGAACACCACGGCGACTTTGTCCTGGGTCAGCAGCTGACGGCCTTTTTCGGCGAACAACGGCCAGTTCGATGCAGGGTCGACCACCACCGGCTCGAGCATCTTGCCGTTCACGCCGCCTTTGGCGTTGATCTCGTCAATGGTCATCAACGCCATGTCTTTGAGCGAGGTCTCGGAGATTGCCATGGTCCCGGACAGCGAGTGCAGGATGCCGACCTTGATGGTCTCGGCGGCCTGCACGGTCCAGGTCAGACCCATGGCGGCAATGGAGGCGGACAGGGTGAAAGCCTTGATCAAACTGCGACGCTTCATGGTGCGATCTCCAGAAACTCAAGTTGTTATGAGGGCATTGCACAGGCTTTTGCAAAGGCTGTGCCGAGGTGCACGCGGGCGCTTGTTTGCGCAGCAGACGGACGCTGCCGGGCCGGGCGCGCGCACCAGATCGGCGCGCTGGCGGGATGGGCGTGCACGGGGTGCGCTGAAGTGGTGCCGGGGTCGACAACTATCTAGCGCCGCCTGGAATCGCGTTGATGGAACAGTGACCGCTCCTCACTTTCCAAGGACTGAACTTATGCCACGTACCCCAAGAGTCGCTGCGCCGCCGCCGACCCTGCCGGTCTTGAGCCCGCCGTTTATCAGCGCCGACGATGCCGCGCGTTGGGCCTATGGGCAGGGCGACTACGCAGCGGCCGACAAGGAATTGGGTGGCGCGATTCTCAAGCAGGGCCACTACTGGTTTGCCACAACGCCTGTGGCCGACCAGCACGTCACCTTCGATCATCGGATCGTGCTGGCCACCGACGCCGAGGATAATTTCATCGCCCCCGAGGGCTATACCTGCGAGGCGCTCTATCACTCGCACCCGCCGGACATGGCGCAGGTGAAGCGGCACAACCCCGGCATGAGCGATGAGCAGGCCTCGGTGTTCATCAGTTTTTTCTCGCCTGCCGACCTGCGTTTTATCATCGAACACCGGCGTTCAGTGGTGGCGCACTATGTGTTTGGCCCCGAAGGCTCATTGCTCAAATACGTGAGCAGTGGCTCGGCGGCCGAAGTGCTATTGAGAAAGCGCATTGCCGGTGAGGAGCCATTCGCGCCCTCTGCAGACTTCGAGTCGTTGATCTGGCAGGCCGCGCAAGCCGGCGATCTGCGTGTGGTGGTGGCCAACGCGCACTGGGGCGGCGTGCGCGGGCGGGTCAAGCACGGCTGGCGGATCAACGCCGCCGTCACGCAGGTGACAGAGGAACAGCCGTTCTGCACGTCGGTCTTCGAGCGTGCAGACCTGGCGCTGATGGCCGCGCGCGCGTTGTTCCCTGAAGGCTCAGCTCAGGGCTTTGTGCTTAAGCACACGCGCGGCGAAGCGTATGTGGCGACTTACCCCGAGGCGCTTGGCACGCCGTTGTTCTCTCCCGCAGCCCGGTTTCCGTTGCGCGCCGATGGCCAGTTACGCCTGCCCTCAAACTTTCGACTGGAGGCCATCTATTACCGCGCCACGCCCTTGGCCGCGGACATTTCCGCACGTGAACCCTGGCTGTATTCCACCTTCTTTACCCCCGCCGAAGTGGCTGCCGCCATCACCCAGTCGCGCGCGACCCTGGCGCTGCAGGATAAGGCGCGTGGGCTCCAGCTGTATCTGCAGGCGTCGGATGGCGCGCTGCTCAAACTGCAAGTGCCCGGCGCCGAGACCGACCTGGCCGGCGCTGATGTTGACGACAACGGCGCCCAGGCCGCGCTGCTGGCCGGCACGCTGAGCCCGCGTGGCTATGTACGCCGGGTGATTGCCTCAACGACGGTGTCGGTAGTGGCGGCGGGGTTACTTTGGCGAACGGTCGGCCCGGTAGACAATCGGTCGGCGGTGCTGGACGGTGTTTCGCGGGCGGTGATAAGCCGCGCCTTTATTTCGGCTAACGATGCGGCGGTGTATGCGCACGAGCAGATAGGGCGGCGCCGCGAGCGTGCCTACGGCGGCTACGTGCTCAAAGACGCTAAAGGACATTTCTTTATCACCGCGCCTGAGGCAAGTGATGCCAACCCGTTCGCCCAGTTGCTGTTTTTTCCTGCGGATGGGCAAGGCCCGTTGATTCCGCCTGAGCCGTATCAGGTAGTTGCGCGTTACGGCTCGCACCCCGCGCTGTCGATGATCGACCCCGATTGGGTGGCGCAGCGACGCTGGAGCCGTGAAGACGCGCTGATCAACCTGCAGGTTTTTTCCGCCGATGAAATCCACGCTGTGATCAGTCACAGGCAGCCGGCCTATCTGTCGGCCGCCGAGGATTGTTTACTGGCGTACACGCCGAGTTTTTCCAGTGCTGAGCAACGGCTGCTGAGCCAAACTGCGCCGCAACCGGGTGGCAGTGCCGCTCAGCAACGGCTGGACAGCGGGCAGGTCAAGCCTGCGCAATGGGTCATCGTGCTGGCCGAAGCCGGTGATTTGCGGGTGATCCTGGGCAATGCCTTGTGGGGCCCGCGCTCGCCGGTCTATGACGACTGGACTGCGTATTTTGACTATGCGCCAAGAGTCGGCGCGCCGGACTACGCGACCTATGGCGCGCTGTTTGCCAGCGCAGACGCGGCCGCTCGCAACCTTCACGCACGGGTTCATGGGCGCAACCTTGCCGAGCAGGCGTACTTCGGTTTTATTCTCAAGCACAAGGACACCGAGCAATACCTGGCGAGCGAGGTCGCAGGCGCGGGCGACCAGAATGCCCTGTTCAAGCTCAACCGTGTGTTTGCCCCGATTGCGGGCGGCGATTTCCGCTTTCCTGACGGGTTCGTTCTGTGTGGATTGTTTCGTTCGCAGCAGTGGCAACCGGCGGACCTGCCTGCCCCAACCGCCTGGCTGACCCGCTACTTCGTGATGCCCAAGGTGCTGTACGTCGCCCTCTACGACACCAAGCGCGCGGGCGAAAAATACAACCATGGCAAAAACCTGCCGGTGTACTTCTCGACCGAGGAGGGCGCTTTGCTGCGGTACGTGTCGCTGCCCTTCAACGTGGGAAGTGGCGGCCCGGTGGACAGGGTCCTTGAGGAAGACGAACGCTTGTTGATTTCGGGCCAGAAGACGGCGCAAGCCTTTGTCCGCGACTGGGCCGACCGAGGTGAACTCAAGGTGATCCACACCAGCCAGTGCTGGGACACCCCGGGCGTGGTATCGCGTACCTGGGCCGGCTACGAACACCTGGCTCGACGCCGGTTGAGCCCGGCCTTCGCCAGCGCGGATGATGCGGCGCGTTATGCCGCCGACATTATCGGCGAGGGACGCCGCCGCGCCTATGGCGGGGTGCTGCTGCGGCAGGCGGATGGCCTGTACGTGGCGACGGACCCATTGGCCTTGCCGGCACAGGGTTTTGCGCTGAACTGGGTGTACCCCGATGTGGCCGTCACTGGCGGGCTTTATCCCCAAGGCAGCACTGTCGTGGCGCGCTACCGCTCGGTGCTTGGCGAGGAGACGCAAATGCTGTTGGCCGCCGAGCAAAAGGCTATCTACCAGAGCATGCTGCCCACCGCCGTGCTGTCGAACCTGTTGCACCGTGACCCGCGCATACAGCGCGAATACCTGTTCGGGCCCCACGGCACGATCCTGCGTTACCAGTTGACCGGCTCGGTGGAGGAAGCGGCGCTGAAAGCGCGTCTGGTGCCCCTGAACCCACTGAACGGCAACCAAGTAGACACCCAGGTCGAACGCCAACTGCGGGCCGGTACCCTGCTGCCGGGTGACTTCGTCGGCCAGGTCGCCAAGGCCGGCGACCTGCGCGTTATCAAGGGCAATGCGTTGTGGGGGTTTGCCCGGCGCGTGAGCGCGCCTTTCGTGGCGAATCTGGCGACCCTGCCGGCCCTGGAGATCAAGCAGGTATTCGCCGATGCGCCGTGCAGCCCGATCTTTGCCCGCGCCGACGACGCCGTACGTTATGCACAACGATTGGCATCGCCCCGGCCAGAGGTGCAGTTCGGTTACGTGCTCAAGGCCGTCAATAAAAATGCCTACATGACTACTCTGCCGCTGGTGCGCGGGGATTACACGCGGCTCGCACAGGTTTTTGCCGACGGCTTGCTGCCCCAGGGCTATGGCTTGGATGGCCTGTATTTGTGCGCCTCTACCGCTGCGATTGCGCCGCCCAGCGATGCCATGGCCACCAGCTTCTTCACTCCCCAGGCGTTGGCCGGTGGCGTCGGCTTCGTCAGCAATTTGTCCAAAAGCCGAGGCTTGCCGCTTTACCTGCTGTGTGCCGACGGGGCGCTGCTCAGCTATGTGGTCAACAAGAACGGCCGGCAATTGGCCTACGCGATGCTCAGCCAAGCGGGCGCCATCGCCCGGCGCATGCTTGAGGGCAGCTCGACCGTCGCAAGCTTTGTCAGAGAACTGGCGGCCAAGGGCGCGCTGGAGGTGCGGGTGCGCAGCACCGTGTGGGGCAAGGAGCAGGCCGTAACGGCGCAGTGGCAGCCCAACGCCGAACCCTGGCCGTTCGAACACAACCCGCACGTGCTGTCATTTTGTGGGCCGTTGTTCAGTCATGCCGATGACGCGGCGCGCTGGGCTCGTAAACAGGTGGGCCCGTTCAAGGGCGTCGAATACCTCGGCGCGGTGCTGACCTGTCCCGGGATTACGGGGTTTGTGCCACTTGACCCGATAGAGGACCGCCACGCCTGGCTGCAGGACACGATTGTGAGACTGTTCCGGTTCGAGCGCGCCGGGCTTGAGGTCACCGTCGCCCACCCGCTGCTCGGCTACGCCGTCAACGCCGTCCAGGCCTTCTACAAAGGCATGGCTGCCGTGCCGAACCTGCAGGCGCAGGAATGGAAGCTGCTGAACAATTTTGTCTCCGGCAACGAGCTGAGGTCGTACCTGGACATCGTCAAGATCAACCGCCCCGTCGCCGAGAGTGTGTACCTGACGTGCCGAGGCGGCGCGCTGCTCAAGTATGTGCCCGGTTTCACGGCGGCCGAGACGCAATTGTTGAGTGCCGGTGCGTCGGTTTTGCCCAGCGCGTTGGTCAGCGGTTTGTGGGCGGCCGGCCAGCTTGCGGTGCTGGAAACCGACGCCTTCTGGACCCGCGCAGGGGTGTTGGGCACGGCGTGGCAAGCCAACCTGCAGGCCGAACCTGACCCGCTGGACGTCCAGTACGGTCGGGACAAGGACGAACTCTGAGGTGTTATCAGCGCTTGCGCATCAGCCCGATAAAAAACAGCCCGCCAATCGCCGCCGTGGCAACGCCGATCGGCAAGTCCTCGGGGGCGATCAGCGTGCGTGCGGCCACGTCGACCCACACCAGGAACACGCTGCCCAGCAGCACGCACACCGGCAATAAACGCCGATGCTCGGCGCCGACCAGGCGCCGGGCAATGTGCGGCACCATCAGCCCCACAAAACCGATGGAGCCGCTGATCGACACCAGCACTGCGGTCATCAACGAGGCGACCAGGAACACTTTCAGCCGCACAGTGCGTGCGTTGAGGCCGAGGGTCACGGCGGTCTGTTCGCCGGCCATCAAGGCATTGAGCGGGCGCGCCATGCTCAGCAGCAACAGCAGGCCCAGCAGCACCGTGATACACGGAATCGTCAGCAGCTCCCAACGTGCGAGCCCGAGCCCGCCAAGCATCCAGAACATCACCGCCGACGCGGCGCGGTGGTCGCCCATGAACAGCAACAGGTTGGCTGCCGCCATCATGACAAACGACACGGCCACGCCGCACAGCAGCAGGCGATCGCTCTCCAGTCGCCCGTTGCGGCTCGCCACCGCCAGCACCACCAGCATGCTCAGCAGCGCGCCGATAAAGGCGGCGATGGGCAGCGTGAGCAGGCCGATGATTTCCCCCACATGCAGCACCACGATCACCGCGCCGAGGGTGGCGCCGGAGGTCACGCCCAGCAGGTGCGGGTCGGCCAGCGGGTTGCGCGTCACCGCTTGCAACACCGCACCGATCAGCGCCAGCCCGGCGCCCACCAGTGCACCGAGCAGCATGCGCGGCACGCGGATCAGCCAGACGATGTGTTCCTGCCCGGTGCTCCAATTCACTTCACCGAGGCCGAACGCCTTGTTCAGCAAAATGCGCCACACCACGTCTACCGGCACCCGCGCCGAGCCGAACCCCAGCGAAATCACGCAGGAGACCAACAGCAACGCACCCAGGGCGCTTAACAGCAGGACGTAGCGCCGCGTGATCATTCGCCGTGGAACCCCTTGGCCAGGGTTTCCACCGCCAGCACGTTATCGATGCCCGGCGTGGCCTGCACGTAGGGGATCACGATAAAGCGCTGATTACGGATGGCGTCCACCGATTGCAAGGCCGGGTTGTTGAGCAGAAAGTGCGCCTTTTGCTCGGCTGTGACTTCGCTGTAATCGACGATCACGATCACCTGCGGGTTGCGTTCCACCACCGTTTCCCAGTTGACGCGGGTCCAGCTGGCGTCGATGTCATCGAGAATATTGCGCCCACCGGCGGCCTCGATCAGCGCCTGCGGCATGCCCAGGCGGCCGGAGGTCATGGCGCGGTCTTCGCCGCTGTCGTAGAGGAACACGCGAGGCTTCTCGGCGGGCAGGTCTCTTTGCACCTCGGCAACGTGCGCCTGCATCTGCGCGATCAAGGCGTTGGCGCGGTCCTGCACGTCGAAGATCCTGCCCAGGTTGCGCAGGTCGTTATAGGTGTCTTCCAGCGTGGCGGCGGGGCGCTTCATCACAAAGGCGCACGACTCGGTCAGCTCATACACGTTGATGCCCAAAGGTTGCAGGGTTTGCGGCGTGAGGTCGCCGCCCACGCGCATGCCGTAGTCCCAGCCGGCGAAGAAGAAATCGACGTTGGCATTGAGCAGCGTTTCCACCGACGGGTACTTGCTCGCCAGCTCCGGCAGGCCGTCGAGGCTGCTGGCCATTTGCGGAGTGACCGACTTCCAGCCGGTCACTCCGCTGTAGCCGGCCATCTGCGGCTTGAGGCCGAGCGCGAGCATCATCTGGGTCATGTTGATGTCGTGGCTGACCGCATGTTTGGGCGCTTGCTGAAAGGTCACGTCGCGGTTGCAGCTTTTGACGGTCACCGGGTAATGGGTCGCTTGGGCGAACGCTTGGGCAGTGCCGAACATCAGGGCGAGAGACAACAGGGCGCGCAGGGTCATGGTTGGGTTATCCAGGTGATTCGGGGGTAGCCGGACAAGGGGTGAGTGTCGATCAGTGCGTCAACGCCAAACACGTCACGCAGCAACTCGGCGGTCAGCACGTGGTGAGGTGTGCCGCTGGCGACGATGCGCCCGTGGTTGATCACGTACAGGCGGTCACAGAAGGCAGCGGCCAGGTTCAGGTCGTGGATGCTCGCCAGGGTGCCGATGTTCAGGCGTTTGATCAGCCGCAGTAGCTCAAGCTGATAACGCGGGTCGAGGTGATTGGTCGGTTCGTCGAGGATCAGCAATTGCGGTTGCTGGGCCAACGCGCGGGCGAGGATGACGCGCTGCTTTTCACCGCCCGAGAGGGTGGCGAACGCATGGTCTTCAAAGCCCTGCATGCCGACCGATGCCAGCGCTGCTTGAATCAATTGTCGGTCGTGAAGCGTGTCGCCATCGAACAAGCCTTTATGAGGCGTGCGGCCCATGGCGACCACTTCATCCACGCGTACACCGAAGGCGTCGGGAAATTCCTGCAGCACCACGGCGATACGTTGTGCGCACCACTTGGCGCTGTGCTTCCAGACGTTTTGGTGTTCGAGCAGTACGTCGCCGTGTTCCGGTTTGGTGAAGCGATAGGCGCAGCGCAACAGGCTGGTTTTGCCGCTGCCATTGGGACCGATCAGCCCGACAAACTCCCCCGCACCGACCTGCAGGCTGGCGTCACGCAGTTGGAACTGGTGATTGCAGTGGTCGTGGCCCGGTAGGGTCCAGGTCAGGTCGGTGAGTGAGAGTGAGGCCATTCATATTCTCAAGGTCAGCGCAGATCAAACAACGTGGGAGCGGGCTTGCTCGCGAAGGCGGTGGTTCAGTGAAAGACGTGATGGCTGACACACCGCATTCGCGAGCAAGCCCGCTCCCACAGGGTTCCATGGTGTATCCGTTAAAAGGTGTAATCCACCGTCACGAAGAATGAACGTGGCTCACCCAAAATCCACTGCTGGCCGTTGTTGTACTGGCTGACCGCGTAAGTGCGGTTGAACAGGTTGTTCAGCTCCAGGCCCAGCGTGGTGTTGCGCATCGCCTTCCACGTCACGGTCGCGTCGGCCACGGTGTAGCTCGGCACCTCGCTGCTGTTGGCGGTGTCGGCATACCGCGCGCTGACGTAACGCACCCCGGCACCGGCGCGCACATTATCGGTCACGGCCTTGCTCAGCCACAGGTTGGCAGTACGGTTGGGGACGTCCACCGGGCGGTTGCCGGCGCGGGATACCGCCTGGCCATTCACCGCTTCGGAAAAGTCGTCGTACTTGGCCCGCACGATGGCGGCGTTCGCTTGCAATTGCCAGGCGTTCGGCAGTTGCAGGTCGAGGCTGGCTTCCAGGCCGTTCGAGGATTGCTGGCCGACTTGTTGTTGCAGCGTGGTGCCGGGGATGTTGGTCAACAGCTTCTTTTTGACGATGTGATAGGCCGCCAGCGTCCACTCGCCGCGCGAGTCCCAGAATGCCTGCTTGATACCGACTTCGGCTTGCTTGGCAGTGGACAAGCCAAACTGCTGTTGGCTCGGGCTCAAGCTGATCAGGCTGCCGACGCCGTCGGTGCTGGTGGCGTATTGGCCGTAGACCGAAGTGTCCGGGGTGATCGCGTAGACCAGGCCGGCTTTCCAGTTGTTGCCGGTGAGGGTTCTGTCGGCGTCCTGGTTCGCTGTGGTCAGGTCGTTGCTGTCGATGTGCAGATAGTCACGGCGCGCGCCGGTGATCAGCGACAGTTTATCGGTCAGTTGCAGGCGGTTTTCAGCGAAGGCGGCGAGCTGTCTGGTAGTGCTGACCGACTGCGCAATAAAGGGGCTGTCGCTTTCAAACGGTTGTGGCACGGGATGGTTGATGTCCACCGGCTGGCCGCCACCCGGCAGGTCGTCGAAGGGCGCGTTGCTCGCCAGACGGAAGCGAATACGGTTGTACTCGACCCCTGTCACGGTCTGGCTGTCGAGGCCCAACAGGGTGTGTTTGAAGGTGAAGGTCTGGCGGTCGCCGACCTGTTCCTGATCGTGCTTGATGCCCAGGTAGCTCTGGCGTACGAGCCCGCCGTCCACATAGCTGTAGCTCTCGGCGTTTTGCCAGCGACGCTGGTTTTTCAGGTACGACAGCTCGTTGGTGGCCGTGACGTTGTCGTTGATCTGCCACTCGCTGGTCAGGCGTGTCCACTGGTCGTTGTAGTGCTGTTTGTCGTCGCTGACGTTGTAGTTTTTGTCGCGCAGGCTTTTGTGCAACTGGCCATTGATCAGCGGCGTGCCGTAGTAATTCTGCGGGGTCTGGTCGCCATAGTCGTGTGCCAGGGTGACGCTCAGGTTGTCGGCCGGCTGCCAGCGCAGGGCGCCGCTGACGAAGTCGCTGGCAGAGTCGCCGCGCGCGATGAAACCGTTGCTGCGCAGGCGGTTGATGTTGAGGCGGTAGCTCAGGGTGTCGGTCAGCGAGCCGCCGCTGTCCAGGGCTTGCTGCTGGCGGTCATAGGAACCGTAGCCGAGGCGCAGGTGGTTTTCGATCTCGCCTTCAAACGGCTTTTTCGGCAGGGTGTTGATCACCGCGCCCGTGGCGCCCTGGCCGTAGATCACCGAGGCGGGGCCGCGCAACACATCCACGCGTTCAACCGACCAGGTGTCTACCGGGAAGGTGGAAGTGCCCGCGCCGTCGAACATGCGCTGGCCGTCGTACAGTTGCAGCACCGCACTCTGCCCGGTAAAGCCGCGCGCCTGCAACGAGGTGCCGCCGTCGCCCGGCGTGCCGGTGCGGCTGATGCCGGTGGCGCGCGAGATAGCGTCCTGCACACTGGCGTCGCCGCGTTCGCGGATTTTTTCGCCGGTCTGGCTTTCAACACTGCCAGGGGTTTGCAGGGCCGTAAGGTTCAGGCGCGAGCCCGCAGTGGTCGGGGTGTTGAGGTCGACGCGTTCGTCATCCACGGCGGTTGCGGTGACGGGGCTGGCGGGCAGAGTCAGGGCCTGGGCACTGGTGTGCAGGGCGAGCAGGCACAGGCCGGGCGCTAGGTACTTGTTCATCGATCAATCAATCACTTCTTGGAGGGGTACTCGCCGCAGTGCGCGGCGAGCAACAATAACGCAGAAAGTGTTATAAGTTAACACTTATTGGCTGCGGGACAAAAGTCGCGCAAGGCTACAGAAGGGCTCTGCCGTGGGCATCTCGCCTGCCTCATGCTGAACCTGAGGTAGATTCACGTTGGTTGAACACGCGCGCCAACACCAGCCGATCCAATGCCCACACCCCGATCAACGAGGCGCCGACCAAGGGGAAAATGATCGCCAGCGCGAGCATGATCCCCATCGCGGTTTTCCACTTCGGCACGTCATGGCGCAGCGGTGGCACACCCAGGCCACCGGCAGGCCGGCGTTTCCACCAGATCACCACACCACTCACCGCGCTGAGCAAAATCATCAGGCAGATCAGCAGCACGATCAGTTGGTTGACCCAACCGAACATCTTGCCTTCGTGCAGCATCACGCCCGTTTCGGTGGCGCGCGCCACCGTGTTGTAGTGTTCCCAACGCACATCGGCGAGCACCTTGCCGGTGTATTGGTCCACGTGCAGGGTCGCGTCGTTGCGTGGGTCGTTGGCGAACACCGCGACGGTGAACACACCGTCGGCGGTGCTGGGAAAGGTGATGCTGTAGCCGGGCTCAACCTGGCGAGCATTGGCCAGATCGACCACCTGCTGCAAACGCACGGTTGGCGCAGCCGGGCCCGAATGCATGGCGCCGTGGTTCATGTGTTCGGCGTGGTCGCCGGACATTGGCATCGGCGTGTTTTCCATCGCCCACGGCACGGTTTGCTGGCTGGCGGTATTGAGGCTGCGCGCCTGCTGATCCGACTGCGGCACGGTGTTCCACATCGCCGCCGGAAAGCGATTCCACAACGCGGCGTATTGCTTGCCCCAGAAGCCGGTCCAGGTCATGCCGCTGAGCAGCATCACCAATAAAAACGCCGCCCCCCAGAAACCGGCGACGGCGTGCATGTCGCGCCAGAACACGCGCCCACGCGCGTTGAACCGTGGCCATAACACCCCGGCCGACGACTTGCCGCGCGGCCACCACAGGTACAGGCCGGACACCACCAGCATCACGCCCCAACCGGCGGCGAGTTCCACCAGGCGGTCGCCGACGGTGCCGATCATCAGCTCACCGTGGAGTGCGCGGGCGATGGCTTGCAGGTTGTATTTGGCATCCTGTTCGCCAAGCACGGTGCCGCGGTACGGGTCCACGAATACGGTCACTTCGCGGCCGCTGTCATGCATCACGAACTGCGCGCTGCTGGTGGCGTCGGCCGGTGGCAGGTATTTACTGATTTTGCCCTGGGGAAAGGCTGCCTGCGCGCGCTGTAATTGCTCGTCGGCACTCAAGGCGTGTTCGGCGCTTTGCACGGTGAGCAGGTCGGCGTACATCAGCGGGTCGAGCTGGGGTTTGAACAGGTAGATGATGCCGGTGAGGGCCAGCAGCACCATGAAAGGCGCGACGAAAAGCCCGGCGTAGAAGTGCCAGCGCCAGGCCAGGTTGTAGAAGGAAATCTTTTGAGTGGTCATCAGGATGCTCCGCAAAGGCTTTAAAAATTTTATTCAGTTATGCCGCCTTCGCGAGCAAGCCTCTCCCACATTTGAAATGCATTCCAAGTGTGGGAGCGGGCTTGCCCGCGAGGCTTTTAGAAGCTCATGTCCACCTTGGTCCAGAGCGTGCGCCCCGGTTCCTTGATGGCTTGCGGGTCGCTGGCCGGGTAGCCGAACCCGGCGTTGCCGGCCAGGTTCAAGTGCTCGGCATAGGCTTTGCCAAACAGGTTGTCGACGCCGGTGCTGACCTTGAAGTGCTTATTGATGCGGTACGCCGCGTTCAGCGAGAACACGCCAAAACCGCCGCTTTTGTCGAAGTCCTTGCCGACCACGTTGCCCTTGTTCGGGTCGATGCGGTTTTGCGCTGCAACCACGCGCCACAAGGCACCGGCGCTCCAGTCGTCTTCGCTGTAGGTCAGGCCGAAACGCGCGTCCAGCGGCGGCATTTGCGGCAGGGCCTTGCCGTCGCTGGTGTTCTTGCCCCAGGCGTAGGCGAGGCTGGCGTCGGCTTTCCAGTGGCGCGTCAGCTTGTACGCCGCGCCGAGTTCGCCGCCCATGATGCGGGCATCGACGTTACGCGCCTGGGAGGTGGTGCCCATCATGCCGGGCGTGTAGTCGAACAGGATGAAGTCGCGCACCTGGCCGACATAAGCCGAGGCCCAGGCTTCCACGTCAGCGGTTTTGTACTGCGCGCCGAAATCGAGTTGGGTGGTTTTTTCCGGCTTCACACCTTCGAAAGCATTCACTGAACCGACCGCGCCGGTATTAGGGGAAAACAGCTCCCAGTAATCCGGGAAACGTTCCGAATGGCCCAGCCCGGCGTAGACAGTGGTGGGGCTGTCGGCCAAGTCGTGCTCAAAGCGCACAAAGCCCGACGGCAGCGTATCGGCGCGGGTGTCGTCGGCGGTAGGGTTGGGGCGGGACATCATCCCTGAACCGGTCGTCTGGCGAAAATCCTTGGCCGAGGCGCGGTCCAGACGCGCGCCGGTGATCAGGCGATCGCGGTCGGCGGCGTACCAGGTCAGTTCGCCGAACACGCCATAGTTGTGGAAGTTGGCGTCCTTGTTGCGCGGCAAATCCTTGTAGGTGTCGATGCCCATGCTGCTGCGCTGGCGGTGCTCGTTGGTCTGCGCGTCCAGGCCGCTGATCAGTTGCACATCGGCCCAGCGCCAGGTGGCCTTGATCCGCGCGCCGAGGGTGCGGCGGTCGACGTTGGAGGCCATGGGCCCGGCCATCATGCCGGTGCCGGACGGCGTGCGCAGGCTGTAGTTGTCCATCACATGGTCGGCGTAGTTGTAGTAGACCTGGGCTTCAACTTTATCCAGCACCTCGCCGATGTTGGATTTTTCGAAGCGCAGGCCCAGGCTTTCGCGCAGGAACTGCGAACCGTCCATGCCGCGCCCGGCGTAGCGTGCTTCGCCATCGCCACGGCCGGCGGTAAGTTCCAGCAGGGTGTCGGCGTCGGGGGTAAAACCGACGGCGACATCGCCGTTCCATTTGTCGTAGCGCGAGGCAACCGTATCGTTGTTGCCGTCCTTGTAGTCATCGGCGTGTGCCTGGTTGCCGATCACGCGCACGTAGCCCAGCGGCCCGCCGGCGGCGGCATCGATGACTTTGTCGAAGCGCCCGTTGGAGCCGGCCAGCACGCTGGCGTTGACCCGCGTGCCCAGCTCGCCGAACTGCTCCGGCTCACGCTCGAACAGAATGGTGCCGGCCGACGCGCCCGGGCCCCAGAGCACGGTTTGCGGGCCTTTGATCACGGTGAGCTTGTCGTAGGTTTCCGGCGAAATGTAGGAGGTCGGTGCGTCCATCCGGCCTGGGCAGGCGCCGAGCATCATGCCGCCATTGGTGAGGATATTCAGGCGCGAGCCGAACATGCCGCGCAGCACCGGGTCGCCATTGGTGCCGCCGTTGCGCACCAGGGCGAAGCCAGGGATGGTCTTGAGGTAGTCGCCGCCATCGCTGGCGGGCACCGGTTGGCGTGGGTCTTTGGGGTTGGTGATCACGGTCAGCGGCGAGCTGGGGGCAATCGCGGTGATCACCGTGGGGCTTAACTCATGATCGTCGGCGTGTACCTGTGGCACCAACAGTGCGCCACACAGAACAGCGAAAACGGGGGTACATCCCATACGGGTGTCAGCAGAAAACCTGGACATGAAAAATTCCATCAATCATTCGTAAACAACACGGCCAGCAGCCTGCGGCTGTCTGTCTAAAGTCGGCCGGTGTGAAGTAGCGCGGTGAAAGGCTTACGCGGTGATGGGGGGCGCGCGGCTGCGGGCGCCGGGGAAAATGCTCTGCCGGGCATGGCCCAGGTGTGGGGCGGGGGTGAGGGCGTTGGCGGGTGGCGCGGTGCCGAGGGTGATATAGGACACGCTGCCGGGCAGGGCCGGGCAACTGAAGAGCAGGCTGCAATAGCCGCACTTTTCCCAGAGCACGTGGTGCTCGTCAGGCGCTTTGCTGTGTTGCGGTGCATCGCCATGGCAGCTGGGCATGTCCATGGACATTTCCATCGACATACCGGCGTGATGATCCATCGGCATCGCTTGGGAAATCAGCGGACCGATGAAGATCATCAGCATGGCGAACAGGCTGATCCAGCTGGCGCGCATCAAACCCAGGGGCTTGCGGCGTTGCGCGGATAACCTGGCGCGAGGGGCGCCCATCGAGGTTGGCCTATTGAGCGTGCATAGACTCGTGGCCAGCCGCTGGCGGCGTTTTCTGAACCGAAACTTCGACTTCAACCTTGCCGGCTTTTTCGAACGTCAGGGTCAGTGGGAATTGCTTGCCGTCGGCCAGCAGGCTGCGGTCTTTTAGGCCCAGCAGCATCACGTGATAGGCCATTGGCGCGAAGGTCAAATCCCCCTTGGCCGGCACGGCAACGCTGGGCACTTGTTGCATTTTCATTAAGTCGCCTTGCATCACATGCTCGTGAAGCTCGGCTTTGTCCGCTACCGGCGTCTCGACGCCAAGCAGGCGGTCCGGCGTTTCGCCGGCGTTATGAATCACGAAATACGCAGCGACGGTCGGCGCATTCGGTGGCAGCTCCTGTGACCAGGGATCGCTGACCAGCAGGTCGCCGGCCTTGTAGTCATCGGCATTCGCAGCAACACACACCGGCAGCAACAACGCAGCCAGAAGCAGGGAAGATTTGAGCATGGCAGTTCTCCAGAACGGTTCTAAACGCAGTTCACTTGCGAAGAAATCACACCGTTGGAGACGCGCGCGGGTTGAGGCTCGGCCATTGCTGGCGCGGGGTAGGGGCTTGCAATGAAGGCGGCGGCAGGCTCTGCGCCGCTGCAAAACGGGTGAGATACAACTGCGGCACATGCCCCGGCAAGGCCACCAAAGGCGGTGAGCCCGAGCAACACCAGCAGTGCTGCATGGTGGAGTGGTCGTCCTGCTGCGGCGCCGGAATGTCGAGCTTGCCCAGGGCAATGGTCTTCAGGCTGGCGCCATTGGAGGAGCAAAAACTGCCCCATAGCAATTGCTGAACAGGGTCGCTGGACTGCTGCATCGCACTCGCCATCGGCATGGCAAAGGCGTTGAACAGCACTGCAAAGCAGGCGATCCACACAATTGCAAAGCGTTGACGGGCCATGGCGGACAATCCGTAGGGTTAAGCGATCAGGTGCGTATTTAGCCTGATCGGTGGGGATAAGTAAAAAAGGCCGGTGTGGTTTGGTGTCGCAGTGGTTGTCTACAGGATAGCCGGGAACCACAGATTGCCAATTTTGCAGATGCGCCGCGACATTCAGCGTGACGCTGAACCCTGTGGGGGCTGGCTTGTGTTCGGCGGTGGATGGAGGCGCATAGAAACTTCCGACAAAGATTTAAGGTTGTCCCTAGGAAGATGGAACTCTAGTCCCCGGACACCGCTGAAAACTCAGCGAAACACTCGCCTCGGCCAATGCGCTGAGGTGCGACCTTGCCTTTGACCTGGATGGCCCGAAACCAGAGCAATTGCTCGGCGTTGCGCAGTTGATTGAGCTGGCGCAGTTGCTGGCCGATCGAGTGCACATGGGCGTCGGACAAACGAAAACTGCAGCCTGATAACGCGGTTCCAAATGTGGGAGCGGGCTTGCTCGCGAAGGCGGTGTATCAGCAACGGCCAGGCTCACTGACCCACCGCCATCGCAGGCAAGCCGGCTCCCACACTTATTTGTGCCTGGCCAAAATTTTGCGCCCGCCACAAACCAAATGTGGGAGCGGGCTTGCTCGCGAAGGCGGGGTATCAGTAACGGCGAGGCTCACTGACCCACCGCCATCGCAGGCAAGCCGACTCCCACACTTATTTGTGCCTGGGCAAATTTTGCACCCGCCACAAACCAAATGTGGGAGCCGGGCTTGCCCGCGATAACGGTGGGTCAGCCAGTGATTGATTGGCTGACCCAGCGCCTTCGCGAGCAAGCCCGCTCCCACATTGGAAGGTAGTGTTTAGAGTGTGTTGATGGCCTGTAGCACCGCAGCCACGTCGGTGAACTCTCGATCTACCGCAGCCAGCACTGGACGCTTCAAGACAAGCACCGGTATTCCCAGCTCCCGCGCCACTTCCAGTTTCGGTTCGGTCGCCGTACTGCCGCTGTTCTTGCTGATCAACACATCAATCCCACGCCGCTCAAACAACGCGCGCTCGTCTTCAATCAGAAACGGCCCACGTGCGCCGATGACTTCACAGCGTGCATTGCCCGGATACACATCCAGTGCGCGCAGCGTCCAGAGCTGATCGGCGGGGATCTCATCAAGATGCTGCAACGGCTCGCGCCCCAGTGTGAACAACGGGCGCTTGAAGGGCCTCAACGCTTCAACCAGCTCGGCCCAATCACTCACCTCACGCCAGTCATCGCCGGCCTGCGGTTGCCACGCCGGACGGCGCAGCGCCCAGCAAGGGATGCCGCACAGCCGCGCCGCCTGCGCGGCGTTCCGGCTGATCTGGGCGGCATACGGATGGGTGGCATCGAGGATCAGGCTGATGTGTTCATCGCGAACAAACTGCGCCAGCCCTTCAACCCCGCCATACCCACCGACGCGCACGCGGCAGGTGAGGTCGGTAGGCACCCGGCCCACACCGGCAAGACTGTAGATATGTTCAGGCCCCAGCGTACGCGCGATGGCCAGCGCTTCAGTCACGCCGCCCAACAGCAGGATGCGTTTCATAACGGCTTGACCACTTCCAGCAAGGTAATCGGCAACGCCTGGCGCCAGGTGTCGAACTCGCCCAGCGGCTGGGCCTGGGCCACGTGAATGCGGGTCAGCTCGCCGCCGTGCTCCGCGCGCCAGTTCATCAAGGTCATTTCGCTTTGCAAGGTCACAGCGTTCGCGACCAGACGGCCGCCCGGGCGCAGGTGCTGCCAGCACGTGTCGAGCACGCCGTCGCGGGTGACGCCGCCACCGATGAAGATCGCGTCTGGTGCTTCCAGTCCGTGCAGCACGTCCGGCGCCTTTCCACGAATCAATTGCAAACCGGGCACGCCAAGGGCGTCGCGGTTATGTTCGATCAGGCCTTGGCGGCCTGCGTCGGCTTCAATCGCCAGCGCGCGGCAGCTGGGATGGGCACGCATCCATTCAATGCCGATGGAGCCACTGCCTGCGCCTACGTCCCAGAGCAACTCGCCGGGCATCGGTGCGAGGCGGGCGAGCGTCATGGCGCGCACGTCACGCTTGGTGAGTTGGCCGTCGTGCTGGAAGGCTGAGTCCGGCAGGCCGGCGAGGCGCGACAGGCGCGGCGTGTTGGCGTCGGCCACGCAGTCAATGGCGACGAGATTCAAATCCGCAACCGAGGCGTGTGGCCAATCAACCGCCAGCCCGTCAATGCGCTGTTCATCCGCGCCGCCCACGTGTTCAAACACACTGACACGGCTGGCGCCAAACCCGGACTGAACCAGTAGCGAGGCAATCGCCGCAGGGCTGCGGCCATCGTTGCTCAACACCAGCAACCGCACGCCGCTGGCCAGATGCGCATTCAGTGCCGCCAGCGGCCGCGCCACCACCGACAACGTCACCACGTCCTGCAACGGCCAGCCCAATCGCGCCGCCGCCAGCGACACCGACGACGGCGCCGGTAAAACCAGCAACTCTTCAGCCGCCACCTGTCGCGCCAGGCTGGCGCCCACGCCATAGAACATCGGGTCGCCGCTGGCCAGCACGCACACAGGCTCGCCGCGTTGCGCCAACACGGGCGCCAGGGAAAACGGGCTCGGCCACAGCTGCCGCTCACCACGAATACACACCGGCAACAGGTCCAACTGACGCTGGCCGCCTATAATCCGGGAGGCGCGCAACAGGGCATGCCGGGCGTTTCTGCCCAGCCCCTTGAAGCCGTCTTCACCGATGCCTACTACCGTCAGCCAGGGCGACATATCAATTCCTTGAACGACATCCGACGGGCAGGCTTTTCATGCCGCCGGACAAAGCAGGCATAATACCGCGCCTTTACCCGTCAACCGGTAGCCCCGTGAACCCAACACCCGCTCTGAACACCTTGCGCCCCTCGGCTTGTCCGGGGTTGCTGCGTATTGTCCAGGCGTTGGATGGCGGCATTTGCCGGATCAAATTGGCCGGTGGGTCCATCAGCGCCGCGCAGGCGGTGGCCGTGGCGGACGCGGCCCAGGCCTACGCCGGTGGAGTGATCGAGGCCACCAACCGCGCCAATCTGCAGATTCGCGGGATCGGTGCCGAGCAGCAGGCCTTGATCGCCGCGCTGCTGGCCGCAGGCCTGGGCCCGAACAACGCTGCTGGCGATGATGTGCGCAACCTGATGCTCAGCCCCAGCGCCGGTATTGATACCCAAATGTTGTTCGACACCCGACCGTTGGCCGGGCAGATCCTCGCGACCTTGCAAAACCATCCACGGTTCCATGAGTTGTCGGCCAAGTTCGCCGTGCAGCTCGATGGCGGTGAAGCCCTGGCAATGCTCGAGCATCACCACGACCTGTGGTTGTCGGCGTTTGAGCGCGATGGCGAAACATTATTGGCCTTCGGGCTGGCGGGTTGCCCTGGGTTGGATGCGCCGGTGGCGGCCGTGCCCCTGGAGCAAGGTCATGCCCTGGTCGTCGCAGTGCTGGAGCTGTTTCTCGACTTGGCGACGCCGACGCAAACCCGCATGCGTCATGTTTCTGTGGATAACTTATTGGCCCGTCTGAACCTGCCGCTGCTGCCGGTGGAGGGCTTCAAACGCCCGGCCAGTGGGGCTTTGCTGCACTTGGGCAGTTATCCACAGCGGCAAAAAGATCAATTCTACGTCGCCGCCGTTGCACCGCTGGGTCGCCTGGATTCAACCATGCTCAAAGGCGCCGCGCAGTTGGCCATAGAGTTGGGCGACGGCACTTTACGTTTCACGCCATGGCAGGGCGTGCTGCTGCCCAACATTAAAAGCCACGGCGTAGTGACTGAGCGTCTGGAGCACCTGGGCTTTCTCTGCTCAGTCGACCAACCCCTGGCACGCCTGATCGCCTGCACCGGCTCAAGCGGCTGTGGCAAAGGCCTGGCCGATACCAAGGCCGACGCCCTGCAATTGGCCGCGTTGCAACCTGGCGTTGAGGTGCACTTATCCGGCTGCGCACGCTCCTGCGCGGCCGCGCACACCGCGCCAGTCACGTTACTGGCAGTGAGCCCCGGCCACTACGACGTCTATTTTCGCGATGCAGCCCAGCCAGGTTTCGGCCGGCTGCACGCGCGCACTCTTTCCATTGAAGCGGCGGGCGCCCTGTTACGCGCACGCTCACGGAGCAACACCGATGATTGATTACATCCGCGACGGTCAGGAGATCTATCGCAACTCCTTCGCCATTATTCGCGCGGAAGCCAAGTTGGACCGCATCCCGGCTGATTTGGAAAAACTCGCGGTGCGGGTGATCCATGCCTGCGGCATGGTCGAGGCCATCGATGGCCTGCAGTTCTCCGAAGGCGCAGGCAAGGCCGGGCGCGATGCGCTGGCCGCCGGTGCGCCGATTCTGTGCGATGCGCGGATGGTCTCTGAAGGCGTAACCCGTGCGCGCCTGCCGGCCAATAATCAGGTGATCTGCACCCTGCGCGACGACAGCGTGCCGGAACTGGCGCGTGCGTTGGGCAACACCCGTTCCGCTGCTGCCCTGGAGCTGTGGCGCCCGCACCTGGAAGGCAGTGTGGTGGTGATCGGCAACGCGCCGACCGCGCTGTTCTACCTGCTGGAGATGCTCGATGCCGGTGCGCCAAAACCTGCATTGATTCTGGGCTTCCCGGTCGGCTTTGTCGGCGCTGCCGAGTCCAAGGCCATGCTGGCGGCCGACAGCCGTGGCGTGCCGTTCGTGATCATGCAAGGGCGCCTGGGCGGCAGTGCGATGGCGGCCGCTGCGGTCAACGCCCTGGCCACGGAGGTCGAATAATGTCGGCACGCGGACGTTTGATCGGCCTGGGCGTGGGCCCCGGCGACCCGGAACTGATCACCCTCAAGGCCCTGCGCCTGCTGCGCGAATCGCCAGTGGTGGCGTACTTCGTGGCCAAGGGCAAGAAGGGCAATGCGTTCGGCATCATCGAAGACCATCTGGTTGCGCAGCAGACCCTGATGCCACTGGTGTACCCGGTGACCACCGAAGTGCTGCCGGCGCCGCTGTCCTACGAGCAAGTCATCAGCGACTTCTACGACACGGCAAGCCTCGACGTAGCCGCGCACCTGGACGCCGGCCGCGACGTGGCGGTGATCTGCGAAGGTGACCCGTTCTTCTACGGATCCTACATGTACCTGCACGACCGCCTGGCCGAGCGCTATGACGCCCAGGTCATTCCCGGCGTGTGCTCGATGCTCGGCGGCGCCTCGGTACTCGGCGCGCCGCTGGTGTATCGCAATCAGAGCCTGTCGGTGCTCTCGGGCGTGCTGCCCCATGACGACCTCAAGCGTCGCCTGGCGGATGCCGATGCGGCGGTGATCATGAAGCTGGGGCGTAACTTCCCCAAGGTGCGTCAGGTGCTGGAAGAACTCGGCCTGGCCGAGCGCGCGCTGTATGTCGAGCGCGCGACCATGGCCAACCAGAAAATCGTGCCGCTGGATCAGGTCGACCCGGCGTCTTCACCGTACTTCTCGCTGATCATCGTGCCTGGCGAACGGTGGCAAGGTTGATGCGCCCGGCGATTGTCATTCTGGGCCAGGGCAGCCTGGCCACGGCGCGCAAAATTGCGCAGGTTTACCCCGGCGCGCTGATCCACGGTTTGTCCGGGCGCGTTGAAGGCGCCGACCAGACCTACAGCGAGTTCGGCGCGACCCTGCGCCAGCTGTATCAACAGGGCACGCCGCTGATTGCGCTGTGCGCTGCCGGCATCGTGATCCGCACCCTGGCGCCGCTGCTGCTGGAAAAAGGCGAGGAGCCCGCCGTGCTGGCCGTGGCGGAAGACGGCAGCGCCGTGGTGCCGTTGCTCGGCGGCCTCGGTGGCGTGAACGTGATGGCGCGCGACATTGGCGCTGCATTGGGCGTGTCTGCCGCGATCACCACCAGTGGCGAGTTGCGGTTCGGCACCTGCCTGCTCAACCCGCCTGCGGGTTATCAACTGGCGGATCTGGAGCTGGGCAAGCGTTTTGTCTCGGACCTGCTGGCCGGCGAAAGCGTGCGCATCGAAGGCGCAGCGCCCTGGCTGGCTCAGGCCAATCTGCCGCAGGATCAGCAGGCACGCCTGGCGATTCATGTGGGCAGCGCCGAGCGCGTGCCCGCCGCCAACGAGTTGCTGATTTACCCGCAGAACGTGTGCGTCACCTGCAAGCCCGGCGCGCACCTGGCTGAACGTGTGCGGGCGGCATTGCACGACGCGGGTATTGCCGTTCAATCCCTGGCCTGCGTGTTGGCCAGCGATACACAGATGGCCGAACCTTCGCTGCACGAGGCTGCGCTGGCATTGAGTGTGCCGCTGCTGTTTTCCAGCGTCACGCAGGAGGCGGACATCGTCATCAGCGTCGCCGAGCAGCCCCTGGACCTGGCGCATGTTGGTCGCCCGCGCGGCCGTCTGGCGGTGATTGGCCTGGGCCCTGGCGCCGCCGAATTGATGGTGCCGGCGGTCAAGGCTGAACTGGCGCGCTGCACCGATGTGCTCGGTTACGAAACCTATGTGCGCATGGCCGGGCCATTTCGTGACGACCAGGTGCAGCACTGCACCGATAACCGCGAAGAAATGCAGCGTGCGCGCCATGCCTTCGAGCTGGCCGCGCAAGGGCGTTCTGTTGTGGTGGTATCGTCCGGTGACCCCGGCGTGTTCGCCATGGCGGCGGCTGTGATCGAGGCCTTGCATGAGTCGAGTGACCCGGCGTGGCATCAGGTTGACCTGCAGATTCTGCCAGGCGTCTCGGCTTCGCTTGCCACCGCTGCGCAAGCGGGTGCGCCGCTGGGGCATGACTTCTGTGTGATGTCGCTGTCGGACAACCTCAAGCCCTGGTCGATCATCGAAAAGCGCCTGGACCTCGCGTCCCAGGCCGACCTGGCGTTGGCGTTCTACAACCCGATCTCGCGTTCGCGGCCATGGCAATTGGGGCGCGCGCTGGAAATCGTCGCGCTGCACCGCACGCCTGAAACGCCGGTGGTGCTGGGGCGCGATATCGGTCGTCCAGGCCAGACACTGCGTGTCACCACGCTTGGGCAACTGACGCCCGAACAGGTCGATATGCGCACCATGGTGCTGATTGGCTCGTCCACCACGTGCGTATTTGCGCGCGCCGGTGGCGGTGAGTGGGTGTACACGCCGCGCTGGTATGGTGAAAAACCCGCCTCCTGAAAACGGCCTGTCGCACGCCGGAAAGCTCCGAGTAACGCTGGGTGAACGCCCGCCGTTATTCGGGGCTTTTTCTTTTTTTATCGACGAAATCCGGAAGGGCCCACGGGCCGCCCAGCAATCGTTGGGTGGCGGGACTTGTCGCATGCCGGTAAGTGATGTTCGTGGCCTGGAAAGCGCGCTCGCGGCTGGACTAGTGTGAACACACGCCCCATGTGGGGTGCTTGTGGAGAACTGAAAATGGAGCGACAGCACCGAAGGATCAACAGCGTAAAGAGGCGCAAGTTGATTGCCGCCTACAAGTTGCCGGGAGCGCCGGGTGCACAGACTTCTGTGCCGATGGGCGCGGACGATGACAGCAATGCAGCGGTGGTGAACAACGGCGTGATCTCGTTTATCGAGGGGATGTCCGCCCTGAACCGCGAGTACGTTCGCAAGAGCTACTTGCTTGCGAGCAGCTACGTCAGCGATGTGTTGAAGGTTCAGCGCGGCACCGAAGCCTGGTACGACGAATTTATCAAGGTGATGGTCAGCCTGGGCTGGCTGCCGGTGCGCAGCCGCTTCGAGCGGGTCACGCGGTCGGGCAAAGGCCTGACCGTGCAATTGGCGGCGCTGAACATCATTGCGGCGATGCTGGCCTCGACGTCACTGGCCGGACCTTTGCTCACCGCACTGCCCAAGCTGGCGGCGGATGCGTTGGAGGCGTTGAAGCAGCAACCCGCGACGTTCGACCTGTTCAAACGCAATAGCTCGGTGCATCAGGGCGGTGATTTCGGCCTGGCTTCCTGCGCCGAAACCGAAGGGGAAGTGATGATGGTGCTGGTGACCTACAGCAGCCACGGTGTGAGCAAACAGGTGGGCTTGCCCTTTCTGGAATGGGACAGCGCCTCGTTCGAGGCCTTCAGCGGGCAAACCTGCCTGGTGCTCAATACCGCGGTGGTCAACGAAACGACGCTCCAACTGATGCGTGAGAGCGCCGGTGACAAGGTCCAGCTGGCCATCGCCAAGTACCGTATCTAGGGCACCAGGTAACCGCGTACGCCGGTAAAGATGATCTGCGCGGCGAGGGCGCACACGAACAATCCCATCAACCGGCTGACAATCTGCAAGCCCTGGTCGCCCAGAATGCGTTCGATGCGATTGGACAGGTACAGCACCACGCCCACCGTGAGGCTGGCCAGGGCAATGCTGAGGATGGCCATGATCTTGTCATCCCAGTGCGGCTGGCTCACACCCATTACCAGCAGCGCACCGATGGTGCCCGGGCCGACGGTGAGCGGGATGGTCAGCGGCACGATGGTTACGTCCTGCTGCACGTTGTCGGTCTGCACTGCCGACTTGCCTTGGGCCATACCCAGCGCCGAGATGAACAGCACGCTGCCGGCGCCAATGCGAAAAGCGTCCACGGTGATGCCGAACACGCTGAAAATCACTCGCCCGAACAGGTACAGCAACACGCTCGAGACCAGCGTTGCCAGCGCTACTTTCCAGGCCAGTCGCCGCCGCTCCTTGCTGGAGTAACCGCGGGTCAGGCTGATAAAACAGGACAGCACGAAGAACGGGCTGTAGAGCACCAGCATCTTCAGGTAAACGCTGAATAACACGTGGAGCATGAGGGCGGCTCGCGGGCGGAAAGATGGGGTGAGTCTAACAGGCGGCGCAGATCAAATGTGGGAGCGGGCTTGCTCGCGAATGCGATGGATCAGTTAAAGATGCATTGACTGACACACCGCATTCGCGAGCAAGCCCGCTCCCACATTTTGATTGTATTTCAGGTCAGGAAGGCGCGTGTTCCGGTCGTTGCTGGCGCTGCGCCACCCAGAACTCCACCAGCTCGCGCAACTGCGACAACTCCACCGGTTTGGCCATGTGCCCATCCATCCCGGCCTGGCGCGCACGCTCTTTATGTTCCGACAGGATGTGCGCCGTCAGTGCGACCACCGGCGTTCGAATGCGTTGGTGGCTGACTTCCCACGCGCGCAGTTGCTGGGTGGCGGAAAAACCATCGAGGATCGGCATTTCACAGTCCATCAGCACCAGGTCGTAACGCTGAGCCTTCATCGCCTCGAGGGCTTCTTCGCCATTGCTGGCGGTGTCCGGGTTGAGGTTGAGCTTGCCGAGCATGCCGCGGATCACTTTGGTGGAGATGCTGTTGTCTTCGGCCACCAGGATGCGGAAATCGGCCGGCACGGTCACGGCTGCCGGCGCGCTGATGGCCGCGCGCGGCTGCACCACGCCTTTGCTGCGCTGGGTCAGTTCGTCGGCCAGCGTGGTCTTGAGCGTGTAGCCGGCCACCGGTTTGGCGAGGATGCGCTTGATCCCGCAGTTGCGCGCGATGATCTTGCTCGGCGCGTTGCTGATACCGGTGAGCATGATCAGCAGGATGTCGTGGTTCAGGCTCGGGTCTTCCTTGATCTTGGCGGCCAGTTGCATGCCGGTCATGCCGGGCATGTTCTGGTCCAGCAGGACCACGTCGAAGTAGTCGCGCAGGTGCGCCTTGGTGCGCAGCAACGCCAGGGCTTCTTTGCCGGACGGCACGGCGCTGACGTTCAAGCCCCAGGCCGTGCATTGCTGCACCAGCACTTTGCGGCAGGTGTCGTTGTCGTCGACCACCAGCACCCGTGCGCCTTTGAGCGGGCCGTCGAGGTCGGAGGTCGGGTGTTCCAGGCGTTCCGGGTCCAGCGGCAGGGTCAACCACAAGGTGCTGCCCTGATGGCTGCCGCTCTTGATGCCGAACTCGCCATTCATCAACAGGATCAGCTGCCGCGCGATCACCAGGCCCAGGTGGCCGCTCAAGCGCGTGGCCGAGAGGAAGTTCTTGCTGTGCAGTTCGCTGTGCAGCAACGCGTCGCGCTCGGCGGCTTCCATCGGCAGGCCGCTGTCTTGCACAGCAATGCGCAGGCGCGGCTTGGTGCTGCGTTCATCGAGTGCAACGACGATCAGCACTTCACCTTCGTCGGTTTTTTGCAGGGCATTTTCCAGCAGGCTCAACAGCGCTTGGCGCAGACGCGTCGGGTCACCGCTGATCACGCGGGGCACCTGGGGCTGGATAAAGCTGATCAGTTCGACGTTCTGTTGCTCGGCCTTGGCGCGGAAGATACTCAGGCAGTCTTCGATCAATGCGTTGAGGTCGAACTGCACGTCGTCCAGCTCGATTTGCCCGGACTCCAGCTTGGAGATGTCGAGGATCTCGTTGATCAACGTCAGCAGTTCGTTCCCGGCGCTGTGGATGGTCTGCACGTAGTCACGCTGCTTGACCGACAGCGGCGTGCCCAGCAGCAGCTCGGTCATGCCCAGCACGCCGTTCATGGGGGTGCGGATTTCGTGGCTGATCTTCGCCAGGAACTCGGCTTTGGCGGCGATCTCGGCATTGCTGGCCGCCAGGTCGCGGCTGAGGCTGAAGCGCGCTTCGACAATTGCGCGCTGGCGTTCGCCCAGGGCCAGGCTCATCAGCAGGCCGCTGAGGCAGATAAAACCGAGCAGCGTGACGATCAAGCCTTGCGGCGCCACCAGCGTCAGGCCGAGCAGGGCAGGCAGGATGATCAGTGTGCCGATGTTGAACACCACCATGCCCGCCACGAACAAGCGTGCCGGCCGGTAGCCTTTCTGCCAGTGGTAGGCCGAGACAAACAGCATGCTCAGACCGGCCAGGGCCACCAGGGCGTAAGTGATGATGTTCAGCGGCAAGGTGTTGACGAACAACAGCAGCAGGCCGCACAGCACGATCAGCAGGATGTCGGCCATCAACAGTTTGTTCAGCGGGTGCGGGCCCAGCGGCATGAAGAACCGGTAGGCGAACATCAGCCCGCACGGCGCGGTCAGCAGCAGGGCGAGGTAGGCGCCCGGGGTCTGGATAGCGTGCCAGTTCGGCAGCCACGGCCCCACTAGGTTGAGCAACAGTGCCAGGCTCAACATCAAGAGCAACTCACAGGCCGCCAACCACAGGCTGCTGCGCGAGCGATGGTAGGCGAAGCGCGTGAGGTTGTGCAGGATCAGCATCAGCAGGCAGCCGAACAACAGGCCGTAGATCAGCGTCTGGTTCTGGTTGGCGGCGGCCAGTACGGCCGGCTCCAGGGTGATGTAGGGGCGCAGTTCGTGTTCCGACACCAGGCGCAGGTACACCTCGAGGGGCTTCTGGCTCTGGGGCATCGGCAGCATGAAATCGCTGCTGGGCAGCGGGCGTTCCGCCTGCGGCTGGCGGGTGCCGGTACTTTGTTGTTCCACCAGGGTGTCGCCGTCCAGTACATAGAGGCTCAGGTGGGACAGGTCGGGGGCAAATACCCGCAGCACTTGCTCGTGCTTGCCAGGTTGCAGCTTGAAACGTACCCACAGCGCACCGTCCGGCTCGGCGGCGGTAATCCGGTCCAGTTCGATGGGGCTAAATTGATTGGTGTAGCGGGCGGAGCGGATATCGCTCAGTTGCAGGTCGGCCTGTTCATCAAGCAATACTGCCCATCCACTGCCTTGCGCGGCGGCCTGGGCCGGGAACAAGCAGAGCAGGGTCAGCAGACTGACTGTGAAACCTATGGCGATCCTGAGCCAGCGCACGGCGAAATCCCTTCGTAGGTTGATTGCACGGGTTAACTATGCGCGGGGCGACATGGGTACGGCAAGGGCCAGAGGCCCTTGCCTAACCGAACGGATAGCGACTGGAGGGCAGTTACTTATTGGTTCTCGCCACGTTCACGGGCAATGGCGCGGTAGCCGATGTCCGTGCGGTAGAAGCAACCTTTCCAGTCGATTTTCGCGGCCAGCTTGTACGCCTGTTGCTGCGCGGCGTCGACACTGGCACCCATTGCGGTGGCGCACAATACACGGCCACCTGCGGTTACAACCTTGCCATCCTTGAGCGCGGTGCCCGCATGGAACACCTTGCCTTCCAGCGTAGCAGCTGCGTCGAGGCCTTCAATCACATCGCCCTTGGCGTAGTCGCCAGGGTAACCACCGGCTGCCAGCACAATGCCAACGCTCGGACGCGGGTCCCATTGCGCTTCAACCTTGTCCAGCGCCTGGGCCAGGGCCGCTTCCACCAGCAGCACCAGGCTCGATTGCAGGCGCAGCATCACCGGTTGGGTTTCCGGATCACCAAAGCGGCAGTTGAACTCGATGACTTTCGGGTTGCCGGCTTTGTCGATCATCAGGCCGGCGTACAGGAAACCGGTGTACACATTGCCTTCGTCGGCCATGCCGCGCACGGTCGGCCAGATCACCAGGTCCATGACGCGCTTGTGTACCTCAGCGGTGACCACCGGGGCAGGGGAGTAAGCACCCATGCCGCCGGTGTTCGGGCCGCTGTCGCCGTCGCCGACGCGTTTGTGGTCCTGGCTGGTGGCCATCGGCAGGACGTTCTTGCCGTCGACCATCACGATGAAGCTGGCTTCTTCGCCGTCGAGGAATTCCTCGATGACCACGCGCGAACCGGCATCACCAAATGCGTTGCCGGCAAGCATGTCGCGCACCGCGTCTTCGGCTTCTTGCAGGGTCATCGCCACGATCACGCCTTTACCGGCAGCCAGGCCGTCGGCCTTGATGACGATCGGTGCACCTTTTTCACGCAGGTACGCCAGGGCCGGCTCGATCTCGGTGAAGTTCTGGTAGTCGGCCGTCGGGATCTTGTGGCGGGCCAAAAAATCTTTGGTGAAGGCTTTCGAGCCTTCCAGTTGGGCTGCGCCGGCAGTCGGACCGAAGCAGTCCAGGCCACGGCTGCGGAACAGGTCGACGACGCCAGCCACCAACGGCACTTCCGGACCGACGATGGTCAGGGACACATTCTTCTCGGCGAAGTCAGCCAACTGCTCAAGGGCCAATACGTCGATGGCGACGTTTTCGCACTTGGCTTCAATGGCGGTGCCGGCGTTGCCGGGTGCGACGAATACTTTCTGGACGCGCGGGTCCTGGGCAACTTTCCAGGCCAGGGCGTGTTCACGGCCACCGCTGCCAATGATCAAAACATTCATTTCAAAAACCTCGGATGACGCAAATTCTGGGAGCACCGTGGGCCGCGTTTCTGTGGCAGCTGGCTTGCCTGCGATAGCTACACCTCGGTGTACTTGATACACCGAGGCGCCCGCATCGCAGGCAAGCCAGCTCCCACAAAGGGCCAGTGCCCGCTTGGGATCAATCTGTCAGTGGCGGAAGTGACGCATGCCAGTGAAGACCATGGCAATGCCAGCCTCATCAGCGGCGGCGATCACTTCGGCGTCACGCATCGAGCCGCCCGGTTGGATCACTGCGGTAACGCCGGCTTTGGCGGCGTTGTCCAGGCCATCCCGGAACGGGAAGAACGCGTCGGAAGCCATCACCGAACCGGCTACCTGCAAACCGGCATGCTCAGCCTTGATCGCGGCGATACGCGCCGAGTTCACGCGGCTCATCTGGCCGGCGCCGACACCGATGGTCTGGCGGTTCTTGGCGTAGACGATGGCGTTGGACTTAACGTACTTGGCGACTTTCCAGGCGAAGATCAGGTCGTTGATTTCCTGCTCGGTCGGCGCGCGTTTGGTCACGACCTTGAGGTCTTCGCTGCCGATCATGCCGATGTCGCGGCTCTGTACCAGCAAGCCGCCATTGACGCGTTTGTAGTCCCAGGCAGCAGCACGGTCAGCCGACCACTCGCCACAGGCCAGCAGGCGCACGTTGGCTTTGGCAGCGACGATGGCGCGGGCTTCTTCACTCACGCTTGGGGCAATGATCACTTCAACGAACTGACGTTCGACGATCGCCTTGGCGGTTTCGGCGTCCAGCTCACGGTTGAAGGCAATGATGCCGCCGAAGGCCGATTCGGTGTCGGTGGCGTAGGCCAGTTCGTACGCCTGGCGGATACCGCCTTCAGCGTCCGGGCTCACGGCCACGCCGCACGGGTTGGCGTGCTTGACGATCACGCAGGCCGGCTTGACGAAGCTCTTCACGCATTCCAGCGCGGCGTCGGTGTCGGCCACGTTGTTGTAGGACAGCTCTTTGCCTTGCAGCTGGGTCGCGGTGGCGATGCCGACTTCAGCAGGTTTGGCCTCAACGTAGAACGCCGCGCTCTGGTGCGGGTTCTCGCCGTAGCGCATTTCCTGGGCCTTGATGAACTGGCTGTTGAAGGTGCGCGGGAACTGGCTGCGGCCCTCTGTGCTCAGGGTCTCGGCGGCCTGGTTCACGGTGCCCATGTAGTTGGCGATCATGCCGTCGTAGGCGGCGGTGTGTTCGAACGCCTTGAGCATCAGGTCGAAACGCTGGGCGTAAGTCAGGCCGCCGGCTTTCAGGCTTTCCAGCACGTTGGCGTAGTCGCCGGCGTTAACCACGATGGCCACGTCTTTGTGGTTCTTGGCTGCCGAGCGAACCATGGTCGGGCCGCCGATATCGATGTTTTCGATGGCGGTCGGCAGGTCGCAGCCTGGCTTGTTGATGGTGGCTTCGAACGGATACAGGTTAACGGCCACCAGGTCGATCGGCTTGATGCCGTGCTCGCTCATGATGGCGTCGTCGATACCGCGACGACCGAGGATCCCGCCGTGGATTTTCGGGTGCAGGGTTTTGACCCGACCGTCCATCATTTCTGCGAAACCGGTGTAGTCCGCGACTTCTACTGCGGCCACGCCGTT
>Ga0153931_100069_pt1 | contig 46926 bp, 35 predicted proteins | sample TSNJ015MetaG_FD_104730 | JGI IMG/M metagenome (GOLD analysis project Ga0153931, IMG submission 104730) | Attine ant fungus gardens microbial communities from New Jersey, USA - TSNJ015 MetaG | ecosystem: Host-associated > Fungi > Mycelium > Unclassified | place: USA: New Jersey, Wharton State... | reverse complement strand
TGGCCGAACGCAGGCTTGAATCCGTGGGTAACCCGGCAGGACGCCGGGTTAGCCGTGTTGGGCCATGGATGGCCCGTCGCGGCGGCCCACGGATTCAAGCCGGAGTGAGGGCACACCGAGCCTAGGCGAGGGGCCGAGTGGTGGGGCAAAGACCTTTTGGTTACTTTTGGGGCGTTTGCCAAAAGTGACCCGCTGTAAGAGCGGAACCCCAAGCCGCCGTTACCGCAGCAACGGATATGTACACCCCCCCCAAAAAAAACGCACTCAAAGCCCCCGATACCGATCATTCAACGCATACAAAATCGCACACGTCTCCCCATCCAAAATCCCACCATAATCCCGACTCCGAAAGTGCATCTGAAACGCCCGCGTCCTCAGCTCAAACGCCCGGCGATTCTGGGCCGGCTTATACCCATACCGCTGAAACGCCCGCTCCACCTCAACCTCCGGCGGCAACCCAAGACAAAACCGCCGCTGATACATGCCCCGCGTCGTCTCATCAAACCAGGCCCCGACCCCAGCCTCGAACAAACGCTGCCAAGGCAACCGAGGCCCCGGATCGCTCTTGCGCCAATACGCAACATCCGAATGCCCGAGCACATCGGCAGGCCCAATCTGCGGATGGCGCCCAAGCACATCGCGAACCAACGCAATCAGCACATCAACCTGTTCTTCGCCATACGCTGGAAACGTAAACACGCCCCCCTCATCCCGCGCCAGATTAACAACCTCGACACCAATCGACCGGCTATTGAGATCATCCCGCCCACCCCAATGACTGACCCCGGCGTGCCACGCACGCTTATCCTCGTCCACCAGCCGAAACACCCGCAATTCGTCATATCCGGTGGCGCGGTAGCCAGGGTCATCCGGATCCGGCAGCAAGTAGTGAGCGCTGACACCGTCTTGCGTGAGCGTACGCAGGGATGAAGCAAAGGGCGCTGCGGTGTAATGCAAAACCACGTGCCGCACGGGCTCAGCGTTACGCTCATTGAAACCCCTGGCAGGGAAACTGCTATCGACCACCAACATAAGAACCGTCCTTTTCAGTACAGGCCGAGTCATTCAGCCCGCTCAAGCGCAAAAAAATTACCGCCATCCTGAAGGGAAGAATGTCAGGCAGGCGGTAACTATTTGGTGCTTGAAGAAAAGTACTCAGCGCCGCAACGGCATCCCCAGATCGACCCGCAAACCATCCGCCTGGCTGTCGAATTTCAGCGAGCAGGAACAGCGCTGCACGATCGCTTGAACAATCGCCAGACCCAGCCCGCAGCCCTCACTGCTGCCATTGCGCCAGAAGCGTTGGGTCAGGTATTGCAGGTCCTCACTGGAAATCTGCTTGCCATGATCACGCACGCGAAACACCACCGTGTCGGCAGTGGTGAACACACTCAGTTCAACACGGGTATCAGCCGGCGTATGGCGCAGCGCGTTATCCAGCAGGTTGCGCAAGGCCGCGACCGCCAGGGCCACCGGCATTTCCACCGGCGTCTCGGTGAGGTTGGCCGACAGGATCAGGTCGATACGCCGGTTGTCGCCGGCGTTGGCATCCTGGATCGCCAGCCGTGCGACTTGTTCAGCGCTCGATTGCAGGCCGTCATCGAACGACAGGCTGCCTTCCACCCGCGCCAGCAGCAGCAATTGCTCAAGGGTGCGGTGCAGGCGGTCGGCGCCCTCCTCGGCGTGGGCCAGAGACTGGTCGCGCGCCGCGCCGTCGGTCATGCGCGCCACTTGCAGGTGGGTCTTGATCGCCGTCAGCGGGCTGCGCAACTCATGCGCGGCATCACCGGTGAGGCGGCGCTCACGCTCGATGGTCTTGGCGATGCGCTGCAACAGTTGGTTCTGGGTGTCGAGCAGCGGTTTAAGCTCGCTGGGCAGGGGGTGAATCTGCAAGGGTTCGAGCGAATCGGCACTGCGGCGCATCAACGCGTCACGCATGCGGTTGAGCGGCAACAGACTCTGGCCGATGCCCAGCCACAGCAGGCACAGGCAACCCAACAAGGCCACGCCGACCGGCACCGAAGCCGCCAGCAGGATCGACAGGTTCAGCGCCTCGCGCTCCACCTGGCGGTCGGCCGTGGTGATCAACAAGTCACCCCGGGACAGGGTGAAACTGCGCCAGCCGACGCCGTCGATGACTTGATCGCGAAAGCCACTCTTGCGCGACTCCAGGCCTTCATCCGGGGTCATGTGGCTGCGCGCCAGAATTTCCCCACGCAGGGAGCTGACCTGGCAGGCCATGCCCCCCGGCACATTCAGTTGCTCGGTGCGCAGGTGCGTACCGCCACTCACACTGGCCAGGCCCGGCATTTGCTCCGTCAGCCCCGCGACCATGCGCGCCGACGCCACAAGACGCTGGTCGAGGGAAAACATCATCTGGTTGCGCAGATCGTTGAGCATCCAGGCCGCCGCCAGCAGCCAGATCAGCACGAAAGCAGCGCCCAGCTTGAACGTCAGGCGCAGGCGCAGGCTCATCACGAGGCGTGTTCTCCATCATCGGCCACGCCACCGTCGGCCGTGCCCAGGCGATAACCGAGGCCGCGCACGGTCTCGACGATGCCGTTGCCCAATTTGCGCCGCAGGTGATGGATATGCACGTTGAGGGCGTTACTTTCCAGTTCGTCGTTGAAACCGTAGACGCTGTCCTTGAGCTGTTCGCTGGACAGCACCCGGCCTTTGTTATGCAACAAGGCCTGCAACAACGCTTGTTCGCGACGGGAAAGATCCACCGGCTCGCCGCCCAGGAAGGTTTCGCGGCTGCTGGGGTCGTAGGCGAGGCGGCCGTGTTCGATCAGGTTGACCCGGCGCCCCGCCACCCGCCGCAGCAGGGTTTGCAGGCGGGCGGCAAGCTCGCGCAGGTCGAAGGGCTTGAGCAGGTAATCGTCGGCACCGGCTTGCAGGCCGTCGACACGGTTGGTCACAGAATCCCGCGCCGTCAGAATCAGCACCGGAATCTCCAGTCCCTGGCTGCGCTGTTGTTGCAGCAGCTTGAGGCCGTCTTCGTCGGGCAACCCGAGGTCGAGCACCATGATGTCGAACGTGGCCGCCTTGAGCATCGCCCGTGCAGCCGCGGCCGTGGCCACGCGTTCGACGGTAAAGCCCTGGGCGCCGAGGCCGGCCACGATGCCGCTGGCGATCAGTTCGTCGTCTTCACAGACCAGTACGTGCATGGTGAACCCTTCATGAAAGATGGGGAGAATTAAAGGTGCAGCGGATTAAGCGCCGATTATGCCGTGAAAAGAGGCGCGCTCAGACACGCCCTTCACTTTAGAATAGCCCCCGGTTAATCATCGGTTAATCAACGCCACACATTGTGTCCCTAACTTGCACCAAACTAAGGCTTGACCATGCGGCATCTGTTTACCTTTCTACTGGTAATGTTCGCGGGATTCGCCCAGGCCGCGCCGGGCAACCCTTTTGAAAGCAAACCCGATTTCCTCCCGGTGGGCAAAGCCTTCACCTTTACCTCCGAACGCCTGGAGTCTGGCGAGACCCAGCTGTATTGGCAGATTGCCGACGGTTACTACCTGTACCAGCAACGCATGAAGTTCGACGGCCTGGCCGACAAACCGGCGTTACCGCAGGGCGAAGCCCACAGCGACGAGTTCTTTGGCGAACAGCAAGTGTATCGCCAGGGCCTGGAAGTGAAGATTCCGGCCGGCGCCACCGGCCAGGTCAAGCTCGGCTGGCAGGGTTGTGCCGATGCCGGCCTGTGCTACCCGCCACAGTCGATCACCGTGGACCTGGGCGGCAACCCCGCCGTCGCCGCCACCGCACAAGCCCAGGACCAGAGCCTGGCCAGCGGCCTGCAACAGCGCAGCCTGGGCTGGAGCCTGCTGGTGTTCTTTGGTCTGGGCCTGCTGCTGGCATTTGCCCCGTGTTCGCTGCCGATGCTGCCGATTCTGGCAGGCCTGGTGGTCGGCAGTGGCGCGAGCCCGCGTCGTGGTTTCGCGCTGGCCAGCAGCTACGTGATATGCATGGCGCTGGTATATGCAGCGCTGGGCGTACTGGCCGCGCTGCTCGGCGGCAACCTCGCTGCATGGCTGCAAACGCCTTGGATCCTTGGCAGTTTCGCCGCGCTGTTTGTGATCCTCGCCCTGCCAATGTTTGGTTTCTTTGAACTGCAATTACCGGCCTTCCTGCGTGATCGCCTGGACAACGTCAGCCGTCAGCAAAGCGGTGGCAGCCTGGTGGGCGCCGGCATTCTCGGTGCACTCTCCGGCTTGCTGGTGGGGCCGTGCATGACTGCGCCACTGGCCGGCGCGCTGCTGTATATCGCCCAGAGCGGCAATGCGTTGCACGGTGGCCTGATCCTCTTCGCCATGGGCATCGGCATTGGCATCCCGCTGTTGCTGCTGGTGACGGTGGGCAACCGCTTCCTGCCGAAACCGGGCACCTGGATGAACGTGCTCAAGGGCGTCTTCGGCTTCCTGTTCCTGGGCATCGCAGTGCTGATGATTCGCCCGGTGGTCGGCGAAAGCCTGTGGCTCGGCCTGTGGGGCGTATTGGCCCTGGTGATGGCTTACTGCGGCTGGGGCCTGGCGCGCGAATACGGGCTGGCGGCCAAAGTGTTTGGCGCCGGCTCCCTGGTGCTGGGCCTGTGGGGCGCAGTGCTGGTGGTGGGCGCGGCCGGTGGCAGCGACGACCTCTGGCAACCGCTGAAGGTCTACGGTGGCTCGCGGGTTGCCGCTGCACCGAGCGCCCATGACGCGTTCATGACCATCAATGACCCGGCCGTGCTGCAAGCCCAGCTCGACAGTGCCAAGGCCCAGGGCCAATGGGTGCTGGTGGATTACTACGCCGACTGGTGCGTGTCGTGCAAGATCATGGAAAAACAGGTATTCGGCCAACCTGAGGTGATGGACGCCCTGAAAGATGTGCGCCTGCTGCGCCTCGACGTCACCGCCGACAACGCTGCCAGCCGTGAACTGCTCGGTCGCTACAAGGTGCCGGGGCCACCGAGCTTTGTGTGGATCGGCCCGGACGGTGAAGAACGCCGCGCCCAACGCATCACCGGCGAAGTGGATGCCGCCGCCTTCCTGCAACGCTGGACGCAAACCCGAGACGCACGCTGATGCTGACCCTGACCATCGGCACCTTCGCCATCGCCCTGAATCACATCCTGCTGATCAGCGCGTTGATACTCGCCACCCTGGTGGGCTGGCGGGTGGCCAAACGTGGCGGCGAAAACCCCGAATCGGTGCTGTTCACCCTGTTCCTGTTGGGCATGCTGGCCGCGCGCGTCAGCTTTGTCGTGATGTACTGGAGCGATTACAGCCGCGATCCCCTGCAGATGGTCGACCTGCGCGACGGCGGTTTCCTCGCCTGGCCCGGCGTGATTGCACTGGTACTCGGCGCCCTGTTATACGGCTGGCGCCGCCCTGCCCTGCGCAAACCGTTGAGCGCCGGCGTGGTCACTGGCTTGGTGTTCTGGGGCCTGACCAGCTTATCCCTGAGCCTGTACGACAAAGGCGCGCAACTGCCGGACATCACCTTGCGCAACGCCAATGGCGACGTGGTGCAACTGGCCGACTACAAAGGCGGCCCGCTGGTGATCAACCTCTGGGCCACCTGGTGCCCACCGTGCCGCCGGGAAATGCCGGTACTGGAGCGCGCCCAGCACCAGCGCCCCGACGTGACCTTCCTGTTCGTCAACCAGGCCGAAAGCATGCAAAGCGTCAGCACCTTCCTCGCGACCCAAGGCCTGACCCTCGACAACGTGCTGTTTGACGCCAGCGGCCGACTCGGCCAAGCCGTGGGCTCTATGGCCTTGCCGACCACGCTGTTCTACCAAGCCGATGGGCGCCTGATCAACAGCCACCTCGGTGAGCTGTCCCAAGCCAGCCTGGCCCGTGCCATGGAACCCTTCGACACCGCCCCTGAAAGGAAACCGACATGCCAAGCCTCCGCCACCTGCTGACCCTGCTGCCGCTGACGCTCGCGGCCACTCTGGCCCAGGCCGAAGACTGGCCGGCACCGATCAAACAGATCGAAGCCAAAGGCGCCAAGATTCTTGGCAAGTTCGATGCGCCCAGCGGCCTCACAGGCTACGCCGCGCAGTACCAGAACCGTGGCATGGCGCTGTACCTGACCGCCGACGGTAAAAGTGTGATTGCCGGCAACCTGTACGACGCCGAGGGTAAAGACCTGAGCAGCGCGCCCCTGGAAAAACTGGTGTACGCGCCGATGGCCAAGGAAGTCTGGGCCAAGATGGAACACAGCAACTGGATTCAGGACGGCGATAAAAACGCGCCACGTATCATCTACCTGTTCAGCGACCCCAACTGCCCGTACTGCAACATGTTCTGGGAACAGGCACGGCCGTGGGTAAAAGCCGGCAAGGTGCAGTTGCGCCACATCATGGTGGGCATTATCCGTGAGGACAGCCCGGGCAAGTCGGCTGCGCTGTTCGCCGCCAAAGACCCGCAAAAAGCCCTGGAAGAACACGAAGCCGCCGGTAAAGGCAGCAAATTGCAGGCGCTGGACAAGATCCCGGCGGACATCGAAGCCAAGCTCGATGCCAACATGAAGTTAATGGAAGAGCTGGAATTGTCGGCGACGCCGGCGATTTTCTATCTGGATGACAAGGGCGGGTTGCAGCAACAGCAAGGCGCGCCGTCGCCGGACAAACTGGCGAAGATTCTGGGGCCGAAGTAATCGGCGTTTCCCTGAGAATGTTTCAGGCCTGCGCAACATAAAACGAGCAACGCAAATTCATAAAAAACTGATGAAGACTTGAGCCTTGACGCAGAAAATCCGATGCCCAAACAGGCATCGGATTCTATTTCGTAAAGCCAACGATCAGATCATAAACACAGCTGTTTGAGATCAGGCACGTCTGCCAGATGTCTCTTTGCGCTACCGCCGATTGGCGACGTCGAGATCCGCCTCATCCTCACCGAGGCCAGACAGATGAGTGCCTTGGATCAACGGCCCATAACGGCGGCTGAATTCCCAGTTGTAGGGCACATGGTCTTTGCTGATCCCGTTGTCCCAATTCACCGACCATGTCATCAGGCCCTTGATCGGCAACCCTTTGTCGTACAAACGCTTGAATGCATTGGTCACGGCTGCAGGGTTGATCACATAACCGGTGGCGGCTGCGTCGACGTTGGCCGGCAGACCAATGACGAACTTGTCCGCCGGGATTTTGATAAACCCTCGCGTTCCGCTCACCAGACTCTCGGTCAGGTAAAACAGGAAATCCTCTTTCATCGCGTCGTTGTTCTGGGCAATCCAGGCACCGTTGCCGTTGTTGACCTCCTGCACCCAGATCCCGTCGCCCCCCTGGTTGTAATACTGCGGGGCAATGAAGTCGTAATAGCCTTCCAGCGCCTGGATGTAACCGACGTATTTGCCGGCGGTGGTCAGGTAAGGAAACTCCGGCGCCATGCTGATAATGAAGTGTTTGCCTTCACTGGCGTAATGGTCCTTGACCAGTTTCAACGCGGCGGGCAGGACAGTCTTGTTGTCGGCGAAATCAATCGCGCTCTGTTCAAGATCGATGTCCAGGCCATCAAAGCCATAGGTTTCCACCAGGCGGATAATCTCGTTGGCCAGTGGCTGTTCGTTGCCTTTATGCAGCTCGATGTGTGCATCGGCGCCGCCAAGGGAAATCAGCACCACCCTGCCCTGGCTGTTTAGCACGCCCACCTGACGGCGGAACTCGGCGTCGGAAAGGTTGTACGGCTTGAACGTCGGGATACCGTTGCCTTTCATGAAGGCCACAGCCACCACGTTGTAATCCTTCGGCACGTCCGACAGGTTCATATTGGCGAATTGGCCACGCTGGTAGCCGTCGCTCGCTCCGGCAGGCCAGTTGTGCCAGAAGCCCATGAGGATTTTTTTGCCGGCAATGCTCGGCATCAGCGAAGCGACATCGTTCAGCGGCGATTTCAATAAGGTGAAGTCAATCTTGGTCATGTTCTAATCCTTCAGAACGTATGGGTTTAACGGCGCGGGCTTATTTGAAGTCCACGTCGAAGGCTTGATAAAACGCGTTGCCGGTGTTGGCGACGATCCACATCAACACGATCACATGCTTGCCCTTTTTGTTGGCCGGCAGTTTCACTTCGTGATTGACCTTGGCCTTCAGTTCACCTGCATGGCTGAAGTACGGCACCTGGGTATAGAAGTCTTCGGCGAACGGCTGGGTTTCCAGTTGTGCGCGGGTGATGCGCTGTTTCGGATCCCAGCCATCCTTGGTAATCAGCCAGCGATAGCCACGGGTAGTGTGCGGCGCGGTGTATTCCCAGGTGACCTTGAAGGTCTGACCCGGGTCGACATTGAGCAGCGGCCAGGTGAAGGCGCGGTTGAGTTTCTTGGCCATTTCCTCGTTGGTGAAGTTGACGCAGTCACGGGCATCGGTCTTGCCGCCGCTGAGGATGAAGCCGTCGGCTGGTGGGGTGACGCTGTCACTGTCGGTTTGATAAGGCGCCGGGAACGGACCGGCAATCAGTGCCGGAAAGTTCTTGCCGCCTTCCATTTCATTGACCTGCCAGGGAGCCAGCAGGCCGAGATCCACGGCGACGGCGCCACGGCTGGAAGGGGACGTGACACGACCATGACGAAGAGGTGTCTGGGTTTGTGGTTGGTTCATTTTTGACTCCATTGATTTGATTAAGAACTCTCCTTTCTTGAAGGAGAGAACCTCAAACTAACGAAGCTGCTTTTTTTTTCCACCGGCCCGTTTCTCGCTCATTTTCTTCTGATGAGACGACCACCCCCAAAACACTGTATATAAAAACAGTATTATGGAAATAACCTACGCAACTAGAGGGCAATTTCCTACAAATCAAGGCGCAAATAACTACACTTTCGATCAAAATCGCCTTTGCCCTCTCCTAAGTGATGCTCGTGTGCATGGGATGAGGCATTGGCCTGGCGGCGAGACAGATCGGTGCCCGCGCCAAGGCACCCTCGTCGATGCCGCAATTATTCAGGCTCCCAACTCACCCAAGAATGCGGCAGGCCAGCGTGATCCTGAGGCAGCAGACCCACGTGCCACATGGCTAAAGGCCCCTATCGGCGCCGATGTGGATGCAGCGTTGAGCAATGCTGAAAGTCGTTTTCGTTTCGACTCACAGCACGCTCACCGCCAGGGGCTCCAGGTTTCCTTAAAGCCCCTCCAACTCCGCCATCAAATCACTCAACCGATCCACCTTCTCGGCGCTGATTTCATTCGCCGCCAACCCCTCGATGTACTCGGCCAACTCCGCCACCGTGCTGCACTCGAACATCGCCCGCAACGGTACATCCCGCTGCAGGCTTTTCTGCACCCGGGAGGCAATCTGTGTGGCCAACAACGAGTGCCCACCCAGCTCGAAGAAGTTGTCCTGTACGCCCACCCTGTCGACTTTCAGCACCTCGGCCCAGATAGCCGCCAACGTGGTTTCCAGTGCGTTGCGCGGCGCCAGGTAGTCCTGGCTGTGCAACTGGCCGATCTCCAGGGTCGGCAAAGCCTTGCGGTCGAGTTTGCCGTTGGCGTTCAGCGGCAGGCGCTCGAGCCATAACCAGTGCAGTGGCACCATGTATTCCGGCAGCTCAGCACGCAGGCGTTGCTTGATGCGGTCCAGGCGATCGCTCGGGTTGAGGCTTTCATCCGCCGCCACCAGGTAACCCACCAAGTGCTTGCCGTTGACGCCCTCTTGTACCCCCACCGCGGCGTCACGCACCTGCGGCTGTTCATGCAGACGCGCTTCGATTTCACCCAGCTCGATGCGGTAGCCGCGAATCTTCACCTGATGGTCGATACGCCCCACATATTCCAACACGCCATCGCTGCGCCGACGTGCCAGGTCGCCGGTGCGGTAGAGACGCGCGCCCGGTGCGCCAAACGGGTTGGGCACAAACACCTGCGCCGTGCGCAACGGGTCGCTGACGTAACCACGGCCCACGCCGGTACCTGCCACACACAGCTCGCCGACCGCGCCCTGTGGCACCAACTCCAGTGCGCCATCGAGCACGTATAACCGGTTGTTGTCGGTCGGGGTGCCAATCGGCAAATAAGTGCCTTGGGTTGACGCCAGATCGACGCGGAAGAACGCCACGTCATCCGAACATTCCGCCGGGCCATAAGCGTTGACCAGGCCAATGTCTGGATAACGCAGCATCCATTGGTGCGCCAGCTCCGGCGGCATCGCTTCGCCCGTCGGCAGCATCCAGCGCAGGCCGTCCAGGCTCATGCGTTCCTGGGCGAGCATGCCCTGGATCAGCGACGGTACGCTTTCCAGCACAGTAATGCCCTGGGCCTGTACATGGGCCAGCAAACCTTGCGGGTCATGGGCAAGGGTGTTCGGCACGATATCGACCCGCGCGCCAAACAGCGGCGCAGCGAGGAACTGCCACACGGAAATATCGAAGCTTTGCGAAGCGGTCTGGGCGATCACATCCGTCGGGCTCAGGTCCAGATAAGGCACCTTGCTCAACTGGTTATTGAGCATGCCGCGCTGTTCGACCATCACGCCCTTGGGCAGGCCGGTGGAGCCCGACGTGTAGATCACGTAGGCGAGGTTGTCCGGGCCGCTGTAGACACCTGGATTTTCCCCACGCCCCGGCACTTCCTCCCAGACCAATAGCTGGCAGTCGGTACCGTCCAGCAGCTCAATCGCCTGCTCGCGGCACGCCTCGGTGCACACCAGCAACGGCGTACGGCTCAAGTCGATGATGCGGCTCAAGCGCTGGCTGGGCAGGCCTGGGTCCAGCGGCAGGTAACCGGCGCCGGCCTTGAAGCTGCCGATGATCATGCCCAGCAGGTCGAGGTTGCGCTCAGCCAGCAACGCCACCGGCTGGTCCAGGCCAACGCCTGCTGCGATCAGCGCGTGACCCAAACCGTTACTGCGCCGGTTCAACTCGTCATAGGTCCATTGCTGGTCAAGGCAGCTGGCGGCGATGCGCTGCGGATGCTCGGCCACCTGCGCCTCGAACAGCTCGACATAGCTGCGCTCCAGCGGGTAGTCATGCGCGCTCTGGTTACACCCCTCCAGCAGGAATTCACGCTCTTGCTCGCCGATCAGCGGCAGGTCGGCCATGTCGCCATGAAAGCCCTGCACCAGCGCCAGCAGCAAGCGCTTGAACTCGCCGAGCATGCCCTGCACGGTGCTTTCGTCGAAGTAACGCTGGTCGTAGGACAGGTGCAAACCGAGGTCATCGCCCGGGTAGCACACTGCGGTCAACGGGAAGTTGGTGTGGGTGCGGCCGGAATCCGAGGTGGCGTTCAGGCTTTGCGCGCGGTCCAGCACCGAGACCTCCACCGGCGCGTTCTCGAACACGAACAGGCTGTCGAACAGCGGTTGGCCCTTGGGCAATTCGCTGTGTTCCTGAATGGTCACCAGCGGCAGGTACTCGTACTCGCGCAGCTGCATGTTGCTGTCTAGCAAGCCGCTCAACCACTGGCGCACGCTGCAGCGCTGACCGTCTTCAGGCAGTTGTACCCGCAGCGCGATGCTGTTGATGAACAGGCCGACAGTGCGTTGCATCTCGGGCATATCCACCGGGCGCCCGGCCACGGTAACGCCGAACAATACGTCACGCTCGCCACTCAAGCGACGCAGCACCAACGCCCATGCCGCCTGGGCGAAGGTGTTGACGGTCAGTTGATGGGCCTGCGCCAGTTCACGCAGTTGCGCACCGTCGCGTGCCTCAAGGCGAGTGTAGCAGTCGCCCACCACCATGCCGCCGCTGTGGCCCGCATGTTCACGCAGGAACGGCCGGTCGCTCGGGATCGGTGTGGTGCGCTCGAAACCTTGCAGGTTGTGCTGCCACCACTGGCGTGCCTGGGCGAGGTTCTGGCGTTGCAGCCAGGCAATGTAATCGCGGTAGCGCGGCGGTGTGGCCAACTGTGCTTCGCGACCTTCGCCCAAGGCCATGTAAATTTCAAAGAAGTCATTCATCAGCAGCGAACGGCACCAGGCATCGATGAGGATGTGGTGGTTGCTCATCATGAACCAGTAGCGCGCTTCACCGACGCGGATCAGGCGCAGGTGAAACGGCGCCTGGTTGAGCAGATCGAAACCGGCTTCCCGCTCGGCCTTGAGCAAGGCCTGCAGACGGGGTTCCTGTTCACTTTGCGGATCGGCGCTCCAGTCCAGGTACTCGATCGGCGTGCTGCCCGGCTTGTGGATCACTTGCAGCATGTCTTCGCCGACGTTCCAGCAGAACGATGCGCGCAAGGCTTCGTGACGCGCGATCACCGCCTGCCAGGCTTGGGCAAACCGCTGCGGGTCGAGCGCGCTGTTGATGCGGTAGCGGTCCTGCATGTAGTAAAGGCCCGTGCCGGGTTCCAGCAGGGTGTGTAGCAGCAGGCCTTCCTGCATCGGCGTCAGCGGGTACACGTCTTCGATGGCGCTGGCCGGCACCGGCAGGCTGTCGAGTTGTGGCTGGGTCAGGTGCGCCAGCGGGAAGTCCGACGGCGTAAGGCCGCCGGCAGCGTCGCTCAGGCAATGCGCGATCAGGCTTTGCAGTTCGTCCAGGTAAGCCTGGGCCAGTTCGCGAATGGTCTGTTGATCGTGGCGCTCGCGGCTGAAGGTCCAGCGCAGCACCAGTTCGCCGCCGTACACCTGGCTGTCGACGCTCAACTCATTGGGCAACGGCGCCTCTGAGTCATGCGCCAGGCCGGCGGGCTCATCCAGCGGGTGGAACAGCGCATCGGCACCGAAGCTCTGGTCGAACTGGCCGAGGTAGTTGAAGGTGATGTCGGCGCTTGGCAGTGCAGCCATGGTCTGCTTGCACAGATCGTCCGCCAGGTAACGCAGCACGCCATAGCCCAAACCTTTGTGCGGCACGCCGCGCAGTTGCTCCTTGATCGCCTTGATCGAGGCGCCCTGCTCTGCTTGCGGGGTCAGGCGCAGTGGGTAAGCACTGGTAAACCAGCCGACGCTGCGGGTCAGGTCGATGTCATCAAACAAGGTTTCACGGCCATGGCCTTCCAGCTGGATCAGCGCGCAATCGTGACCACTCCAGCGGCACAGCACACGGGCAAGGGCCGTCAGCAGCAGGTCGTTGACCTGAGTGCGATAGGCGCTTGGCGCCTGTTGCAGCAACTGGCGGGTATGTTGCGCGTCCAGGCGCACGCTGACCGTGTCGGCATCACGAGTGAGCAGCGAACCGTGTGGGCGATCCACCGGCAATACCGCCGCAGGACCGGCCAACCGGTCTTGCCAGAGGCTCAACTCTTCACGCAGGGATTCACTGCTCGCATAGGCCTGCAAACGCGCAGCCCAATCGCGCAAGGCGCTGGTCTTGGCCGGCAAGCTGACCGATTGGCCGTCGCTCAGTTGGCGATACACCGTTTGCAGGTCTTCAATTAATACGCGCCACGACACGCCATCCACCACCAGGTGGTGAATCGCGATCAGCAGGCGTTGCTGACCCTGCGGGCCATCTACCAGTAAAGCGCGCAGCAGCGGGCCGTGTTCGAGGTCGAGGCTGCGTTGGGTGTCGGTGAACAGCGCGGTGCACTGCGCCATATCGCGCACTTGCGCCTGCATCAGCACGCCACCTTGCGGCACGGCCATGTGCTCGGCGTGCCATTGGGCATCACGCGGCGTAAAGCTCAGGCGCAGGGCGTCGTGGTGTTCCAGTACCGCCAACAGCGCTTGCTCCAGGCGATGAGGGTCGAGCAGTTGCAGCGGTTTGAGCAGCAACGCCTGGTTCCAGTGCTGACGATTCGGCATCGCGGTATCGAAGAACCAATGCTGGATCGGCGTCAGGCCCGAGCTGCCCGTCAGCACCCCTTGTTCGGCGCTGACCCGCTCGGACCGCGTGGCCACCGCCGCCAGGGTTTGCACGGTCTGATGCTGGAACAGGTCGCGCGGGCTGAAGTGAATCCCGGCCTGCCGCGCACGGCTGACCACCTGGATCGACAGAATCGAGTCGCCGCCCAGTTCAAAGAAATTATCGTCCAGGCCGACTTGCTGCACGTTCAACACGGCGCACCAGATCGCGGCCAGGGTGTGCTCCAGTTCGTTGCGGGGCGCCACGTAGTGTTGGCGGTTCGCCTCCGGGTCCGGTTGCGGCAAGGCGCGGCGGTCGAGTTTGCCGTTGGCGGTTAGCGGCATGCTGTCCAGCACGATCAGGTGCGCAGGCACCATGTAGTCCGGCAGTTGCGTCTTGAGGTGTGCCTTGAGCGCGTCGCGCAGTGTGGCGTGGTCGGCGTCGCTGACCAGGTAAGCCACCAGCTGTTTGCCGCTCGGCGAATCCAGTGCCAGCACCACCGCTTCGCGCACCGCTTGGTGTTCCAGCAGGCGGGTTTCGATTTCGCCCAGCTCAATACGGAAACCGCGAATTTTCACCTGATGGTCGATACGGCCCAGGTACTCCACCAGGCCGTCGGCGCGTTGGCGCACCAGGTCGCCGGTGCGGTACAAACGCCCGCCATTCGTAGCAAACGGGTCGGCGACAAAACGCTCTGCGGTCATGCCCGGGCGTTGGTGGTAACCCTGCGCCAGACCGGCTCCGCCGACATACAACTCGCCGGTCGCGCCTTGCGGCACCAACGCCAGGTCGGCGTCGAGAATGTAGGCCACGCGGGCGCCGATGATGCTGCCGATTGGCACGCTGCCAGCGCCCTCTTCCAACTGCTCCGGCGCCAGACTGGCCAGCGGCATGACCACGGTTTCGGTCGGGCCGTAGGCGTTGAAAAACACCTCGGGCTGGAACGCTGCGCGGATACGCTGCAGGTGTTCGCCGGTCAGCGCCTCGCCGCCGGTGATGCACATGCGCACCGGCAAGGTTTGCTGCTGAGTCGCCAGCCACTGCGCCAACTGGCTGCCATAGCTTGGGGTGAAGCCGAGGATATTGATGCGATGGGTGCGAATCAGCGCACAGATTTCTTCGGCATCCCACTGGCCCTGGGCCCGCACAACCACCTGCGCACCGCTGAGCAGCGGCACCAGCAAACGCTCGGTGGCGGCGTCGAAGTTGATCGAATAAAAGTGCAGCTCGCAATCGTCCGCACGCATGCCAAAGCGCTCGATCACCGCCTGGCAATGCATGGCGATTTCACCGTGGGACACCACCACGCCTTTTGGCTTGCCGGTGGAACCTGAGGTGTAGATCAAGTACGCCTGATGCTGCGGCAAGCTGATAAAGGGCAGCTCGTCGGCCGGGTAATTGGCGAGCACCGGCAGGTCATCTTCCAGGCACCAGCACGCCACCGTCGCCGGCAGTTCACCGAGGGCTTCGAACATCGCCGCGTCACTGAGCAGCAGGCCGATGCCGCTGTCTTCGATCATGTAGTGCAAGCGGTCCAGCGGGTATTCCGGGTCCAGCGGCACATAGGCGCCACCGGCCTTGAGGATCGCCAACAAGCCAATCACCATTTCCAGAGAACGCGGCAACGCCAGGCCGACGCGCACCTGTGGGCCGACGCCGCGCTCGCGCAGCATCCACGCCAGGCGATTGGCGCGGGCGTCCAGTTCGCGGTAGGTAAGGGTTTCACCGGCAAAGGTCAGCGCGGGCGCATCGGGACGATTAATCGCCTGTTGCGTGAACAGCGGGTGGATGCACTGGTCGAGGCGGTGCTCACCGGCCTCGATGCCCAAGCTGTTTTGCAGCGCGCGCTGCTCGGTGGCCGTCAGCAGAGGCAGTTCGCTGAGAAGCTGTTGCGGGTTGGCAATCAACGCTTCCAGCAGGTTGCGCCAATGCTCGGCCATGCGCGCAATGCGCGGCGCGTCGAACAGGTCGGTGCTGTAGGTCAGGCAGCAACCCAGGCGATGGTCGAGGTCGGTGACTTCCAGGTTGAGGTCAAACTTGGTCGCGCGCGCATCGTTGGCCAGGTACTCGACGGTCATGCCGGCCAGTTGGCGGCTCTGCTGGAATTCCCAACGCTGCACGTTGCACATCACCTGGAACAGCGGGTTGTAGGCCGCGCTGCGCGGGGGTTGCAGGGCTTCCACCAAATGATCGAACGGCAGGTCCTGATGGGACTGGCCTTCGATCACGGTGTGGCGTACCTGCTCGAACAATTCAGCGACATTCATCTGCCCATTGAGCTGGCAACGCAGCACCTGGGTGTTGAGGAACGCGCCGATCAGCCCTTCGCTTTCCGGGCGAATCCGGTTGGCCACCGGCGCGCCGATGCGCAGGTCGGTCTGGCCGCTGTAGCGGTAGAGCAACACGGCCAGGGTGGCGGTCATGGTCATGAACAGGGTCAGGCCGCGTTCGGCATTGAAGGCGCGCACGCGGGCGGCCAGTTCATCGCTCAGGTCAAAGCGGTACAGCTCGCCTTGATGGCTTTGCACCGGCGGACGCGGGCGGTCGCCGGGCAGTTCGAGCAGTGGATGCTCATGCCCAAGCTGCCCGATCCAGTAGTCCAGTTGGCGCTGGCGCTCACCGGACTCCAGCCATTGGCGCTGCCACACGCTGTAGTCGAGGTACTGCACCGGCAACGGCGCCAGCGGCGAGTCGCGCTCGTCGATAAAGGCCTCGTACAGCGCGCTGAGTTCACGCGCGAAGATGTCCATCGCCCAGCCTTCGGTGACGATGTGGTGCAGGGTCAGCACCAGGTAGTGTTCCTGCTCGCCGGCCTTGACCAGACACGCGCGCAGCAATGGCCCGGTTTCCAGGTTGAAAGGCGTATGGGCTTCGTGGTCGGCCAGTTGTTGCAGGCGCAGCTGACGCTCGGCTTCATTGAGCGCCGAGAAATCCTGCCAATCCATGCGCAGTCCGGTTTGCCTGGCGACTTTTTGCTGGGCCACGCCGTCGACGCTCGGGAAGGTTGTGCGCAAGGTTTCGTGACGCATGATCAGGGCTTGCAACGCCGCCTCGAACCGCCCCACATCCAGCACGCCACGCAGGCGCGCCATGCCGCCGACGTTGTAGGCCGGGCTGTCCGGCTCCATCTGCCAGAGGAACCACATGCGCTGCTGGGAATAGGACAGCGGCACCGGCGCGCTGCGGTCGACCTTGGCGATAGCGGTTTGCTGGTTGCGCTGGCCCGAGGCTTGGATCAGGCCGACTTGCTCGGCAAAGGCGCCCAGCTCGCTGGCTTCGAACAAGGTGCGCAGCGGCAGCTCGACGTCGCAGGCCTGGCGGGTGCGCGAGATGATTTGCGTGGCCAGCAACGAGTGGCCACCGAGGGCGAAGAAGTCGTCGCCCAGGCCAATGCGAGGCAGGCCGAGGACTTCGCGCCAGATCGCCGCAATCTGCTGCTGCAACGGCGTTTGGGGTTCGATGTGTTCACGGGTTTGCCACACCGGCGCCGGCAATGCACGGCGGTCCAGTTTGCCGCTGGGGCTCAGCGGCATCGCATCCAGACGCATCAGTTGCGCGGGCACCATGTATTCCGGCAGCTCGGCGGCCAGGGCGGTTTTTACCTGCTGCTCGTCCAGTACGGTGCTGGCGGTGTAGTAGCCGATTAACTGCTGGTCACGCACCAGCACCACGGCTTGGGCGATGCCGTCCATGGCCAACAGGCGTGCCTCGATTTCTTCCGGTTCCACGCGAAAGCCACGCAGTTTGACCTGCTGATCGAGGCGGCCGAGGTATTCGAGTACGCCGTCAGCGCTCCAGCGCACGCGGTCACCGGTGCGGTACAGGCGTGTGCCCGCCTCGCCCAGTGGGTCGGCGACGAAACGTTCGGCGGTCAGCCCGGCGCGGCCGAGGTAACCGCGCGCCAGGCCGATGCCGCCGATGCACAATTCGCCCGGCACACCGGCCGGCAATGGGTTGAGGTGTTCGTCCAGCACGCGACAGATCACATTGCCCAGCGGCCGTCCAATCGGCGAGCGTTCGCCGTCTTCGGCCTGGCACTGCCAGTGGGTGACGTTGATCGCGGTTTCCGTCGGGCCATAACGGTTGTGCAGTTGCACCGCCGGCAACTGTGCCAAGACGCGGTTGCGCAGTTCGGCGGGCAACGCTTCACCGCCTGAGAACAGGCGGCGCAAGCTTGTGCATTCGGCCACCAGCGGCTCATCGATAAACAGCTGCAACAGCGGCGGCACAAAGTGCAGGGTGGTTACGCCGTGTTCCTGCACCAACTGCGCGATGCGGTGCGGGTCGCGATGCTCGCCGGGGCCGGCCAGCACCAGGCGGCAACCGGTGATCAATGGCCAGAAGCACTCCCACACCGACACGTCGAAACTGATCGGCGCTTTTTGCATCAGCACATCGGTGTCGTTGAGTTGATACGTGGCTTGCATCCACTGCAAACGCTCGGCCAGCGCCGCATGGGTATTGCCCACGCCCTTGGGCTGGCCGGTGGAGCCGGAGGTGTAAATCACGTAGGCGAGGTTGTCGCCCTGCAGATGCAAACCCGGTGCCTGTGTCGGCCAGCTGTCGAGGTGCAGGCTGTCCATGGCGATCACGCACACGCCTTCGGGTGCCGGTAGCAACTCGAGCAGTGCGGTTTGGGTCAACAGCAGGTGCACGCCGCTGTCCTGGAGCATGTAGGCCAGGCGGTCGGCGGGGTAATCCGGGTCGAGCGGCACATAGGCGCCACCGGCCTTGATGATCGCCAGCAGGCCGATCAACAGTTGCGGCGAGCGTTCGGCGGCGATGGCCACGCACACATCCGGGCCAACGCCCTTGTCGCGCAGGTAATGGGCCAGGCGATTGGCCTGGGTGTGCAGTTGGGCGAAGCTCAGGTTGCCGTCGTGCCAGACCAGCGCGGTGTTGTCCGCGGTGTGTTGGCTGAGCAGCTCGGGCAGCCACTGCTGCGCTGGCGTGCACGGCGCCCCACTCCACGGCTGTTGTTCGTCGGTTTGCATCAGCTGCAAGTCGCCGATGGCCTGTTGCGGTTGCTCGCACACGGCGTGCAGCACGTTGATGTAGTGCTCGGCGAGACGCTGAATGGTTGCGCGGTCGAACAATTCGTCGGCGTAGTCGAACGACAGGCTCAAGCGCCCGTTGCGGTCTTCTTCGCTGTGCAGTTGCAGGTCGAACTTGGCTTCGCGGCTGTGCCAGGGCAACTCATCGGCGAGCATGCCCGGCAGGCGGCGCAAGGCACTCAGGTCGTGTTGCTGGTGGTTGAACATGACTTGGAACAGGCCCTGTTCGCGGGCGTGCGGGAAGGCTTCCAGCAGTTGTTCGAACGGCAGGTCCTGATGCGCCTGGGCGCCCAGCGCAGCCTGACGGGTGGCCGCCAACAATTGATTGAACGGCAGGCGCCCGTCCAGCTCGGCGCGCAGCACCAGGGTGTTGATGAAGAAACCGATCAAGCCTTGGGTTTCCTGGCGCGGCCGGTTGGCATTCGGCACGCCGATGCGGATATCGCGCTGGCCGCTGTAGCGGTAGAGCAGGCTTTGAAACGCCGCCAGCAACAGCATGAACGGCGTGGCTTGGTGGTCTTGGGCGGCCTGGCGAACGGCTGCACTGAGGCCGGCATCCAGGCGCACGCTATGGCGCGACGCACTGTGGCGTTGTTGCGCCGAGCGCGGATGGTCGGTGGCCAGGCTCAGGCTCGGATGCTCCTCGCCCAACTGGGTTTTCCAGTACGCCAGTTGCCGCTGGCCTTCGCCTTCAGCCAGCCATTGGCGCTGCCAGCTGCCGTAGTCAGCGTATTGCAGGGCCAGTGGCGGTAGCTCCAAAGTCTGGCCTTGCGTCGCGGCGGCATACAGGCGCGAGAATTCGTCGATGAGAATATTCAGCGACCAACCGTCGGCGATGATGTGGTGCAGCGTCACCAGCAATTGGTGGTCTTCATCGTCCAGGCGCACCAGGGTCACCACAGCAGCGGGCCTTTTTCCAGGTCGAACTGGGTGCGCGCTTCGTCTTCGCGGATCTGCTGCGCGCGAGCCTCGCGCTCGGCGTCAGGCAGGTCGCTGAGGTCGATAATTTGCAGGTCGAATTCGGCGCTTGCCTGCACACGCTGGAAGGCCTGACCGTCGCGCTCGTAGAAACGCGTACGCAGGGCTTCATGACGCTCGATCAAGTGCTGGAAGCTGGCGCGCACGGCGTCTTCGTCCAACTCGCCGCGTAAACGCAAGGCGCCGGGGATGGTGTAGGCGCTGCTCTGCGGGTCGAGTTGCCAGGTGATCCACAGGCGGTTTTGCGCCAGGGATTGCGGCAAGTCGTCCTGGCGCGACAAGGCATGAATCGCGCCTTGAGCAACGCCGCCGTCCTGCTGCAATTGCGCAACGCTTGCGGCAAAGCTCGCAAGGGTCGGCGCTTCGAACAGCATGCGCAGGTTCAGCTCCAGCCCCAGGGTTCCGCGCAGGCGCGCGACCACTTGGGTGGCGGTGATGGAGTTACCGCCGAGCAGGAAAAAGTGGTCAGCGGCGGCGACGTTTGCGAGCTGTAACTGCTCGCACCAGATTGCGCCGATCTGGCTTTGCAGTTCGGATTCCAACACCGCATCGCTCACGTGCGCTTGCAGGTCGGGGAACTGCGCATAGCTGTCGAGGCTGCCGTCGGCGTGGCGGATCGCGCAGGCTGACCGCTGCACCTTACCGCTGGACGTCTTCGGCAAGGCGCCGGGGTTGAGCAGTACCACCACGCTCGGGGCTTGTTGATACGCCTCGGCCACGGCCTGGCGGATGGCTTTGATCAGCGCCTCGGGCGGCAGGATTTTCTGCACGCTACGGCTGATTTCGGCGGCGATGCCGATGCCTTCCAGGCCCTGGTCATTCACTGCAAAAGCGGCGACGCGGCCCTTGCGCACCACTTCCACTTCGCGCTCGATGGTGTGTTCGATGTCCTGCGGGTACAGGTTATGGCCGCGCACGATCAGCAGGTCTTTGAGGCGGCCGGTGATGTACACCTGGCCCTCGCGGATAAAACCCAGGTCGCCGGTGCGCAGCCAGGTGCGGTCGGCGTGCTGTACAAACGTCTTGGCCGACGCTTGCGGGTTGCGCCAGTAGCCGTGGGCGATGCTCGGACCGCTGGCCCACAGTTCGCCGACGTGGTTATCCGGCAGTTCGCTCAGCGTGTGCGGGTCGGCGATCAACACCGCGTGCTCCGGCTGGCTGGTGCCGCAGCTCATGATCGCGTTGCCCTGCCCCGGTTCGGCGCGGTTGGCGGCCAACGCCTGTTCATCCAGGCGCAAGGCCGGGATGCCGTGGCCGCGGGTGCCGCCAGCGACGAACAGGGTCGCCTCGGCCAGGCCGTAGGAGGCGAAGAAATTGTTCGGGGTGAAGCCACACGTCGCGAACTTCTCGGCGAAGCGTTCCAGGGTGTCGAGGCGGATCGGCTCAGAGCCCGAATAGGCCACGCGCCAGGAGCTCAAGTCGAGGCGCTCCAGGGCTGATTCGCTGACCCGCTCGCTGCACAGGCGGTAGGCGAAATCCGGGCCACCGCTGATGGTGCCGCGGTATTCACTGATTGCCTCCAGCCAACGCAGCGGCCGGCCAAGGAAGTACGCCGGCGACATCAACACGCACGGCACGCCGCTGAAGATCGGTTGCAGCAGGCCGCCGATCAGGCCCATGTCGTGGTACAGCGGCAGCCAGCTGACGATCACGTCATCCGGGTTGAGGTCGATGCCGAAGCCACGACGGATCAGCACTTCGTTGGCCACCAGGTTGCCGTGGCTGACTTGCACGCCTTTGGGCAATGCGGTGGAACCGGAGGTGTATTGCAGGAAGGCGATGTCATCGGCGTGCAGTTCGGGTTCGACCCAGCGCTCGGCGAGCTGTGCCTCCAGGGTGTCGACGCTCAGCACCGGGGGGGCGTTTTCGATCTGCGCCAGGCCGTCGCCGAGGCTGGCGATGGTCAGCAGCACGCGCGGTTCGGCGTCACTGATGATCGACAGCAAGCGCTCCTGGTGATGCCGGCGCGTGGACTCTGGCGGATACGCCGGCACTGCGATAACCCCGGCGTACAGGCAGCCAAAAAACGCCGCAACGTAGTCCGGGCCGCTGGGAAACAACAGCACCGCGCGCTCGCCCAACGCCACATTGGCCTGCAAGGCGGCGGCGATCGTGCGGGCGCGCTGGTCCAGGTCACGGTAGCTGAGCACAACGTTTTGCTCGGCGCAGTCGGCGAGGAAGCGCAGGGCCACCTGGTCCGGGGTCTGCGCGGCGCGACGTTGAAGAGACTGGACCAGAGTGCGGGGAAGTTCGAAGGCGTCCATCATGGGGTTCCTGCCTGAAATCGGCTTACGGGAAAATCGAGAAATAGAGAGCGCTTAGCCGGCGGCCAGCTGCCGCGCCGCGCCATTGCGCCAGCGTGCGAGGTGCTCCTCGGCGTAGCGCCGCAGGCAACGCAGCACGGCGCTTTCGTGCTGCACGAGAAAGAAGTGGTGGCCGTCGAACATGTCCAGAGAGAAGCCGCTGGCGGCGTCGGCCTGCCAGTCAAGCAACTGGTCGGCGCGTACGCTGTCTTGCTTGCCGCCAAACACGTGGATCGGCATGCCCAGCGGTTCGCGCTGGCCGTAAGTGAAGCTGCCGCAGAGCAGGAAGTCGGCGCGCAGAATCGGCAGCATCAACTGCATCAATTCGGGGTTGGCCAGGGCCTCTTCAGCGGTGCCCTGCAGTTCGCGCAGGCGGGCGATCAGTTGTTGGTCAGTTTTTTCAATGGCGTAGTCACTCACATCACGGTGCGCCGGGCCGGCAGTGCCGGAGGCAAACAACGCCAGCGGCTCAGGCACACCGCGCTCGCGCAGGGCGTGGGCCAATTCGAAGGCGAGCAGGCCGCCGAGACTGTGGCCGAACAGGGCATACGGGCCGTTCAGGTCACGGCTGATTTCATCCGCCAACTGCGCTGCCAAGGCCTTGATGTCGCGCTGCAACGGCTCATCCATACGCATGCCGCGCCCCGGCAATTCCAGTGGGCACACTTGCAACCACTCCGGCAGAGCCCGACGCCAACGCGCATAGACCATGGCGCTGGCCCCCGAATAGGGCAGGCAAAACAGGCGCAGTCGGGTGGCGGCACTCATCGGTTGAGCGCTCTCATCAGGCTGAGGGAGCCCGATAGGCTAAAGGCTCCAAACTGAAACACGCTGTATGCACCGTACAAACCCATGTCGTCCTCCTGCGGGCGCTGATCCTTGGCCGTTTGTTAACGGACCTGTCACCCATGAGAACGGACGGTGCCGGCAAATAATTAGTCTGCGGGCAAGCGCGAGACCGGGTTCACACCTTTCAGAGAGGCATAAGATTAGTTCGTCTTCTCATTTGACAATCATTATCATTAAGCATAATTTGTTGCCCGATGTGTAGGAGGCCTCAGCACGGACGCCCTCCCCTAACCTCTTTTGCGACAAGGTGATTTCCATGACGGAACAAGTATCCACAGGCAGGTGCGACTCACCGCTTCTCCAGGCATTCGTCGACAATCGTTTGATCCTGGTGAAGATCGCGGCACGCATTACCGGCTGCCGCTCGCGCGCCGAAGACGTGGTGCAGGACGCCTACTTCAGACTGCAATCGGCGCCGACGATCACCTCATCGTTCAAGGCCCAACTGAGTTATCTGTTCCAGATCGTGCGCAACCTGGCGATCGATCACTACCGCAAGCAGGCCCTGGAACTCAAATACTCCGGGACCGAGGAGGAAGGCTTGAATGTGGTCATTCACGGCGCTTCACCGGAAACCTCGCACATCAATTTCAACACCCTGGAAAACATCGCCGACGCCCTGACGCAATTGCCCCAACGCACCCGTTATGCGTTCGAGATGTATCGCCTGCACGGCGTGCCGCAAAAGGATATCGCCAAGGAACTCGGCGTCTCGCCGACCCTGGTGAACTTCATGATCCGTGATGCGCTGGTGCATTGCCGCAAGGTGTCGGGCAGCCACAGCGATACGTTTGCGCGGCGAGTCTGAGTGTGGGGAAAGGGCTTGGTGTGGTGAGCGAGCTTGTTCTGGTGAGCAGGCTTGGTGTGGCGAGCGGGCTTGTTGTGGCGAGCGGGCTTGCCCCGCGTTGGGCTGCGCAGCAGCCCTGAACCAGACACTACGGTCTGACTGAAAAACTGCGGTGGCTTTAGCGGGGCCGCTTCGCAGCCCTACGCAGGGCAAGCCTGCTCGCCACACCAAGCCCGCTCGCCACAACAGCCTCTCAACAAAAAGACTTCAGGACGCGGGCATCACATCAATGCGATACGGCTCGAAAATCTTCAACAACTGCCCGTTATCACGCAGGCGCTTGAGCATCTCGGCAAACGCCGCCCCGGTAATCGGTGCCTTTGGCCGCAGCAACGCGTAGTGGTGGTACACCTGGTCAATCCGCTCCGAGACCAGAAACTGCCCGGCCATGTCCGCGTTGCGCACCATGAAATCACTCAAGTACGAACGCGTGACCAGCGCGATGTCCGCACGTCCGCGCGCCACCATCAGCAAGTTGCTGTCATGGGAATAGGTCAACGTGGCGTTGAAATGCTCGGTCATGTACTTGGGGTCGGGGTTGAAGTTGGCAAAGGCGTAGTGATAACCGCTGAACACGGCCAAGCGCTTGCCGTTTAGGTCGGCGAAATAGCGCTGATCGCGACCGGGCTCACGTTGGGCGACGAAAATTTCCGCGTCTTCAAGCCCCATGTCCACGGCAGTGTGGGCAATGTTCTGCCAGCCCCAGTCGGGGTTTTCGAAGATCGCCATGTCGACCCGGCCTTGCTCGAAATCACGAAAGCGCCGCGGGATAGACGTCGGCACCAGTACAAATTGGTAATCGCTTTGCGAGGCGTTCAGCGCCTCGACCAGTTGCGGCAGTAAACCGGTGTCGGCACCCTGCTCTGGGCGTACGGTGTAGGGCGGAAAATGCGCGGCGCCGATCCTCACCAATTGCGCAGCCGAAGCCGGCATCCACCCCGCGGTGCCCAGTGCCCATAAAGTTAGTCCTGCAGCCAGCCGCCATGGCGAAAACATTGAGGCACACACCGTTTAATACTCTGATGGCGATAAGCTAGGCGTTTTTGTCAGGTGAGACAACTTTCCATCGGCAAATTAATGGCTTGCGCCTCAATCGGCCTTCAGCACCATCAGCAGGGCTTCTTCGGCCAATTGCTCCAGGGTCAGGCTGCCTTGGGCGCGGAACCACGTGGTGGTCCAGGACAACGCGCCGGTGAGGAAACGCCGGGTGATAAAAACATCGCCCCTGATGTAACCGGCGGCCTTGGCCTCGCCCAGCACCTGCAACCAGATGTCTTCGTACACATCACGCAGCGCCAGCACCTGGGCCTGGCCATCGGCCGACAGCGAACGCCATTCATAAACCAGCACCGCCATGGCTTCGCCGCTGCCACCCATGATCGACTGCAATTCACAACGAATCAGCGCCAATACGCGTTCACGCACGTTGCTCGCTTCCTCGAGTGAAGCGCGCATCAACGCAGTGTTGTAGTGGATGGTTTCCTCCATCACCGCGCGCAGGATCTCGTCCTTGCTCTTGAAGTGATGAAAGATGCTGCCGGACTGAATGCCCACCGCGCTGGCCAGGTCACGCACGGTGGTACGCTCAAAGCCTTTGTTGCGAAACAGGTGAGCTGCGGTTTGCAGCAATTTGCCCCGGGCACTGTCGGGGTCGGTCAATTGGCCGGCATCGACCATGGTGCGCATCACCCTCAGGGCTTTTTGCTCATCCATGCCTCTCTCCTTCACGTGTGCTGACGTCGTGGGCGGCAATTTAGGCCGTGGCCGCCACCCAAGCAAGCGCTTGGGCAAAACTTGTGCACGGAGTTTACAAACCAAGCGCTTGCTTGGTAGTCTCGACGCCAGCCATTCGAGGACGGATTTCTCATGAGCAAGACGGTACGTATCGGCTGCGCCAGCGCCTTCTGGGGTGACACCTGCACCGCCGCCGCCCAGCTGGTGCATGGCGGGGCGCTGGATTACCTGGTGTTCGACTACCTGGCGGAAGTCACGATGTCGATTCTCGCCGGTGCGCGGATGAAAGATCACCAAGCCGGCTACGCCACGGATTTCGTCGAAGTGCTCACGCCGCTGCTGGGCGACATCCAGCGCCAGGGCATCCGCGTGATCAGCAATGCCGGCGGCATCAACCCGCACGCTTGCGCCGCCGCCCTGCAAGCGGCCTGCGACAAGGCGCAAATCCCGCTGAAAATCGCCGTGCTGCTGGGCGATGACCTGCAACCGCAGCTCAAGCATCTGCACGGCGTCACCGATATGTTCAACGGCGCGCCGCTGCCGCCGATGTGCGTGTCGGCCAACGCCTACCTCGGCGCGCCAGGCATTGCCAAGGCACTTGCGCTGGGCGCCGACATCGTGATCACCGGCCGGGTGGTCGACAGTGCGGTGGTCAGCGCCGCACTGGTGCACGAATTCAACTGGTCATGGCAAGACTATGACCGCCTCGCCCAAGCCGCCCTCGCCGGGCACATCATCGAATGCGGCGCACAGTGCACCGGTGGCAACTTCACCGATTGGCGTGACGTGCCGGACTACGAGCACATTGGTTTTCCCATCGTCGAGGTCAGTGCCGACGGCCAGTTCACCGTCAATAAAGTCGACGGCACGGGCGGGCTGATCAGCGAACTCAGCGTGGCCGAACAGCTGCTGTATGAAATCGGCGACCCGCGCGCCTACCTGCTGCCCGATGTGATCTGCGATTTCAGCCAGGTCAAACTGCAGCAGCAAGGCAAAAACCAAGTGCGCCTGCACGGCGCCAAAGGTTTGCCGCCCACCGATCAGTACAAGGTCAGCGCCACCTACCCGGACGGTTTTCGTTGCACCGCCAGTTGCCTGATCGCCGGGATCGACGCGGTGGCCAAGGCCGAGCGCGTCAGCCAGGCGATCATCAACAAGACCTCCCAACTGTTCAGCCAGCGCGGCTGGGCGCCCTACACCGAGTTCAACATCGAGTTGCTCGGCAGCGAAGCCACCTACGGCGCCCACGCCCAGCGTCAGGACTGCCGCGAAGTGGTGATGAAACTGGCGGTGCGGCACCCGAGCAAACAGGCGCTGGTGCTGTTCGCCCGCGAGATCGCCCAGGCGGCCACTGGCATGGCGCCCGGCTTGACCGGCATCGTCGGCGGGCGGCCGACGGTGTATCCGCTGATTCGGCTGTTTTCGTTCCTGATCGATAAAACCGCCTGCGAGCCGGTGATCGACTTCCAAGGCCAGCGTCACGCCATTGAACTGCCCGCCTCTGCGCCACTGGTCACCCCGGCCGCGCCGATTGACCCGCCCAAGCCCCAAGGCCGCGCCGACGCCAATGTGCCGCTGGTAAAGCTGGCCGTGGCGCGCTCCGGCGACAAGGGCAACCACAGCAATATCGGCGTGATCGCCCGCCACCCCGACTACCTGCCGTGGATCGCCGAAGCGTTGACCCCGGAGGTGATCGTCGACTGGATGAGCCACGTGCTCGACCCCCTCCACGGCCGCGTTGAACGCTGGTACTTGCCCGGCAGCCACAGCCTGAATTTCCTGCTGGAAAACGCCCTGGGCGGCGGCGGTATCGCCAGCCTGCGCATCGACCCGCAGGGCAAAGCCTTCGCCCAGCAACTGCTGGAAATTCCCATTGCCGTGCCGCAACACATCGCCGATCAACTCAAATAAAAGGAGCGTTGCCGTGGCTTTCGACTCAATCTTCAAAGCCGACCTGTTCCACGGGCAAACCGTGATCGTCACCGGTGGCGGCAGTGGCATTGGCCGCTGCACCGCGCATGAACTCGCGGCCCTGGGCGCTCAAGTGATTCTGGTGGGGCGCAAACCGGAAAAACTGCAAACGGTGGCCGCTGAAATCGCCGAAGACGGCGGCACGGCGCATTGGCAGGCTTGCGATATACGCGATGAAGAGGCGGTGAAGGCGCTGGTCACGCAGCTCCTCCACGCACACGGGCCGATTCACGGGCTGGTGAATAACGCAGGCGGCCAATACCCGTCGCCCCTGGCCTCGATCAATCAAAAGGGCTTTGAAACCGTGCTGCGCACCAACCTGGTCGGCGGTTTCCTGATGGCGCGGGAAGTGTTCAACCAGTCGATGAGCAAGCACGGCGGCGCCATCGTCAACATGCTCGCGGACATGTGGGGCGGCATGCCCGGCATGGGCCACTCGGGCGCCGCGCGCTCGGGCATGGACAACTTCACCAAGACCGCCGCCTTCGAATGGGGCTACGCCGGGGTGCGCGTCAACGCCGTGGCGCCGGGCTGGATTGCCTCCAGCGGCATGGACACCTACGAAGGCGCCTTTAAGGCGGTGATTCCGACCCTGCGCGAGCACGTGCCGCTCAAGCGTATCGGCACCGAATCGGAGGTCAGCGCGGCTATCGTGTTCCTGCTCAGCCCCGCCGCCGCGTTCATCAGCGGCAGCACCTTGCGCATCGATGGCGCCGCCAGCCTGGGCAGCCGCGCCTGGCCGCTGCCCAAGGCGCAACCGCCGAGCGAGCCGTTCAATGGTTTCCACCGCGCCTACCTGCCCGATGTGCTCAAGGCGGAGCAATAAACCATGCCGGCAATTGAAAGCTTGATCGACGCCCACAGCCCGCAGTTCGCGCAAAACCGCGAGGCGATGCTGGCCGCCATCGCGCAGCTGCGCCAGCTGGAGCACGCCCTGCTCAGCAAGGCGCAGGAAGCCAAACCCAAGTTCGACACGCGCGGCCAACTGCTGCCCCGCGAGCGCCTCAACCTGCTGCTGGACCCCGGCGCGCCGTTCCTGGAGCTGGCCAGCCTGGCCGGCTACAAACTCCACGACGACAAAGACGGCAGCGCGGCCGGCGGCGGCTTGATCGCCGGCATTGGCTACGTCAGCGGCGTGCGCATGCTGGTGGTGGCCAACAACAGCGCGATCAAGGGCGGCACCATTTCCCCCACGGGGCTGAAAAAATCCCTGCGCCTGCAACAGATCGCCATGGAAAACAAACTGCCGGTGGTGACACTCGCCGAAAGCGGCGGTGCCAACCTCAACTACGCCGCCGAGATTTTCGTCGAAGGCGCCCGCAGCTTTGCCAACCAGGCGCGCATGTCGGCCATGGGCCTGCCGCAAATCACCGTGGTGCACGGCTCGGCCACGGCCGGCGGTGCGTATCAGCCGGGGCTGTCGGATTACGTGGTGGTGGTGCGCGGCAAGGCCAAGCTGTTTCTCGCCGGACCGCCGCTGCTCAAGGCCGCCACTGGCGAAGTGGCCACCGATGAGGAACTCGGCGGCGCCCAGATGCACGCGCAAACCGCCGGCACCGCCGAATACCTGGCCGAAAACGATGCCGACGGCGTGCGCATCGTGCGCGAGATCGTCAGCCTGTTGCCTTGGGATGAGCGCCTGCCGCGTGCGCCAAAACGCGCTTACACAGAACCGCTGTACCCCATCGAAGAACTGTTGGGGCTGATCCCTGACGACCCGAAAAAGCCCTACGACGTGCGCGAAATCCTCGCGCGCCTGGCCGACGGTTCCAACTTCCTCGAATTCAAGGGTGAGTTCGACGCCCACACCGTCTGCGGCCATTTGCACATCCAGGGCCGCGCCGTCGGCGTGATCGGCAATAACGGCCCGATCACGCCCAAAGGCGCGAGCAAGGCCGCGCAATTTATCCAGCTGTGCGACCAGAGCCGCACGCCGCTGCTGTTCCTGCACAACACCACCGGTTTCATGGTGGGCACCGAGTCGGAGCAACACGGCGTGATCAAGCACGGCGCGAAGATGATCCAGGCGGTGGCCAATGCGCGGGTGCCTAAACTCACGGTCGTGGTCGGCGGCTCCTACGGCGCCGGCAACTACGCCATGTGCGGCCGCGGCCTGGACCCGCGCTTTATCTTCGCCTGGCCCAACAGCCGCACGGCGGTGATGGGCGGCGCGCAGGCGGGCAAGGTGCTGCGCATCGTCACCGAGGCCAAGCAATTGAAGGCGGGTTTGGTGCCCGACCCCAAGGTGCTCGACATGCTCGAACAGGTCACCGCGCAGAAGCTCGACAGCCAGTCCACCGCGCTCTATGGCAGCGCAAATCTGTGGGACGACGGGCTGATCGATCCACGCGATACCCGCACGCTGCTGGGTTACCTGCTGGATATTTGCCATGAGGCCCAGATGCGGCAGTTGCAACCCAACAGCTTCGGCGTGGCGCGTTTCTAAAGGAGAACAACCACAATGATTTTTACCCAGGAACATCAGGAACTGCGCCGCACCGTGCGCGCCTTCGTCGATCGCGAGATCAACCCGCATGTGGACGAATGGGAAAAAGCCGGGCGCTTCCCCATTCACGAAATCTTTCGCAAGGCCGGCGATCTCGGCCTGCTGGGCATTTCCAAGCCGGAGCAATTCGGCGGCATGGGCCTGGATTACAGTTATTCCATTGTGGCAGCTGAAGAATTCGGCACCATTCGCTGCGGCGGCATCCCGATGTCCATCGGCGTGCAGACCGACATGTGCACCCCCGCCCTCGCCCGCTTCGGCAGCGATGAACTGCGCGACGAGTTCCTGCGCCCGGCCATCAACGGCGAGCAGGTCGGCTGCATCGGCGTCTCGGAAACCGGCGCCGGCTCCGACGTCGCCGGGCTGAAAACCCATGCCCGCAAGGACGGCGACGACTACGTGATCAACGGCAGCAAAATGTGGATCACCAATTCGCCCAGCGCCGACTTCATTTGCCTGCTGGCCAACACCTCCGACGACAAGCCGCATATCAACAAGTCGCTGATCATGGTGCCGATGAACACGCCAGGCATCAGCGTCAGCCCACCGCTGGAAAAGCTCGGCATGCACAGTTCCGAGACGGCCCAGGTGTTCTTCGACGGTGTGCGCGTGCCGCAGCGCAATCGCATCGGCCACGAAGGAGCAGGTTTCATGATGCAAATGCTGCAGTTCCAGGAAGAACGTCTGTTTGGCGCGGCCAACATGATCAAGGGCCTGGAGTACTGCATCGACAGCACCATTGAGTACTGCAAAGAACGCCAGACCTTCGGCAAAGCGCTGATCGACAACCAGGTCATTCACTTTCGCCTGGCCGAGCTGGCCACTGAAATCGAATGCCTGCGCGCGCTGGTCTACCAGGCCACCGAGCAATACATCAAAGGCCAGGACGTGACCCGCCTGGCCTCCATGGCCAAGCTCAAGGCCGGGCGCCTGGGCCGCGAGGTCAGCGACAGCTGCCTGCAATACTGGGGCGGCATGGGCTTTATGTGGGACAACCCGGTGGCCCGCGCCTACCGCGACGTACGGCTGGTATCGATTGGCGGCGGCGCCGACGAAATCATGCTGGGCATCATCTGCAAATTGATGGGCACGCTGCCCGGGAAAAAATCATGAACACCTTGCTGCTCGAACCGCATAACGGTGTGCTGCACATCACCCTCAATCGCCCGGCGCATCGCAATGCCATGAGCCTGGAGATGGTCAACGAACTGCGGGCGGTGTTGGCGCAGCTCGACGACCAGGTGCGCGCGCTGGTGATCAGCGGCGCGGGTGGGCATTTCTGCGCGGGGGCGGATGTGAAAGACATGATCACCGCCGGCGGCACGGCGCAGTTGCAGGCGCTGAACCGCGCGTTTGGCACCTTGCTGCAAGAAGTTGAAGCGGTGCCGCAAGTGGTGATCGTGGTGCTGCAAGGTGCAGTGCTGGGGGGTGGGTTTGGGCTGGCGTGTGTGAGTGACATTGCGATCGCCGATCACCAGGCGCGATTCGGCTTGCCGGAAACCAGCTTAGGCTTGTTGCCGGCGCAGATTGCGCCGTTTGTGGTCAAGCGGATCGGCCTGACCCAGGCGCGCCGGCTGGCGCTGACTGCGGCGCGGTTTAATGGGCTTGAGGCGCAGCGCTTGGGCGTGGTGCATTTTGCCGAGAGCGATGCGCAGGCACTGGCGCAGCGCCTGGATGAAGTGTTGGGACAAGTGCTGCAGTGTGCGCCGGGCGCGAATGGGCGGACTAAAGCGCTGTTGCTCGCCAGTGCCGACGAGCCGCTTGAGGCGGTGCTGGATCGCGGAGCGCAGTGGTTTGCCGAGGCGGTGACGGGCATGGAAGGGATAGAGGGGACGCAGGCTTTTGTGCAAAAACGTAAGCCAGGTTGGCGCAAATGACGCCATCGCAGGCAAGCCAGCTCCCACCGGGAGAACGCCTTTCACATGGTGAGAGCTGGTTTGCCTGCGATGGGGCCAGAACATTCACCCAGTGCGCCAAGGGATAGACCAATGCCCACATTCAGCAAAATCCTGATCGCCAACCGCGGCGAAATTGCCTGTCGCATCCAGCGCACCGCCCAGGCCCTGGGCTACCGCACCGTGGCGGTCTACAGCGATGCCGACGCCCAGGCCCTGCATGTGCAGATGGCCGACGAAGCCGTCAATATCGGCCCGGCGCCCGTCCAGCAGTCGTACCTCAACATCGCCGCCATTCTCAACGCAGCCAACATCACAGGCGCCGACTCCATCCACCCCGGCTATGGCTTTCTCTCCGAAAACGCCGACTTCGCCCGGGCCTGCCAACACGCGAACATCACCTTCATCGGCCCAAGCGTTGAGGCCATCGAACTGATGGGCAGCAAACGCCTGTCCAAACTGGCCATGCTCGAGGCGGGCGTGCCGTGCATACCCGGTTACCAAGGCGGCCGCCAAGACGACGCCACCCTGCAAGAGCAAGCCAAGCGCATTGGCTACCCTCTGATGATCAAGGCCAGCGCCGGCGGCGGCGGGCGCGGCATGCGCCTGGTGCACGACAGCAGCCAACTGCTCGACTCACTGCGCACCGCCCGCTCTGAAGCGATGAACGCCTTCGGCAGCGACGAACTGATCCTCGAGCGCGCGCTGATCGACCCGCGCCATGTCGAAATTCAATTGTTCGGCGACAGCCACGGCCAGCTCATCTACCTGGGCGAACGCGATTGCTCGATCCAGCGCCGCCACCAGAAAGTCATTGAAGAAGCCCCCTGCCCCGTGATGACCCCGCAACTGCGCCAAGCCATGGGCGAAGCCGCCCTGAAAGCCGGGCGGGCGGTCAATTACGTGGGCGCCGGCACGGTGGAATTCCTGCTCGACCGCGACGGCCAATTCTATTTCCTGGAAATGAACACGCGCCTGCAAGTGGAGCACCCTGTTACCGAGTTGATCACCGGCCTCGACCTGGTGGCCTGGCAACTGCACATCGCAGCCGGTGAAGCGCTGCCACTCACACAGGCCGACGTGACCTTAAGCGGTCACGCCCTGGAAGTGCGCCTGTACGCCGAAGACCCGGCGCAGGGCTTTGTGCCGCAAACCGGTGACGTGCTGCGCTGGGAGCCTGCCGTCGGCGTGCGGACCGACCACGGCGTACTCGAAGGCCAACGCATCAGCCCGTTCTACGACGCCATGCTCGGCAAGATCATCGCTCACGGCGCCACCCGTGAAGAAGCTCGGCGCAAACTGCTGCGAGCAGTCCAAGACACGGTACTGCTGGGCGTAACGACCAACCAGCGATTGCTCGCCGATCTGCTTGAACACCCGGACTTTATCGCCGGCGATTTCAGCACCGGATTCATCGCCAAGCACTTCAGCGAAATTCCCCGTCAGGCAGCCACAGATGCACAGATCGCCCTGGCCGCCGCGCTGTTTTATCACCACAGCGCCGGTACCCACCACTCAGGTTTAACGGGCTGGCGCAACAACGCCAGCGTGCCTTGGACTTATCGCCTGGATATTAACGACGCCCCCCACGAGGTTGCCGTGAGCGTGCTGCACGCCAACCACTTGCAGGCCAACGGCATCGACATTCGCAACCTCAACACCGATGGCCGCCGGGCCACGCTGGAGATCAACGGCGTGCGCCGCCGCGTCGCCTACCACCTCGACGATGCCCAGCTCTGGCTGCCCGGCGTGCGGGTGATCAACCGTACTCAGCAGGTCGCCAGCCGCCAGGTCGATGCCGGCAGCGGCACCGTCAAGGCGCCGATGGACGGTGCCATTGTCGATATTCGGGTCAGCGCCGGTCAGCGCGTCACCCAGGGCCAATTGCTGTTGGTGCTCGAAGCGATGAAGATGGAGCATCCGCTGACGGCCGGCATCGACGGCGTGATCAAAAGCGTGCAGGTGATTGCAGGCGCTCAGGTGCGCAATCGCCAGGTTTTACTGGAGATCGAAAAGCCCTAGGCGGAACTACACGGCCCGGCTACGCTCTATCCCCATCAGGAAGGGACGAGTACGGGAACCTGCGCGATGCCTCATTGGCTGATTATTGACCTTGAAGCCACAACGGATGAAGGCGGCTGGCCCGTGACGGAGATGGAAGTCATCGAGATCGGCGCGAGCCTGGTGAACCGCCAAGGCCGTGAACTGGATCACTTCCAGCGCTTTGTGCGGCCGCTGCGTCGGCCGTTGCTGACGCCGTTCTGCCGACAGCTCACCCACATCACCCAAGCCAACATCGACGCCGCTGCACCGATGACCGACGTGTGGCCACTGTTCGAACGCTGGCTGGGCCAGCATCAGACGCGCCTGGAAGGCTGGGCCAGCTGGGGCGACTACGATCGCAAGCAGCTTGAACTCGAATGGCAACGCCATGGCCTGGCCAGCGCGCTCGCGCAAACGCCGCATGTGAACCTCAAGCAGCGCTTCGCCAAGGCCCGGCGCCTGGATAAGCCGCTGGGTCTCAACGGCGCGCTGCAATTGGCGGGGATGCAGTTTCAGGGTCAGCAACACCGGGCGCTGGAAGATGCGCGCAACACCGCGCGCCTGCTGCCGTTGATTTTGCCGGTCTAGGCAGCGCGCAAAGGCTTGGGCATACTGGCCGGCCTTTTCCAATATCCTGCTGTTCTGTAGGAGCCGGCGTGCCGGTCTTGGCGTGCGCCTGAGCGAAGCCAGGCCCAAGGGCCTCATCGCCGGCAAGCACGTCCATACAGAGCAGGAAGCCTTAATCCACTTTTCGAGGATTCACCCATGTTCAAAGTCAACGAATACTTCGACGGCACCGTCAAGTCGATCGCTTTCGGCACCGCAGAAGGTCCGGCGACCATCGGCGTGATGGCCCCGGGTGAATACGAATTCGGTACCGCCCAGCGTGAAATCATGCACGTGGTGTCCGGCGCCCTGACCGTGAAACTGCCCGACGCCGACTGGGAAACCTTCGCTGCCGGCAGCCAGTTCAACGTACCGGCCAACAGCAAGTTCCAGCTGAAGGTCGCGGTAGACACTGCTTACTTGTGCGAATACCGCGGCTAAGGGTGCACCGGTCAAAAAAATGCCCGTCTCGCAGGAGACGGGCATTTTTTATGCGCGAACGTGTTACTCGATGATGGTCACGGGCATGCCCACTTGCAGAAGGCCCAGGTCATCGTTGACCAGGTTCTGGCCGAACAGGGCGCCGTGTTCCGTCTTGCGATAGGCATCGAGCGTGGCGAAGGGTTCGCGATCGGCACTGCGTTCGCCGGTCGTCGGGTCAATCGTGGTGAGAATGCAACGGGCACAGGGCTTGACCACTCGGAACTCAACGTCGCCGATACGCACGCGCTTCCAGCCATCTTCGGCGTACGCTTGACTGCCTTCGATCACCAGATTGGGACGAAAACGCAGCATTTCCATAGGCCGGCCAACCTGCCGGGAAAGGTCGTCCAGGGACGCCTGGCCGATCAACAACAGCGGGTAGCCGTCGGCAAACGCCACCTGGTCGGCATCTTTGCCGAAACCGGCCTCGGTGGTGCGTGCACGGGCCAGCGGCATCTGCACCAGCCGCGTGGCTTTGCCGATAAAGTCACTGACCCAGGCCGCCGCCGCATCGCCGGCATCCGGCACACGCAGGGTATCGCGCCAGATCGTCACCCCGCGCAGTTCGGCGTCGCTGCCGGGCAAGGCCACCTCCAGCGGCGCCATGCCTGGTGTACTCAGGGTCAAGCCACCGGCGCTGTTCCACAACGCCGACAACTGGCTCATCTTCGCCACCGCCCGCTGCGTCAGAAATCGCCCGCTGGCTTCGTCGACCAACATCCAGCGTCGATCCCCGTCCAGCCCGAGTTGATCCAGACCGACCTGCTGCAAGGCTTCGGCCTTGCCGGACTTCAAGGGGTAACGGTACAACGCGCTGAGACGAAGCATGAGCCTGCGTTCCTGAGAGGACAAAGCGCCACCCTATAGCAGGCAGCCCCGGAATCAAAGGGCGACGCCCCCACAGTCAACAAGCAGGTGCAACGCGCAGACTCGCCGCGCCCCAGACTTACTCTGGCGAGCGACTTACCGTGGCGAGCGGGCTTACCGTGGCGAGCGGGCTTGCCCCGCGTTGGGCTGCGAAGCAGCCCCAAAGCCAGACCCCGCAGTTCTGCTGAGACACCGCAGCGTCCTTAAGGGGCCGCTGCGCAGCCCAACGCGGGGCAAGCCTGCTCACCACAAAGAGCCGGCTCACCCAACCTAAGTTCCTCACAAAGAATCAGGCCGGCACTTCATCCAGCATCAGGCGTTGGCGCACCACATCCACCAGCTTGTCGGGCTGGAATTTGGACAGGAAGTTATCGCAACCGACCTTTTTCACCATCGAGTCGTTGAAGCTGCCCGACAGCGAGGTGTGCAGCACCACGTAAAGCCCTCGCAGGCGCGGATCATTGCGAATTTCGGTGGTCAGGCGGTAGCCGTCCATCTCGGGCATTTCGGCGTCGGTAAAGATCATCAGCAGTTTGTCGGTCATCACCTGGCCGCTGTCGGCCCAGGCCTTGAGCATGTTCAGCGCCTTGAGGCCATCACTGGCGATGTGCATCTTCACCCCAAGCTGGCCAAGGGTGTCGCGCAGTTGCGACAGGGCCACATTGGAGTCGTCCACCAACAGCACTTCGCGGCCACGGGCGCGCTCCAGCACCGGGTCTTCGAGTTTCTCGCGGGAGACCTTGGCGTTGTACGGCACGATTTCGGCGAGGACTTTTTCCACGTCGATGATTTCCACCAACTGGTCATCGACCTTGCTGATGGCGGTGAGGTAATGCTGGCGACCGGCGCTGGCCGGTGGCGGCAGGATGGCTTCCCAGTTCATGTTGACGATGCGGTCCACACCGCCCACCAGGAATGCCTGCACCGAGCGGTTGTACTCGGTGACGATAATCGTGCTGTTGGGCCCCGGCACCAGCGGACGCATGCCAATCGCCTGCGACAGGTCGATCACCGGCAGGGTCTGGCCGCGCAGGTTGACCACGCCACACACAAACGGGTGACGCTGGGGCATCAGGGTCAGCTTGGGCAACTGCAGGACTTCCTGCACCTTGAACACGTTGATCGCGAACAGCTGCCGCCCGGCCAGGCGAAACATGAGAATCTCCAGGCGATTCTCACCCACCAGTTGCGTGCGTTGATCTACCGTGTCGAGAATGCCGGCCATTAAAAGCTCCTGATGTGGTGTGTGTGCGGCTGGTTCAAGCGGGTCGGGTATCGCGACCCTGCCGACCAACGCGCCGTCTTTGAATTGTTCGCGAGCATGCTTGCGCCTATGCTCGTTATCGGCGGCGATCGCCAGAGCTTGACCCCGGTAAAATGCCACGTAAATTCATTGATGTCACACTGACATCATGGTTTACTGCAACGGCCTCTTCAAACGGCACTCCAGCAACGTCGCGCGACCTTCAAATCGACGCGAGGTTCCGCTGCGTAAGGGAATCCCCTATGCACAATCAGGCCCAACCTGATATTCGCGATATCTAATAGCCATTAATGTGACGCCATTCTCATTGCATGAATGGAGTCAGGCTTTTGTTTGCCATCCCAAGCCCTCGGCCCACGGGTCTTTTAGTGATTGCCGTGGCGGCATCCAAAGTTGTGCAAGCGACCCGAATGAGGGCCACTCACGGCTATCGTGATTATTCAAATAACGGTCCTACTGGAATTTCGGAAGCGGGCTACAGATTTCAGTCATATTTCAGCGGTAGGTTTACGCCATTCACCCGGTGCGGCATCTCATCACCCGAGCTTATGTTACGGAGACATGCATGATGAATAACGCAAACGAATGGCAAACTGCACTTCCCGAATTCCTGCTTGAGGCCGAGATGCTCCTGGCCAAGTCGCAAGAGTGCTTGAACCACTTGCATCTGATCCGCAACGACAGCGATGCCATCGACTGCATGAAAATCAGTTTGAGCAACCTGGCTGAAAAGGCCGAGGGCCTGGCCCTGCAGGCGATCAGCGAATTCTCTCGGCATATTCAATACCTGATTGCCAACGCCGCCTGCCCCATGGAACTGCATGATCAGGCGCTCAATGCCTTGCATGACTGCCTGACACTGCTGGCGTGGCAACTGGAATTGATCGACACCCGCACCGGCGAACTGGCCCTGGATGAAAGCGAACAAACTAAATTGATTGCGACAGTCACCTTGCAGATCCCGCAAAAAGACTTCGGTTATAAACCGCAGCAACGCTTACATCACACCTCATGAAGGGCGTAGAGGTCGTATTTAATCAGTGAGTTATCTAATAACGACAGCAACATATCAATTAGCCATCAGCGCTATAACTCTGCCCACCCACTTCCTTAATACAACGGCCTGTTGTTTCAACTCCGGGACCCTTTAACGCGCAGATTAGGGCCCTGGGAGTTTATGCGTGGTTAATAACCCATGAGGCGAGTCGCCAGGCGACCAACGGTAATAGTGGTGGTACTATGCCCCGCTCGAAGTGACTCAACTTCATGATGTATAAAAGATGTTTCGGCACCGCATTCCAAACAGAGCCCCGTCAGCCGCCGTGACCGGTCTTCCCGCAGCGAACCTTCATTGGCTCCATCCGCTATGTACGCCAGCCTAAAGTCACTCATCGCAAGAGCCGTGTCCCGCAGCAATGCCCGCCGCATCGTTCTCGCCCTGTGCCTTTGCTCCTTGCTGGTCAGCCTGTGGGCCTATACCCGTTCCGCACCATTGCCGTTATTGATCCCTTTGCTCAACCTGGCCACGTTGCTGGTGGTGGGCGTGCAACAGTGGCGCTCGCGCAAATCGATAAAATTCCAGCCGCAGGAACTGGCCGATCGCTTACTGCAAGTGCAAGAAAACGAACGGCATCGCCTCAGCCGCGAATTGCATGACGACATCGGCCAACTGCTCACTGCCGCCAAGCTGCAAAGCGAATGGCTCAAGCGCCGCTTGCCGCCAGACCTGCAAAGCCAGTGCACGGTGCTGTGCAACACCTTGAATGAAACCCTGGCCAAAGTGCGCGACGTCTCGGCCATTCTCAACCCGAGGCAGCTAGCCAGCCTGGGGTTGGAAGCCAGCCTGCGCGCGCACCTGCTCAAGACCCTGGAAAACACCCCGGTGCACTGGAGCCTGGAATGCCAGCAACGGCTGACCGGCATTCCCGAAGAGATGGCCGTGGCGGCCTTTCGGATCACCCAGGAAGCGGTGACCAACATGCTTCGCCATGCCCAGGCGCACAACCTGCTGGTGCGCCTGCAACGCCTGCCCGAAGGCCTGTCGCTGATGATCTGCGACGACGGCCTGGGCTTCTCGCCTGCCATCAACCCCGGCCTGGAAGGCCAACGGGGCATGGCCGGCATGTCCGAGCGGATAGATCAGTTGGGGGGCACTTTGTCCGTCAACAGCCAACCTGGCAAAGGGACCCGGATCGACGCGCTTTTCCCCTGGGCGCCGCGCGCCCTCGAACGGGCCAGTTCCCCTAAGGTTCTCGAGTGACCTGCAATTTACTTCTGGTGGATGACCACGCACTGATTCGGGCCGGCGTGCGCGCGCTGATCCAGGATATTCCCGGCTACACCGTGATCGGTGAAGCCAGTGATGGCGCGCAGTTACTGGAAAAATTCAGCGCACTGCAGCCGGATATCGTGCTGCTGGACCTGTCGATGAAGCACGTCGGTGGCCTGGACGCATTGCAGCAACTCAAGACGGCCTACCCCAAAAGCAAAGTACTGATCCTGTCGATGCACACCGACCCGGAGCTGATCATGCGGGCGCTGGAGTCCGGCGCCCATGGCTACCTGCTCAAGGACACCACCGCCAACGAGTTGGAACACGCCCTGCTCGCCTTGCGCAACAACGAGCGCTACCTGAGCCCGGCGATTGCCCACACCGTGATCAATCAGGCGCTGATCCGCAGCCAGGGGCCGACGTCCCCCGTCGCCCACAGCCACAATCTCACGGCGCGTCAGCTTGAAATTCTGCGCCTGATCGTGCGCGGCAAATCCACCCGGGAGATCGCCCACGGCCTGGGCCTGAGCATCAAGACCGTGGAGGCGCATCGCTCGCAAATCATGAAGCGCCTGCAGATATTCGACGTGGCAGGCCTGGTGCTATTCGCCGTTCGCGAGCAGATCATCAGCCTGGACGATTAGCGGCGAGTTCAACGGCAGGTGTACACGCAAGGCTTTGGGCAGTGCAGAGAACCGCAGGTCATCGCCTTTTAACGGTTCACCGTCCAGGTTGATATACAGCCCTTCGGCCACTTTGATCTCGACCCACGGCAGGCGCGCGCGCACGAACATGTTATCCAGGCCCCAGCCGTCGCTCATCAGCGTCATCAGCGTGCCAACCACCTCCTGAGGCGCCGGCAGAATGCTGATATCCAGCAAGCCATCGTCGGCCAACGCGCCAGGGCACAGCACATGCCCGCCGCCCGCCTGGCGACCGTTGCCGATCCCCAGCGCGAGCAGGTCGCCCTTCCAATGGAAGCCCGGCCCTTCCAGCTCGCCATAGGCAGCCTTCAGCTCACTGAAACGCGTCAACCCGGTGAACAGGTAGGCCGCGCCGCCGAGGACTTTTTTCAGGTCTTCGGAGGTGTTGGCCGTGACCTGGCTGCCAAACCCGCCGGTGGCCATATTGAGGAACATTTGCCCACCGGCCTGGCCGAGGTCGATGGCTCTGGGCGGTACGTCCAGCAGCGCCAGCGCATGCGCAGGCTGCAGCGGCACACCGGCGGCGCGGGCAAAATCATTGGCGGTGCCCAACGGCATCAGCACCAGGCTGGCGTCGGTCTTGGCCAGCGCCATGGCTTCGGCCACATCGCGCAACGTGCCGTCGCCGCCACCGGCGATCAGGTGGGTATAGCCGTCGGCCAGGGCCTCATTGACGATGCGCTGGGCGTCGCCGCCCTCCCAAGTGACCCGCACCGCCAGCTCCCAGCCCTGCTCACGACGGGCCTGCACGGCGGCGCGCACGTCCTCGTTGAGGGCTTGCTTGCCGTGCAGGATCAACAGTGCCTTGGGGGTGGTCATGCGGGGATTCTCCTGGGTTCAAAGGTGCTTGAAGGATGTGGACCTTGGCCGGAGGAAAAAAAGCCATCGGAGACGCAAATTTATTGGCCGCCTGGAAGTTATCCATCGCGTTGCACATCGATACCTTGCCGTTGGGCACAGGTTCTACGGCATCCCATTGCTTGCCGTCGGCAGACAGCGCATGCCGCTGGATTGAACAGTCGGCGCAAATGCTCGCCTGCACTCTCTAATCCGTCCGAGAGCGAGGCACAAATGTCAGATGGCATCTATCAAGTGTGTCTGGTGTACCGAGGTATCCGCATCGCAGGCAAGCCAGCTCCCACAGCAAAGCCTGCCAGCAACGTCGGACAGGTGCAGCAACCTGCGTCAGCTTTTGTGCAACTTACTCATCAATTGCGCTTCAGCCTGGGTCAAGCCACACGACTGCGTCAGCTCATCCACGGTCGCGCCCATGCCCACCAGCTTCGCCGCCTGGGCGAACGACAGGCTCGAAGGGTCGCGTTGTTCGATCTGCGCCAGTTTGTCCGGCAGCGGCCCGAGAATCGCGCGCAGTTCATGCACCTCGTCCCCGACCTTTACCGCAGTCTGCTGGAAGTGATCCACGCGCTTGACCAGGTCAAGAATGCGCCGGTCACGCACGGCATCGCGCTCGGCCTGTTGCTGGGCCAATTCGCGTTGCTGGCGCATATAGCGCAGCAGGAACGCCAAGGTCCCGGCCCACAACAGGGCCAGGACAATCACCGCCGCTTCAAGAAACAATCAGATGTTCTCCAGGTCCTGCCATTCTTCTTCGCTCATCATCTTGTCCAGCTCAACCAGAATCAGCAGTTCGCCGTTCTTGTTGCACACGCCCTGGATGAACTTGGCCGATTCCTCGTTGCCCACGTTCGGCGCGGTTTCGACTTCCGATTGGCGCAGGTAAACCACTTCGGCCACGCTGTCGACCATGATCCCGACCACTTGCTTGTCGGCCTCGATGATGACGATACGCGTGTTGTCGTTAACCTCGGTCGGCACCAGGCCAAAACGCTGGCGGGTGTCGATCACGGTCACCACGTTGCCGCGCAGGTTGATGATGCCCAGCACGTAGCTCGGCGCACCCGGTACCGGCGCGATCTCGGTGTAGCGCAACACTTCCTGCACGCGCATCACGTTGATGCCGTAGGACTCGTTGTCCAGTTTGAAGGTTACCCATTGCAGGATTGGATCATCGACCAAACCTTGTGCGGATGCTGACTTGTTCATTCCTCGGACCCCTTCAAATACCGTTTTCACGGCGTATGTACTTCGCTGACCGCACTTGCATGCGGGCCTTATTGTTCAATCAACTGCGTTTGTTCTGTGGCATCGCTTTTACCGCGCCGCTGGCGATCAACTCAGCCAGCTCGGCGACGTCGAGCAACGCGCACATGTGTTCAATCACGGTGCCGGCCAACCACGGCCGTTGGCCCCGGTGGCTGCGCCATTTGATTTCATTGGGGTCCAGGCGCAACGAGCGGCTGACTTGATGCACCGCCAGCCCCCACTCGTAGCCCTGAACAGAAATCACATACTGCAAACCCTGGCGAAAATCATCGCGGTAGCGGTCGGGCATTACCCAGCGCGCGGTGTCCAGCACCTTGAGGTTGCCGGCCTGGCTTGGCAGGATGCCGAGAAACCACTCCGGTTGCCCGAACAGCGGCGTCAGCTCCTGGCCTTCCAGCGAATAGATCGAGCCCAGGCACACCAGCGGCACCGCCAGGGTCAACCCGGCGACATCGAACAACAGGCATTCGAACGGCTCGGCGGCCCACGCCGGGCGGCCATCTCCGGTGACTGGCGGCGGGGTGATGCTCGGCGGCAGATGGACTTCCACCACCGGCTCGACCACCACGGGCGCCATCACCGCTGGCGCAATCGGCTCTATCGGCTCAACCACAGGCACCAGGTGCGCATCGCGGGCTTGTTCTTCGAGCACTGCCAACTGGAACTCATCCAGCGTGCTTTCGGCTTCTACCACCGGTTCAAGCAGCAGAATCGGTTCCGGCAGTTGCTCCGCGGTCGCGTCCTGCAGCAAGGCATCCAGGTAGGATTCCAGCGCCAGTTGCGGCCGGGTCTTAAGTTCAACGGGACGGTTCATCACGCCACCTGCGCCACAAGCTGTTGCGACAGCAAATGCTTGAGCAACGCGCGGTACGCCAGCACGCCGCGGCTTTTGCCATCGAACTGCGAAGGCGTCAGGCCTGCGCGGCTGGCGTCGCGCAGGCGCGTGTCGACCGGGATGTAGCCATTCCAGATGGTGTCCGGGTAGGCATCGCGCAATACCCGCAAGGTGCCAAGGGACGCCTGGGTACGACGGTCGAACAACGTCGGCACGATGCTGAACGGCAGCGCCTGCTTGCGCGAACGGTTAATCATCGCCAGCGTGCTGACCATGCGCTCCAGGCCTTTGACCGCCAGGTGCTCGGTCTGCACCGGGATCACCAACTGCTGGCTGGCCGCCAAGGCGTTAACCATCAGCACGCCCAGCAACGGTGGGCTGTCGATGATCGCGTAGTCGAAGTCTTGCCACAGCTGCGCCAGGGTCTTGGCGATCACCAGGCCCAAACCGCTCTGCCCCGGCGACTGCCGCTCCAGGGTCGCCAGCGCAGTGCTGGACGGCAGCAGGGAAATGCTTTCGTTACTGGTGGGCAGCAGCAATTGCCCCGGCAAGTCGGCGGGTACGCTGCCTTTGTGCAGGAACAGGTCGTAGCAACTGTGTTCCAGCGCATCCGGGTCGTAGCCGAAATAGCTGGTCATCGAGCCATGCGGGTCGAGGTCGACCACGACCACACGCTTGCCCGCCTCGGCCAGCAAGCCGGCTAAGGCGATGGAGGTGGTGGTCTTGCCGACTCCACCCTTTTGATTGGCAACTGCCCAGACTCTCATTCGGTTGGTTCCTCCCGGCAGGCGATGGCGCGACCGAGACATTGCATAAGTTATTGAGCCGGTGACGGAGAATTGACGGCGCTCTGACGAACCGACGGCTTAACGGTTGGCGGTGCAGTTTGTGTGCCAGCCCGCTTCAGTGCCGCGTCCGGTGTTGCATTGGCTGTGCCGGTGCCGGTCAGGCTGCGGCGGACATCCAGGTTGCGCGACACCACCAGCACCACACGGCGGTTGCGCGCGCGGCCTTCGGCAGTGGCGTTATTGGCCACCGGCTGGAATTCACCGTAGCCCACCGACGCCAGCCGGCCAGGGTTCACGCCCTGCATCGCGAGCATGCGCACGATGCTCGCGGCGCGCGCCGAGGACAGTTCCCAGTTGGTCGGGTACTGCGCGGTGGCAATCGGGAAATTGTCGGTAAAGCCTTCCACGTGGATCGGGTTTTCAAACGGTTTGAGGATCGCCGCCACCTTGTCGATGATGGTGAAGGCCTGGTCGCTCGGCATCGCATCGGCGCTGGCGAACAGCAGGCTGGAGTTCAATTCGATTTCCACCCACAACTCGTTGCCGCGCACGGTCATCTGGTTGGATTTGATCAGGTCGCCAAACGCAGCGCTGATGTCGTCGGCAATGCTTTTGAGCGGGTCACTGGTGCCACCGATGCCGGCGGCGGTTTCGTCGCTGTCGTTGACCAGCGGCTTGGCCGGGGTCACGGTCTTGGGCCGCTCTTCGCCAATGGGGATCGGCTTGAGGGCACGGTCGGCGTCGTTGAACACGCCGATCAGCGCCTGGGAAATGACTTTGTACTTGCCTTCGTTGATCGACGAGATGGAGTACATCACCACGAAAAACGCGAACAGCAAGGTAATGAAGTCGGCGTAGGACACCAGCCAGCGTTCATGGTTGACGTGCTCTTCAGGCTCGCGGCGGCGACGGCTCACAAACTCCCTCCTACACAAGGCATGCCCATCAATCCATGAAGCCCTGAAGCTTCAATTCGATGGAGCGCGGGTTCTCACCCTCGGCAATCGACAAGATGCCTTCCAACAACATTTCGCGGTAACGCGACTGGCGCATGGCAATCGACTTGAGCTTGCTCGCCACCGGCAGCAACACCAGGTTGGCACTCGCCACGCCGTAGATGGTGGCGACAAACGCCACGGCAATGCCGCTGCCCAGCTGCGACGGGTCGGCCAGGTTGCCCATCACGTGGATCAAACCCATCACCGCACCGATGATGCCGATGGTCGGCGCGTAGCCGCCCATGCTTTCAAAGACTTTGGCGGCGTTGATGTCGCGGCTTTCCTGGGTGTAGAAATCCACCTCGAGGATGCTGCGGATCGCCTCCGGCTCGGCGCCGTCCACCAGCAATTGCAGGCCTTTGCGCGCGTAGCTGTCGGGCTCGGCATCGGCCACGCCTTCCAGGCCCAGCAGGCCTTCCTTGCGCGCGGTGAGGCTCCAGTTGACCACGCGATCAATACCGCCTGGCAGGTCGACGCGTGGCGGGAAAATGATCCACACCAGAATCTGCATGGCGCGCTTGAACGAACTCAGGGGCGACTGCAGCAACGCGGCGCCCACGGTGCCGCCAATCACGATCAGTGCCGCCGGGCCGTTGGCCAAGGCGCCAAGGTGGCCGCCTTCAAGGTAGTTGCCGCCGATAATCGCGACAAACGCCATGGTGATGCCAATCAGACTCAAGACATCCATCAGAGGCAGGCCTCCACCAGATGCTTGCCGATGTCGTCCAGGCTGTAGACGGCGTCGGCCAGGTCAGCCTTGACGATGGCCATGGGCATGCCATAAATCACGCAACTGGCTTCGTCCTGGGCCCAAATGGCGCTGCCGCCCTGCTTGAGCAGGCGTGCGCCTTCACGGCCGTCGGCGCCCATGCCGGTGAGCACCACCGCCAGAACTTTGTCGCCGTAGGACTTGGCCGCCGAGCCGAAGGTGATGTCCACGCACGGCTTGTAGTTGAGGCGCTCGTCACCCGGCAGGATTTTGATCGCGCCACGGCCATCGACCATCATCTGCTTGCCGCCCGGGGCCAGCAGCGCCAGGCCAGGACGCAGGATGTCGCCATCCTCGGCCTCCTTGACGCTGATGCGGCACAGCTTGTCCAGGCGCTCGGCGAATGCTTTGGTAAAGGCCGCGGGCATGTGCTGGATCAGCACGATCGGCGCAGGGAAGTTGGCCGGCAGTTGGGTCAATACCCGCTGCAAGGCCACCGGGCCGCCGGTAGAGGTGCCGATAGCGACAAGCTTGTAGGCTTTGCGCTTGGGCGCAGGCGAATGCGCGCTCGGTGCAGCGGCGCGCACCGGCGGCGCCGCAGGGCGTGCCACGGGCGCAGGGGCCGGGCGCGCAAATGACGACGTCGGCGCAGCAGGCGCTGCCACCGGGGCCGGCGCCGGCGCACTGAACAGGCTGCGACGGTTACTGCGCGAAATGCTGTGCACCTTCTCGCACAGCATCTGCTTGACCTTCTCGGGGTTGCGCGAGATGTCTTCGAAATTCTTCGGCAGGAAGTCCACGGCACCCGCGTCCAGCGCATCCAGGGTGACCCGGGCGCCTTCGTGCGTCAGCGAGGAGAACATCAACACCGGAGTCGGGCAGCGCTGCATGATGTGCCGAACAGCCGTGATGCCATCCATCATCGGCATCTCGTAGTCCATGGTGATCACGTCCGGCTTCAACGCAATGGCTTGATCAATCGCTTCTTTGCCGTTGGTGGCCGTGCCGACCACCTGGATGCTCGGATCCGCTGAAAGAATTTCCGATACGCGGCGGCGGAAAAAACCCGAATCGTCCACCACCAGGACTTTGACTGCCATAAACACTCCATTAGGCGCAGCGGGACGTCGTCGCCCCGCTGCCCCGGATTCAAATACGCCGTGCGGCGTAACGCTTGAGCATGCTTGGAACATCGAGGATCAGAGCGATGCGGCCGTCACCGGTAATGGTGGCGCCGGACATGCCCGGAGTGCCCTGGAGCATTTTGCCCAATGGCTTGATGACCACTTCTTCCTGGCCGACCAGTTGATCGACGACGAAGCCGATCCGCTGAGTGCCCACCGAAAGGATCACCACATGGCCTTCACGCTGCTCTTCGTGAGC
>Ga0153931_100068_pt1 | contig 48122 bp, 47 predicted proteins | sample TSNJ015MetaG_FD_104730 | JGI IMG/M metagenome (GOLD analysis project Ga0153931, IMG submission 104730) | Attine ant fungus gardens microbial communities from New Jersey, USA - TSNJ015 MetaG | ecosystem: Host-associated > Fungi > Mycelium > Unclassified | place: USA: New Jersey, Wharton State... | reverse complement strand
CTTCGCTGCACCTCCTCTCGCTGTGTTTGGCTGCGCCAAACGGTCGCTGCGCTCCCACCCCCGGATCAATCCCTCCGCTCAGCCTTCCGACGTCGCCTGTGGATCAAGATCAAGATCAAGAGCGACAGCCGAGCTTGCGCTCATCCTGGAGTGGGGCGGCATGCGCCGCGTGCGGGTTGTACTTATCTTCCTGTAGGAGCTGCCGCAGGCTGCGATCTTTTGATCTTGATTTTGTGGGAGCTGGCTTGCCAGCCGACCTATCCCTAACTGAATGCACCTCATCCAATTGTAGGAGTGAGCCTGCTCGCGATAGCGGTGGGTCATTCAGCATTGGGAGTGGCTGATCCACCGCTATCGCGAGCAGGCTCACTCCTACAGGGGATTAGCGTTTGCCTGCGAATTCTCGGTGCATCTGTTCCAGCAGCGCATCCTTGTCCTGCCACAGCTGGTTGATCCAGCCCTGGAATTGCAGGCGATATTCGCCGTCCTGGTCGTAGTTCTTGCCGATGAATGCCGGGGGGATTTTCAGTTCTTCAAAGTGCACCACCACGTCGCGCACGTTGCCGCACAGCAGATCCCAGAAACCCGGGCGCCCGCCCGGGTAGTGAATGGTCACGTTGACGATCGATTCCAACTGTTCGCCCATGGCATCGAGCACAAACGCGATGCCGCCGGCCTTGGGTTTGAGCAGGTATTTGAACGGTGACTGCTGTTGCGCATGTTTGCCTTCGGTGAAGCGGGTGCCTTCGACGAAGTTGAAAATCCCCACCGGGTTGTTGCGGAATTTCGCGCAGGTCTTGCGCGTGGTTTCGAGGTCTTTGCCTTTCTTTTCCGGGTGCTTCTCCAAGTAGGCCTTGGAGTAGCGCTTCATGAACGGGAAGCCCAGCGCCCACCACGCCAGACCGATCACCGGGACCCAGATCAGCTCCTGCTTGAGGAAGAATTTCAGTGGCTGGATACGGCGGTTGAGTACGTATTGCAGCACCAGGATGTCGACCCAGCTCTGGTGGTTGCTGGTGATCAGGTACGAGTGTTGGTAGTCCAGACCTTGCAGGCCGCTGATGTGCCAGCGCGTGCGGCGCACCAGGTTCATCCAGGCTTTGTTGTTGCTGATCCACGCTTCGTGGGTGTGGCTCATCAGCCACAGTGAGGCGCGGCGGGCGAGGTCGAAGGGCAGCACCTTGATCAGCGCCACGCAGAACAGGAACGAGCACAGCAGAATCGTATTGAGCGCCAACAGCAGCGCGGCGATTACGCCGCGAATCGGGGCGGGCAGGAAGTCCAGCATTTACACATCCATAGGTCGGTTGGCGGCTTGAATCGCGGTCAGGGCGATGGTGTAGACGATATCGTCGACCTGCGCGCCGCGCGGCAGGTCGTTCACCGGTTTGCGCAGGCCTTGCAGCATCGGGCCGAGGCTGACGCAGTCGGCGCTGCGCTGCACGGCTTTGTGGGTGGTGTTGCCGGTGTTCAGGTCGGGGAAGACGAACACCGTGGCGCGACCGGCCACCTGGCTGTTCGGTGCCAGTTGCCGGGCGACGTCTGCGTTGGCAGCGGCGTCGTATTGCAGCGGGCCGTCGATCAGCAGCGAATGCTGTTGCTCGTGGGCGAGCAGGGTGGCTTCGCGGACTTTCTCGACTTCTTCGCCGCTGGCCGATTCGCCGCTGGAGTAACTGATCATCGCCACGCGCGGGGTGATGCCGAATGCGGCAGCCGAGTCGGCGCTTTGCAGAGCGATCTCGGCCAGTTCTGTTGCGCTCGGGTGCGGGTTCATCACGCAGTCGCCGTAGACCAGCACTTCTTCGGGGAACAGCATGAAGAACACCGACGACACCAGCGTGCAGCCCGGTGCGGTCTTGATCAGTTGCAGGGCCGGGCGGATGGTGTTGGCGGTGGTGTTGATCACGCCCGAGACCAGACCGTCGACCTCATCCAGCGCGAGCATCATGGTGCCGATCACCACGGTGTCTTCCAGTTGCTGTTCGGCCATCGGCGCGTTGAGGCTTTTGCTTTTGCGCAGGGCGACCATCGGCTCGATGTAGCGCTCGCGGATCAGGTCCGGATCGAGAATCTCCAGCCCCGGCGGCAACTCGATACCTTGCGCGCGGGCTACCGCTTCGACGTCTTCGGGTTTGGCCAGCAACACGCAACGGGCGATGCCGCGCTCCTGGCAGATTGCTGCCGCTTGCACGGTGAGCGGCTCGCTGCCTTCGGGCAGGACGATACGTTTGTTCGCCGACTGCGCCCGTTGAATCAGTTGATAGCGGAATACCGCGGGTGACAGGCGCATTTCCCGCGGCGTGCCGCAGCGTTGATGCAGCCACTTGGCGTCGAGGTGGCTGGCGACGAAGTCGGTGATGATCTCCGCGCGCTCGCGGTCATCAATGGGAATTTCCTTGTTCAGGCCATTGAGCAGGTTGGCGGTGTCGTAGGAGCCGGTGCTCACCGACAACACTGGCAGACCGGCCTGCAACGCGCCACGGCACAAGTCCATGATGCGCGGATCGGGCAGGGTGTCGCTGGTCAGCAACAGCCCGGCCAGCGGTACGCCGTTCAACGCCGCGAGGCTGACCGCAAGAATGATGTCGTCGCGGTCACCCGGGGTCACCACCAGCACACCGGGTTTGAGCAGCTCCACGGTGTTGCGCATGGTACGGGCGCAGATGATGATTTTGGTCATCCGCCGGGTTTCGTAATCGCCGGCGTTGAGCACCTGCGCGCCCATCAGGTCGGCGACGTCACGGGTGCGCGGTGCGTTGAGTTCGGGCTGGAACGGAATGCAGCCGAGCAGGCGGAAATCACCGCTGCGCAACAGCGGCGAATGCTCCTTCAGACGTGTGGCGAAGGCGTCCATGCTTTCATCGGTCTTGACCTTGTTGAGGATCACGCCGAGGACTTTCGGGTCTTTCGGGCCGCCGAACAGTTGCGCCTGCAATTCGACGCGGCCGGAGAGTTCGGCGAGCACTTCGTTTTCCGGCGCCGAGACCAGAATCACTTCGGCATCCAGACTCTTGGCCAGGTGCAGGTTGACCCGCGCGGCGTAACTGGCGCTGCGGGTAGGCACCATGCCTTCGACCACCAGCACGTCTTTACCGATGGCGGCTTGCTGATAAAGGGCGATGATTTCTTCGAGCAACTCATCGAGCTGGCCGTCGCCGAGCATCCGCTCGACGTGGGCCAGGCCCAGTGGCTGCGGCGGTTTCAGGCCGTGGGTGCGCGCCACCAGTTCGGTGGAACGCTCAGGGCCGGTATCGCCCGGATGCGGCTGGGCAATCGGTTTGAAGAAGCCGACTTTCAGTCCTGCCCGCTCCAGGGTGCGCACCAGCCCGAGGCTGATGGAGGTCAGACCCACGCCAAAATCGGTGGGCGCGATAAAAAAAGTTTGCATGCGGATTCTCTAAGGGTGCATGGCAATGGTAGCGATCTATACGTGACCGCCTACCGCAATTCAGTCGCCAAGGTTATCGCTAACCGAGCCTTGTGCGCACCAACCGCAGGCAAAGGGTTGGCCTATTTTTTCAATACGTTGCGCCGGCTCAAGAACCCAGGCCCGCGATTGCCACGGCGGCTGGTGACGCAGGTGCTGGGTGTGGCCACAGGAAAGCTCGGCCACCCAGTGACCGTCTTCATCCTGATGGAAGCCGGTGAGCGTCGAATCCCGTTTGTCCGGGTTGTGTTCGCTTTCGCGCGATTGCTTCGCTAAACTTGGCCTTTCTATATTCTTATGCAAAAGGTCTCGCCCCATGCTGATCGCCGCCAATAAGGCTGTCTCCATCGACTATACCCTGACCAACGACGCTGGTGAGGTCATCGACAGCTCCGCCGGCGGCGCTCCGCTGGTCTACCTGCAAGGCGCAGGCAACATCATCCCGGGCCTGGAAAAAGCTCTGGAAGGCAAAGCTGTTGGTGACGAGCTGGAAGTTTCCGTTGAGCCGGAAGACGCTTACGGCGAATACGCCGCTGAACTGGTCAGCACCCTGAGCCGCAGCATGTTCGAAGGCGTTGACGAGCTGGAAGTCGGCATGCAGTTCCACGCTTCGGCGCCGGACGGCCAGATGCAGATCGTGACCATCCGTGACCTGGACGGCGACGACGTCACCGTCGACGGTAACCACCCACTGGCCGGTCAGCGCCTGAACTTCAAAGTGAAGGTCGTTGCCGTTCGTGATGCCAGCCAGGAAGAAGTCGCTCATGGCCACGTCCATGGCGAAGGTGGCCATCACCACTGATTTTCTGCGCTAAGCTTCGAGTACTGGAGAGGCGCCTGCGGGCGCCTTTTTAGTCCGCGGCTGTCCTTGGTGGCCTCGCCAAGTGGCTGTTTCGAGTAGAACACGGGAATCCCTGGAGTACGTCATGAGTGCTTTTCACGACCTTAAGTTGACAGCCCTGGATGGTCAGGAGCTACCGCTGGCGCCTTTCAAGGGCCGAGTCGTGCTGGTGGTCAACGTCGCCTCCAAATGCGGCTTGACCCCACAGTACGCGGCACTGGAAAACCTCTATCAGCAATTCAAAGACAAAGGCTTCAGTGTGCTGGGCCTGCCGTGCAATCAGTTTGCCGGTCAGGAGCCAGGTACCGAACAGCAAATCCAGGAGTTCTGCAGCCTGAACTATGGTGTGACGTTTCCGTTGTCGAGCAAGCTTGAAGTCAACGGCCATGATCGTCATCAGCTGTACCGCTTGCTGGCGGGCGAGGGCGCAGAGTTTCCGGGGGATATCACCTGGAACTTCGAGAAATTCCTGCTCGGCAAGGATGGCCGGGTATTGGCGCGATTCTCGCCGCGCACGCCGCCGGATGATCCGACCATTGTCCACGCGATTGAAAAAGCGCTGGGCTGAAACAAAAATCGCAGCCATTGAGCTGCGATTTTTTTTGCCTGACTTTTGACCCTTAATCATTCAGATCAATAGTGCTGTTCAAAGGCACGGACTGTTCATATTATCGCCGTCATAAAGTCATTCCCTGTGGAGCCTTCCAATGCCGGTTCAAGCCCTGTTCAAACCGTTCCACCTCGGTGCCCTCGAACTGCCGACCCGTGTGGTCATGGCGCCGATGACCCGCTCGTTTTCCCCAGGTGGCGTACCCAATTCCAAAGTGATCGAGTACTACCGTCGCCGCGCTGCGGCCGGTGTTGGTCTGATCATCACCGAAGGCACCACCGTCGGTCACAAGGCTTCCAACGGTTACCCGAATGTGCCGCAGTTCTTCGGCGAAGCGCCACTGGCCGGCTGGAAGAAGGTGGTTGATGCGGTACACGCTGAGGGCGGCAAGATCGTTCCGCAACTGTGGCACGTCGGCAGCGTGCGCCGCATCGGCACCGAGCCGGACGCCAGCGTCCCGGCTTACGGCCCGACGGAAAAACTCAAGGATGGCCAGGTCGTGGTGCACGGCATGACCAAACAGGACATTCAAGACGTGATCGGTGCTTTCGCCCAAGCGGCGAAGGATGCGCAAAGCATCGGTATGGACGGCGTGGAAATTCACGGCGCCCACGGCTATCTGATCGACCAGTTCTTCTGGGAAGGCAGCAACCAGCGCACCGATGAATACGGCGGCAGCCTGGCCAACCGTTCGCGGTTCGCCATCGAGTTGATTCAAGCGGTGCGCGCGGCAGTCGGTGAAGGCTTCCCGATCATCTTCCGTTTTTCGCAGTGGAAGCAGCAGGATTACACCGCGCGTCTGGTGCAGACCCCGGAGGCGCTGGGCAAATTCCTCAAGCCGTTGGCCGACGCCGGGGTGGACATTTTCCACTGCTCGACGCGGCGTTTCTGGGAGCCTGAATTTGATGGTTCCGAGCTGAACCTGGCGGGCTGGACGCGCAAGCTGACCGGCAAACCGACCATCACCGTGGGCAGCGTCGGTCTGGACGGCGAGTTCCTGCAGTTCATGGTCAACACCGATAAAGTCGCGCAACCAGCGAGCCTGGAGAAACTGCTGGAGCGTCTGAACAACGACGAGTTCGATCTGGTGGCGGTTGGCCGTGCGCTGCTGGTGGATCCGGACTGGGCGCTGAAAGTCCGTGAAGGGCGTGAGCAGGACATTCTGCCGTTCAGCCGTGAGGCGTTGATGACTCTGGTTTAAGCGTCGCCATTACCGACCCCTTCGCGAGCAAGCCCGCTCCCACATTTGAAATGCATTCCAAATGTGGGAGCGGGCTTGCTCGCGAAGAGGGCATCAGAGTCGACGATATCTAAGGCAATGTCTGCGCATTCGGCAACACCTGCTCCCGCACACACGCCCCACGCAGATGCTTTTCAAACTGCTCGATGATCGCCGCCCAGCCCTGGCGACTGGCATGCTGCCGCGCATTCAGACGCACACAGCGCAAGCGCTCATCCTCTTCCAATAACCACGCCGCCGCATCGCAAAACGCTTCCTCATCCCCGGGCATCGCCAACACGCCGTTGTAGCCGTGACGGATGTGCTGCGCCGCCGCAGCCTGATCGTAAGCCACCACCCCCAGACCGGACGCCAGTGCTTCAAGCACCACGTTGCCGAAGGTTTCGGTCATGCTCGGAAACAGAAAGATATCGCCCGACGCATAGTGCGCTGCCAAAGCTTCGCCGCGTTGTGAACCACAGAAGATCGCCTGCGGGATTTGCTTTTCCAACGCCAGACGTTGCGGCCCGTCGCCGACCACGATCAGCTTCAGATTGCGCTGTGGATAAGTGCTGCACAGGGTGTCGAAGCAGCGCTTGAGCAGGCCGAGGTTCTTCTCCGGGGCCAGACGTCCGACGTGAATCACCGCGATGTCCTGCTCGGACAAACCCCATTGTTCACGCAAGCCGTTCAACCGCTTGGCCGGGTGAAACAACTGGCTGTCCACGCCACGGGACAGCAGGGCGAGGCGATCGAAATGCCGACGCTCCAGTTCCAGGCGCTGACTGACACTGGGCACCAGAGTCATCGCCGAACGGTTGTGAAACCAACGCAGATAATGCGTGAGCAAGCGCGTCAGCAAACTCAGCCCGTATTGGTTGGTGTATTGCTGGAAATTGGTGTGAAAGCCGCTGACCACCGAGATCCCCAATCGCCGCGCCGCGCGCAAGGCCGACAAACCGAGCGGCCCTTCAGTGGCGATGTACAGCACATCCGGGCGCTGGCGTTTCCAGCGCCGCAGCAGCTTGTGCATCGAAGACTGACCCCATTGCAGTCCGGGATAACCCGGCAACGGCCAGCCCCGACACAACAGCAAGGCATCGTCCTCGACGCGCTGCGGATCGCCCGCCTGACGCGGTCGCACCAGCTCCACCTGATGTCCACGCGCGCGCAAGCCATCGCACAAGCGGCCAAGGGTATTGGCCACTCCGTTGATTTCCGGTGGGAAGGTTTCGCTGATCAGGGTGATATGCAGAGCTGTCGTCATGACCTCAGTGTCGGCTGAGGCCATGTCGTGCCTGTGACGTTCGGATGATGGATTTGTGACTGGCTGTCTGGGGCGGCCTAGCGCTGCGTGACGAGGTTCTCCGCACCCCGTTCACGCACCCAGAACAATGTTGCCCCGGCCACAGCGGCCGGCATCATCAGAATGTTGACCACCGGAATCAGCAGCGCCAGATAGACGATCCCGCCGAAACTCATGCTCTGCCAGCGCTTCTGGCGCAGCCAGGCGAGCATTTCGTTCCAGCCCAGTTTGTGGTTGTCCGCCGGGTAGTCGATGTACTGGATCGCCATCATCCACACGCCGAACAGCAGCCACAGCGGTGCGGCGACGATGTTCACCACCGGGATGAACGAGAGGATGAACAGGCCGATCGCCCGGGGCAGGAAGTAGCCGAGTTTGCGCATTTCCCGGGCGAGGGTACGCGGGATCATCGCGATCAGTTCGCCCCAGCTGAAGGCCGGGAAATCGTCGGTGCCGCGCACCACCACTTCGACTTTTTCCGCGAGGAAGCCGTTGAACGGCGCGGCGATCACGTTGGCGAGCATGGTGAAGGTGAAGAACACCATCAACGCCACCAGCACCACGAACAGCGGCCAGAGGATGTAGCTGAGGAAACTCAACCAGTCGGGCAGCGATGGCATCAGGCTGTCGACCCACAGGCTGAACTGATGGCCGGCCAGATAGATCAATCCGACGAACAGCACCAGGTTGATTGCCAGTGGCAGCAACACGAACAGGCGCAGGCCGGGGCTGAGAACCAGTTTGAGGCCTTCGCGCAGGTATTGCGGGCCGGACAGAACAGGTGCGGGCATAAGGTGCTCCGAGCAAGGGAAAACGCGCCGACCTTACCGGCTTTGCACTGCGTGCGAAAGCGCGGCAGAGCGATCGACATTCACTGTAACAAAGACGTCGATCTGGTCGGAGTCTGCGCATAGAGACCACCTATGAGCTGGATTGTTAAACCGTATTTCCTTAATCTTGCCCCCCTCGATACGCTGCACCCAACTTTTTACAGGACTGTCGAGCTCATGCCTTCCCCAAGGTTATCCACAGTCCTTTTTTATTCCCGCCGGCAGTCCGGCGTTCCGCGCCAGTCTTTCGGCTCGGTCAACAGGAGCAGGTCATGTCTGAAGTCCGTCATTCGCGAGTGATTATTCTCGGTTCCGGCCCTGCCGGTTACAGCGCCGCGGTCTACGCCGCCCGTGCCAACCTCAAGCCACTGCTGATCACCGGCATGCAGGCTGGCGGTCAATTGACCACCACTACCGAAGTCGACAACTGGCCAGGCGACGTTCACGGCCTGACCGGTCCGGCGCTGATGGAGCGGATGCGCGAGCACGCCGAGCGTTTTGAAACCGAGATCGTTTTCGATCACATCAACGCCGTGGACTTCGCTGCCAAGCCATACACCCTGACTGGCGACAGCGCGACTTACACCTGCGACGCCCTGATCATCGCCACCGGTGCCAGCGCTCGTTACCTGGGCCTGCCGTCGGAAGAAGCGTTCATGGGCAAAGGCGTTTCGGCCTGCGCGACCTGCGACGGTTTCTTCTACCGCAACAAGCCAGTGGCTGTGGTCGGCGGTGGCAACACCGCTGTTGAGGAAGCACTGTACCTGGCCAATATCGCCAGCACCGTGACCCTGATCCACCGTCGCGAAACCTTCCGCGCCGAAAAGATCCTGATCGACAAGCTCAACGCCCGTGTGGCCGAAGGCAAGATCATCCTCAAGTTGAACGCCAACCTCGACGAAGTGCTGGGCGACAACATGGGCGTGACCGGTGCGCGTCTGAAGAACAACGACGGCAGCTTCGACGAAATCAAGGTCGACGGCGTATTCATCGCGATCGGCCACACTCCGAACACTTCGCTGTTCGAAGGCCAGTTGACCCTGAAAGACGGTTACCTGGTGGTGCAGGGCGGCCGTGACGGCAACGCGACTGCAACCAGCGTCGAAGGCATCTTCGCTGCCGGTGACGTGGCCGACCACGTTTACCGTCAGGCCATCACCTCGGCCGGCGCCGGCTGCATGGCGGCACTGGACACCGAGCGTTACCTGGACGGTCTGCAGAACGCTTCGTTCTAAATCGCAGACACAAAAAAACCGGCTTCGGCCGGTTTTTTTTGTGCCCGTATTTCCGCTACACCGCATAACCCTGTGGGAGCGGGCTTGCTCGCGAAAGCGTTGTCTCAGACAAAGAAAAGTCGCCTGACACGGCGCCTTCGCGAGCAAGCCCGCTCCCACAGGGGATGGCGTTGTCTATGGGAATCAGCGGCGGGTCAGGGGCTGCGTTTCGAACTTCACACCCGCCAGACCGTGCTTGATCAGCGCACGGATATTGCCGTGGTCGCTGCCCTCAGGCGTCGCCACCACCGAACGGTAATGTTCACCGAACGCCAGCAGCGCTTCTTCATCGCTCAAGCCTTCCAGCAGTGCCAGGCCCAGGGTCTTGCACGAGCCTTCATTCTGCCCGGCGGCGTTTTCCACGCCACCGTTATTGAACGCCTGAGGCTGGTAGTCGTAACCGGCGGCGATGAAAGCCAGGGTGTCGGCGAAAGCGTGTTCGCCGCTTTTGAGGCTGGCGCGCAGAGTGTTCAGATCACTCATTGGGTTTTCCTTTGGCGAACGCCGCTTGTTGCTCGGCGCTGGCTTCTTGCTGATATTGGGCTTTCCACTCGGCATAAGGCATGCCGTAAACCACTTCGCGTGCGTCATCGAGGCTGACCTCGATCTGCTGCTCATCGGCGGCAGCCTTGTACCACTTGGACAGGCAGTTGCGGCAGAACCCGGCGAGGTTCATCAGGTCGATGTTCTGCACGTCCTTGCGGCTGTCCAGGTGGGCGACCAGCCGGCGGAAGGCGGCGGCTTCGAGTTCGAGGCGTTGTTGCTCGGTCATGATGGGCTCTGTGCAGTCTATTCGTGGCGCGGATGATAAAAGTCTGGCGCGCGATGCGCCAGACATGCTCAGCGGCTGGCGGCGAGGGTGATCGACACCGACTCGGCAAACCGCAGCGCATGCGGCTTGTCGACTTCGACTTCGGCGTACAGCACCGCGGTATTGGTCATCACCAGGTCCAGCAACTCCTGGGTCAGGCGTTCGAGCAGCGCAAAGCGATTGCCCTCGACGTGGGCGATGATCGCCTTGGTGATGGTGCGATAGTTCAGCGCGTGGTCGATGTCGTTGTCGCGCACCGCTTCCTGCGCGGCGTACTGGATGGTGAGGTTGATCAGCACATCCTGCTTGTTGAGGATCTCGTCCTCGTTGATCACGATAAAGGTGCGCAGGCGCAGATCCTTGACCCGGATGCGCGCCATTCCCGGTTGAAGTTGTGACATTTACTTGCTCCGTCCAATCAATTGCAGGAACTCCTGGCGGGTGTTGCTCGACTCGCGAAAGGCGCCGAGCATGACCGAGGTGTTCATGGTCGAATTCTGTTTCTCGACACCGCGCATCATCATGCACATGTGCCGGGCCTCGATGACCACCGCGACGCCGGCGGCATCGGTGACCTGTTGCACCGCATCGGCAATCTGCCGGGTGAGGTTTTCCTGAATCTGCAGGCGCCGGGCGAACATGTCCACCAGCCGCGCGATCTTCGACAGCCCCAGCACCTTGCCTGTCGGAATATAAGCCACATGGGCCTTGCCGATGAAGGGCAGCAGGTGATGTTCGCATAACGAGTAGAGCTCGATGTCGGCGACGATGATCATCTCGTCGCTGTCGGAAGCGAACAGCGCGCCATTGACGATCTCATCCACACTCTGTTCGTAGCCGTGACACAGATACTGCATGGCTTTCGCCGCGCGCAGCGGCGTGTCGAGCAAGCCTTCGCGGTCGGGATCTTCGCCGAGGTCGATGAGGATCTCGCGGTAATTCTCGGGCAGGGAACGGGTCATGGCAGATCCTCGCGCAGCAACTTATTTGACGTGACGTCCGCCGTTGACGGTCAGGGTCGTGCCGGTGACATAGGGGTTGTCGAGCAGATAGCGCAGGCTCTGGTAGATCACTTCGCTGCCGGGCTCGATGCCCAGCGCGGATTTTGCCAGCGCCTTGGCGCGGTACGCCGCGTCGTCGTCGGGATTGAACAATAGCAGGGCCGGCGCGATGCCGTTGACCTTGATCGTCGGCGCATAGCGCGCGGCGAAGGACAGGGTCAGGCTGTCGAGCCCGGCCTTGCTGGCGCAATAACCGATGTGTTTGCTGCTGCCCTTGCGCGTGACATCGTCGCTGATGTGGATGATGTCGGCCGGGGTAGAGCGCTTGAGCAGGTCGGCGCAGTGCAGATTGATCAGGTACGGCGCGAGCATGTGCACATTGAGCATGCGTGTGAAGGCCTCGGCTTCACTGCCCGGGGTTTCCGCCAGCCATTCGGAGGCGTTGTGCACGATGGCGCGCAGGCTATCGGTGCGGGTCTTCAGTTCATCGATGAAGGCAAGGATGGCGGCTTCGCTGGAAAAGTCCGCGAACACGCCGATAGCGCCCAGATCCTGCAAGGTTTGCACGCCGGGACGTTCGCTGCGGTAGGTAAAGATGACCCGATGGCCGTCCTCAAGCAAACGCTGCGCGCAGTGCAGACCGACACGCTGGCCGGCACCGGTGATGAGGATCTGGGCGGAAGAAGTGGTCATGAACGGCTCGCGTCGAGGTGGGAGTAAAAACTATAACAGCGACGCGGGGTGCCCACCTATCGCAAGACGGGTGCTGTGCTTTTGTGGGAGCCGGGCTTGCTCGCGAAGGCGGTGTGCCAGGCACGGATGCATCAACTGGCACGACGCTTTCGCGAGCAAGCCCGCTCCCACATGGGCTCTCAGCGGTTTTGAGACATTGGTTCAACAGGCAGTCGAGGTGCTGGAACACTGTTCAGCCAGTTCGCCAGCAACCGCGTCGACAACGGAATAAAGAAATACACCATCAATGGCGTCAGGCACGCCGTGCTGATCAACACCCGCGGCAGCAGGCTCATTTCGCCGAGCAGCGGCCCGAGGACAAAGTTGAACAGCAGTGACACCGGGAAGAACGCCAGCCAGATCGCCACGGCCTGTTTCCAGCGCGGTGGCCGTTGACCGGCCGCGCCGAACCAGCCTTCGATGCCGCTGACGCGGTGCTCTTTGGGGTGTGCAAACAGATCGCTGCCACGGGCCAGCCACGCGGTACGCGAGGCCGAGTGCTCCCAGGCGTGCAGGGTCTGCTCGTCGACGAAGCGGAAAATGATCTGGAATTCGTTGTCATCGGGTGGCGGAGCGAGCACGCCGGAACCCAGGTAACCGGGAAAGTCTGTGGCCAGTTGTTCGCCTTCGCGCAGCCAGGCCATCAGGTCCTGATAGCGGCCGTCGGCGACGCGACGCGCAACCATCAGCGTGACGGGGGAAGTAGACATTATGTATCTCCGTATTCCGAGTGCGTCGCTCCGGGTAGGAACTTCGCAATACGCAGGCGGGGGTAGGAGCCTGCGCTTTTCAACAAGCAAGGATTATTCCTGATTTTCGTGATTAAACCAGAGACGTTCGTCGCAGATCATTGCTTGAACGCTGATGGGGCATCGGATATAGAATGGGATCCAAGAACCATCAAGGACATTGATCGGACAATGCCTGTCAAAACGGACATTCACCCTGCCTCGCAGGCCTCTGTCGCGCTCGAGCGTGAAGAGCTGTTTCCCATTCGTGAGGTTTCGCGGCTGACGGGCGTGAACCCAGTCACGCTACGTGCATGGGAGCGTCGCTACGGGTTGATTCAACCAACGCGCACCGAAAGCGGGCATCGTCTGTATTCGATGACCGAAATCGAGCGTGTGCGCAGCATTGTCGACTGGATTGATCGCGGCGTGGCCGTGAGCAAGGTCGGCAAGATCCTCGCCAGGACCGAGCCGTTGAAAGCCTTGGCCCATATCATTTCCGATGATCTGGTACAGGCTGATTACGCGCAGTGGCAGCAGCAGGTGCAACTCGCCGTCAGTTCATTTGACGACCGGGCGCTGGATCTGGTCTACAACCAGATCTTCTCGTCCTACGCGTTGCCGGTGGTGTTTCAGGACATCCTCATGCCTTTGTGGCTGCAGATGCTGCAGCGCCAGGACGCCTTCGGCCAGACCAGCGAGTGGCTGTTTTTCGATGGCTTTCTGCGGGCGCGGGTCTTGCAGCGCATCGTCGCGCTGCGCGGCACGCAGCCGCGCAAGGTGGTCGTCAGCGCGCTGGCCGGTCAGTGCCGGGAGCTCGAGTTGCTGGTCGCCGCGTTGTTTCTCAGTGGCAATGACGCCGGGGTGCGGGTGCTGACCACCGGTCAGCCATTCGATGAGTTGGCGCTGGTGTGCGAGCGGATCAAGCCGCAGGCGCTGGTGCTGTTTTCCAATCACGCTCCGACAGCCGATTTGCCGCGACGGTTGAACCGTCTGGCCTTGAGCCTCGATTGTCAGGTGATGCTGGCCGGTGATACCGCGGATCTGGCGCAGGACAGCCTGGCGGGTTCTTCAATTGGTTGTCTGGGCAACGAAGGGGCGACAATGCGTCAGCGCATGACGCAGTTTCTCGCGGGCAAACTGGATACGTGAATTTCAGGTGTGCAGGGCAGGGTGGGTCAGGCGATGTTGCTGCAGGATGAACTGGCGCAGGCGTTCGGTTTCGTCGGCATCGGTCTGGCTGAGTTCATAGGCAAAGAAACCCTGTTCGGTCTCTCGCTCGAAGTTGCCACGCAGGGAGATCCGCTCATAACCTGACGGGCTGAACCACAGGGCGAAATGCCTCGGCGGCTTGGTTTTGTTGCGCATCTCCAGCAGCAGGCCTTTGTGCGATACCTCGTGAACCCACATCGCCCCCGGCTGGCCCTTGGCGTTTTCCAGTGCCACCGGTTCTTCGAGCGTCAGACGCCATGGCCGGATCATCGGGCCGTCTTCGTAAATGCTGGGTACACCGAGACGCAGATGCAGCGCGTGGAATTCGTCCTCCACCAGATGCAGTGGGAAAGTCATCTGCTGGTTTTCGAAGTTGGCCTGAATGGTCACTTGTTCGTGAGCAGCGAGGCGCGTGAGCAGATCGCGGATTTGCGAACCACCGTTGACCAACAGGCTCGACGTCGCATCCCGCACATTAAGCTGCGGGTTATGCTGCATGGTCTGGATGAAATCCAGCTCATCCTGGGTCAGGAGTGCGTCGCGTTGCATGGCCTGGCTCGAAAGAAATAGTTACAAAGTCATTGGTGATTGTAGTTAATGACACTTAGTTCGCAGTTTTGTTTGCGCCGTTCGTCGCTTTCAACGCTGCCAGCTCCGCCTGCAGTGCGGCGACCTCGGCTTCCAGCTGTGTCACACGTTGCTGGGCCTTGACCTGAACGGTCACATCCTTCTGCACGCCGACGAAGTAAGTCATCCCGTCATCCGCGTTTTTCACCGTCGACAGTGACAGTTCATTCCAGAACGGCGTGCCGTCCTTGCGGTAGTTGCGCAGTGTTTCCCGACACGATCCACCGTTGCGCAGCACCTCGCGAATCCGCGCCAGGCTCGCCTGATCGCGGTCTCCGGCCTGCAGAAAACGGCAGTCCTGATAGAGGATTTCTTCGCTGGTGTAGCCGCTCAGGCGTTCGAAGGCCGGGTTTACATAGATCAGGATGTTGTCCTGCTCGCCTTCTTTCTCTGCCACCACAATTCCATCGTTCGACGCGTTGATCACCATTTGCAGCAGACTGGCATTGATCATCTGTGAATCCTTTCAGCATTGTCGATGGCTCGCATTCTAGAAGATCAACCGGCGCTGTCTATAGGCCATCAGTATCCGTTGAGAGCCAATCGCAACTTCATCCTTCGGGCTGGTACTATCGCGGCTCTTTTTTTTCGTTTCAGGATCCGTTTGATGAAAGTCGCCATTCTCTCCGGTTCGGTCTACGGCACTGCCGAAGAAGTCGCTCGCCATGCCCAGAACCTGTTGAAAGCCGCCGGTTTTGAAACCTTCTATAACCCACGTGCCAGCCTGGCGGATCTGCTGTCTTTCGGCCCTGAAGCGCTGCTTGCCGTGACCTCGACTACCGGCATGGGCGAGTTGCCGGATAACCTTCAGCCGTTGTATTCGAGCATTCGCGATCAGTTGCCGATGGCCTGGCGAGGTTTGCCCGGCGCGGTGATCGGTTTGGGCGATGCCAGTTACGGCGATACGTTCTGCGGCGGCGGCGAACTGATGCGCGAGTTGTTCGCCGAGCTGGGCGTGCGCGAAGTGCAGGACATGCTGCGTCTGGACGCCAGCGAAAGCGTGACCCCGGAAGCCGATGCCGAACCATGGCTGGCGCAACTGATCGCCACGCTCAAGGGCTGATCGCGCGCTCGCGCAGCAAGGCCAGCCAGGCCTGCGCGGCTTTCGACAGGTAGGCGCCCTGACGCCAGATGAACGCGATGTCCCAGCGCAGATAATCCGGTGCGCGCAACGTCAGGCGCACCACGCCCGGACGCTCCAGTGCCCGGGCGACCACGCTGGGCAGCAGCACCACGCCTTGCCCGGCGGCGACCAGTGCCACGAGAAAGTCCGCCTGGCCGCTGCGCCCACCTTCTTTAGGGGTGAAACCCATCTGCTGGCAGGCCTGCAATAAGCGGTCATTGAGCACGAAACTGCGCTGGTACAGCAGGAACGGCGTGTCGGCCAACTCCTCAAGAGCTATCTCGCCGCGTGCCGCCAACGGATGATCCACCGGCAGCAACGCATCGAGTTTCTCGTCGCAGAACGGCTGAAAGTCGAACTGCGGATCTTTCGGCAACAGGCTGCCGCCCAACTCCAGTTCGCCGCTGAGTACCGCCTGCTCGACGTTGCGACTGCCGCCTTCAAGCAATTGAATGCTGATGTTCGGATAGCGCCGCCGATACTCGGCGAACAGTCCGGCGAATAACGCATCACTGCCCAGCAGCGGCAGACCGAGGCGCAATTCGCCGCGCGCCAGTTGGCTCAGATCATCCAGCTCACTCAGCAACTCATTGCGCAAACGCAACATGCCTTCGGCCCGCTGCAGCACCACGCTGCCCGCGGCGGTCAGGCGCAGTTGCGAGCCGAGCCGTTCGAGCAATGGCGTGCCGAGGCTCTGCTCCAGTTGCGCGACTTGCTTGCTCACCGCCGACTGGCTGATGTGCAGGGTTTTCGCCGCTTGGGTGAAGCCTCCTTGATGCATGACTTCGACAAAACTGCGCAGCTGTTTGAATTCCATCATCCGATTCCGTTTTGGAATAGTGCTGAGTCTAACAATTCGCTTCTGGGATGACAGGCCGCTTCGTAAAATGAGCCCCTGTCAGGAGCCCATCATGAACGCCGCATCCCTCAAGTATCTTTCCCGTCTATTCGCCGAGCTGGCCGTGTTGCTCGGTCTCTACCTGCTCGGCTGCCAGATCGCCGCGTGGCTGGCCTGGCCGATTCCCGGCGGCGTCATCGGCATGGCCTTGTTGCTGCTGGCGTTCGCGTTCGGCTGGGTCAAACCGGCGGCGCTGCAACTGGGGGCCGGATTGCTGATGGCCGAGATGCTGCTGTTCTTTATTCCAGCGCTGATGAGCCTGCTCGACTACGGCGCGCTGTTACGCAATGACGGCTGGCGAATTCTGCTGGTGATCGGCGCCAGTACCCTGATGGTGATGCTGGTGACTGCGTTCACCGTAGAGCTGGCCGTGCGTCTGAGGCGGTCCCATGAAGCTTGAATGGATGCCGATGTTCTGGCTCGCCTTCACTCTGCTGGCGTACCTGTTCAGTCGCTGGATTTATCGGCGCACCGGGCGCTATCTGCTGTCGCCACTGATTCTGGTGCCGGCACTGCTGCTGGCGCTCGCCGTGCCGCTGCACACCGCGTATGCCGAATATTCGAGCAACACCCATTGGTTGATGCTGGTGCTCGGGCCGGTGACGGTCGCCTTCGCCGTGCCGATCTGGCAACAGCGGCGCTTGTTGGTACGGCACTGGTCAGCGCTGTTGCTGGGTATGCTCGCCGGCAGCGCGGCGTCGATCGCCACCTCGTTCGGACTGGCCAGGGCGCTGGCGCTGGACACCTCAGTCACGATGTCGCTGGTGCCACGCTCGATCACCACGCCATTCGCCATGCCGCTGGCGCAGGATCTGGGCGGTGTGCCCGAGCTCACCGCGGTGTTCGTGATGTTCACTGGCGTGTTCGGCGCGATGCTCGGCGGCGTGTTGCTCAAGTGGTTGCCGCTGCGCAGTGCCTTGGCGCGTGGTGCGTTGTTTGGGGTTGGCGCGCATGGCGCCGGGGTCAGTCGGGCGCATGAAGTGGGCGGTGAGGAAGGCTCGGTGGCGGGGCTGGTGATGGTGCTGACCGGGCTGCTCAATCTGTTCGCCGCGCCTTTGTTGGCGTCGTTGCTTTGACATGGATCCAAGCTGTTTGCATTGCTGACCCGCTCAGTCATCAAGCTGGCTGGCAATGCAACTACGTGAATTGTGGGAGCTGACTAGACTGCTGACACGTGCAAAACAATAAGAACGCAGAGGTGCATACAGTGAGCGTAGCCCCCGTCCAATCGCCCCTTAATGTCAAAGACCAGGTCAGTGCCGCGGAATGGCAGACCCGGGTCGATCTGGCCGCCTGCTATCGACTGGTGGCGCTGCATGGCTGGGATGACCTGATCTTCACCCACATTTCCGCCAAGGTCCCTGGCACCGAAGACTTCCTGATCAACCCGTTCGGGTTGATGTTCCATGAGATCACCGCCTCGAGCCTGGTCAAAGTCGATCAGGCCGGCAACAAGCTCATGGACAGTCCCTACGAAATCAATCCCGCCGGTTACACCATCCACAGCGCCGTGCACGAGGTACGGCACGATGTGGTTTGTGTGCTGCATACCCACACCGCGTCCGGTGTAGCCGTTTCCGCGCAAAAACAGGGTGTGTTGCCGATCAGCCAGCAGTCGCTGTTCGTGCTGTCGAGCCTGGCCTATCACGCCTACGAAGGCGTGGCGCTGAATCATGAAGAGAAGGCGCGCTTGCAGGCCGACCTGGGCAATAAAAATTTCCTGATGCTGCACAACCACGGTCTGTTGACCTGTGGCGGCACCATCGCCGACACCTTTCTGATGATGTTCACCTTCCAGCGCGCCTGCGACATTCAGGTCATGGCGCAAACCGGCGGTGCTGAACTGATCGCCATCGAACCGCAAATCCTCGCGGGCGCCAAGGCGATGATCGCCGGCGTGACCAAAAGTGCTCAAGGCATGGGCGGCGCGCTGGCTTGGCCGGCACTGCTGCGCAAACTCGATAAACAAGACCCCGGATATAAACTCTAATGCCTCTTGCCGAGATTCCTCTGTGTGTCTGGCGCAAACGCAGCCGGACGTTTGTCTTTCGCGGCCAGTCGATCCGTTACTGGACGGCGGGGCAGGGTGAACCGCTGCTGCTGATCCATGGTTTCCCGACGGCCAGTTGGGACTGGCACTACCTGTGGCAGCCGCTGGCCCAGCGTTACCGAGTGATCGCCTGCGACATGCTCGGTTTCGGTGATTCGGCCAAACCGCTGAATCACAGCTACAGCCTGCTGGAACAGGCCGACCTGCAACAGGCGCTGTTGGCGCATCTTCAGGTCGAGCAACCGGTGCACCTGCTGGCCCACGATTATGGCGACAGCGTTGCCCAGGAACTGCTCGCCCGGCATTACGAAAATCGTATCGAGGTCGCCAGTTGTGTCTTTCTCAATGGCGGCCTGTTCCCGGAAACCCATAGACCGGTGTTGATGCAAAAGCTGCTGCTCAGTCCGCTGGGCTGGATGATCGGGCGTGCGTTTACCCGTGATGCATTGGTGAAAAGTTTTCGGCAGATTTTCGGCCCACAGACCCGGCCCAGCGAAAGCGAACTGGACGATTTCTGGAGTCTGATCGAGACCCATCGCGGCCCGCGCATCCTGCACAAATTGATCGGCTATATCCCGGAGCGTCGGGTGCAACGTGACCGCTGGGTGTCGGCGATGCAACGTGGTGAGGTGCCGTTGCGGGTGATCGATGGCGAAGTCGATCCGATTTCCGGTGCGCACATGGTCGAGCGCTACCGCAAGCTGATTACCGATGCCGACACCGTACTGTTGCCGGGCATCGGCCACTATCCGCAGATCGAAGCGCCGGTACAGGTGCTCAAGCATTATCTGGCGTTTCGTGAGCGCCTGGAGTTGCCGCCGCGCAAGGTCGCGTGTTCCTGAAAGATCAAGAGATCGCAGCCTGCGCCAGTTCCTGCACCGATCTTCTGTAGGAGCTGCCGCAGCCTGCGATCTTTGGATTTTGCTGTTCATCATCCCCCAGCCTTATCGCCCACCATTCAGCCCCAGCCCTGTTCGTTGTGACCTAACGCCCCGTGCCTGACACTCGGGATTATTGTCCCTCAGGCCAGCTGGAGTTCCCGCGATGAATGAGTCCGTACGTTTCGAAGATAAAGTCGTGATCGTCACCGGCGCCGGTGGTGGCCTCGGTCGTGCGCACGCTTTGCTGTTCGCCCGGCACGGCGCCAGAGTGCTGGTCAACGACCTCGGCGGCTCGACCCAGGGTGAAGGTGCCAACGCCTCCGCCGCCGACCGTGTGGTGGCGGAAATTCGCGAAGCCGGCGGCATCGCCGAGGCCAACCACGATTCGGTCACTGACGGCGACAAACTGGTGCAAAACGCCCTCGATGTCTTTGGCCGTGTCGACGTGGTGGTGAACAACGCCGGGATCCTGCGCGACAAGACCTTTCACAAGATGGACGACGCCGACTGGGATCTGGTCTATCGCGTCCACGTCGAAGGCGCCTACAAAGTCACCCGCGCCGCCTGGCCGCACCTGCGCGAGCAAAACTACGGTCGGGTGATCTTCACGGCTTCGACTTCGGGCATCTACGGCAACTTCGGCCAGTCCAACTATGGCATGGCCAAACTTGGCCTCTACGGACTGACCCGTACCCTGGCCATCGAAGGACGCAAGAACAACATCCTGGTCAACGCCATCGCCCCCACCGGTGGCACGCGCATGACCGAAGGCCTGATCCCGCCGCAAGTGTTCGAACAGCTCAAACCGGAACTGGTCAGCCCGCTGGTGGTGTACCTGGCCAGCGAGCAGTGCCAGGAGACCTCCGGCCTGTTTGAAGTCGGTGGCGGCTGGATGGGCAAGGTTCGCTGGGAACGCAGCCTCGGCGCCGGGTTCGATCCCCGCAGCGGCTTCTCCCCGGAAGATGTCGCGGCGCACTGGCAACAGATCTGCGATTTCGAGGGCGCGGCGCATCCGAAGGACAATATTGAAGCGTTGAAGGAGATGATGGGGAATTTGCAGAAGTATTCGCTTTAACAGGAAAAATAACGAGCAGGCACAAAGTGTTTGCTCGTTTTTTTATTTATAAGTTTGAATCCGGGCTTTCCATTGGCAGCACGCCGTGCCTTGACGGTCGGCAATACGATCCTTGTCGAGAGGCGATGCTTGAGTCGTTTTAAGTTGCGACAAGGCCTGAATTCAAAGTCTGAACACTCCATGAATTAAAGCTTGTTTGATTGAGTGCGCTTTCGAATTTTCTTTAATCGCAGGGTTGTGTACTTCTACGCAATAAGAAGTGTTCGATGGGTTTTTCGGAGTTTTCTTTCAGGAGGGTACGCTTGCTTTTTGTCAGGCATAAAAAAGGCCGCTGCAAACGCAGCGGCCAAGGTAAGACGTTGGATCAAGGAGCTACAAATCAACGTCAGTGAACACCGGGGCGATCAATCCGAAGATTCGATTGATCTGAAAACGGTCAGCGATGGCGCGAGGGGCTCAGCAGCCAAGGCTTCCTGCTTCACGGCGCCTGCCGTGAAAGCCCGCTCAGAATAAGGGGTTCGATCCGAAGGAAAAATAGCGATTCCGGACATGCACTGTTACGGGGCATGCAACAGTCCAAGGATTCAATGAGGGCATTGCCCCTTCGCCAGAGGGCATCCGCGTGCAGTCCATGTCGTGGCACCACTGAGGGGCCGAAGCTTATTTTGATCAATATATTGCCGCAGCAATGCTGTTTCTTTTGCACGATGTGAAGTTGCCGATCCTGGCGTCTCTATTCAATGGGATTGCTGAATAACGAATACAGGGCAGAGGCACTAGACGTCAGTCGAGTGCGGTGTGGGTCAAATCACATTTATGTTTCGACATTGACGCTGTGTCATATGCGGTCATGTTCTCTGGATTTTGGTATTGGTTGTGAGGTTGGGAGTTGGTTTGTCCTTATTTAGATTGGGTTGCCAATTTTTGGAATTGGCTGATCGACTTCTCATAAGGGCAATTCAATGAACGTCATGAACACACATATTCTCACTCAAGACAGCACTCCGCCGACATGGCTGAGCCGTGTAGGGGCGGAAGAGAAACTTAAGTACTGCGAGCTGGAACAGCAGTGGGTCGATAGCCAGGTCGAGCTGGATCGGCAACTGGAGGACGCCGCAAGTTTGCGCGCTTTCGCCCGTTCACTGATGAGTCGGGAGTTGGAGCAGGACTTCGGCAACCCACTGGATCCCGATTTGATCGTCACTCACAGCCGTTATGTATTCCAGGCGGCGGGGCGCACGGTGATTCAGGAGGACAGGCGCTCGTTGACGGATCTGTTGCTGCAAGGCCTGCATGAGCCGGGCATGCGCGCGCGAATCAGCTTTTCCGGGGACGGACTGCCCGCGGGTCTGAACCAGCCATGGCTGGAAAAAATCGTCACCAGCAGTGTTCGCGCCGAATACGGTGTCCGCTTGCGCAAGGCGTACGAACGCCAGGGCGTGCTGGCAGCCTTGAACAGCCTCATCCGTGATCAATTGCTGCTGAGTGCTTTTGCCGCGAAGTGTCAGGGACATTTGAGTGACGCCAACTTGCAGCGGATTCAAAGTGCCGTCGCCGGGGACGCGGCGCTGACGATTGCCCCTTTGCAGCTGCGTGCGGACGTCCGCGCGCTCAAGGATCTGGTGGCCGTCGGCAGTCGCGGCGCGGGCGAGGATAGCTGGCTGCTGTATGCCCCGGGGTCGCCCGACGGTCGGGACTGGTATGAGAAACACACCTTCCGAATCCTCAATCTTGAAGTAGCGGCCTGGGCGGCCACCGAGCGTGGACGTGACTATCTCACCTGGCAGTCCCATGCCCTGGATCGCCAGCAAATCACTGGTTACCTCAAGCAGGCTTCTCAGCGCGGCGATGCCTGGATCGGCCTGACGCTCGCGCCCGCGCACTCTGGCGGTGCCGAAGTGCTCGATCCTCTGGTTTTCAACGAGCGCGCCTGGCGGGTGTCGCAGGAAGAGGGTCAGACGCCATACGGCTACCGCACGGCGGATGAAACGTTGCGTCAGGGCTTCACCCGGATCAACTGCGAACTCAAGGCGCTGCAGACCATCCAGATACGCCAGTGCGGTTTTGCATCCTATGAAAAATTTTGCCGTGATCTGATCAAGGCGCGGGTAGAAGAAGTCTTGTTGCAACGGGGCCGGCAGGTTGTCATCGACCCGGACCTGATCGAGGTGCAGATCGACGAGCGACAGAGGATGACCTTGCATGAGTTGATCGTGGGTGAGGTCGCGTTTTATGCCGATCAAACGGGGCAGCCGCTATACCCGCGTTTCGTGCTGCTGGACGGGCATCCGCCGTTCACTGGGCTGGACATCCGTGACATCGCCAGTTGGTCGAGAACCTTGCGTCCGGGGGAGCAATACATCGGTCAGCTACGCGCCGTTGACCTCAATCCAGCCAATTCCGAGGGGCTGCTCAAGCGAGGCATTGCACTGGCCATCCTGCAACGGCGGATGCGGGTGGCGATCATGCAGGGACAGTTCAATGGGCAACTGCCGCAGGCGCACGTTGAGGCCTTGCTCGGGGTAGTCAACCTGTACGTCGAAAATGATCCGCGACAGATCACCCGGCAGGCCGACGCCTTCGGCAACGTCGGGCACAGTGTTCTGCATCAGTTGCATCTGTTGTTGCGGCCGGTAGTGGGGGTCTATGTGTTCAGGCTGCGTCTGCAGGGGCAGGTCGTCGAATACCTGTTTACCCCCGATGCTCCGGATGGCCGCGAGTTGCGACCGTTCAGCGAGTTTGTCAGTGCGGTCAAGACACTAGGCCTGGGCGACTACCTGCATCAGCGGCTCCACGTGAAGCATCAGCTGCAGGTGGGGAGCTATCTGCGTGAGCTTGAAGAGTCGTCCAGAGCCACGCAGGCCCCAACGCTCAATGGCAGGATTCACATCACCGATTTCAACGAGTGTTACGAAAGCGTTCTGCACAAGGTGATTGCCGATGTGGATGAGAAGACCCGAAGCCTCAAGGAAATCATCGGCGGTCTGCTGTTCGACGCGGTGGTCGCGGCGGCGGGAGCCATCAGTATTGTGTTCGCGCCCGTCGGCATCGCCCTCACGGCCGTGCTGTTCACCAAAGCGATGGTGCAAGGGTTCGAGGCTTATGGGGTGGGCGACCGGGCGCGCGCCCTCGGGCATTTCAAGGATGCGCTGATCGAGTTGGCATCCTTGGGCAAGGCCGGGTTCACCAAGGCGTCGGTGACCCAAGTGCAGAAAAACGTCATCGGGCTGATAGGCGATGCTTACGTGATCGAGAAGCTGGTGGCCGAAGCGTCCGGTCAGACTCGATTGCCCAAACGCTTGCTGGAGGTGATTCAAGAGATCCTTGATGACCCGCAGAGCACCACCAGCAAAACCACCCTCGCCTGATTGCGAGACATGGCCGGCGGCGCTTCAGGGATGGAGGTCGTCGGCCTGATAGCCCATTCGCCAACTGACGGCTCGCGCTGCCGCCAGCAAACGCTGGGCAGCCGGGCCGTTTTCATCGGCGTGGAACAGCGAGGTCGGGCCGACGATAGTCAGGACGGCGGCAATTTGCCCGACCGCGTTGAACACCGGCGCCGACAGCGCGTCCACACCGGGCATCAGCAAGCCATGCACATGATGCAGGCTGCGCGCGCGGATCTGTTCGCACAGGTCCGAATAGGTTTTTTCATCGGCCAGCGGATGATTGGCGACGGCGGTTTCCTGCTCGCGCAATTCATCGGTTTCGCGATGTGGCAGGTAGGCGCTGAACACCAGCCCGGTGGACGAACTGAGCAGCGGTAATACCGAACCCAATTGCGTCACCACCGTCACCGCGCGCACCGCCGGTTCGATGTGCACCACGGTCGCGCCCTGATTGCCCCACACCGCGAGAAAACAGGTTTCGTTCAGTTCGTCGCGCAACTCGGACAGGGGCAGGGCGGCGACTTTGAGTACGTCCATACTGTTCAGGGCTGCAAGGCCCACGCGCAACGCTTCACGACCGAGGCCGTAATGGTTGGTGGCGGCGTTTTGCTCGGCGAAGCCGCTGGCGATCAGGGCCTGGAGATAGCGGTGCACTTTGCTGGCCGGCATCTGCACATGTTCGGCCAGACGCGACAGCGAGGTGGACGGCGACAACTCGGCCAAAGCCTTGAGGATGTCGGTGCCGACCTCGGCGGAGCGGACTTTCTGTTTGCCGTTACTGTCGCTGGTTTTTTCCATGGTGCGGCCGGGTTCCAAAACGAATGGGCGTCTTTATAGCTTGACGCTGGATAGCGAGCAAATTACGTTATGCGTAATCGAATTACGATAATAACAACCCCGGCGTGCGCAAACCTCTGAGCCAGAGCGATGGGCCACTGCCGACTCCCTGTTCAGGAGGCTCCATGAACCTCGATTCAAACGCGTCGGAGCTGGCGTACCAGTCCGGTTTCGGCAACGAATTCAGCAGTGAAGCGTTGCCCGGCGCCTTGCCCATCGGCCAGAATTCCCCGCAAAAAGCCCCCTACGGCCTCTACACCGAATTGCTCTCCGGCACTGCATTCACCATGACCCGCAGTGAAGCCCGGCGCACCTGGATGTATCGCATTCAGCCGTCGGCCAATCACCCGGCGTTCGTCAAACTGGAGCGGCAACTGGCCGGCGGTCCGCTGGGTGAAGTGACGCCCAATCGCCTGCGCTGGAATCCGCTGCAGATCCCCGCTGAGCCGACCGATTTCATCGACGGTCTGGTCGGCATGGTCGCCAATTCGGCGGCGGAAAAACCTGCCGGCATCAGCATCTACAACTATTGCGCCAACCGTTCGATGGAGCGGGTGTTCTACAACGCCGACGGCGAACTGCTGCTGGTGCCGCAACTCGGGCGGCTGCGGATTGCCACCGAACTCGGTGTGCTCGAAATCGCGCCGCTGGAAATCGCCGTGCTGCCGCGTGGGCTGAAATTCCGCGTCGAGCTGCTTGATCCGCAAGCGCGCGGGTACGTCGCCGAGAATCACGGCGCGCCGCTGCGCCTGCCGGATCTGGGGCCGATCGGCAGCAACGGTCTGGCCAATCCGCGGGACTTCCTCGCCCCGGTCGCCGCCTACGAAAACCTGCAGCAGCCGACCACGCTGGTGCAGAAATTCCTCGGTCAGTTGTGGGGCACCGAGCTCGATCATTCGCCGTTGAACGTGGTGGCCTGGCACGGCAACAACGTGCCGTACAAATACGACCTGCGCCGTTTCAATACCATCGGCACCGTGAGCTTCGATCACCCGGATCCGTCGATCTTCACTGTGCTGACTTCGCCGACCAGCGTGCACGGTCTGGCCAACCTCGACTTCGTGATCTTCCCGCCACGCTGGATGGTCGCCGAGAACACCTTCCGTCCACCGTGGTTCCACCGCAATCTGATGAATGAATTCATGGGCCTGATCCAGGGCGAGTACGACGCCAAGGCTGAAGGTTTCGTGCCCGGCGGTGCGTCCCTGCACAGTTGCATGAGTGCCCACGGCCCGGATGGCGAAACCTGCACCAAAGCGATCAACGCCGACCTCAAGCCTGCGAAGATCGACAACACCATGGCCTTCATGTTCGAGACCAGTCAGGTGCTGCGCCCAAGCCGCTTCGCCCTCGACTGCCCGCAACTGCAATCCAATTACGACGCCTGCTGGGCCACGCTGCCCGCCACGTTCGACCCGACCCGGAGATAACCCATGACTCAGACTTCCATCACCCGCAGTTGGGTTGCTTCGGCCAACGGCCACGCGGATTTTCCGTTGCAGAACCTGCCGCTGGGCGTGTTCAGCCTCAATGGCGCGGCGCCGCGCGCAGGCGTGGCGATCGGCGAGCACATTTTCGATCTGCAAGTGGCGCTCGAAGCCGGGCTGTTCGACGGCGCGGCACGCAGCGCGGTCGAAGCCATGCACGGCGGTCTGCTGAACGCCTTCTTCGACCTCGGTCGCGAAGCCCGCGTAGCCTTGCGCAGCCGTTTGCTGGAATTGTTCAGCGAGGGCAGCAGCCATCGCGGCGCCATCGAAGCCCAAGGCGCGAAACTGCTGCCACTGGCTGCCGATTGCCAGATGCACCTGCCGGCGCGCATCAGCGATTACACCGACTTCTACGTGGGCATCGAGCACGCGCAGAACGTCGGCAAACTGTTCCGTCCGGACAACCCGCTGCTGCCAAACTACAAACACGTGCCGATCGGTTATCACGGCCGCGCCTCCACGGTGCGCGCCTCCGGCACCGACGTGCGTCGTCCGAAAGGCCAGACCCTGCCGGCCGGTGCGAGCGAGCCGACCTTCGGCCCTTGCGCACGTCTGGACTACGAACTGGAGCTGGGCATCTGGATCGGCCAGGGCAACGAAATGGGCGAGCCAATTGCCATCGGTGACGCCGCCGAACACATCGCCGGTTTCTGCCTGCTCAATGACTGGTCGGCCCGCGATATCCAGGCCTGGGAATACCAACCGCTCGGCCCGTTCCTCTCCAAGAGCTTCATCACCAGTGTGTCGCCGTGGGTGGTGACGGCCGAAGCGCTGGAGCCATTCCGCACCCCACAACCTGCGCGCCCGGAAGGTGACCCACAGCCGCTGCCATACCTGTTCGACAAACGCGATCAGGACGCTGGCGCATTCGATATTGAACTGGAAGTGCTGCTGCTCACCGAAGCCATGCGCGAGCAGAATCTGCCGGCCCATCGCCTGACCCTTAGCAACACTCGCTACATGTACTGGACCGTCGCGCAAATGGTCGCGCACCACAGCGTCAACGGCTGCCAGTTGCAGGCCGGTGACCTGTTCGGTTCGGGGACTTTGTCCGGCCCGCAAAGCGGTCAGTTTGGCAGCCTGCTGGAAATCACCGAGGGCGGTAAAAAGCCGATCGAACTGGCCTCCGGCGAAGTGCGCAAATTCCTTGAGGACGGCGACGAAATCATTCTGCGTGCGCGCTGCGCCCGTGACGGTTTCGCCTCGATCGGCTTCGGCGAATGCCGCGGCAAAGTGCTGGCGGCGCGCTGACAGGAGCGGATCATGGATCTCTACACCTATTACCGCTCGACCTCGTCGTACCGGGTGCGCATCGCGCTGGCGCTGAAAGGGCTCGACTACACCGCGTTGCCGGTCAACCTGATCGCGCCGTCGGGGGGCGAGCACCGCCAGTCGGCGTATCTGGCGATCAATCCGCAGGGCCGGGTGCCGGCCTTGCGCACCGATGACGGCGAGTTGCTGATTCAGTCGCCGGCGATCATCGAGTACCTGGAAGAGCGTTATCCACAGTTGCCACTGCTGCCCGAAGACCTTGCTGCGCGTGCCCATGTGCGCGGCGTGGCGGCGGTGATCGGCTGCGATGTGCATCCGCTGCATAACGTCAGCGTGCTCAATCGCCTGCGCCAGTTGGGCCACGAAGAGCCGCAGGTGGTGGAATGGATCGCGCACTGGATCAGTCAGGGGCTGGCGACCGTCGAGCAATTGATCGGTGACAGCGGTTTCTGTTTCGGCGAGTGGCCGTGTGTGGCTGACGTTTATCTGATCCCGCAGTTGTATGCGGCGGAGCGGTTCGGTGTTTCGCTCGAGGCTTATCCACGGATTCGGCGGGTGGCGGCGTTGGCGGCTGAACATCCGGCGTTCATCAAGGCGCATCCGGCCAACCAGCCAGATACACCGTAAGACCCTGTGGGAGCGGGCTTGCTCGCGAAAGCGGAGTGTCAGCTACGGGAATGTTGACTGACACACCGCTTTCGCGAGCAAGCTCGCTCCCACCTGTGGTCCGTGTTGCACCTAAAAAATCATAAAAACAAAACAGGTACCTTGCGATGCACAACCAGATTGCCAGCTTCCGCGCGGCACTCGACGCCCGTCCTGTGTCCCGCTATCAGTGGTTGCTCTTGATCCTGCTCGCCTTGCTGCTGGTCACCGACGGTTACGACGCCCAGGTGCTCGGTTACGTGGTGCCGGCCCTGGCCCAGGACTGGGGCCTGGAAAAAGCCGCGTTCGGGCCTGTTTTCAGTGCCAACCTGTTGGGCCTGACCCTTGGTTCTCTTGCGGTGACGCCGCTGGCCGATCGCTTCGGCGTGCGGCGAATCCTGCTCGCCTGCGTGTTGATCTACGCCAGCCTCACGGTGCTGATGGTCTTCGCCGATTCGCTGAATACCCTGATGATCGCGCGCTTCATCTGCGGCATCGGCATGGGCGGGGCGATGCCCAGTGCCATGGCCTTGATGTCGGAATATTCGCCGCCGCGTCTGCGCACATTGATGGTGACGCTGGCCGCTTGTGGGTTTTCGTTCGGCGGTGCGGCGGGTGGTTTTGTCGCCGCAGGCTTCATCGACCGCTTTGGCTGGCAAGCGGTGTTCCTCGCCGGTGGCGTCACGCCGCTGCTGCTGTTCCCGTTCCTGTGGTGGATGCTGCCCGAATCGCTGCCGCGTCTGCTGCGCGACCCTGCGCCCTATGCGCGGCTGCGTAAAGTCACCGCGCGGATGCTGCCGGACTGGCAACCGCCCGCCGCTTCGGTCGAACAGAACGCGCGCGAGCAGGGCAGCAAACTGACGGTGGTCGAGTTGTTCCGCAACGGTTATGCGCGACCGACCCTGCTGATCTGGGCGACGTTTTTTGTCAGCCTGATTCTGCTGTATTTCATGATCAGCTGGCTGCCGACGCTGTTGCTGGAAAGCGGCCTGAAACTCAATGAAGCCAACCTGGTGACCTCGATGTTCCTGTTCGCCGGCACCTTGGGCGCGGTGTGCATGGCCTGGTTTGCCGACCGTTTGCAACGCAAGGTGCGCTTGCTCTGCGCGGTGTTGGCCGGGGCGGCGCTGTGCACGATTCTGTTGGGTTTGAACCACGACAATCCACGCTATCTGGTGGCCTGCGTGTTTGCCGCCGGGTTCTGCATCATCGGTGGGCAACTGACGCTGAACGCCTTCGCCAGCAACTTCTACCCGGCGCATGTACGCGCCACGGGCACTGGCTGGGCGTTGGGGGTAGGGCGCTTCGGTTCGATCCTCGGGCCGTTGTTCGGCAGCATGCTGCTGGCGATGCACATTCCGGTGACGCAGATTTTCTTCTTCTGCGCGATTCCGGCGGTCATCGCGGCACTGCTGATCATCCAGGTGCGCTCACCCTCGGACCCTACACACCCCCCTGTGGGAGCGGGCTTGCTCGCGAAGAACGATAACGCGGTCTGACAGAAAAAACGGCGGCGCCTGTATCGCGGGCACGCCACGCTCCCACAAGCGATCTGTGTGATGCAAATGAAATGGATCACCCCAAACCCTGTGGGAGCGGGCTTGCTCGCGAAGAACGATAACGCGGTCTGACAGAAAAAACGGCGGTGCCTGCATCGCGAGCAGGCTCACTCCTACAAAAAGCGTTTAGTGCACGACGGAGTTGGGGGGCAGGTGCCCAAGCCGTTCAGTCAGGCGCAGGCGCTGGACCGGATCGTCACTGAGCAGCAGCGCATGCTCCAGATCGAAGCGCTCGGCGTTCGGGCAGTCGAGGCGTTGGTACAGGCTGGCGCGGGCCAGATAATCGGCAGCGCTGGCGGTGCCCAGTTCCAGTACGCGTTCGGCGTCGATCAATGCGGCGATGTAATCCTCATGGGCCAGATGCAACTGACGCAGATTGCGTGACAGGCGCTGGAGCATCTGCTGCGGGGTGGCGGTGGCGAGATGATCGGCCTTGAGTTTGAGGTGCGCGCCGTACTGACGCTGCAACAACTCGCGACAATCGTTGGGATACAGACGCCGGCCACCACACGGGTCGAGCAGATGATCGGCACCGGGTACCCGCAGCAGGAAATGCCCGGGGAAGTTCACCCCGACCAGCGGGATTTCCAGACCGCGCGCCAGTTCCAGAGCAATCAAGGACAGGGTCAGTGGCTGGCCGCGACGGGTCTGCAACACTTTGTGCAACAACGCGACCTGCGGGCGTAGCGGCAGAAAATCGTCCTGGGCGAACCCCAGGTCATTCATCCGCCGCAGCAATGGCTGCGCCAGTTCGCTGACCGGCAGCATCGGCAAGCCGTAGCTGACGCGCTGCTGCAGCTCCTTGAAGTCTTGCTGCAGCGCTTCGACATCGAGGCCTTTTTCGTGCTCGGCAGCCATCCACAGCGCCGCGTCGAACAACGCGGGCGGTGAACGGTGCAGACACTCGAAAAAACGTTGGCGCGGGCTCATTGCAATCTCCGGGGAATGCCTCGTTTTAGCCCCGTCCGCGCCATTCGTCCAGTACCGGTCAGGTTATGCCGCAAAGTCACCGTTGCCGCTGGCGCTTATTCCGGTGCGCTTCAGCAATTTTTGGGCGCAAGCCTATACTGGCGTCTACCAGAAGTGATTCGGGAGCCTGCCGATGTTCGCTCTCATGCAAAGCACTCGCCTGGAATCGCTGCACCTCAGCGTTGACCCGGTCACCGGGTTGAAGGCGGTCATTGCCATTCATAACAGTCGCCTCGGCCCTGCCCTGGGCGGATGCCGTTATCTTGCCTATCCCAACGACGAATCCGCGGTCGAGGACGCCATTCGCCTGGCGCAGGGCATGAGCTACAAGGCGGCACTGGCCGGGCTCGATCAGGGCGGCGGAGTGGCGGTGATCGTGCGCCCGGCGCATGTGGAAAACCGCGCTGCGCTGTTCGAAGCGTTTGGCCGTTGCATCGATCAGCTCGACGGTCGCTACATCACCGCCATCGACAGCGGCACCTCAGTGGCGGACATGGATTGCATTGCCCAGCAGACGCAGCATGTCACCAGTACCACCTCGGCCGGCGATCCGGCACCGCATGCGGCGATGGGCGTGTTCACCGGAATTCGCGCTACCGCCATGGCGCGGCTGGGCAGCGACAACCTCGAAGGTTTGCGCGTGGCGATTCAAGGTCTGGGCAATGTCGGTTATGCACTGGCCGAGCAGCTGCATGCGGCAGGGGCCGAATTGCTGGTCAGCGACATTGATCACGGCAAGGTGCAACTGGCGATGGAGCAACTCAACGCGCATCCGATCGCCAACGACGCGTTGCTCAGCACACCCTGCGACATCCTTGCGCCGTGCGGGCTCGGTGGCGTGCTCAACAGCCACACGGTGACGCAACTTCGCTGCTCGGCGGTGGCTGGCTCGGCCAACAATCAACTGACGCATCTGGACGTGGCCGATCAACTGGAGCGGCGCGGGATTCTCTATGCACCGGATTACGTGATCAACGCGGGCGGGTTGATTTATGTCTCGCTCAAGCATCGCGGCGAAGAGTTGGGGACGATTACTGCTCACTTGTCGAAGATCAGTTCGCGGCTGACCGAAGTATTCGCCCATGCGCAGGCCGAGAAGCGTTCGCCGGCGCGGGTAGCGGATGAGTTGGCAGAGAAAGTCTTGTATCGCTGAAAAGCAAAAGATCGCAGCCTGCGCCAGCCCCTACAGGAAACGTATTCCAATGCAGGAGCTGGCGCAGGCTGCGATCTTTTCGATTCAAACGTTGTTACTTGGCAGCTTTCGCCGCTTTAACCGGCTTCACTGGAGCCTCTTCCGGCTCGGCCACTTCGGCTTTTTCGACGACTTCTGCCGGTGCATTGATCAGCTCCGACAGCGCATCAGGCTGGCTCTTGAACGCCTTGGCGAACACATCGCGGTTCTTCGCCATGTAGATCCCGACTTCTTCAACCTGTTGCTCGTTCAGCGACGGCACGGCTTTTTGCAACACTTCGGACAGCATCTCGGCCAGTTCGAGCATTTTGTCATGACGGTCAGCTTCGGCTTTATCCATGAACAAGCGCTCCAGATCTCGGCTGCTGCGGTATACCACTTCGACGGCCATTCACCACCTCACATGCCTTCACATTTAGTTGTCTTAGCGACTACTGTATTTATATACAGCGAAAGGATAAGCGAATCCCTGCGCTTTGGGTAGTGGCTTTTCAATGTAGACCGGATTCTGGATTTGTCAGTGGGATCGCAGTGCGGCCATTCGCGAGCAGGCTCGCTGCCACAATTGCTCGGGTCTGCGACCAAACGCCACGGCGCGGGTTTGGTGCTGGCTCGCCATGATGGCGTGGCCTCTTTTCTGCATGTAACTCAAGACGTGCAGAAAACCGTCACGTCCAACACGCATCATCCGCCCGAGTCGGGCTAAGGAACATCATCGTGAAAATAAACTGGGCCGAGAAACTGCGGCAAAACGTGCATCAACTGGCCGAGTCCCTGGGCAACCTGTTCGTCGAGACCTTCCACTATCTGGCGCTGTTTGCCATTGGTGCGGTGACCGCGTGGGCGGCGGTGATGGAATTTCTCGGCATGCTCGAAGAAGGTCACATCAAGATCGATGACATTCTGTTGCTGTTCATCTATCTGGAACTGGGGGCGATGGTCGGGATTTATTTCAAGACCAACCACATGCCGGTGCGCTTCCTGATCTACGTGGCGATCACTGCGTTGACGCGCCTGCTGATCTCCAACGTCTCGCACCACAACCCGCCGGACATGGGCATCATCTACCTGTGCGGCGGCATTCTGCTGCTGGCGTTCTCGATCCTGGTGGTGCGTTACGCCTCGTCGCAATTTCCGTCGGTGAAGATCGAGAAACCGCAACGCAAGCTCGGCGCCGGTTCCGGTGAGCACCCCGAGATCGAGAAGGGCGAGCTTTAAAGTCCCAGCGACGGCCGAGGCTGGCCGGTGCTCTGCTGCGGTGGCGGGGGCAGCCCGTCGCCACTGGTCATCGCTTCAAGGATCGCCATGGCGCTGTGGCCCTGTTCGATGGCGATGCCGAACTGAATGCTTTGCACCAGCCGTTTGAGCCTTACAGGATCGTTGCGCTGTTCGGCGCTGATCATCCGTTTGGCGACGATCCGGCCGTTGTTGGACAGGGTCAGCATGATGCTGCCGTCCAGTCCCTGAATGCTCAGGTTGATCTGATAGTCCGGCGCGAAGGCATCGGTAATGATCTGAAAAGGGTTGTCCATGATGCGTCACCGCCTGATTGAACGTGCAGTTGTTGACCGGCCGTGATCGGGTTGGTTCGCCATACCGGACCATCGGCCATTCCGTGGCCTGTGGTGTTGCGTTTTGTAGGAGCTGCCAAAGGCTGCGATCTTTTGATCTGTGCTGTTTTGACTTCGGTCATGAAGATCAAAAGATCGCAGCCTCGTTGCACTCGACAGCTCCTACACCGGGATGTAGCAAGGGCTGTGCCGGGAAAATTGTTGGACAATGGATACGGCACAAAAAAGGCGAGCACACGGCTCGCCTTTGTCATTTGTGGCCCGTTTCAGGGCAGAACCGAATAGATGATCGCCGACAGTGCAATCAGGCCGATCAGCACCACGAACACGTTGGACGCCTGACCCGAATACTGGCGCAAGGCTGGCACGCGGCGGATGGCGTACATCGGCATCAGGAACAACAGGCAGGCAATCACCGGTCCGCCGAGGGTTTCGATCATGCCCAGAATGCTCGGGTTGAAGGTCGCAACGGCCCAGCAACTGAGGATCATGAACAGCGCGGTCGCACGGTTCAGCCAGCTCGCCGACATCACCTTGCCACGACCGCGCAGGCTCTTGACGATCATGCCCTGAAAGCCTTCGCTGGCGCCGATGTAGTGGCCGAGGAAGGATTTGGTGATCGCCACCAGCGCGATCAGCGGCGCGGCGTAAGCGATGACCGGGGTCTGGAAGTGGTTGGCCAGGTACGACAGGATCGAAATGTTCTGCGCTTTCGCGGCCGCCAGATCCGCCGGCGACAGTGCCAGCACGCAGCTGAAGCAGAAGAACATCACCGTCACCACCATCATCCCGTGGGCCATGGCGAGGATGCCGCTGCTCTTGCGTTCGGCCTCGGCGCCGTAGCGTTGCTTCTGGTCAACCGCGAACGCAGAGATGATTGGCGAGTGGTTGAACGAGAACACCATCACCGGGATCGCCAGCCACATGGTCTTGAGGAACGTCGACAGCGGCATCGCCTCCTTGGCACTGGCGAAGAACGCACCGTTCCAATTCGGGATCAGGCTGAGGCCGAGCAACAGCAGCGCGGCGACGAACGGATAGACCAGCACGCTCATGGCTTTGACGATCACGTTCTGCCCGCAACGCACGATGGCCATCAGGCCGAGGATCAGCGCCAGCGACAGAATCGCCCGGGGTGGCGGGGCGATGTGCAATTGGTGTTCGAGAAAACTGCTCAGGGTGTTGGTCAGCGCCACGCTGTACACCAACAGAATCGGGAAGATCGCGAAGAAGTACAGCAGGGTGATCAGCTTGCCGGCACCGATGCCGAAGTGTTCTTCGACGACTTCGGTGATGTCGCCCGAACGCCCGGACAGCACGAAGCGGGTCAGGCCGCGGTGGGCGAAGAAAGTCATCGGGAACGCCAGCAGCGCCAGAATCAGCAACGGCCAGAAACCGCCGACACCGGCATTGATCGGCAGGAACAAGGTGCCGGCACCGATGGCGGTGCCGTACAGACCGAGCATCCAGGTGGTGTCGGATTTGCTCCAGCCCTTGTGGGCAATTTCGGTGTTGCGTGTGCGATCTACAGCGGGATTTTCGGCAGCAGGTGTACGTACATCGGTCATCGTTTTTGCCTCGTTATTATTTTTGCTCGGGCTCACGGTTGGCAGGCCGCGGGTGTCGGCCTGCCGGGGCGTTCAGGGAATGCGCGTCAGCATTCCACCCAGCTCACGGCCAGGCCGCCCCGTGAAGTCTCTTTGTATTTGTCGTGCATGTCGGCGCCGGTATCACGCATGGTGCGGATCACCCGGTCGAGAGAAATGAAGTGTTTGCCGTCGCCGCGCAGGGCCATTTGCGTGGCGTTGATCGCCTTCACGGCGGCGATGGCGTTGCGCTCGATGCACGGCACCTGCACCAGGCCGCCGACCGGGTCGCAGGTCAGGCCGAGGTTGTGTTCCAGGCCGATTTCGGCGGCGTTTTCCAGTTGCTCCGGGGTCGCGCCGAGCACTTCAGCGAGGCCCGCCGCGGCCATGGCGCAGGCCGAACCGACTTCGCCCTGACAGCCGACTTCGGCGCCGGAGATCGAGGCATTTTTCTTACACAGAATGCCGACGGCGGCGGCGCCCATGAAGAACGCGACGACATCATCGTCAGACGCGTCCGGATTGAATTTCATGTAGTAGTGCAGCACCGCCGGAATGATCCCGGCCGCGCCATTGGTCGGCGCGGTCACCATGCGTCCGCCGGCAGCGTTCTCTTCGTTGACGGCGAGGGCGAACAGGTTGACCCACTCCATCGCCGACAGCGTCGAACTGATGACATTCGGCTTGCCGATTTCCAGCAGGCTGCGGTGCAATTTCGCGGCGCGGCGCGGCACGTTCAGCCCACCGGGCAGAATGCCTTCGTGACGCAGGCCTTGCTCGACACACTCGCGCATCACCGACCAGATGTGCAGCAAGCCGTTACGGATTTCAGCGTCGCTGCGCCAGGCCCGTTCGTTGGCCCTCATCAGTTCCGACACGCGCAAGTTGTGCTGCTTGCACAGACTCAGCAGTTCGGCCGCGCTGGAAAAATCGTACGGCAGCACCACGTCGCCGGCCGGTGCCACACCGGACTCGGCTTCCGCCGCTTCGATGATGAAACCGCCGCCAATCGAGTAGTACGTCTGCGTGAACAGCTCGGCGCTTTCGCCGAAGGCTGTCAGCGACATGGCGTTGGGGTGGTAGGGCAGGCTTTCGTCCAGCAGCAGGAGATCGCGCTGCCAGTTGAAGGAAATTTCTCTGTGACCGGCCAGAGACAGCAGACCAGTTTCGCGCAGTTGCTGGATGCGTGGGTCGATGGTCGCCGGATCGATGCTGTCCGGCCATTCGCCCATCAGGCCCATGACCGTGGCGCGGTCGGTGGCGTGGCCGACACCGGTGGCCGACAGCGAACCGTACAAGCGGATTTCCACACGACGCACATCGTTGAGCAACCGTTGGTCGATCAGCGCCTGGGCGAAGGTTGCGGCGGCGCGCATCGGGCCGACGGTGTGGGAGCTGGACGGGCCGATGCCGACTTTGAATAGATCGAAAACACTGATAGCCATGCTAAACCCTTACAAGCAATGGAGTAGGAATCGCTGCCATTTTTTGTAGGACAAGCGCAATGTCGGCGATACTGCCTACCTCGGTCCTACGTGACCAACGAAACTTCCTAAGAAAGCCTTTAGCAGGACTAAACGATGAGTCGTCAATTGCATGCCCAGACCTACGTCTGGCTGCAGGTGTTTTCCTGTGCCGCGCGGCACCTGTCGTTCACCCGTTGCGCGGAAGAGCTGCACATCACCCCGGGGGCGGTCAGTCAGCAGATTCGCCAATTGGAAGAGCGTCTGGGTTTTCGCCTGTTCCACCGACGAGCGCGGGGTGTCGAGTTGAGTGCGGAAGGCCAGCGACTGGCCATCACGGTCAACGAGGCCTATGGCAGCATCGATGCTGAATTGCGCCGTCTGGATGCCGGGATGATCAGCGGGATTCTGCGGGTGCGTTCGATTCCATCGTTCCTCAGCAAATGGCTGACCCCGCGTTTGCCGCGTCTGCAACAGCGCTATCCGGACATCCAGTTGCGCCTGGTGGCCGAGGACAGCAGCGTGCCGTTGCATGAGGGCGATTTTGATCTGGCGATTGACCTGAATGACGGCAGCTATCCGGGGCTGTTATCCACAGCCTTGCTCGACGAACAGATTTTCCCGGTGTGCGCGCCGAGCCTGTTGCGTGGACGTCCGCCGCTGCATGGGCCGGTGGACCTGGTGCATTTTCCGCTGTTGCACGACATCACCGCGTGGCGCGGCAGTTATGAATATGCGGAATGGGAGTTCTATCTGAATGCGATTGGCTTCGAGGGTGCCGACGTACGGCGTGGGCACACGTTCAATCGCAATCACCTGACGATCGAAGCGGCGATCGCCGGTATGGGTGTGGCAATTGCCCGGCGCACGCTGCTCAACGATGAGCTGGAGCGTGGGACGTTGATTGTGCCGTTCGGCCTGTCGGTGCCCAACCACAAACGCTACGTGCTGCTGTATGCGCCGGGGGCGTTGAGCCATCCGGGCGTGCGCGCGGTGCATGACTGGCTGGTGGAGGAGGCGGGGATTTTTCGCAGCTTGCACCCGTTGAATGACGGGCAATTGTGACCAAATCTTGCGGGGTAGCGAGGCAACCCAACTCCCGACCTTACCAGTGACTTGCCCGGTTGTCCGGCTTTTTTTGCGAATGAATATTTATCTTTTTTCAGGGGTTGAAATGTTCGCCGGTCGGGCCGATTGTTGTAACCAAGAGGTCAGGAAATTCAATTCGAGGCCTCTCGCGAGCTAGCTGAAATAAGGGATGAACTATGCAAATCCAAGTCAACAGCGATAACCATATTCAAAGCAGTAAACGACTGGAGGAGTGGGTACGTACAACTATTGAGAGCACGCTCGACCGTTATGAAGAAGACCTGACCCGTGTCGAAGTCCACCTGAGCGACGAGAACGGCGACAAACCAGGTCCTCATGACATGCGTTGCCAACTGGAAGCGCGGCCAAAAGGCCATCAACCGATTTCCGTCACCCATAAAGCCGATTCGCTGGAACAGGCGATCGATGGTGCAGCCGAAAAACTGGAACACGCGCTGGAGCACCTGTTTGGCAAACTGCGGGGCAAACCCCGCGCCGCCATCGTGCCATTCAGCAAGGCGAATGACGCACTGCTGGAAGAAGAGTTTCTGGAGAACGAACAGGCAGCGATCAACAGTTGATGCGCTGATTTTTCAAGCCACCCCATGAGAACGGGCCTGCGCAAGCAGGCCCGTTTTTGTTTGTGTTGCTGAACAGTGTGGCGAGGGAGCTTGCTCCCGCTGGGCTGCGAAGCGGCCCCAAAACCTGCAAAGGCGTTCAACAGCCAGACTGTATTAGCAGGATTTACGGCTGCTTCGCAGCCGAGCGGGAGCAAGCTCCCTCGCCACAGTTTTTTTAGAAAGCCACAGACGTTTGTACATACACCGTACGCGGTTCACCCACGTACTTGCCCTTGTTGTTGTCATCGAACGAACGGGTGAAGTATTGGGTGTTGAAGATGTTCTTCACCCCCACCGCCACATTCAGATCCGACAATTGCGGGCCGAAGTCGTAACCGGCGCGGCTGCTGAACAGCATGTAGCCGGGGATCTTGCCGGTGCTGCCGTCGGCGCTTTCTTTCGAGGTGTTGGCGTTGTCGGCGAACTGGTTGCTCTGGAAGCTGCTGTCGACGTTGAGCTTCCACGGCCCTTCGGTGTAACCGACACCAATCGTGCCTTTGTGTTTCGAGGAAAACGGCACGCGATTGCCCTTGTTCGGTCCGTCTTCGCGGATGGTCGCGTCGACATAGGCATAAGTGGCGTACACATCGAAACCGGCCAGTGCCGGGCTCAAGTCATCCAGTGCGTAGTTGACGCTGGTCTCGATGCCCTGATGACGGGTCTCGCCACGGGCGATCACCGAGTCGTTGGTCTGGTTGCTTTCGTACTGGTTGTCGAAGTTGATCAGGAACGCGCCGATCTCCGCGCGCAGTGCGCCGTTGTCATAACGGGTGCCGAGTTCCCAGGTGCGCGCCTTCTCCGGTTTCACTTCGCCGCTGCTCACGCGGTTAGGCATCTGACTGTACTGCACGCTGCCGAACGAACCTTCGGTGTTGGCGTACAGATTCCAGCTGTCGCTCAGGTGATACAGCACGTTCAGTGCCGGCAGCGCGGTGTTGTAGTCGCCCTTGTATTTGACGTCGGTCAGGTTGTTGGTCTGCTGCGACTCGATCATCTCGTAGCGCACGCCCGGGGTGATGGTCCATTTGCCGATGTCGATGCGATCGTCGACGAAGAATGCATTGGCTTCCGTGCCGCCGCGGGTATCGCGGTCGTTGCGGCTGTCGGTGGTCGGGTATTGGTTGCTGCTGATCGGCGTGCGATAGCGCAATTCGTGGCCAGCCTCATTGATGTAGCGGTAGCCGACGCCGACTTCGTGGCTGGTCGGGCCGAGGTCGAAGCCTTGGGCGAAACGGGTTTCGAAACCGCGCACCCAATACTCGCGCGGCGACAGCGAGAGGAATGTGCCCTGATCCAGATAGCCGCTGCGCAGGGTTTTGGTGAAGAAGGTGTTGGCGGTGAATTCGCGGCGATCTTCCTGATAGCGATAGCCGAAGTTGAACATTGTGCGACGGCCCCAGAACTGGTCTTTCGGGCGCGTCGACTGGTACGGATCGGCGTCGTAATCGGCAACACTGAGGCCGCCGGGCATGTCGGCCTTGCCTTCGTAATACTGGGCCATGGCGTTGAAGCTGTTGGCCTCGTCGAGCTGGTATTTGCCCTTGAGGATCAGGTCGTCGATTTCGCTGTCGCTGTGTTCGCGCCAGTCGCCGCCACGGGTGCCGGAGTACAGCAGCGCGCCGCCCAGACCATTTTCGTTGGTGCCGCCGGCCAGCAGGTTGGCGCTGGTCTTGAAGCCATCGTGACTCGACGACGGACTGGTTTCCGTCTGGAAACCACCCTTGACCGTCGGCGCGTCGGGAATGGCGCGGGTCACGAAGTTGACCACGCCGCCGACGTTCTGCGGGCCGTAACGCACGGCGCCGCCGCCACGCACCACGTCCACGGCATCCATGTTGCCCATGCTGATCGGCGCGAACGACAACTGCGGTTGGCCGTAGGGTGCGAACGGTACGGGAATGCCGTCCATCAGCACGGTCGAGCGCGCGGCCAGGCGCGGATTGAGGCCGCGAATGCCGAAGTTCAGCGCCATGTCGTGGCTGCCGGTGCCGTTGTTTTCCGGAGCGTTGACCCCGGGGATGCGGTTGAGCACATCGCGCGCCTGAGTCGCGCCCTGCCGTTCAAAATCTTCGCGGCGGATCACATCGCGGGCACCCGGGTGTTCGAACACGTTGACCTGCGCCGCATCACCGAGCCAGTCACCGACGACTTTCGAGGTGTCCAGCTCCAGCGCCGTGTCGCCGACCGGTTGCAGGCTGAAGGCATTGTTGCCCTCGGCGCGGGCTTGCAGGCCGGTGCCTTCGAGCAGCGCATCGAGACCTTGTTCGGCGCTGTAGCTGCCTTCGAGGCCACGGCTTTGCACGCCGCTGGTGATTTGTGAGCCGAAGGAAATCAGCACGCCGGCTTCACGACCAAACTGGTTGAGGGCGTTTTCCAGCGACGCCGGGGCGATGTGGTAAACCTTGGTTTCGGCGGCCATGACCGGCAGGGCGCTGTAGCTCAGGCTGGCGCCCAGTACGAGGTTGCGCAGACTGCGGGCCAGCGGCGTGAGGCGAGTGGGGTGCATGAAGGTTGATCCTGAGAAGGTTGAATCAAGGGGGCTTTCCTTCTCTGTCACGCCAGATCTGAAAAACGGCTCATTTATTTTTCGAGAGTAAAAGATCGCAGCCTGCGGCAGCTCCTACATTGACTCGGTGTACATCCTGTAGGAGCTGCCGCAGGCTGCGATCTTTTGATTTTGCTTCTAAGCCCGCGCCTCGACGCTCACCCAATAGCGGGTAAAGCGCCGCACTTTCACCGGCAGACTGATTTGCAGCAGATCAAGAATCCGTTCGCTGTCGTCCAGTGGATAAGTCCCCGATATCAGCAAGTCGGCCACTTTCGCAGCGCAATGCAACTGCCCGCGACGGTAGCGTCCGAGCTCTTCAAGGAAGTCACCCAGGCGCATGTGCGCGGCGATCAGCATGCCGTCGGCCCAGGCGCCGCTGTTGGCGTCCAACGGTTTGGCTTCGCTGATCGAGGTGGCACTGAAACTCAGTTGTCGGGCGATCGGCAGTTGCATCGGCGCGCGTCCGTTGGCGGTCAGTTCGACCGTGCCTTCGAACAGCGCGACCTGTGTGCGATCAGCAAATTGTCGAACGTTGATACGGGCCGCACTGGTTTTCAACACACCTTGCGCCGTGCGTACTGCGAACGCTTGCGCGGTGCTGAGCAGGATCTCGCCTTCGAGCAAACGGATCAGTCGTTGCGCGCCATCCACGTCCGCCGCACTGGCTGTGTTGAGCTGCAACTGGCTGTCTGCGCCCAGCGCAATTTTGCGGCGTAGGCCCACCGGGCTGCGGTAATCGGCGAGCAGCGTCGGCAGCGGATTGTGCTCGCGCATGCCCCAGGTGACGGCGGAACCGGCACCCAGAAGCAGCAGCAACTTGAGGGTCTGGCGTCGACTGGAAGACTTCGGCCCGTTCAATGCGGCATGCGCCAATGGCGAAGCCACACCGCGCAAGCGCTGGTTGACCCGCTGCATGTGCTCCCACGCCCGACGATGTTCGCTGTGGGCGTCCAGCCAGTGTTGCCAGGCCTGTTGCTGACGCGGGGAGAGCGTGCCTTGTTGCATTTCCATCAGCCACTGCACGGCCTGTTCGGCCACTTGCGCAGAGAAATCCGGAACGCGGTTCACAGGGCGAAGTAGCAGCGCAGGGCGGCTTTTTGCAGGTGACGTTTGACGGTGGCCACCGAGATGCCCAGCTCGGCGGCGATCTGCGGATAGGTCAGGCCATCGACCTGCGCCAGCAAAAACGCGCGTTTGACCGGTCGTGGCAAACCATCGAGCAATTGGTCCAGTTCGATCAGGGTTTGCAGGATGATCGCTTTGTCTTCTTCCGATGGCGCGAGCATTTCCGGCATCTGCGCCAGGGTGTCGAGGTAGGCGCGTTCCAGATCCTGACGACGGTAATGATTGAACAGCACGCGTTTGGCGAGGGTGGTGAGAAAGGCGCGCGGTTCGATGATCACCGCGGGTTCGCGGGCGCTGAGCACGCGAATGAACGTGTCTTGCGCCAGATCCGCCGCGCTGTCCGGGCAGCCGAGTTTGCGCCGCAACCAGCCGGTGAGCCAGCTGTGGTGGTCTTGGTAGAGCGATTCGACGGGATGGGCGGACGGCAACGGTATTACTCCGGGCGCATGATGGATGCGTTAGAGAACAAGAACTGTTCGCATTGTAGGGGCGGGCGAGGGTGTCCGGCAATCAGATGCTTTTGCGTATGAGAATATTTATCATTAATATTGCTCGCCTGTTGGTCCGGCCTCGTCGGTCGGACGTTTTTTCGTTTCAGGGTCGAAACATGAAAGGCAAACTCGCCTCACTTCCCATGTCCTATCGTCTGGCCGTCACCTCGCGGGTGCTGGCGGCGGTGTTCGGCGGCTATCTGGTCGCGGCGCTGGCCAGCGTGGCCCTGACGATGTGGTTACCGTTGAGCCGCGCCGAAGCTGTAGTGACTGGCATGACCATTTCCTTTCTGGTCTATCTGGTTGCGGTGCTGTGGTGTTTCGCTTGTCGCACGGCATGGTCGGCGTGGGTCGGATTGCTGGTGCCGAGCGTGATTCTGGCGACGGTGTCCGGGGCCGCACGGGGCTTGGGCTTCGCATGAAAGAGGGCTTTCGCCAGTCGATGGCCTGGCTGCACACCTGGGCCGGACTGGTGTTCGGCTGGCTGCTGTTCGCGATTTTCCTGACCGGGACACTGGCCTATTTCAAGGACGAAACCACGCACTGGATGCAGCCGGAAATCCCTTTGCGCCCGCTCAACGCCGAAGCGAGCCTGACGCTGGCGCAAAACTATCTGCAACAACGGGCGCCGAATGCTTCACGCTGGCGGATCGGCCTGCCCAGCGCCCGCGAACCCGGCCTTTCCGTCAGTTGGCAAGACACTCCGGCCAGCCCTGGCAAGCGCGGCAAGTTCACTGAAAAGACGCTCGACGCGCAAACCGGAGCCGAAGTGGAACCCCGGGAAAGCATGGGCGGCGAATTCTTCTACCGGTTCCATTTCCAGCTGCAAATGCCCTATCCGTGGGGCCGCTGGCTGGCGACCAGTGCGGCGATGGTGATGTTCATCGCGTTGATCACCGGCATCATCACCCACAAGAAAATCTTCAAGGATTTCTTCACCTTCCGCCCGCGCAAGGGCCAGCGCACCTGGCTCGACGGCCACAACGCCGTGGGTGTGCTGGTTTTGCCGTTCCACCTGATGATCACCTACAGCAGCCTGGTGATTTTCATGGCGATGGTTATGCCGGCGAGCATTCTGGCGACTTACGGCAACAACCTCGGTGCGTTCTACGATGAAGTATTTCCCGAAACGCCGCTGCCGGAGCGCGCCGGCCAGCCAGCGACTTTGCCGCCGCTGGCTGCGCTAATGACGCGCGCCAGTGAGCACTGGGACGGCGGCCACGCGACACGGGTGACGGTCACTAACCCCGGCGATGCCAGTGCCTCTGTGCAGTTTTCCCGTGCCAGTTCCGACAAGATCACCTACGAGTACGGTAGCGATGTGACCTTCAATGGCGTGACCGGGCAGTTGCTCGGCGCCACAGCGGACAAGCCGCTGCCGATGGCGATTGCCGGGAGTTTTTACGGTTTGCACATCGGCCGTTTCGCCGGCCCGGTACTGCGCGGGCTGTACTTCCTCTGCGGCCTGGCCGGTACGGCGATGATCGGCACCGGGCTGGTGATCTGGCTCGGCAAGCGTCAGCTCAAGCACGCAAAAAGCAGCGTGATGCCGTTCGAGTTACGGCTGGTCGAAGTGCTGAACATTGTCAGCATGGCGGGATTGGTCAACGCGGTGGCGGTGTTCTTCTGGAGCAATCGTCTGTTGCCGCCGAGTCTCGATGGGCGGGCCGATTGGGAGGTGAACGCCTTCTTCATCGCCTGGGGCTTGAGCGGGGTGCACGCACTGCTCAGGCCTGGACGCAAGGCTTGGGTCGAACAACTGGCGCTGGCAGCGCTGCTGTTCGGCGCGGTGCCGTTGCTCAATGCGTTGACCACTTCGCATCACCTCGGCGTCTCGCTGGCACAAGGTGACTTGGCGCTGGCCGGTTTCGACCTTACCTGTCTCGGCGCCGGTCTGTTTCTGACGTGGGCCGCCTGGAAGATGCAGCGCGCCGGGCATAGTGTGCGAGTGAAAAAAACGCCCCGCGAAAGGGCTCGGCCAATCGCGCTTGAGCAGGGGACGAACTGATGCTGCTGGCGTTGCTGCTGTGCTATGCCGGATTCACCGCGTTGTGCCTGTCGATGCCGCGGCATCACGACGAACTGCTGGGGCGCAAACCTTCAGCCCGGCGTGGTCGGGGTCTGAAACTCTTCGGTTGGCTCATGCTGGGCCTGTCACTCTGGGCCACCGTGGCTGCCAACGGTTGGGGCTTGGGTCTGGTCGACTGGTTCGCGGTGCTGATGTGCAGTGCGCTGGCGTTGGTACTGCTGATGCCATATCGACCGAAACTGGCCTTGGTGCTGGCCGCTTTGAGTCTGCTGGCAAGCCCGGTCGCTGCCTGGGCGCAGTGCTGACATGCTGATCGGTCATCCTCCGGAATCCCGCGACGACGAGCCACACGGCGCGCGTGCGCATTTTCTTCAGGTGTTTCTGTCGCAGCGCTCGCAGATGGAAGCGCTGGTGAACCGGCGCGTCGGCTGCCGGGCCACGGCGGCGGATCTGGTGCAGGATCTGTTTCTGCGTTTCTGGCGTCGGCCACTGGTGCAGGTCGAAGAGCTCAGTACCTATCTTTTGCGTTGCGCCGGCAACATCGCCATCGATCATTTGCGCAGCGAAGGTACGCGGGTGCGGGTCAATGAGGGCTGGCAACCGGACGCGCCGGACAGCCACGGCAGCGAACCGCAAGCTGCGCTCGAAGCAGGCAATGATCTGCGCCATGTCGAAGCGGCGTTGCGCGCCTTGCCCGAACGCACTCGGCAGATCTTTCTGCTCAATCGCATCCACGGTCGCAAGTACGCAGAAATCGCCAAGGCCATGGGCTTGTCCCAAAGCGCGGTGGAAAAACATATGATGCGCGCCCTCGAGGCCTGCAAGGCCAGCCTGCGCGAACCCGCGCCACGTCTGCCAGGGAAAGCACCGTGAATCACACCGACCGCATCGTCCCGACGCCGGCTCAGGAACAGGCCGCACTCGCTTGGCTGAGTCTTCTGCATGACCGCCCGAGCAGCGGCGATCAACTGACCTTCAGCCAGTGGCTGCGCGCCGACCCGGCCCACGCCGAGGCCTACGCGCAGGCGCAAGTGCTGTGGGAGCTAAGCGAAAGTCCGGCGCGCACCCTGGCCGATGAAGATGCGTTTGCGTTGCAGGCTTACCTCAATGCGATGGATCGCCCGCGTCGCTCAGCGCTTGTGCGCTGGTCGGGCGCGCTGGCGATGGCCGCGTGTCTGATGCTGATGATCAGTCTCGGCACCGGCTGGCAGCCGCAGCGCTGGGTCGATGATCTGGGCGCCGATTACGTTTCGGCGCCGGGCGAGATCCGCACCGTGACGCTGGCCGATCAATCGCAAGTCACGCTGGATGCCGACAGCGCCATCGCCGTGGATTTCAGCCAGGGCGAACGGCATGTGCAACTGCGTCGCGGTGCCGGGTTTTTCAGTGTCACGCATACCGGCGAGCCGTTCGTGGTCGAGGCCGAGAAAGGTCAGGCGCGGGTACTCGGCACGCAGTTCGAAGTGCGTCTGCAACCCGGTGGGGCGCAAGTCACGGTGCTGTCCGGGCGCGTTGGCGTGACGGCGGATCGCGACGCGCCGCAGCAGATTCTGACGGCCGGCCAGCAAGTGGCCTACGGGCAGGGCACTGCGGAAAAACTGCACGCGGTGGACAGCGAAGCGCAACTGGCCTGGCGTCAGGGCTGGCTGAATTACTACAAGGCGTCACTGGCCGATGTGGTGCAGGATTTGCGGCGCTATTACCCGGGGCGGATCGTTGTACTCAACGATGAACTGGCGGCGCGCAAGGTCAGCGGCAGTTTTCCGAGCAAGGACCCGCAGGCTGTGTTGAGTTCGCTGCAAGGGGTGATGGGGTTTGAGCAGCATCAGGTGTTGGGGCATCTGATTATTTTGCGCTAGGTCTACTGGCCTCTTCGCGAGCAAGCCCGCTCCCACAGGGGAATGCATTCCAGATGTGGGAGCGGGCTTGCTCGCGAAGGCGTCGGAACTACCGACGCTGCTCCCGAAAAATATTTTCAAAATTGTGGTGAGGTAAACCACAGGCCCATCCGTGTAGTGACTGAAACTGCGAGTCATTCGCATCCGTTGCGGTTCTACACAGGTCATTGAGCAATGAAGTCCAGGGCAAAATCGGGTTCGGTCAAACAGTGGTTGGGTGTTTCGGCATTGAGTTTTTGCGCATTGGCGCTGTTGCCGATGAGTGTGGCGCTCGCCGCTGAAACCGTCAGCAGCCCGGCGCAAAAGCAGTTCAGTTTTTCCCTGAGCGCCAAACCGCTGCCCCAGGCCCTGAGCGACTTCAGCCGTGTCACCGGGCAAAGCGTGGTCTATACCGATGAAGCGCCGTACGGCCTCAACGCCCCGGCGGTCAGCGGCCAGATGAGTGCCGAACAGGCGCTGCAACGCTTGCTCAGCGGCTCCGGCATGACCTTCCGCCGCACCGACAGCCACACCTTCGCGCTCGAACCGCAACCCATCGCGGGCGCCCTCAATCTCGGCGCCACCACCATCACCTCGATGCGCGACGAGTCGATGAGCTACCAGCCGCCGCAAACCAGTTCGGTGATGCGCTCCTCGGCTTCGCTGCAGGAAATCCCGCAGACCGTCAACGTGATCCCGGCTCAGGTCATTCGCGATCAGACCCCGCGCAATCTCGACGATGCGCTGGCCAATATCAGCGGCATTACCCAGGCCAATACCTTGGGCAGCACTCAGGATTCGGTGATGATTCGCGGCTTTGGCGACAACCGCAACGGCTCGATCATGCGCGACGGCATGCCGATCGTGCAGGGTCGCGGGATGAACGAGACCGTTGATCGTGTCGAAGTGCTCAAGGGCCCGGCCTCACTGCTGTACGGGATTCAGGACCCGGGCGGTGTGGTCAATCTGGTCAGCAAGAAGCCGGAACTGACTCAATACAATGCGCTGACCCTGCGCGGTTCGACCTACGGCGACGGCAAGAATGGCAGCGGCGGCAGCTTCGACAGCACCGGTGCGCTGGGCGATTCCGGCCTCGCTTATCGCATGGTGCTGGATCACGAAGACGAAGATTACTGGCGCAACTTCGGTACCCATCGTGAGACGTTGATCGCGCCATCGCTGGCCTGGTATGGCGAGCGTACCAAGCTGCTGTTCTCCTACGAACACCGCGAGTTTCTCACACCGTTCGACCGTGGCACGCTGATCGATCCGCGCACCAACCATCCGCTGGACATCTCGCGCAACGAGCGTCTGGACGAGCCGTTCAACGACATGGAAGGTCGTTCCGATCTGTACCACTTCGAGGCCGACCACGAACTCAACGACGACTGGAAAGCCCACTTCGGCTACAGCTGGAACCGCGAAACCTACGACGCCAGCCAGGTGCGCGTGACCGCCATCGACACCAAAAAAGGCACGCTGACCCGCAGCATGGACGGCACCCAAGGCGCGATCAGCACCGACCGCTTCGCCACCGCCAGCCTCGAAGGCAAGGTCAACCTGTTGGGCATGCAACATGACCTGGTGTTCGGCGTCGACGACGAGTACCGCAAGATCTACCGCGCCGACCTGATCCGCCAGAAAAGCCTGAGCACCTTCAGCTACGTCAACCGGGTCTACGGTCGCGAAGTCGAAGGCACCACCGTCAGCCTGCCGGACAGTGCGCAG
>Ga0153931_100067_pt1 | contig 48422 bp, 35 predicted proteins | sample TSNJ015MetaG_FD_104730 | JGI IMG/M metagenome (GOLD analysis project Ga0153931, IMG submission 104730) | Attine ant fungus gardens microbial communities from New Jersey, USA - TSNJ015 MetaG | ecosystem: Host-associated > Fungi > Mycelium > Unclassified | place: USA: New Jersey, Wharton State... | reverse complement strand
CTGGTGCTCTCCGAAGTCGAGGCGCCCTTGCTCGAAAGCGTGATGAACTACGTCAAGGGCAACCAGACCAAAGCCAGTGAGCTGCTGGGCCTCAACCGTGGCACCTTGCGCAAAAAGCTCAAGCAGTACGATTTGCTGTAAGCATTCAATCAAACCAGAAAGGCGCCCGCGTAAAAAACGGACGCCTTTTTTGCTGACTCCTTTGCTTTTGATGGAAATTGAGATGACCGACCAGACTACCCGCCTGCCGATCCGCCGCGCCTTGATCAGCGTTTCCGACAAGACCGGGATCCTCGAATTCGCCAAGGAGCTTGAAGCCCTCGGCGTCGAGATCCTCTCCACCGGCGGAACGTTCAAGCTGCTGCGCGACAACGGTGTTGCCGCAGTGGAAGTCGCGGATTACACCGGTTTCGCGGAAATGATGGACGGTCGGGTGAAAACCCTGCACCCGAAAATCCACGGCGGGATCCTCGGTCGTCGCGGTATCGACGACGCGATCATGAACGAGCACGGCATCAAGCCGATCGACCTGGTTGCAGTCAACCTGTACCCGTTCGAAGCCACCATCAACAAGCCAGGCTGCGACCTGCCGACCGCTATCGAGAACATCGACATCGGCGGCCCGACCATGGTCCGTTCGGCAGCGAAAAACCATAAAGACGTGGCGATCGTGGTGAATGCCAGCGATTACGCCAACGTTCTGCAAAACCTCAAGGCCGGTGGCCTGACCTACGCTCAGCGTTTCGACCTGATGCTCAAGGCCTTCGAACACACCGCCGCCTACGACGGCATGATCGCCAACTACATGGGCACCGTGAATCAGGCTGCCGACGTGCTGAGCACCGAAGGCCGCAGCGAATTCCCGCGCACCTTCAACAGCCAGTTCATCAAGGCTCAGGAAATGCGCTACGGCGAGAACCCGCACCAGAGCGCGGCATTCTACGTGGAAGCCAAGCCTGCTGAAGTCGGCATCGCCACCGCGACCCAACTGCAAGGCAAAGAGCTGTCGTACAACAACGTGGCTGACACCGACGCCGCGCTGGAATGCGTGAAGAGCTTCGTCAAGCCGGCCTGCGTGATCGTCAAGCACGCCAACCCGTGCGGCGTGGCCGTGAGTCCGGACGCCGAGGGCGGCATGCGCCAGGCCTACGAACTGGCCTACGCCACCGACACCGAGTCGGCCTTCGGCGGCATCATCGCCTTCAACCGTGAACTGGATGCCGAGACCGCCAAGGCGATCGTCGAGCGTCAGTTCGTGGAAGTGATCATCGCGCCAAGCGTCAGCGCAGAAGCTCGCGCTGTTGTGGCGGCCAAAGCCAACGTGCGCCTGCTGGCCTGCGGCGAGTGGTCGGCGGATCGCGTTCCGGCCTGGGACTACAAGCGCGTCAACGGTGGCCTGCTGGTGCAGAGCCGCGACATCGGCATGATCGGCGCCGACGACCTGAAAGTGGTGACCCAGCGTGCACCGACCGAACAGGAAATCCACGACCTGATCTTCGCCTGGAAAGTGGCCAAGTTCGTCAAATCCAACGCCATCGTCTACGCCAAGAACCGTCAGACCATCGGTGTCGGCGCTGGCCAGATGAGCCGCGTAAACTCCGCGCGTATTGCTGCGATCAAGGCTGAACATGCCGGTCTGCAAGTGGCGGGTTCGGTGATGGCCTCGGATGCGTTCTTCCCGTTCCGCGACGGTCTGGACAACGCGGCCAAGGTTGGCATCACTGCAGTGATCCAGCCGGGCGGCTCGATGCGTGATGCTGAAGTGATCGCTGCCGCTGACGAAGCCGGTATCGCCATGGTGTTCACCGGCATGCGCCACTTCCGTCACTGATAAACACGATCCAAATGTGGGAGCGGGCTTGCTCGCGAATGCAATCTGTCAGCGACAACTGTTTCGACTGACACACCGCTTTCGCGAGCAAGCCCGCTCCCACAGAAAAGCAGCCCAGTGCTGCCTCCAGAATTAGCGTCATCCGAGGTTTTTGAAATGAATGTTTTGATCATTGGCAGCGGTGGCCGTGAACACGCCCTGGCCTGGAAAGTGGCTCAGGATCCGCGCGTGCAGAAGGTTTTCGTCGCGCCGGGCAACGCCGGGACCGCGATTGAAGCCAAGTGCGAGAACGTCGCCATCGACGTGCTGGCCCTTGAGCAACTGGCCGACTTTGCCGAGAAAAACGTTTCCCTGACCATCGTCGGCCCGGAAGTGCCGCTGGTGGCCGGCGTGGTCGATCTGTTCCGCTCCCGTGGCCTGGACTGCTTCGGTCCGACCGCCGGTGCTGCGCAACTGGAAGGCTCGAAAGCCTTCACCAAGGATTTCCTCGCGCGCCACAAGATCCCGACCGCCGACTACCAGAACTTCACCGAGATCGAGCCGGCCCTGGCTTATCTGCGTGAAAAAGGCGCACCGATCGTGATCAAGGCCGATGGCCTGGCCGCCGGCAAAGGCGTGATCGTTGCCATGACCCTGGCCGAAGCCGAAGACGCCGTGCGTGACATGCTCGCCGGCAACGCGTTCGGTGATGCCGGTTCGCGCGTGGTGATCGAAGAATTCCTCGACGGCGAAGAGGCCTCGTTCATCGTCATGGTCGACGGCAAGAACGTGCTGCCAATGGCGACCAGCCAGGACCACAAACGTGTTGGCGACGGTGACAGCGGCCCGAACACTGGCGGCATGGGTGCCTACTCCCCTGCCCCGGTGGTCACCGCCGACGTGCACCAGCGCGTGATGGATCAGGTGATCTGGCCGACCGTGCGTGGCATGGCCGAAGAAGGCAACGTCTACACCGGTTTCCTGTACGCCGGTCTGATGATCGACAAGGCCGGTAACCCGAAAGTCATCGAATTCAACTGCCGCTTCGGTGACCCGGAGACCCAACCGGTGATGCTGCGTCTGCAGTCGAGCCTCGTGCTGCTGGTCGAAGCCGCTCTGGCGCAAGCGCTGGACAAGGTTGAAGCACAGTGGGATCCACGCCCGAGCGTCGGCATCGTGCTGGCCGCCGGCGGCTACCCGGGCGACTACGCCAAGGGTGCAGCGATCAACGGTCTGGACGCAGCCGCAGGCCTGGAAGGCAAAGTCTTCCACGCCGGGACTGCGCTCAAAGATGGCAACGTGGTGACGGCCGGTGGTCGCGTACTCTGCGCCACCGCCATGGGCGCCAGCGTCAGCGAAGCGCAGCAGCAAGCCTATAAGCTGGCCGCCGCCATCGACTGGGCAGGCTGCTTCTACCGCAAGGACATTGGCTACCGCGCCATTGCCCGTGAACGTGGCGAAACCCAGGAATAAGCTGTCCCTCAAGTCCGGCGCGGGATGCAGTCCCTCGCCGGGCTGTTCCGCCGCCGCGCATCGTTATATTCTGGCATCAACCTACGAAGGGATTTCGCCGTGCGCTGGCTCAGGATTGCCATAAGCTTCACCGTCACGCTGCTGACCTTGCTCTGCATGCTTCCGGCCCAGGCCGCGCAAGGCAGTGGCTGGTCGGTATTGCTTGACGATCAGGGCAATCTGCAACTGAGCGACATCCGCTCGGCTCGCTACACCAATCAATTCAGCCCTATCGAACTTGATCGCCTCACGGCGGCCGAGCCCGATGGCGCACTCTGGCTGCGCTTCAAACTGGCGCCGGGCAAGCACGAACAAGTGCTGCGAATCTTCGCCCCCGACCTGTCCAACCTCAGCCTTTACGTGCTGGACGGCGACAAGCTGATCGAGCAACGCACCTCCGGCACCCATCAGCCACAGGTCGAACGGCCACTGCCGAGCAGCGATTTCCTGCTGCCGCTGCCGCAAAGCGACAAGTCCCTCGACGTCTATCTGCGGATGGTTTCCGACCATCAGCTACGCCCGCACATCGCCCTGCAATCGGCGGTGCTGAGTGCTGCCAACCAGAACCAGACGCTGATATTCGGTCTGCTGTTCGGCTGCCTCGGCATGTTGCTGCTGCACAACCTCGTGCGCTACGCCTACTCCCGTTCGCGCAGCAGCCTGTGGCTGGCGGTCTGCGAAGGCCTGCTGGGCCTGAGTCTGTTGCTGTTGCTCAACCTCGCCGGCCCGTGGCTGCCGAACTGGCATGCGATCCAGACCCCGGGCGCGTATCTGGCCCTGCTGCTGACCGCCCCGGCCGGGCTGATGTTCGCCCTGCGCTTCTTCGCCCCGCTCGGCCCGCACCCGCTGAACAAACTGTTGCTGGGCGACATTCTGTTCATCGTGATCTGCAGCCTGCTGCTGTTGTTCGTCAACACCCTGCCGCTGAACATCATCACTTACGCGCTGGTGGCCCTGGCCGGTCTGAGCATGTTGCTGGTCGGCTTCTATCACTGGCAGAAGGGCTACCGTCCGGCGCGGCTGTTCGTTGCCGGGATGGTGGTGTTCAACATCGGCACGCTGATCATTCTGCCGGCGTTGCTGGGGCTGACCCTGGTGTCGCCGCAAGGCCTGATCATGACCCTGATGGCGTTTATCTGCATCAGTGGCCTGCTGATGAGCATCGCCTTGGGTGAACGTCAGCGCAGCATCACCGAAAGCCGTTTCAGCATCAGCCGCGACCTCGCCGCGAGCAACGCCGAGATCAACGCCAAGGCCGAATTCCTCGCCAAGATCAGCCACGAAATCCGCACCCCGATGAATGGCGTACTGGGCATGACCGAGCTGCTGCTGGGCACGCCGCTGTCGGTCAAGCAACGCGATTACGTGCAAACCATCCACAGCGCCGGCAACGAACTGCTGACGTTGATCAACGAGATTCTCGACATCTCCAAACTCGAGTCCGGGCAGATCGAACTGGACGATGTGCAGTTCGACCTCAACGCGCTGATCGACGATTGCCTGAGCATCTACCGCGCCAAGGCCGAACAGCAGAACGTCGAGCTGATCAGTTTCATCCAGCCGCAGGTGCCGCGGGTGATCAGCGGCGATCCGACCCGCTTGCGCCAGACCCTGCTGAGCCTGCTGGAAAACGCCCTGAAGAAAACCGACGAAGGCGAAGTGCTGATCGTCGTTGCCCTCGACGAGCGCAGTGTCAAACCGCGCCTGCGCATCGCCGTGCAGGACAGCGGCCAGCCGATGGAGCCGGAAGAGCGCGAGGCGCTGCTGCACGCCGAACTGCACAGCAAGCATTTCCTCTCCGCCAACCGTCTGGGCGGCAACCTCGGGCTGGTGATCGCGCGACAGCTGATTCGCCTGATGCACGGCGAGTTCGGCATCAAGAGCGGCGCCAATCAGGGCAGCACGCTGTGGCTGACTCTGCCGCTGGACCCGGATCGCCTCGAACACCCGACCTCCGACCTCGACGGTCCGCTGCAAGGTGCGCGGGTACTGGTGGTGGACGACAACGACACCTGCCGCAAGGTGCTGGTGCAGCAATGCAGTGCCTGGGGCCTGAACGTCAGCGCCGTGCCGTCGGGCAAGGAAGCGCTGGCGCTGCTGCGCACCAAGGCGCACCTGCGTGACTACTTCGATGTGGTGCTGCTGGATCAGAACATGCCCGGCATGACCGGCATGCAACTGGCGGCCAAGATCAAGGAAGACCCGAGCCTCAATCACGACATTCTGTTGATCATGCTCACCGGCATCAGCAATGCGCCGAGCAAGATCATCGCGCGCAACTCGGGGATCAAGCGCATCCTCGCCAAACCGGTGGCCGGCTACACGCTCAAGACCACGCTGGCCGACGAATTGAATCAGCGCAACAAGGGTCAGGTGGTGTTCCAGCCACAAGTGGTTACCCCCGCCACAGCGGCCAAGGTGCCGAGCGATTTCCGCATTCTGGTCGCCGAAGACAACACCATTTCCACCAAGGTGATTCGCGGCATGCTCGGCAAGCTCAACCTGCAGCCGGACACCGCCAGCAACGGTGAAGAAGCCCTGCAAGCGATGAAGGCCCAGCGTTACGACCTGGTGTTGATGGACTGCGAAATGCCGATCCTCGATGGCTTCTCGGCAACCCAGCAACTGCGTGCGTGGGAAGTCAGCAATCAGCGCATCCGCACGCCAATCGTTGCGCTGACCGCGCACATCCTCGCCGAACACAAGGAACGCGCGCGTCAGGCCGGGATGGACGGGCACATGGCCAAACCGGTGGAGCTGTCGCAACTGCGCGAGCTGATCGAACATTGGGTCGCCCAGCGCGATCAGCAGAACCGCACGGCCTCGACCTTCTGAGCAGGCCTGCCCGGTTGCGCCTCAATCGGCTGCGCAAAGCTGTCTGACTGCCCCTTCATCGGGCAACGTCAACCGCACAACGTTGTCCTTCAACCTGTCCCTGATTTTCAGGGCAACGGCGGCGCGTGCCGGAGCATAGAGGGTCTCAGACAAGTAGGCGCCGGCGTAACGCATGCACACGTCGCCGCGCACATCCTCGGCCTGAAACAGCTCGGCCAGGGGGTTGCCGCCAAGCACCCGATCAGTCGCAAGCTCAAGATAGACACTGGTCAAGGAGGTCGGCGTATTCGCGACGACCACCAGCAGGCGCACAGCCGTGGCGGACGCAAACCCATCTCCGGACTCGGACGCCAGGATGCTCTTCTGGATGTGTCTGCGCAGCAAACCCATGGCCGGCTCGGTGCCGGACAGGCCTGCCAGACGTCGCAGCGCTACAGATGCAGCGCCACTGTTATCCACAGCGTCGCTGAACATCGCGGTGAGGACCCAATCACCAAGCGACTCGACGTTATCCTTTTCGATGGACCATTGCCGTCGAGCTCTGGAGTGGCGCAGCCAATAGTTATCCAGCAACTGCACATACGCGCCATACCAGTCGATCTCCGCCGTCTTTTCGATTTTTTTATTGGCCGCCAATTGCGCCAGCAACAGGCACTCGATCAAATCGTCATAGTGTGCCAACTTATCCGTTACCGGAACCAGCACAACGGCGCCGCCAACAATCAATACTGAATATTCGTCATTCATATCATTGCTCCCGATAACAAAAAAGGCAGCCGAAACCGGCTGCCTTTTTTTGATCAATCAAATTTCAATATCGACAATCTTTTCACTGTGAACGATGAGTTTATTGTTAATGGCTTCACGAACCGAGTCCGCTTTTAATGTGTTTTTGACAAATACCGTTTCGCCTCGATACAGGTTTACATTACGCACATCGACATCGACGAACAGCACTTTGGTAGAGGTATTCCTGCGCTGGAAACGCACGGTGCCGAGGGCCATGATCGATTCACCATCGACTTCAACACATGCACCTGCGGAGATTCCGCCGACACCGTGTTGCAGCAGATTGCGCTCATAAGCCGTCAGTGCGGCAGTATCACGCTTCTGCAGGGCAGAGATCGCATCTCCCGCCACCTTGAGCATCAATGCACTGGCCGGGCCTGGCAGCGCAGCGCCGGCAACCACGGAACCGAGGATTTCCAGTACCAGTTTGTCCATACGCACGCTGGTGCCCTCGACATCCAGGTTGCTGTAATACTTTCTGACAGGTGTCCAGCCTGCCTGGGTCATCACCTCGCGAAAGCGCAGATACCACTCTTTACCCTGCTCTTCGGCCGGATACTGTTTGTTTGCTGCGAGCGTCGCGAAGAGGAAAGCGTTTGCCGCATCACGTTGGTTTTGGAGACTCATCTTGCCCACAAAGCCCATCGTGCCCTCACCTACAACAGCCCCCTTGGACGGTGCTTCTACGTCGTCCCCTATACCCATCAGGGCGTGAGGACGAATAACCAACTGGTCGTCGATCTCACACTCTTCAATCGCTTTAACACAAGAAGCAATATAACTTTCGCGAACAGCTTGATTATGCACAATAAAATCCTTATTAATTATCAGACAAGTTCCTCTTGAACTTGCGACCAAACAATAACCAAACAAACATACAACCACAAACCCGAATCTGTAACATCATATCCAAACAACAAAAACAACTAACAAAAAAGAACAACACAACGATCAAAATAAAGTCCGGAAAAAATGAACTGCCGTGCGCAGCATCTTCTGCGCACACAAGCAACTAAGCGACTGATAGACTCGCTGCCACCCCTCTCCGGATGCGAGCCGCCCTCATGCTCCACGTGTTATTCAGCGTTTACCTGAAGATGCTGGTGCTCTACAGCCCGTTCTTCGTGTTGTCGTGCTTCATCAGCCTGACCCGTGGCTACTCGCGCAAGGAACAGCGGCGCCTGGCCTGGAAAGTGGCGATTGCCACGCTGGTCTCCAGCGTCCTGCTGTATTTGTTCGGACGGGTGATTTTCGACGTGTTCGGGATCACTGCGGACGCGTTCCGCATCGGTGCCGGCAGCGTGCTGTTCATCTCGGCGCTGGGCATGGCCCAGGGCAAACCGGTGGTGCAAAGTGACAACGTGCAGCAGGACGTGACCATCGTCCCGCTGACCATTCCGTTGACGGTCGGCCCGGGCACCATCGGCGCCCTGCTGGTGATGGGCGTCAGCCAGCCGCACTGGGACGACAAACTGACCGCGATCATGAGCATTACCCTGGCCAGCTTCACCGTCGGGGTAGTGCTGTACCTGTCCAATCACATCGAACGCATCCTCGGCGATCAAGGCTTGCAGATCGTCAGCCGCCTGATGGGACTGTTCGTCTGCGCGCTGGCGGCGCAGATCATCTTCACCGGGGTAAAGGGTTACCTGGTTTCCTGAAGATCGGTAAAAAGGCCGGCGCAGTGAGCTGCGCAGGCCTTTTCAGTTACAGCGGTGCGTCACGCCGGCACGGCGTCGAGCAATCGTTCCAGCGTGACACTGCCGTCGGCGTCTGCGCGGTCACGCAGCCACTGCACCAGGCTCGACACCGGATAGGAGCGACCGCCCTCGAATCCGAGGAACACCTCGCCACGCATCGCCGGATCACTCGAACACACATCACGCAGGATCAGGCTGTGTTGGCGGTCCGGGTCGACGATGAGCAAATGCTCTCCGACCTGCGACAGCTGCAGTTGCTGCGGCGCATCCAGCTGCCAGATCAACTTGCCGGGAATCGCCGGCACCTCGCCCAGACGGTGGCGGCAATCGACGATCACCGAATCCAGACGCAACCAGCAGGCCTTCGACAGGTGACAGGTCACATCACCCTGCCCCAAGCGCAGAACCAGGCAGCGCACGTCATCGGCAATCAGCGGCAACAGGTCCTCGAGCTTGTTCTGCGCCTCGACCACCAGGACCTCGGCGTCACGCTGCACATACTCGAAAGGGCCGATACTCTGGTGGCCGGGGTAGACAACCACCCGCTGCGCCTGGCGCTCGTGCAACAACACATGGCGGTGGCGAGTGCCGAGCAATTCGCAATCCTGTGGCAGATTCTGGTCCGCCACGCGGATCAACCGCGCATTCGCCACGTCGTACCATTGCAGGCTGCCGGAGCCGGATTCCACGGCGATGAACGGCTCATGTTCGGCGGTCTCGAGCAAGGCCTGCAGTGCAGCCAGCCATTGTTCGCCGTGCTCGCGGACCCAGCGCTGTTCGACGCCAATGATTCGCTCCGCTTCCTCAGACCGCAACAGGAGTGACACGCCGTTGACCGTTGTCCCGCGCAGCCCGCCGCCATCACCGGTCACACGGCTGAATCGCCAGTCGTCCCACTCGGCCTGCGGCGCCGGCAGCAGGTCGGCCGACAACAGTTGTGCGCCGCTGCCGAAGGCCTGCTCAAGCAGCAGATGGTCAAAGAACACCTGCCTGCAGATCGCGCCGCTGGCAACGTCGAACAGCCACGCTGCCTGATTGTCCGGGGTGATACCGAGCAGGCGCATCTCGCGCTCGTGGCCCGGATCGCACAACAGCAAGCGGTTATCCACAGCCCAGGCACACAAGTTGCGCTCACCGCCGGCATTGCGCACACCGAGAATGGCAAAACTGTTGATCGGATACTGCGTCGCCAGCGCTTGCAGTGCCTGCCACCACTGCGCCCGATCCTTGAGCCAACGCTCAGTAGTGCCCCCAAGCAACGCTTCACCCTGGGCGCTCAGGTTGAAAAACAGCCCGTCGTCGGTCAGCGCCAGGTACCCACCCTCAACCGCCACTACGTCCTTGAGCCCGGCGGGCTGCACCCACTGATGCGTCCACTGCGCCGGCCAGCGTTCGCTGCCGGCGGACGTGGTCCGTTGCACCCGGCATAACTTCTGCGCCAGCCGGTCGTAAATGCAAAACAGATCGTGTTCATCGCTGAGCGGCAGGAGCACCAGGTCGCCGAGCTGCCTGATCGAATCGGCCCAGCCCCGGGTGTGCGGATACGGGGCATAGGGATGAATGCACAAGCGGTCACGACTGCGGATCCACACCAGGTCACGCTTGTGCGCATCGAACAGCCAGCAGACGGACACGTAATCCGCCGGTTGCCAGTCGACCGTGGTGACCCCGGCACGCTCGGGCACCGGCGATAGCACCCCATACTCGCCAAACACCACCGACCACTGCGCGAGGATCGGCTGGGCAAACACCCGGCGACCCAGCTCCCGGTCCAGCTCGTGGAGCACCGCCACCAGCTGCAACCGGCCATCATGGATCAGGTAGTTGAACTGCGTGACTTTCCCGTCAGCGCCGACCCATTGCTGCTCGACATGGATCACGCCTTGGGCATCGGCATCAATGCGTCGCACGTGGCATTCACCGGCCAGCACCAGCAGGCGGTAACGGTATTTGAGCAATCCGCTGACTGCATCGACCTGCCAGATGTCGTAGTTCTGCGCTTCGTAGAAATAGGCAAAATCATTCACCACCACCGCCAGCAACGCTTCATCCGCGGCCAGCACCTCTGCGCTGCGGATGTACAGAAAACGATTCTCTGCAGCGTCGTACCAGGCCGTGGTGTAGCGCGGCTGGTCCTCGGGCTCAAACGGAATCGGGAAATGCTGAACCGGCGTGTAGGGCAACCCCAGCCGATGCTCCCGGGCCAGCCCCTGGTAATGCAGAAGCAGCGATTGCTCGTTCTCACCGGAAGGCGCGCTCTGCTCGAGAATATCCAGTCGCCCGCCAGCGCGATTGACCTTGAACCGTTGGCGCCCTGTCAGCTGAAGCATGACCTCGTGGCGCCCCCTGCCGGTGAACATCACCTTGACGCCGCCGACAGAAAGCCCCCCACCGACTTCGACCTGCACATCCGCCTCGGTCGCCCAGGTTGCCACCAGGCTCCACTGGCACAGCTGCAGGCTGGGCGCCTGTAACTCGATACTGACGCCGCGATTGAGGATCAGCGAGCACGCAGCGCCCGCCCCTTCAATCCGGTAAGTCAGGTGATCGTGCCAGGCTGTCGGGACCATCGGCACTGCCAGCGCACGCTCGCGGGCGTCCAGTTGCACCTCGATCACCGTTGGCCGATACGACGGTGCCAGGCGATTCACGATGTAGTGCGTGGGAAAGGAGTAGAACGAAAAGAGGAATTTCCACTGGCCGTCCTTATCCTTTTTTTCCAGCCTGCGAGCGGTATCGAAGCCCGTGTCGTGGCGCAGACTGGAGAACGGCAAGGCCTTGTATTCGTAGCCGTAGAACGTGATCGGCGTACACGGCAGGACGACCAGTTGCCCACTCGGCAGCTCGACATTGAGGTGACCGGGAAGCCCCAGTTCGCGGCGCAGATCGAGCGCCTGTTGCTCATCCGGATTGAAATCCGGCACCCCGAAATGGTCGCGCAACCGATACACCTTCGGGCTGCCGAGCAGCAGTCTGGCGCTGCTGAAATCGAGACGTTGCACGATCAGCGCAGGGTGCACGAGCCAGCCCCCCTGCGCAGCATCATGGCGATATCCGACACCGCGATAGGCCCGCTCCAGATCGTCGAAAAACAGCCCGACGTCCTGCGCCTGTTGCGCAATTCTGGCAAAGCCCTGGGCCAGGGCCGCGACGCCCACGGCCAGTCCACCGAGGATCACCCCGGCGCCGCCGAGCACGGCAGCGGCCGTCGCCGCACCCGCAGTGGCCGCACCCAGACCACCAGCGGTCAATGCCAGACTGGCGGAGTCGAACGCCAGTTGCGTGCCAAACTGCGCCCGCTCGAGCTCGTTGTCCGCCGCCGCCAATTGATAGATGTCGAAGCCGACATTCGCCAGCCCCAGCACCGCTCCCACCCCTTCGTTGGCGACATGCCCCAGCGCCTCGCCAACCACCGGTGCGCAGGTGCGGGCAATGACCTTCTCCTCCTTGAGCGCGGTTCTGACCAGAGCGATCAGACCCGCGACATCCGCGACATTGCCGTGCGCCAGCTGCGCGTAATTGACGTACGCGTGCAGCCGCACGGCAGTGGTCAATGTGCGGCCGTCGCCCTCGCGACCGCGCAAGGCGTTCATCAATGCCTGGATCGTGAAACCACTATTGAGGGTGTGCACGGCGCCGGCCTCGATCAACTCCGGCGCGGGCCGGGTGCCGAGGGTCGCGAACTGCTCGGACAGATAGCGCCTGATCCGCAGCAGACGATGATCGGTGCTGACCACCTGCACCACCTGCTCGCTCTGCACCGGGTCGATCAGGTTGATCCGGTATTTGCCATCGGCGGTTATCTCAAGGGTTTCGAACAGCGGCACCAGCGGTTTTGCCAAGCTGTGCAACGCCTGCAAGGCGTCGGTCGTGTGGGCGATCTGCTGTCCCCACCAATGACTGTCCAGATCGCGCAGACTGCGCCCCAGAGGCGGATGGCTGACCAGCGACTGGCCGCGCGCACTGTTCAGGCGCTGGCGAATCCGTCCACCTGAATGCTCCGGCAGCACACTGTCGGACGCCAGCAATTGCCCGACGCGAAAGCCTGCGGACAGCTGCAGAGCCGAGATCTTTTGCCCGTGCAACTCGATCAGATCAAATGTCGGGCGCGCCTCGTCACCATAGGCCGCATAGTATTTCGCCAGGCCTTGCTTCAGAAACAGGTCGGTCAGCGCCCGCCGGAACAAGGCCGGATCACTGAACTCGAACACGCCGAAGTTGGGATCGTAGAAGTGATACGTGATGCGTTCGCCGTCGAAGGTTTTCGCCAGCAGCATGGCGTGATTGTCCGAGTTGAGCATCAGCGTGCGCGAGCTGCCGTAGGCTTCAAGGGTGCTGCCGAGCTGCTGCAGATCGACACGCCCCAGGGGCTGGCCGATGTCGTGCAATTGCACGCTTTGCAACTCCTCGAGTGCCTCCAGGAACACCTTCGAATCGCTCTGGTGCGGCTCGACAGTCGCCAGAAAAAAACGCTCGCGCAAGCGCCGCGATGCGGCAACACCCTGCTCCAGCGCAGCACTCATGATCAGCGCAAGCGGGTAACAGCGGCCACCGGGATCACCCGGGCCCTTGAGCAACAGATCCTGAGGCACCAGCTTGATGTCGCTGGCCTCGATTTGCCCCAGCACCTGCCCCAATCGCAGGATCACCTGCTCACGATGCTCGCGAGTGGCCACTTCCTGGATATGCCCGACATGCCGCCCCCACTGCAACAGCGTGTGAGCCTGCGACAGCGCCGCGCGCTTCAGCGTCAGCGCGCTGTCCGACGACAGCATCGGCTGATCGACATGGCTGGCCAGACCGGCCATGAACGCCGGCGCCCGCTGTTGATAAAGATGACGCTCGATGGCCGCGTAGCGCACAGACGCCCCCACTTCGGCAACACGGTTGGCCAGGTTGTCGAGTTCGGCAGCGACCGCCATGAAGCTTTGATTGTCCAGTGAGCGCGCGCCTAACAGTTGCCCCAACAGCACCCGCTGCAAGGCACTGACCTGGAAAAACTGCAGCGAGCCTTCGGCGATACTGCTCAGCAATTCATCCAGCGCCAGCCCCTGAACCCGCTCGTCGCTCAGCGCCACCGGCGCTTGCAGCATTGCAGGCTGCGCCTTGATGGCCTGACGGTCGGCGAAATCGAGCCCCGGGCCCGCAGGAAAATCCAGCGCGCCATTATGGCCTCGGCGCATTGCGGCCACGAACGGTTCACCGAGCCTGTCGATCATCCGTTGCAGAACATCCGTCAACAACACCGGCCGGCCTTCGATGACCGGCCATCCCTCTTCAAACAGCACGCTCTGCTGTTTCAGCAGGGCCGCCACATCACCGTTGTAGCGCGCGCTGTATTGCCCTTGCCGCCAGCGTTGCTGCTCGTCGACAACCCATTGTTCATCGTCGTTGGCGTTGTCTTTCCAGGAGTGATCCTGTTCTTCCTCGGTCTTGTCGTTGATTATCCAGAGTGGCTCGATGGCCGCCTCCAGGCGCAGGGTTTCCGCTTCTCGCGGGACAAAGTGCTGCCGTTCGTAATCGGCCATGCCATCGCGCATCGCCGCCGGGCCGGTCAGATAAATCGTCCCCTCGCTCTGCGGGCGGATGCCGTCACTGAAGTAGCCCGCGATGGCCAGCATCAGAAAGCTGGCCGCCACGTCTTCGGTCATCGACAGTTCAGCCAGAGGGCCAAAGGCCTGCTCCAGCACTTCGCGCGCCAGCCCGGTCATGCCGTCAAAATCGCTCAAGGCGACGCCGCGCTTGGCAGCAAGGCGGGCCGTTTCGTCGATCGACTCATAGTTGAACCGAAACCGCTCGATCACACTGTTGAGCATCGGCGCTTGCGCATGGGCCGTCAGGAATGAGTTGCTCAACGTGTTCTGTACGGCAACGGCTCGCAAGGCCTGTGGCCGCGCCAGCAGCTGCGCCGGGGCCTGGAACACTTCGTTCAGCGCGGGCTGTTGCCGGGCAAAGGCCTCAAGCGCGGGGCGATGCTCGGCGGGTATACGGTCCAGGTAGTCGGTGTAGGTGTTACGCCGGGTCTGCCGTCCAGGCATCCAGTGCGGGTTGTGATCAAGCAACAGTTGCAGGATGCCCAGACGCGCGTCGCCGCCGAACCCACTGATATCGACGCCCCCCAGGCGCCGGGCCAGCGGCGGCAGATTGTCGACATCGGCATAAGCGCCGCCCTCGTTATACAAGGCCTCGACCCGCACCACATCAGAGGCGGCGGCCAGATTGCCGCGCAACCGGGTCTCGCGCTCGTAGATCGTCTGCAATTGCAGTGGCGTGTCGAGGTCATGCAGGTCGCGCAACTGCAGATCGCCGCCCGCGAGATCCAGCAGACTGCGACGGTTTTGTTCGATCCGCGTCTCCAGATCTGCGGCGTCCTGGCCGTAGGCCCGGGCCAACAGATCGACCCGCGCTTCATCCGCTGACAGCCCCTGCTCCAGCGCGGCCTGGATGTGCATGAACATCTGTTGCTTGAGAACGATCACGCGTTCTTCGTACAACGTGCCCAGAGCCGCTGCGGAAATGCTGTGGTCGCCACCCTGTTGCATGGCGTCAGCCTTGGCGGCCTCAACGATCAATCTGTCGGTTTGCCAGGCCAGCAACGCGTCACTGTCGTACCACAGATGCAGGCGATAGCCCTGCCCGCTCAAGACCTGTTTCCATACGTTGAGATAATCCCGTTGTATCGGGCCCAGCCCCCCGCCGAGCCAGACAAAGTGCAGATTTTTCGGTACCTCAGTGGCCACGCTCCTGGCGTAGGACTGGCTGTTTTGCAGGCGGGTTTCGAAGGCCTCGATGCGGCTGTAGATCTGCGATAAGTCTTGGGGCCGTGCTGGCGCGTCGTCGGCATCGCGGCGCACGCGCGACAGGCCGAGCAACTGCCCCAGCGATTGTTTGAGCAATGCCAGGGGTTCGATCAATCGGGGCGAATCGAGCAGACCAATGCATGCAAAGTAATAACGCCAGACTGACTGCCAGGCATCACTGTCGCGGTGCGCCAACAGGGCCTGTTCCAGATCCGCCTGTTTGAACAGGTTGATGAAGTTCACATAACCACTGGCGTCTTGAAGTCTCTGATCCTGCATGAAAGTTTCTCCTTTGCCCTGAGCCGACATGTGTGCCTGCTGGCACTTTCCATGGCCGCCAAACTAACCACTGGCGAATCAGGGCTCAAACTGCAAAACATTCAATACATGTCAAAACAGACAACTAAAAAAACAACTGGCAACACCTGTAACAGCAACAAGTTATTGCTGGTAACCCCGCTATGAATCAACACAACTTACCAAGTCCCGTCATTACCTCGGTTTAAACTTTGGTACAGGTCTTAGAGGATTCAGGATAAGTCGGACAGAATGTAAGCAACAGGAAAGCTCTCACGCAGACGCGGAGCAAATCGTACAAGTCAGGTTGAAAAGTCAGACGCGGAGCATTTCGCAGAATCCACGCGGGACATCGGCTATGGCGAGGGAGCGCGCTCCCTCGCCAGCACTCACGACTGCGGCTTTTCGCCGTACCAGCGCGGCGTGTAGACCCACTCGCCACCGTCCGCTTTGGCAAAGGTGCAAGTGGTCGAGGAACCGATCAGCACCATGGTGCGCATGTCCACCTGATCGGGGGTCAGTTGGCCCAGCGTGGTCACGCGCAGGGTTTGCCCCGGCCGGCCAATGTCGCGCCCCAACACCACTGGCGTCGCCGCGCTGCGATGCTGCGCGACGATTTCCAGGGCCCGGCCCAGTTGCCACGGACGCGCCCGGGAGATCGGGTTGTAGAAGGCCAGGGCCAGATCGGCTGCGGACGCCAGATCCAGACGCTTCTCGATGATCGACCACGGCTTGAGGTTGTCCGACAGCGACATCACGCAGAAGTCATGCCCCAGCGGCGCACCCGCTTGCGCAGCCGTGGCGAGCGAGGCGGACACCCCCGGCAGGATTTCCAGTTCGACGCTGTGCCAGGCTGGATCGCTCGACTCGTGCAACGCTTCAAGCACCGCTGCGGCCATGGCGAACACGCCGGGGTCGCCGGACGAGACCACAATCACCGAACGGCCCTCGGCTGCCAGTCGGAACGCGTGGCGGGCGCGCTGCATTTCTTCGCGGTTGTCGGTGCAGTGCTGCACCTGATCATCGCGAAACGGGCCGGCCATGCGCACGTAGGTCTCGTAGCCGAGCACATCGGTGGCTCGTGCCAGTTCCGCCTTGACCGCAGGCACCATCAATTCGGCAGCGCCGGGGCCGAGGCCGATCACCGCCAGGCGCCCACGCTGACGACCGATCTGCGCGACATCCAGCGGCTGCTCGGCGAGGGCAATCGCCAGACCGTTGGCACCGCTGATCGTGGCCTGTGGCAGTGTCTGACGGGCGAGCTCGCCGAGGTCTTTTTGCGCGGCGACAAAGCGCAGCGGCACACCCAGTTCGAGGGCCGCTTCACGCAGTCTGGCCGAGGCCATTTCAGTGTCAGCCGCCAGCAGACAGGCCAGCGACTGCTGCGCAACCCCGGCCTGCTGCAACGCGGCACGCACGGCATTCGGCAGATCGTCTAGCTGCGCGCTCACGGCCACCGCCACGCTGCGCGGATAGATCAGCAACTCGTTGGCGCTGGCGACACGCTCGGCACTGCCGACATGAATCGAGCGCTGCGCCTGCGGGTCTTGCGGCAGCTGCGCCTGATCCAGCCACGGCGCCGCACCTTCGATACGCACGCTGTGCCCAGCCAGCAGATCGGAAACGAAACGCTTGCCCAGCTCCAGATCCGCCAGCGCATAACCGCTGGGTGGGTTGAGCAGGCAAGTGCCAAAACGCAATTCGCCACTGGTGGTGATCGCCGCTGCGACCTGCAATGCGGCGCCGATTTCACGGGCCATGACATTCACCCCGCCGAGGCCGCCGAGCAGCGGCACCACGGCGCTGCCATCTTCGGCAACGGCGAGTACTGCCGGTTCAGCGCCCTTCTCCAGCAGCAACGGCGCCAGGGTGCGAATGACAATGCCGGCAGCGCACAAGGCAATGATCGGCGCGTCCTGCTGGTACAGCTCACGCAGGGTCGCGCCGAATTCCTGATAGCTGCAGTCGGCACCTTCGACGCGTCCGGCGAGGCCGTGGATCTGCGCCGTCGGATACAACTGCTGGATCCGTCGCGCGGTGGCGAGTGCGCCCTGTCCGAGGATGACAATGGCCGGTGTGGATGGCGTCATCAACCTTGCCACCGTTCGCCCGGGACGATGATCAACGAGAAGTACGGCGAGGACATCGGCTCGACCTGCTCCAGCGGCACGATTTTCTGATTGGCCATGGTCGCGCGTTCGACGTACAGCGCCCGCTCGGCCAGACCGAGTTCTTCGAGTACCGCACGAACTTTGGGAAAATTGCGTCCCAGCTTCATGATCACCGCCGCATCGGCGTCGGCCAGACGTCGCTTCAGATCCTCATGCGGCAACACGCCGGAGAGCACCGACAGGCTCTGGTTGCGATACACCAGCGGCGCACCGAGCACCGAGGCGCCGCCGAGCATCGAGCACACGCCCGGCACCACTTCGGCGTCGTAGCGCGTGGACAACCGATCATGCAGATACATGTAGGAACCGTAGAAGAACGGGTCGCCTTCACAGATCACCGCGACGTCGCGCCCGGCGTCCAGATGCGCCGCGATTTCTTCGGCGGCGTCATCATAGAAATCGCTGATCACTTGTTCATAGGACAGCGGCGCTGGCAGCACTTCGGTGGTCACCGGGTACACCAGCGGCAGCAGATTCTGCGCGTCCTGCAGGTGCGCTTCGATGATGCCGAACGCATTGCCCTTCTTGCCCTTGGCAACGAAGTACGCCACCACTGGCGACTCGCGCAACAGACGCAGGGCTTTGACGGTAATCAGTTCCGGATCACCGGGGCCCACGCCGAGGCCGATCAGACGTCCTTTTGCCTGCATCATTCGATCTCCGTGGCGAGGGCATTGACTGCGGCGGCGGCCATGGCGCTGCCGCCGAGCCGGCCTTGCATGATCACGAACGGTACGCCGCGACTGTCCGCTGCCAGCGCCGCTTTCGATTCGGCGGCGCCGACGAAGCCCACCGGGAAGCCAAGGATCAGTGCCGGTTTCGGTGCGCCGGCGTCGAGCATTTCCAGCAGATAGAACAGTGCTGTCGGCGCGTTGCCGATCACCACCACGCTGCCTTCCAGGTGCGGACGCCACAGCTCCAGCGCCGCCGCCGAACGGGTGTTGCCCAACTCGCGGGCCAGCTCCGGCACGCTGTCGTCGCGCAGGGTGCAGATCACTTGGTTGTTCGCCGGCAAACGCGCACGGGTCACGCCTTCGGACACCATCCGCGCATCACAGAGAATCGGCGCACCGGCCGCCAGCGCATCGCGTCCGGCCTTGCCGGCGCCCTCGGAGAACTGCAGACCATCGACCGCCTCGACCATGCCGCAGGCGTGGATCACCCGCACCGCGAGTTTTTCCAGATCGGCCGGGATGCGCGCCAGATTGGCCTCGCTGCGAATGATCGCGAAGGAGTTGCGATAGATCTCCTGACCGTCGCGGATGTAATCAAGCATCAAGGGGGCTCCGTGAGCGGGCGTCGAGCAGGATCGCGGCCGCTTCAATAGTAAGGTTGCGTGCGTGCAGCGTGCCGAAACCCGGCAGCGTTGCATCGCGAAAATAGAGGTCATAGTGACCGGGGCTGACCGCCAGCAAAGTCGCCGGTGTGCGATGGGCCGCCGCGCAAGAGCGCGGGCAACCGGACAGGTGCACGCTCTGCGCCTGTGGCAATAGCGTCGCCAGCCGCCGGGCGTCGTGTTTGGTATCGGCCAGGCCTTTGCCGCAGCCGCTGGAGCCGGTGCAGGCGATCAGCCGGGACAACGGCTCGCCGGCCTCCGTCAGCCAGTGCAATTGCGCCAGGTGTTGCAGGACTTGCGCAGCGTCGGTGGACTTCACGTTCGGCAACAACAGACTTTGCCAGGGAGTGAAACGCAGGCTGCCATCACCGAACTCGCGGGCCAGCCGGGCCGCACCACGCAGCATGGCCGGATCGAGACGACCGAGCGCCGGCACCGCACCGACATACACCCGGTCGTCAGCGTTTTGCGCGTGCACACCGATGTGCAGCGCATCCGCCAGCGGCGTGCGCTGTCGGGCAATGGCGGCTTTGATCGCCACGCGTTCGCGCAACTGTTCGAGAAAGGCCAGCGTCGGCCATTCATCGAGCAAATGGCGCATGCGCGTCTGCTCCGGCCGAGCCAGTTCAAGGAACAATTCCAGCACCGCGACCACCAGCGCATGGCCGTTTTCCGCGGTCACGGCGCCGACCGCACGATCCGTCGGGCAGCCAGCCAGACCGAACGCCAAGAGTATTTCACCGTCCCGTTCGAACGCCGACAGCCACAGATCATGCGGATGTTCGAGCATCGCCAATGCCTCTCCGCCGTCCAGTTGCACGGCAAACTTGGCGCTCAACTCGTGAAAACGTGGGTGCGTTTGCAGGGTCGCCAGAATCTGCTCCGCCAGTGGCCGAGTGTCGAATTGCAGTTGCCGATCGATGCCGGCACTCGGGCTGAGCATCAGGTTGCGCACATCGTCGCCCGCGGCGGTTTGCGGCCCCAGGCCGGCGGTCAGCAAGCTGTCGATCAACGCTGCGGACTGCTCGCCAATGCCGCGAATCTGCAGATTGGCGCGGTTGGTCGCTTCGATCGCGCCACTGGCGAAACGCTCGGCGGCATCGGCCACCGCGTCAGCCTGATCGGCAGTGATCGAGCCGCCATTGAGTTTGATCCGGCAGATGCCGCCGTCCAGCGCCTGGACAATACGCAGCAACCCCGGGCAAGCCGAGGGGCGTAAAGCGGTGGACATAGGGCGTTCGTTCAAGGGATGACCGGCTGGCTGGCAGCGCTGTGGTGGGCGAAAGGTCGCCATTATGCCTGCTTTGCCCAAGCGCATGAAAATGCCTGCCGGTCGGAAACTGCAGCCAGGCTGCAAATCTCACCGCCTGGCGCTGCCTCAGAGCTCGTATTCCTCAAATCTGGACGCACTCTTGCGAATGGCTTGCTCCACGCTTGCCCGTCTGGCATCCATCGCCCGGCGCGTGATCACCAGTTTTCTGGCGCGGATGTCCAGTTGCGACATCGGCTGATGAACCTGCCAGAACAGATAGTTGGTACTCAATACCAACTTGATAAAGCGGATATGGCTGAGCACCACGACCAGTTCGCCGCTGGCGTTCTGGCTGACCGGCAAAATATGCGAAGTGAAGGTTTTGCCACTCAGGGCGGTAAACCTTTGTAGCAGTGCTGCGTCTTTTTCCAGCGCTTTCAGCCCTGTTTCAACCTGCTCTAATTGAGAGCGCGCGAGCAAGGGTGCTGCCAACCGCCGCCATGCCTCCTGCACACTTCCCGAAAACTCCGTCCGGACCAGCACCGCCGGTTGCTCCTCAGGGACCCAGTCGTACGACCAGAGGACCCCGGCAAAATGATCGAACCACTGCGCCGGCTGAGTGTTGCTGTTATAAACACTGTCCGCCTTGATCTGCGCGAGATAAATGCAGTTCTTCACAAAGTTGTTATCGGCCTCGGCCCGACCTTCCAGGCCGGTGAATAACATATTGTTAACGGCCATTGCATTATTCTGATTTGAACGTGTACTGGAACTGATATCCATATCATCTCCTGCCAACTTGGCATTGATTTAAAGTTATAGGTTTTATGGTGCCAGACTTACTCACAAGTGCTGACTTGAACCAAACTAACAAAAACACTCGTTGAACAAAGTACTTTTGCTCAACATCAAGTTTCCGTGCCGATCTCAACGCGCCGCGACGACAGACCTGCGTCAGATGCCGGCAGCCGCGTTATCATGCCGCCCTTGAAGATCTACCCTGAATTAAGGAACGGCATGGCACCCTGGCTGACGGTTGTGGGAATCGGTGAAGACGGCTTCAAGGGCCTGGGCAAAAATGCCCGGCGCGCCCTTATGAGCGCCTCGCGGATCATCGGCGGCCAGCGGCAACTGGACTTGCTGCCGGTGTGCATACGCGGCGAACGCGCGTTGTGGCCGAGCCCGTTTTCCCTCGCGCCGGTACTGGAGCAGCGCAGCGAAGCCGTGTGCGTGCTGGCCAGCGGCGATCCGATGTTCTATGGCGTCGGCGCCAGCCTTGCGCGCCACGTGCCGAGCGCCGAGATGCTGATCCTGCCAGCGCCATCGTCCTGTTCGCTGGCCGCCGCCCGGCTCGGCTGGCCGTTGCAGGATGTCGTGACACTGTCGCTGGTCGCACGGCCGCTGGCAGCACTCAATGCGCACCTGTTCAGCGGGGTGCGCCTGTTGTTGCTGAGCAATGACCGACAAAGTCCGGCGGCAGTCGCGGCGCTGCTGCGTGAGCGCGGTTTTGGTGGCAGTCGCCTGAGCGTTCTGGAGCACTTGGGCGGCGACGCCGAGCGGCGCATCGACGGTACTGCCAATGACTGGAATGAGCCAACGATTGCCGATCTGAATGTGATCGCCATCGAATGCCTGGCCGATGCGCAGGCACCGCGTCTGTCGCGTCTGGCCGGACTGCCCGACTCGGCATTCCAGCACGACGGCCAACTGACCAAACGCGATGTCCGCGCCATCACCCTCGCCCGCCTCGCGCCGATCCCCGGCGAACTGCTGTGGGATGTCGGCGGCGGTTGCGGCTCGATCGGCATCGAATGGATGCGCGCGCACCCCAGCTGTCGCGCCATCGCCATCGAGGCGGACGCAGGCCGACAGGCCTTGATCGAACACAACCGCGACGCGCTGGGCGTACCCGGCCTGCAATTGGTGCGTGGCCGTGCGCCGCAGGCACTTGCCGGGCTGGAGCGACCCGACGCGATCTTCATCGGCGGCGGCGTGACCCGTGAAGGCGTGTTTGAAACCTGCTGGGATCAACTCAAGCCCGGTGGCCGACTGGTGGCCAACGCCGTGACCCTGCAAAGCGAAGTCACCCTGATGAACTGGCGCGAACGCCATGGCGGCGAACTGACCCGTATCCATGTCGCCCAGGCGCAACCGCTGGGCGAGTTCGACACCTGGCGTCAGGCGCTGCCGATCACCCTGCTGGATCTGGTTAAACCACTCGATGCGTGACGAAACCGCCGAACAACCCGCGCCCCTGCGCAGCGGCCTGACCACCGGCAGCTGCGCCACCGCCACCAGCCTCGCCGCGGCACGCCTGCTGCTTGGCGGCACGTCGGCGGATGCAGTGCAGATCGTTTTGCCCAAAGGCAAGCAAGTACAGATGCGCCTGGAGTTCTGCCGCTTGACCGCCGACGGCGCCGAGGCCGGGACGATCAAGGACGCGGGCGACGACCCGGACGTAACGCACGGTGCGCTGCTCTATTCGCACGTGCGGCTGCTGGCCGAGCCGGGGATTCGCTTCATCGCGGGCGCAGGCGTCGGCACCGTCACCCGGCCGGGATTGGTGCTCGGGGTCGGTGAGCCGGCGATCAACCCGGTGCCGCGCAGGATGATCAGCGATCACCTGAGCCTGCTCGCCGCCGAAAGCGGTTATGGCGGCGGTTTCGAGATCACCGTCAATGTCGAGGGCGGCGAAGCGCTGGCGCTGAAAACCATGAACCCGCGCCTGGGCATTCTTGGCGGCCTATCGATCCTCGGCACCAGCGGCATCGTCCGGCCGTTTTCCTGCGCGGCGTACATCGCCTCGATCCATCAGGGCATCGACGTGGCGAAAACCAACGGCTATCTGCACATCGCCGCGTGCACCGGCAACGCCAGCGAAGACACCATGCGCCGGGTCTACGACCTGCCGGAAATCGCCCTGATCGAAATGGGCGACTTTGTCGGCGCGGTGCTCAAGCATCTGCGCAAAGTGCCGGTGGATAAACTCAGCCTGTGCGGCGGCTTTGGCAAGATCAGCAAACTGGCGGCCGGGCACATGGATCTGCACTCGCGGCATTCGAGTATCGACCTGCCACAACTGGCTGAATGGGCGGCGGCGATTGGCGCTGATCAGGCGTTGCAGCAGAGCATTCGTGAAGCGAACACCAGCCAGCAGGCCTTGGCGATGGCCAGCGCGGCGGGCATTGCCCTCGGCGATGAGGTCTGCCGTCACGCGCTGAATTTCGCCCGCAGCGTGGTGCCGGCGCAGGTGCAGGTTGAGGTGTTTGCGATTGATCGGCAGGGCGGCATTGTCGGCCATGCCGGAGGTTTTGCATGAAACGTATTCTGTTGCTCGGTGGCGTCACCGAAGCGCTGGCCATCGCCCGCACGCTGGGGCCAGAACACATTTACAGCCTGGCGGGCGTGGGCCGGGTGCCGACTGATCTGAGCTGCCAGGTGCGGGTCGGCGGCTACGGCGGCGCCGAAGGTCTGGCGCAGTTCATTGGCGCTGAAGGCATCGATCTGCTGCTCGACGCCACTCACCCCTACGCCGCACAAATCAGCCACAACGCCGCCCGCGCCGCGCAACTGTCCGGCATCCCCTGCTGGGCCCTGCGCCGCCCCGCGTGGCAGGCCCAGGCCGGCGACGACTGGCGCGAAGTCAGCGACTGGGCCGAACTGAGCGAAGCCCTCAAACCGTTCCGCCGCCCGCTGTTCACCCTCGGCCGCGAACCGCTGCAACACCTCGACGAAATCCCCGCCAACCAGTTCTGGACCCTGCGCGCCCTCGACGTCTACCCCGGTAACGAACGCTGCGAAGTCATCGGCGCCCGTGGGCCATTTCTGCTTGAGGAAGAACGTGCATTGTTCGAGCGCCGGCAGATCGACGTGCTGATCAGCAAGAACAGCGGCAGCACCGCCACCGAGCCGAAACTGGAAGTGGCACGGGAGTTGGGCGTGCCGGTGATGGTGTTGAAACGGCCGGTGTTGCCGGGGGTTGATCGGGAGTTTGGGACGACGGCTGAAGTCCTCGCTGCCCTTGCCTCCTTCACCCGGCTTTAACCAAGCGCAGATCTCGAGTACGCCTTCGCGGGCAAGCCCGCTCCCACAGTGGTCGGCGGCGACTGCATAGTTTGTGTATGCCAGGGATCCTGTGGGAGCGGGCTTGCTCGCGAAGGCGTGCGACCTGACAGCTCGTATCCTGAACGTTAAAAAGCAGATCAAAAGGTCGCAGCCTCGTTCCACTCGTCAGCTCCTACAGGATCGGCGGATGAGTCTGGCGTTGCGAATTTCCACCGCTACACTCTGTTTCAATTGATCTGCGACACCAAACCGCACGACGCCTTTTTACTTATCGGCCCTGATCAGGCTAAATAGCCGCGCCTGATCGCCCACCCAACGGATCTGTCCCATGAACCGACACCGGCTCGCATTTGCCTGGATCGCCTGCTTCGCAGTGCTGTTCAACATGCTCGCCATGCCGATGACCGGGGCGATGGCGCAGGCGGCCAATTCACCGGCCGAACAGTTGCTGTGGAGCAGTTTCTGCACCGGCAGCGGGACGAAGATGGTGGCGATCAACATCGGCACCACGGAGCAGAAAGCCCCGTCCAACGACACCCATTCCAACATGCAGCATTGCTGGTGTTGCTCGGGTTCCGCGCCGCTGGTGGCGTTGCCGGGCCATACGCCGCAGCTGTATTTCGCCCGCTACGAAAGCAATCGCAGCGTGGCGCCGCCCTCGTTGCAAACACCGACACCGCGCCAGCAATGGCCGAGCCTCAATCCCCGCGCCTCGCCTCTGGTCTGATCTGTCTCGCAATTGACCTGCGTTTCACATCGTTCCGGAGAACTGCCATGTTGAACAAACTCATCGTCATCGCTGCGCTGTTGCTGCCTGCCTGCTTCGCCCATGCCCACGAATACAAGGCCGGCGAGCTGGAAATCGCTCATCCTTGGTCGCAGGAGCTGCCGCCCAACGCGCCGACCGTCGCCGCTTATTTCGTGATCAGCAATCCCGGCAAGACCGACGACCGCCTGCTCAGCGTCGACTCGCCGATCACCGCCGAAGCGCAACTGCACGAGCATGTGATGCAGGGCGACCTGATGAAAATGCAGCAGGTGCCCGACGTGGTGATTCCTGCCGGCGGCACGGTGACGTTCGCACCGATGGCCTATCACGTGATGCTGCTCAACCCGAAAGACCGCAGTCTGCTCAGCGACGGCAAACGCTTTCCGCTGACCCTGCACTTCGAGAAGGCCGGTGACGTGACCGTCGAGGTCGCGGTGCAGAAGAAACCTCCGCAAGAAACCCAGGCACACGATCACGCCCAGTAACCGATCCGGCTGACTACGCCCGTGCGCCCGCAACGCGCCGGGGCGTCCCGCCTGCATCGCCAGAGCCAGACTCTGACCCGCGGTAGCTGGATCGCCCTGTTCGCCATGTTGATGATCTTCATCGGCCCGCTGATTTCTCAGTCGATGCCGATGGATCAGCACGCCTCGACTTCCATGGCGATGCCCATGGACATGTCGATGGCCATGCCGGGCATGGATCACGCCACGCACGGTGCACAACCGGCTGCCGAACACTGTCCGCCGCAATCCTCGCACCACGCCCTGTGGGAAAAATGCGGTTATTGCAGCCTGCTGTTCAACTGCCCGGCGCTGACCGGTGGCGGCACTTTCGCCACGTTCAGCATCGCCCACGTCAACACTTTCACTCCACCCTCCCCGCGTCTGGGCCATGCCCGGCAGACCTTCTTTCCCGGCGCCCGTACCCGCGCCCCACCCATCGCCGCGTAAACACCGCACCTTTGATTGCACACGGTTGAGAAGACAGCTTCAGGCTGCCGGCCGTGTCGTTTACGACTGTTTGATGGAAATTGTCATGTCCAGGTTTTCTGCTGTTCCACGTTTGAGCGCTGCTCGGGCGTCCTTTGCCTTGAACGAATCGCGCATTCGTTTCTCGCACGCCATCGCCGTCCTTTGCGGCGTCCTGCTGTCCCCGCTGGTGTTGGCCGATGACCACGCCGGGCACAACGAAGAACTGAGTCCAACGGTGATCACCGCGATCGCCCCGAGCTCGCCGCTGACCATCGTCACCAACCCCAAGGACCCGCGCCAACCGGTGCCGGCCAGTGACGGCGGCGATTACCTGAAGACCATTCCCGGCTTCGCCCTGGTGCGCAACGGCGGCACCAACGGTGATCCGGTGCTGCGCGGGATGTTCGGTTCGCGGCTGAACATTCTCACCAACGGCAGTATGCTGCTCGGCGCCTGCCCGGGGCGGATGGACGCGCCGACCTCGTACATCTCGCCGGAAACCTACGACAAGCTCACAGTGATCAAGGGCCCGCAAACCGTGCTCTGGGGGCCGGGCGCATCGGCCGGCACGATCCTCTTCGACCGTGAGCCGGAAAGCTTCGGCGAGCTCGGCACGCGGGTGAATGCCAGCGTGCTGGCCGGCTCCAACGGACGCTTCGACAAGGTTGTCGACGCTGCTGCCGGCGGGCCTTTGGGCTATGTGCGAGTGATCGGCAACACCGCGCACTCCGACGACTATCGCGACGGCAACAACGACACTGTGCCGTCGCGCTACGACAAGTGGAACGGTGACATCGCCGTCGGCTGGACCCCGGACGCCGACACCCTGATCGAACTGACGGCCGGCAAGGGCGACGGCGAAGCACGCTACGCCGGCCGCGGCATGGACGGTTCGCAGTTCCTGCGCGAAAGCCTCGGCCTGCGCTTCGAAAAATCCAACATCACTGATGTGTTGGAAAAACTCGAGGCACAGGTCTACTACAACTACGCCGACCACGTGATGGACAACTACACCCTGCGCACGCCGTCCGGCACCGGGATGATGGCCGGTCCCATGGCCTCCAACGTCGACCGTCGCACCCTCGGCGCGCGGATCAAGGCGACCTGGCGCTGGGCCGACGTCCAATTGATCACCGGCCTCGATGCGCAGACCAACGAGCACCGCCAGCGCAGCGGCATGGGCATCGACACCTACAAGGATCAGCCCTACACCAAGGACGCCGATTTCCATAACTATGGCGTGTTCAGCGAAATGACCTGGTACGCCGCCGACCGTGATCGCCTGATCACTGGCGCCCGGGTCGACCGCGCTTCGGTCAGGGATTACCGACAGAGCATTGGTTCGGGAATGATGAGCAGCCCCAACCCGACCGCCGGCGAGACCCGCGCCGACACCCTGCCAAGCGGCTTCGTGCGTTACGAGCATGACCTGGCTGACAGCCCGGCCACGCTGTACGCCGGCCTCGGCCACGCGCAGCGCTTCCCGGATTACTGGGAGCTGTTTTCAGCGACGTCTGGCCCGGTCGGCTCGCTGAATGCGTTCGACTCGATCAAACCGGAGAAGACCACCCAGTTCGACTTCGGCGTGAACTACAAGACCGCCGAACTCGAAGCCTGGGCCTCGGGCTACATCGGCGTGGTGCGCGATTACATCCTGTTCGACTACACGCCGACGATGATGGGCATGAGCAACTCCCGTGCCGAGAACATCGACGCACGGATCATGGGTGGCGAATTGGGCGCGGCGTACAAACTCACCGAGCACTGGAGAGCCGATGCGACCTTGGCCTACGCCTGGGGCAAGAACAGCAGCGACGGCAAGGCCCTGCCACAAATGCCGCCACTGGATGCGCGCTTCGGCCTGACCTACAGCGAAGACAACTGGAGCGCCGGAGCACTGTGGCGCTTGGTCGCGGCGCAAAACCGCATCGACCAGAACAAGGGCAACGTGGTCGGCAAGGACTACGACAAGAGCGGCGGGTTTGGCGTGTTCTCGCTCAACGGCGCCTACCGGATCAACAAGAACTGGAAGGTCAGCACCGGCGTCGACAACCTGTTCGGCAAGGCTTACGCCGAACACCTGAACCTGGCCGGTAACGCCGGTTTCGGCTACCCGGCCAACGACCCGCAAGCGATCAACGAACCGGGGCGCACGCTCTGGACCAAGGTCGATATGAGTTTCTAACAGTCAAATCCCACCCTGTGGGAGCGAGCTTGCTCGCGAAGGGGACGGCACATCCAACATAGATGCAGCCTGATACGACGCCTTCGCGAGCAAGCTCGCTCCCACAAGGGTTGCAGAACAACTAAAAGATCCAAGCCAAGCGGAGCAAACGTGATGCAAAAGCCCAAAGCGAATTTCTACAACCTGGCCTGGCGCTGGCATTTCTATGCCGGATTGTTCGTCGCGCCCTTCATGGTGATGCTGGCCCTGACCGGCATCATCTACCTGTTCAAACCGCAACTCGACTCACTGATGTACAGCAGCCTGCTCAACGTCCCGGCCGGGCATCACACGGTGCCGGCCGATGAGCTGCTGCAACGGGTCAAGAGCGCTTATCCACAGGGTCAGATCACCCAGTACCTGCCGCCGGCCAACGCCGAACGCAGCGCGCAGTTCGTGGTGAAAAACGCCGGCCATGAACTCAACGTGTTCATCGATCCGTACCACGGCGACATCCTCGGCGAGCAGGATGCAAAGAAAAATCTGCAAGCCATCGCCCGCGACATTCACGGCGAATTGATGATCGGCACGGTGGGTGATCGCCTGATCGAACTCGCCGCCGGTTGGGGTGTGGTGCTGGTGGTATCGGGGGTCTTTCTGTGGTGGCCGCGCGGTCAGGCGGCGGGGATTCTGTGGCCTCGCCTGAACAGTCGCGGTCGGGTGTTGTGGCGTGATCTGCACGCGGTCACCGGGTTCTGGGGCGCGGCATTGCTGCTGGTGATGCTGCTCAGCGGCATGACCTGGACCGGCTTCTGGGGCAAGCAGTACGCCCAGGTGTGGAACGTGTTCCCGGCCGCGATGTGGAACAACGTGCCGACCTCCGACGTCGAGGCCGGCAGCCTGAACAACGCCGCGCGTCAGACCGTGCCATGGGCGATGGAAAACACGCCGATGCCGATGTCCGGCGACCACGCCGAACACATGGCCCACGGTGGCATGCAACACGGTCCCGCCGCACCCGCGATCAGCCTGCAAGACGTGCAGAACATTGCCGTTGAACGCAAGGTCGAACCCGGCTACAGCATCACCCTGCCAACCACCGCGACCGGTGTGTTCACCATTGCCGTATTTGCCGACGACCCGCGTAACGATGCGACCCTGCATGTCGATCAGTACACCGGCAAGGTCCTCGCCGATGTGCGTTTCGAGCAGTACGGCGCGGTGGCGCGGGCCACGGAAATCGGCGTGATGCTCCACGAAGGCAAGATGTTCGGCACCTTCAACCAGATTGTCGTGCTGCTGATCTGCCTGATGATTCTGCTCAGCGCCGTCAGCGGTGTGGTGATCTGGTGGAAGCGTCGTCCGCAGGGCAAGTTCGGCGTACCGCCGCTGCGTCATGATCTGCCGAAATGGAAAACCGGAGTGGCGATCATGCTGGTGCTGGCGGTGATCTTCCCGCTGGTGGGGGCTTCGCTGGTGCTGGTGTGGTTGCTGGATCGGCTGCTGTTGTCGCGTTTGGGCCGCCAAGCTGAATCTGCCTCAACTTCATCATGAAGCAGGCGAGATGCGCGTTTTAGACAGATCTTTAAACTGCCGGGGCTTAAACTCCGGCATTTTTTAGTGTTACTGTGTAACACAAATAGGCCGCTCTGCCCGCCACCAAAAGTGGCGGGCTTTCTACTGAAGAAGTGATTCACCGCCCCGATGAACAAGTACCTCTTGTCCAGTCTCTGCCTGCTTGCCCTGAACAACGCCAGCGCCGATGGCCAACCGTTGACGCTGCCCACCGGAACCATCAGCGCCCCGGCCATGGATGACGAAAGCGTCAGCCTGACCACACCGACCACCGCTGGCTCACGCCTGAACCTGACGGCCATGGAAACCCCGGCCAGTGTCGAAAGCCTCAGCGGCGAGCAGGTGCGCGCCCGTGGCGATCGCAGCGTGCAGGACGCCGTGTCACGCAGCACCGGCATCAGCCGCACCGGCACCCCGGGCGATGGCGGCACCTCGTTGCAGGCACGCGGTTTTACCGGGCAGAGTTCGGTGATGCAGTTGTATGACGGCAACCGGATGTACACCGGCATGGGCACCGTGACCTTTCCGGTCGACACCTGGTCGGTAGCGCGCGTCGACGTACTGCGCGGCCCGGCCTCGGTGCTGTACGGCGAAGGCGCGACCGGCGCGGTGGTCAACGTGATCCCGAAAAAACCGTTCGAGGGTGAAATCGAAAACCACCTGCGCGTCGGCTACGGTTCCTACGACAGCCAGCAGCAGGCATTCGACAGCGGCGGTTCGCTGAGCGACACCCTGAGCTATCGCCTCAATCTCAATCGTCTGCGCAGCAACGGCTGGATCGATCGCGGTGATTCTTCAAGCGACTTCATCAGCGCCGCCCTGCGCTGGCAAGCCACCGACGACCTGACGTTCACCCTCGCCCACGACTATGGCGACCAGCGTCCGCAGAACTACTTCGGCACGCCGTTGATCAACGGCCAATTGCAAGACAGCCTGCGCAACAAGAACTACAACGTGCGTGACGACCAGCAGCACTACAACGATCAGTGGACGCGTCTGACCAGCGACTGGCAGATCAACGACGCGATCAGCGCCAGCAACGAGCTGTACTACCTCAAGGCCCAGCGCCGCTGGCAGAACGCCGAGAACTACAACTTCGACGCCGCCACGCAACAACTCAGCCGCAGCGGCTACTTCGGCATCGGCCACCAGCAAGAGCAGGTCGGCGACCGCCAGACCTTCACCTTCAAACACTCGCTGTTCGGCCTCGACAGCCAGACCGTGAGCGGCGTCGATTACAACCGCATCCGTTTCCAGCTCAACAGCAACTCACCGTTCAACGATGTGCTGCCGAACGGTCAGGCGCTGGACCTGTATCACCCGCAACCGGGCTATTTCGAAAGCGCCAACCCGTACCGCGACCAGTTCGACAGCACCACCAGACAGATGTCAGTGTTCGCGGAAAACCGCACGCAACTGAGCGAGCGCTGGTCGCTGGTGACCGGCGTGCGCCGTGATTACGTGCATGTGGATCGCAACAACCTGGTCGACGGCAGCCAGAGCGACAAGACCCTGACCGGCAACAACTGGAAGGCCGGGCTGGTGTTCGCGCTGACACCACAGACTTCTTTCTACGGTCAGGTCGCGACCAGCACCGACGGCATCGGTGGCTTGATTTCGCTGAGCCCGAGCCAGCAGCAATACGACCTGTCGACCGCGCGGCAGACAGAAATCGGCATGAAGCAGTTGTTCTGGGATCAGCGCGGCGAGTTCACCCTGGCGGCCTATCGCATCGTCAAAAAGAAACTGCTGACCGACGATCCGGGCAACCCGACGCTCAAGCAGCAAGTCGGCCAGCAATCGTCCAACGGCCTGGAAGCCAGCCTCGATCTGCAACTGCCGCACGCCTGGCAACTGCAGGCCAACGCGGCGATTGTGAAGGCCAGGTACGATGACTTCTCCGAAGTGGTCAACGGGCAAACCCTGTCGTACAACGGCAATCGCCCGGTGGATGTGCCGCGTCGAACGGCCAATCTGTGGCTGAACAAAAACCTCAGCGATGACCTGAAGGCCGGCGCCGGCGTGCGTTATGTCGATGCGCGTTACGCCGACATGGCCAATCGCAACGAGCTGCCGAGTTACACCGTGGTCGATGCGACGCTGTCGTGGAAAGCCTTGCGCAACACCACGCTGGGCCTGCAGGTGAACAATCTGTTTGACCGCCAGTACGCACAAAGCCAATACAATGAGGGCCAGCAGTGGATTCTCGGCGAACCGAGATCGTTCTTCGTCACGGCCGATTACACCTTTTGATTCATGGCCCTCTTCGCGAGCAAGCCCGCTCCCACATTGAAACGCGATCAACTGTGGGAGCGGGCTTGCTCGCGAAGGCGTCAACAGCAACGCCAGATATTTCAGAGTAGAAGCATGACCTCGCTAAACCTCACCAACCTCGCCTGGACACCCCTGGGCCACGGCCACTGCCATCACCAGTTCCAGCTGCGTGACGCCTCGTTGCAGGTGGCTGCCGGTGAGTTCGTCGGGCTGATCGGCCCCAACGGCAGCGGCAAGACCAGCCTGCTGCGGTGCGCCTATCGCTTCAGTCAGCCGGAAAGCGGTGAGGTCAGACTCGATCACCACAACGTGTGGAAGCAGTCCTCGCGCTGGTGCGCAAAACGCATCGCCGTGGTCTTGCAGGAGTTCCCCGATGCCTTTGGCCTGACCGTCGAAGAAGTGGTTGCCATGGGCCGCACGCCGCACAAAGGCCTGTTCGATGGCGACACGCTGGAAGATCGACAGCTGGCGACGCAAGCGCTCACATCCGTCGGCCTCGACGGCTTCGAAGACCATGCTTTCGCCACGCTGTCCGGCGGTGAAAAACAGCGGGTGATCCTTGCCCGTGCCCTGACCCAGCAACCGCAACTGCTGATCCTCGACGAGCCGACCAACCACCTCGACCCGCGTTATCAGCTTGAGCTGCTGCAACTGGTCAAACGCCTGCAGATCGGTACCCTCGCCAGCATCCACGACCTGAACCTCGCTGCCGCCTTCTGCGACCGACTGTACGTGATCAACCACGGACGGATCGTCGCCAGCGGCACGCCGCAGCAAGTACTGACCGCCGAGCTGCTGCGCGACGTGTTCGGCGTCGAGGCGTTGATCGACTCCCATCCCCTCCACGGCTACCCGCGAATCACCTGGATAACCCGACCATGACTGTGCGTTCCCTGCTTTGCGTCGCTCTTCTGTTGTGCAGTGCTCAAGCCTTGGCCGAAGCCACGAAATACCCGCTGACCATCCATAGCTGCAACCGCGAAGTGACCTTCAAACAGGCGCCGAAACACGCGGTCAGTCACGACATCAACATGACCCAGATGATGCTCGCCCTCGGCCTCAAATCGCGCATGGCCGGGTACAGCGGTGTCAGTGGCTGGAAGTCGGTGACGCCCGCGATGCAGTCGCTGCTCGACGGTTTGCCGGAGCTGGCCGCGAAATATCCGTCGGTGGAAACCCTGCTCAACGCCAACGTCGATTTCTTCTTCGCCGGCTGGGATTACGGCATGCGCGTCGGCGGCGATCTCACCCCGCAGACCCTGCAACCGCTGGGCATCAACGTGTATGAGCTGACCGAGTCCTGCGCCTTCGTGATGAAACGCCCGGCGGCGACGCTGGACGACACCTATAACGACCTGCGCAACCTCGGGAAGATTTTCGACGTGCAGGATCGCGCCAACGCACTGATCGCCGACATGCAGCAACAGGTCGCCGAAATCCGTAAAGATCTGCCTGCCGACCAGCCGCGCGTGTTTCTCTACGACAGCGGCGAAGACCGCGCCATGACTTCCGGCCGCCTCGGCATGCCGCAGGCGCTGATCGATGCGGCGGGCGGGCGCAACATTCTCGACGACGTCGAAGCGAGCTGGACCCGGGTCAATTGGGAGACTGTGGTCGAACGCAATCCGCAGGTGATCGTGATCGTCGATTACAGCGAAATCACCGCCGAGCAGAAGATCGAATTCCTGCTGAAGAACCCGGCGCTGCAATCGGTGGATGCGATCAAGAACCAGCGTTTCATCGTCATCCCCTACGTGCAGGCCACGCCGGGGATCGATAACGTGCTGGCGGTGGAAACCCTGGCCAAGGGGTTCCACGGCGAATGATCGACCGGCGCTACGCCCTGTTGTTGACCGCCCTCGGCGCCGTGTTGCTGGTGTCGTGCGTGGTGTCTCTGGGATTCGGCCCGGCGCGGGTGCCGGTGGACGTGGTGTGGCGGATTCTGCTGCACAAGGCCTTCGGTCTCGGCGAGGTGAGCTGGAGCGCCGGGCAGGAACACATCGTCTGGCTGATCCGCGTGCCGCGCATGTTGCTCGGGGCGTTGGTCGGCGCCGGGCTGGCGTTGATCGGCGCGGTGCTGCAAGCGGTGACGCGCAATCCACTGGCCGATCCGCACCTGCTTGGCGTCACCTCCGGCGCGACACTCGGCGCCGTGATCGTGGTGCTGCACATCGGTGAAATCGTCGGCCTGCTGACCTTGCCGATTGCAGCATTCATCGGTGCGTTGCTGAGCATGTTTCTGGTGCTGGGCATTGCCAACCGTCAGGGTCGGCTCGACAGCGACCGCTTGCTGCTGTGCGGCGTGGCGGTGTCGTTCGTGATGATGGCAATCGCCAATCTGCTGCTGTTCATGGGCGACCATCGCGCCAGCTCGGCGGTGATGTTCTGGATGCTCGGCGGCCTCGGCCTGGCGCGCTGGGAGCTGCTGACGGTGCCGGCGCTGAGCGTGTTGCTCGGCCTCGGTCTGCTGCTCGGCATGGCTCGGCCATTGAACGCCTTGATGGCCGGCGAACAGACCGCCGTGACCCTCGGCCTGAATGCCCGCGCGGTGCGCCTGCGGGTGTTTGTGATCGCGTCCTTGATGACCGGGGTGCTGGTGTCGATCAGCGGCTCGATCGGTTTTGTCGGGCTGATGGTGCCGCACATTGCCCGGCGTCTGGTCGGCGCCGAACACCGGCGACTGCTGCCGGCCTGCGTACTGCTTGGCAGCCTGTTTCTGGTGTGGGTCGATGTCGCCGCGCGCACCCTGATCGCGCCGGAAGACCTGCCCATCGGCGTTGCCACTGCGGCTATCGGCGGCCTGTTCTTCATCGGCCTGATGCGCCGCCGCTGACACAACCCAATCCCCCCTGTAGGAGCTGCCGCAGGCTGCGATCTCTTGATCTTGCTTTTGATCATTGAAAATCAAAGTCAAAAGATCGCAGCCTGCGGCAGCTCCTACAGGAACAGTGTGCGCCCCAATCTGGCGCGGCCGCTTGCACCAACGCTCTCTCCGCGTCCCTTCATGGTGCACCCCGCCCGCGCGCAACCGCTCTAAACCGACATTTTCCTGCCCGATCCCGACCGGGCACAGCCCTTGCAAAACAGTCTTCAGTCGTCCGCATCTGCCAACCATAAAAAACTTTAATGTTCATGGAGATCGCACAATGAAGCGTCGCAGTTTGATCAAGGCTTTCACACTCACGGCATCCATTGCCGCGATGGGCATGACCTGGACTGTCCAGGCCGCCGAGACCATCAAGGTCGGTATCCTGCATTCGTTGTCCGGGACCATGGCGATCTCCGAAACGTCGCTCAAAGACATGGCGCTGATGACCATCGACGAAATCAACGCCAAGGGCGGCGTGAACGGCAAGATGCTCGAACCGGTGGTGGTCGACCCGGCATCGAACTGGCCGCTGTTCGCCGAGAAGGGCCGGCAGTTGCTGACCCAGGACAAGGTCGCGGTGGTGTTCGGTTGCTGGACATCGGTATCACGTAAATCGGTACTGCCGGTGTTCGAAGAACTCAACGGCCTGCTGTTCTACCCGGTGCAGTACGAAGGCGAAGAGATGTCGCCGAACGTGTTCTACACCGGCGCCGCACCGAACCAGCAGGCGATTCCAGCGGTGGAATACCTGATGAGCGAAGAAGGCGGCAGCGCCAAGCGTTTCTTCCTGCTCGGCACCGACTACGTCTACCCGCGCACCACCAACAAGATCCTGCGCTCGTTCCTGCATTCCAAAGGCGTGGCCGACAAGGACATCGAAGAGGTCTACACCCCGTTCGGTCACAGCGACTATCAAACCATCGTCGCCAACATCAAGAAGTTCTCCGCCGGTGGCAAAACCGCTGTGATTTCCACGGTCAACGGCGACTCCAACGTGCCGTTCTACAAAGAGCTGGCCAACCAGGGCCTGAAGGCTACCGACGTACCGGTGGTGGCGTTCTCGGTGGGTGAAGAAGAGCTGCGCGGCATCGACACCAAACCGCTGGTGGGCAACCTTGCGGCGTGGAACTACTTCGAGTCCGTGGAGAACCCGGTGAACAAGAAGTTCGTCGCTGACTGGAAGGCCTACGCGAAGAAACACAACCTGCCGGGCGCCGACAAAGCGGTGACCAACGACCCGATGGAAGCCACCTACGTCGGCATCCACATGTGGGCGCAAGCCGTTGAAAAAGCCAAGTCCACCGACGTCGACAAAGTCCGCGAAGCGCTGGCCGGCCAAACCTTTGCCGCACCGTCCGGTTACACCCTGACCATGGACAAGACCAATCACCACCTGCACAAACCGGTGATGATCGGCGAGATCCAGGCTGACGGTCAGTTCAACGTGGTCTGGCAGACCGAAGGCCCGATCCGTGCCCAGCCGTGGAGCCCGTTTATCGATGGCAACGACAAGAAGCCGGATTATGCGGTGAAGAGCAACTGAGCCATTGGGCTTGACGATTAATCAAGCCCGGTTACTCCCTGTTGAAATGGTTTTCTGTGGCGAGGGAGCTTGCTCCCGTTGGGTTGCGAAGCAGCCCCCAAAACGGGTAACTGCGGTGTATCAGGTACACCGGGTGCAATGTTTGGACGACTGCTACGCAGCCGAGCGGGAGCAAGCTCCCTCGCCACAAAAGCCAGCCTTCACATAAAGTCTGCGCAAGGCCATACCTATGCCCACTGCTTTCTACCGTTTTATCTGCATCATCGCCCTGCTGTTGCCGATGACTGCCTTTGCCGGCGACGCCGAAGACTTCGTCGCCGCCAATCCCGTGCAGCAAGCCAAACTGCTGGAAGCTTGGGCCGCGCAGCCCGAGCCGGCGCGTGTCGAGCTGATCAACGCCCTGCAACAAGGCGAATTGACCCTCGACGGCCAAACCAAAACCCTGCGCTTGAACAACCGCCTGCGGGGTCTGATCGACACCGCTTTGGCCAGCCACCAATTGCTCGCCGCCGACGCCAAAATCCGTCTGACTGCTGCGCAGCAATTGCAGAAAAGCGCGAAACCCGCGCAGCTGAAATTCCTCGACCAGCAACTGGCTGGCGAAAAAGATGAAAGCGTCCACGCCGCCCTGAGCCTGGCCCTGGCCAATCTGCAACTGGTGGACAGCGACCCGGCAGTGCGTCTGGCCGCCGTGCGCCTGCTCGGTGAAACCGGCGATCCCCTGGCCCGCACCCGCCTCGAAGGCCTGCTCGAACCCGGCGTCGAAAACGATGCCGGCGTGCGCACCGCCGCCGAAACCAGTCTGGCGCAGGTGAAACACAAACTGCTGGTCGGCGAAATCCTCGGTGAAGCCTTCAGCGGCATGTCCCTCGGTTCGATTCTGCTGCTCGCGGCACTCGGTCTGGCGATCACCTTCGGCCTGCTCGGGGTAATCAACATGGCCCATGGCGAGATGCTGATGCTCGGCGCCTACTCGACCTACGTGGTGCAACTGATGTTCCAGCGTTACGCCCCGCAAGCCATCGAGTTCTACCCGCTGATCGCGCTGCCGGTGGCGTTCTTCGTCACGGCGGCGATCGGCATGGCGCTGGAACGCACGGTGATTCGTCATCTCTACGGACGGCCGCTGGAAACCCTGCTCGCCACCTGGGGCATCAGCCTGATGCTGATCCAGTTGGTGCGTCTGCTGTTCGGTGCGCAGAACGTCGAGGTGGCGAACCCGGCGTGGCTGTCCGGCGGGATTCAGGTGTTGCCGAATCTGGTGCTGCCGTACAACCGCATCGTGATCATCGCCTTCGCCTTGTTCGTGGTGGTGCTGACCTGGCTGCTGCTGAACAAGACCCGCCTCGGCCTCAACGTGCGTGCGGTCACGCAGAACCGCAACATGGCCGCCTGCTGCGGCGTGCCGACCGGGCGCGTCGACATGCTCGCCTTCGGCCTCGGCTCGGGCATCGCCGGCCTCGGTGGCGTGGCGCTGAGCCAGATCGGCAACGTCGGCCCGGACCTGGGCCAGAGCTACATCATCGACTCGTTCCTGGTGGTGGTGCTCGGTGGCGTCGGCCAACTCGCCGGCAGCGTGCTGGCCGCGTTCGGGTTGGGCATCGCCAACAAGATTCTCGAACCGCAGATCGGTGCGGTACTCGGCAAGATCCTGATCCTCGCGCTGATCATTCTGTTCATCCAGAAACGTCCGCAAGGCCTCTTCGCACTGAAAGGACGGGTGATCGACTGATGAACCAGCCTCTACTTGTCACGGCCACGCAAAAGGCCGGGCCGAAAGTCACCCTCGCCATCGGCGCGGTGATCCTCGCGCTGCTGATCGCCCTGCCGCTGCTCTCGCTGCTGGCGCCGGACAACGCGCTGCATGTGTCGGCGTATACGCTGACGCTGGTTGGCAAAATCCTCTGCTACGCCATCGTCGCTCTGGCGCTGGATCTGGTCTGGGGTTACGCCGGGCTGCTGTCGCTGGGCCACGGTCTGTTCTTCGCACTCGGTGGTTATGCGATGGGCATGTACCTGATGCGTCAGGCGGCCGGTGATGGTTTGCCGGCGTTCATGACCTTTCTGTCGTGGACCGAATTGCCGTGGTACTGGAGCGGCACCAGCAGTTTTATCTGGTCGATGTGTCTGGTGGTGCTGGCACCGGGTCTGCTGGCGCTGGTGTTCGGCTTCTTCGCCTTCCGCTCGCGGATCAAGGGCGTGTATTTCTCGATCATGACCCAGGCCCTGACCTTCGCCGGGATGCTCCTGTTTTTCCGCAACGAGACCGGCTTCGGTGGTAACAACGGCTTCACCAATTTCCGCACGATTCTCGGCTTCGGCATCACTGAGCCGGGCACCCGCGCGGTGCTGTTTCTGGCCACCGTGCTGTTGCTGGTTGCGAGCCTGTTCATCGGTTGGCGGTTGGCGCAGAGCAAGTTCGGCCGGGTGCTGACCGCGCTGCGCGATGCGGAAAACCGCCTGATGTTCTGCGGCTACGACCCGCGCGGCTTCAAGCTGTTCGTCTGGGTCTTGAGCGCGGTGCTGTGCGGTCTGGCCGGGGCGTTGTATGTGCCGCAGGTGGGGATCATCAACCCCAGCGAAATGTCGCCGACCAACTCCATCGAAGCGGCCGTGTGGGTCGCCCTCGGCGGTCGCGGCACGCTGATCGGGCCGTTGCTCGGTGCCGGTGTGGTCAACGGCATGAAGAGCTGGTTCACCGTGGCTTTCCCCGAATACTGGCTGTTCTTCCTCGGTGCGCTGTTCATCGTCGTGACGTTGTATTTGCCCAAAGGCGTGATCGGCCTGCTGAAGAAACGAGGTGAACAATGAGAGTCACTGCGAGTGCTGAATTCATGCTCGAACCGGCGTTTTTCCCCGTGGAACCGAACAAGGACGAGGGCACCAGCCGCGACTCGATCGGCCTCGGCCAGCGCGTCGGGCCGGGTCTCGACACCCGGCACGGCACGATCCTGACCCTGGAAGACATCAGCGTCAGCTTCGACGGCTTCCGCGCGCTGAATAATCTCAACCTGTACATCGGCGTCGGCGAACTGCGCTGCATCATCGGCCCCAACGGCGCGGGCAAGACCACGCTGATGGACGTGATCACCGGCAAGACCCGCCCCAGCCACGGCAAGGCGTGGTTTGGCGAAACCATGGATCTGACGCAGATGAGCGAAGTGCAGATCGCCCAGGCCGGGATCGGGCGCAAGTTCCAGAAACCGACGGTGTTCGAAGCCCTCAGCGTGTTCGAGAACCTGGAGCTGGCGCAGAAGACCGACAAGTCGGTGTGGGCCAGTTTGCGCGCACGCCTGAGCGGTGAGCAGAAGGATCGCATCAGCGAAGTGCTGGAAACCATTCGCCTGACGGTCTCGGTCAATCGCCCTGCCGGACTGCTGTCCCACGGTCAGAAGCAGTTTCTGGAGATCGGCATGTTGCTGATGCAGGACCCGCAACTGCTGCTGCTCGACGAGCCGGTGGCGGGCATGACCGATGCCGAAACCGAATTCACCGCCGAGCTGTTCAAGAGCCTGGCCGGCAGGCATTCGCTGATGGTGGTGGAGCACGACATGGGCTTCGTCGGCTCGATTGCCGACCATGTGACGGTGCTGCATCAGGGCAGCGTACTGGCGGAAGGATCGCTGGAGCAGGTGCAGGAAAACGAGCGGGTGATCGAGGTCTATCTCGGCCGTTGAACTGCAAACACCTTTCCAATGTGGGAGCGGGCTTGCTCGCGAATGCGGTGTGCCATTCAAGTTGATGGCGACTGATCCACCGCATTCGCGAGCAAGCCCGCTCCCACAGGGGGATTTGAGGAGATTTTGAGAATGCTGCAAGTCGACAAGCTGCACCAGTACTACGGCGGTAGCCACATCCTGCGCGGCCTGAGCTTTGACGTGAACGTCGGCGAAGTCACCTGCCTGCTCGGGCGCAACGGCGTGGGCAAGACCACCCTGCTCAAATGCCTGATGGGCCTGTTGCCGGCCAAGGAAGGCGTGGTGAACTGGGAAGGCAAAGCGATCACCACGCTCAAGCCGCACCAGCGGGTACACGCTGGCATCGCCTATGTGCCACAGGGCCGGGAAATCTTCGGCCGGCTCACGGTGGAGGAAAATCTGCTGATGGGCCTGTCACGGTTTCCCGGCAGTGAAGCGAAAGAAGTACCAAGTTTCATCTACGAATTGTTCCCGGTGCTGCTACAAATGAAGCAGCGCCGCGGCGGTGACCTGTCCGGCGGTCAGCAACAACAGCTGGCTATCGGTCGCGCCCTGGCCAGTCGTCCGCGTTTGCTGATCCTCGACGAGCCCACCGAAGGCATCCAGCCCTCGGTGATCAAGGAGATCGGCGCGGTGATCAAGAAGCTCGCGGCGCGGGGCGACATGGCGATTTTGCTGGTGGAACAGTTTTACGACTTCGCCGCCGAGCTGGCCGATCAGTACCTGGTGATGTCCCGGGGCGAGATCGTGCAACAGGGGCGCGGCGAAAATATGGAGGCCGAGGGTGTACGAGGTCTGGTAACAATTTAATCTGTAGCTTCCTAACGATAATTACAAACCATGAATTTACCGCTTTCCACTGCCCTGTTTACCCCGAGCTGGCACGCCGAGCTGGAGCTGGCCTACGCCCGCTTCGGTGACTGCACGCGCCCGGTTCAGCGCCGACACCTCGGCCCGCTGCGCGTGCAAAAGCACCTGTATGCCGAAGGCCCCGAGGTCTGCCAGCACATCATCGTCCACCCGCCGGGCGGGATCGCCGGGGGTGATCGACTGAACATCAGCGCCCGCGTCGAACAGGATGCCTGGGCGCAGATCACCAGCCCCGGCGCCGCCAAGTGGTATCGCGCAGCGGGGCCGGCGTATCAGCAGCTCGATCTGAAAATCGCGACCGGTGCGACGCTGGAATGGCTGCCACAGGAAACCATCGTCTACAGCGCCGCCCAGGCTGAACTCAGCACCTCGATCGAGCTGGAGGGCGATGCGCGGCTGTTTTACTGGGACGTGGTGGCGCTGGGCCGACCGGCCAGTGGCGAGCGCTTCGACCTCGGACACTTTCAAGCGCATCTGGATATCCGCCGCGACGGGCGATTGCTCTGGCACGAGCGTCAACGCATCACCGGCAATGACGGCTTGCTCGATTCGCCGATCGGCCTGGATGGCCATCCGGTGTTTGCGACGCTGCTGGTGACCGGTGAAATTGATGCCGAATTACTGGAGCGCTGTCGCTCACTGGGGCATGCAGTGAGCGGGGATCTGACCCAGTTGCCCGGCCTGTTGGTGGCTCGGTGTCTGGCGTCAGAAGCACTGCTCGCCCGTGCCTGGCTCATCGATTTATGGCGTTTGTTACGCCCGGTTCTGCTGGGCCGTGAAGCCCAGCCCCCGCGAATCTGGAACACCTGAAATGCAATCCAACTGTGGGAGCGGGCTTGCTCGCGAAGGCGATGTGTCATTCACACAGATGCTGGCTGACCTACCGCTTTCGCGAGCAAGCCCGCTCCCACAGGAGATTTGTGCACATTTTTCAATCTGCCCTGATGGATACCCACAATGGACCTGACCCCACGCGAAAAAGACAAGCTGTTGATCTTCACCGCCGGCCTCGTCGCTGAGCGCCGACTAGCCCGTGGTGTGAAGCTCAACTACCCGGAAGCCATGGCCTACATCTCCGCCGCCCTGCTCGAAGGCGCCCGTGACGGCCAGACCGTGGCTGAGCTGATGCACTACGGCACCACCCTGCTGAGCCGCGAGCAAGTGATGGAAGGCATCCCGGAAATGATTCCGGAGATTCAGGTCGAAGCGACGTTCCCCGACGGCACCAAACTGGTCACCGTCCACCAACCGATCGTCTGAGGCCGCGCCATGACTTACTCCATTCGCGATGCCCTGCATGCCGACTTGCCGGCGATCCGCGACATCTACAACGACGCGGTGCTCAACACCACGGCGATCTGGAACGAATCGGCGGTCGATCTCGGCAACCGCCAGGCATGGTTCAGCGCCCGTCAGGCCCAGGCCTATCCGATTCTGGTGATCGTCGACGCCGACAACAGCGTGCTCGGCTACGCTTCATTTGGTGACTGGCGGCCGTTCGACGGTTTCCGCCATACCGTCGAGCACTCGGTTTACGTGCGCAGCGACCAACGCGGCAATGGTCTTGGCCCGCAACTGATGACGGCACTGATCGAGCGAGCCAAAGCCTGCGACAAGCATGTGATGGTCGCCGCCATCGAAAGTGGCAACACCGCTTCCATTCGTCTGCATGAACGCGCCGGTTTCAGCATCACCGGGCAGATGCCGCAAGTCGGCACCAAGTTCGGCCGCTGGCTCGACCTGACCTTCATGCAACTGACCCTCAATCCTGGCGCGGAGCCGCCTGACGCCAACAAGGAGTGACACCATGAACGCCGCCCAACTGCGACGCGTCAATGCGGAAAGTTTTGCGCACTATCGTCAGGGCCTGATTGATCTGCTGCTCGACGCCGTGGGTTATGGCGCCAGCGTCGGCTTCATGGCCGACCTCGATGCCGCGCAGGCCCGCGCCTATTTCGATGAAGTGCAGCAACAAGTGAACAAGGGCAGCGTGTTGCTCTGGGTGGTGGTCAAGGATGAAGAGGTGCAGGCCAGCGTGCAGTTGGGCCTGTGCCAGAAGGCCAACGGCCTCAATCGCGCCGAAGTGCAGAAACTGCTGGTGCGCGAACAGGCGCGGCGTCGTGGCCTCGGCCAGCAATTGATGAATGCGCTGGAACTTGAAGCGGCCAAGCACAAGCGCGGCATGCTTTACCTCGACACCGAGGCCGGCTCCCCCGCCGAAGATTTCTACAAGGCCCTGGGTTACACCCGAGCCGGTGAAATTCCCGATTACGCCTGCGATCCGCATGGCACGTATCGACCGACCGCCCTTTACTACAAGATTCTGCAAGGAGCCCGGCCATGATTCCCGGCCAGTACCAGATCCAGCCCGGCGACATCGAACTGAATGTCGGCCGCCGCACCCTCAGCCTGAAAGTCGCCAACAGCGGCGACCGGCCGATCCAGGTCGGCTCGCACTATCACTTTTTCGAAACCAACGACGCGCTGACCTTCGACCGCGCCGCGACCCGTGGCATGCGCCTGAACATCCCGGCCGGCACCGCCGTGCGCTTCGAGCCGGGGCAGAGCCGCGAGGTCGAGCTGGTGGAGTACGCCGGGCATCGCCGGGTGTTCGGCTTTGCCGGGCGGGTCATGGGTGATCTCTAAGTAATGCGGTGTCTGCTCTGGCCCCTTCGCGAGCAAGCCCGCTCCCACATTCGACCGCGTTCCTTCAGTTGAAAGGCGGTCAATTGTGGGAGCGGGCTTGCTCGCGAATCTGTGAGCGCAGCGAACAGCCTCAAAGACCATTGAATTCCAAGGCGAACACATGAAGATTTCCAGACAAGCCTACGCCGACATGTTCGGCCCCACCGTCGGCGACAAGGTGCGCCTGGCGGACACCGAGTTGTGGATCGAGGTCGAAAAAGACTTCACCACCTACGGCGAAGAAGTGAAATTCGGTGGCGGCAAAGTGATCCGCGACGGTCAGGGCCAGAGCCAGTTGCTCGCCGCCGAAGTGGTCGACACCCTGATCACCAACGCGCTGATCATCGACCACTGGGGCATCGTCAAAGCTGACGTCGGCCTCAAGGAAGGACGTATCGCCGCGATCGGCAAGGCCGGCAACCCGGACGTGCAGCCCAACGTGACCATCGCCATCGGCGCCAGCACCGAGGTGATCGCCGGTGAAGGCATGATCCTCACCGCTGGCGGCATCGACACGCACATTCACTTCATCTGCCCGCAGCAGATCGAAGAAGCGCTGATGAGCGGCGTCACCACCATGATCGGCGGCGGCACGGGGCCGGCGACCGGCACCAACGCCACCACCTGCACCTCCGGGCCGTGGCACCTGGCGCGCATGCTCCAGGCCGCCGACGCGTTCCCGATGAACATCGGCCTCACCGGCAAGGGCAACGCCAGCCTGCCGGAGCCGCTGATCGAACAGGTCAAGGCCGGGGCCATCGGCCTCAAGTTGCACGAAGACTGGGGCACCACCCCGGCGAGCATCGACAACTGCCTGAGCGTCGCCGACCAGTACGACGTGCAGGTGGCGATCCACACCGACACCCTCAACGAATCGGGTTTCGTCGAAACCACCCTCGGCGCGTTCAAGGGTCGCACCATCCACACCTACCACACCGAAGGTGCCGGCGGCGGCCACGCGCCGGACATCATCAAGGCCTGCGGTTTCCCTAACGTGCTGCCGAGCTCGACCAACCCGACCCGGCCGTTCACCCGCAACACCATCGACGAACACCTCGACATGCTGATGGTCTGCCACCACCTCGACCCGAGCATCGCCGAGGACGTGGCGTTCGCCGAAAGCAGCATCCGACGTGAAACCATCGCCGCCGAAGACATCCTCCACGACCTCGGCGCGTTCTCGATGATCAGCTCCGACAGCCAGGCCATGGGCCGTGGTCGGCGAAGTCATCACGCGCACCTGGCAGACCGCCGACAAGATGAAAAAGCAGCGCGGCCCGCTGCCGCAGGACGGCGAAGGCAACGACAACTTCCGCGCCAAGCGCTACATCGCCAAGTACACGATCAACCCGGCGATCACCCACGGCATCAGCCATGAAGTGGGTTCGATCGAAGTCGGCAAATGGGCCGACCTGGTGCTCTGGCGTCCGGCGTTCTTCGGTGTGAAACCGACGCTGATCCTCAAGGGCGGCGCGATCGCTGCCAGTTTGATGGGCGACGCCAACGGATCGATTCCAACCCCGCAACCGGTGCACTACCGCCCGATGTTCGCCAGCTACGGCGGCTCGCTGCACGCCACCAGCCTGACTTTCATCAGCCAAGCCGCACAGGAGGCCGGGTTGCCCGAGGCATTGGGCCTGAAGAAGAAAATCGGCGTGGTCAAAGGCTGCCGCGACGTGCAGAAAACCGACCTGATCCACAATGATTACTTGCCGAACATCGACGTCGACCCGCAAACCTATCAGGTCAAGGCCGACGGCGTGCTGCTCTGGTGTGAACCGGCCGAGACTCTGCCGATGGCCCAGCGTTACTTCCTGTTCTGAGCACGGCAAAAGGCCCCGGGCCTGTGTCTTGCGCACGGTCTCGGGGCCTTTTTCATGGCGCTGGAAAAGCACTGTGCAAACGGTCGTGTATTTCCCGCCAAAGGGACTAATATTCGATTCGCTCCGCCTATTTTCAGGAACTGCCCATGCGTCTTTCCGAGTTCATCGTGGCCAATATCGACCCTATCGTCGATGAGTGGGAACAGTTCGCCGCGACCATCACTCCGGCCGCCGACTATCTGGATTCCACTGCGCTGCGCGATCACGCCAGCGAGATTCTGCGGGCTGCCGCCCGCGACATGAACAAGCCGCAAAGCGCCGCCGAACAGGCTGCCAAAGCCAAGGGCGAAGGCCCGGAAAAGACCCCGAGCCTGGACGAAGCCGGCGCCAGCCATGGCGAGCTGCGCCACACCGTCGGTTTCGATCTGGTGCAGATGACCAGCGAATTCCGCCATTTGCGTGCCTGTGTGATCCGCCGCTGGGTGAGCAGTCTCACCTCACCGGACATGACCTATTTCCAAGACATGATCCGCTTCAACGAAGCCATCGACGAAGCCCTCGCCGAATCCACTGCGGCCTATGCCGAGCAGGTCAATCGCTCGCGGGACATTTTCCTCGCCATCCTCGGCCATGACCTGCGTGCGCCGCTGCAAGCGGTGAGCATGTCCACCGAACTGCTGCTGCGCAAATCCAGCCTTGAGGGCGATGCCCTGGCCTGCGCCCAGCACATCAAGCGTGGCGCGCGGCACATGGCGACGATGGTCAGCGATCTGCTGGAACTGGTGCGCAGTCGTCTGGGCCGTAGCCTGCCGATCGAGCCGGCACCGATGGATCTGGCCGTTGCGGCGCGAGCGGCGATTGCCGAAGCCTGCGCCGGTAATCCGCTATCCGATCCCAAGCTCACGGTGCACGGCGACACCAGCGGGATATGGGACGCCGGGCGAATCGACCAGTTACTGCAAAACCTGATCGGCAACGCCTTGCAGCACGGCACCAGCCAGCGCGACGTGACCCTCAACCTGCGTGGCGAGGGCGACAACGTGTGCCTGTCGGTGCACAACTACGGCACGCCGATTTCCGAAGAAGCCATTGGCACGATTTTCGATCCGCTGGTGCGCAGCGCCGACGAAGAACTCGGACAGCCGTCGACCAGCCTCGGGTTGGGCTTGTTTATCGTCAAGGAAGTGGTGACCGCCCATGGCGGGACGATCGAAGTCAGCTCGAGCGCGGCTGACGGGACATTGTTCAGTGTGGTGTTGCCGAGAAAGGTTTAAAGCAGGCTTACCGCGTAATCGTTCTTCGCGAGCAAGCCCGCTCCCACATTCGACCGCGGTTCTCCAGTTGAAAAGCAGTCAAATGTGGGAGCGGGCTTGCTCGCGAAGGGGCCGGCAAAAACACTCAAAAACCAACGGTAAAACTATTCGACCACCAAACGCCCCAACCGCTGGCGCAGCATGCGATTCTCGGCTCGCAATTCCTTCACTTCATCGAGCAGATCAAGTGCCAGCGCGACGCCCTCCCACTCCAGCTCCAGCTCGCGCCGCAACTTCGCGGCGCGCTTGGCCAGGCTCAACTCGTAGTCGGTGAACCGCCATTCCCGGGGCTGCGCGCCCTGAGGTTCGAGGATGCCGTGTTCGACGATTTCGATCACGTAGACGTCCGACAGATCGGCCGCCTCACAGAATTCTGCCATGTCCAGTTGAACGATCAGGGGGCTGCTCATGATGGGCTACTCCGTCGTCGAATTCAGAAGTTCTCGCGTGGATTGAACGCGGCTTTCTTCGCCAGTTCCTGCCACAGCGCCTTGACCTCGTCGTCCGAGGTCTTCGGCATCACGGCCTTGAGCTGAACGAACAGATAACCGCGCTCTCCGGCCTTGTTTTTCAAGCCATGCCCCTTGGCGCGCATGCGCTGGCCATTCTGGCTGCCGGCCGGAACCTTGAGGTTGATCTTGCCGGTCAGGGTCGGCACCGCCACTTCAGCGCCCAACGCCAGCTCCCACGGTGCCAATGGCAGGGTGATGATCAGGTTTTCGCCTTCGACATCGAATTTCGGGTGCGGCGCAAAGCGAATGGTCAGGTACAGATCACCATTGGCCCCGCCACCGATGCCCGGTGCGCCCTGCCCCTTGAGGCGGATGCGCTCGCCGTCGCTCACGCCCGCGGGGATCTTCACGTTCAGGCTCTTGCTGGTGTTGCTGACGTGCTGGCCGTTGGCGTTGTATTGCGGCACCTGAAAGGTGACCTTCTTCGATTCATTCGAGAGCGTTTCCTCGAGGAAGATCGGCAGTTCCATTTCCACGTCTTGCCCTCGGCGCCCTGCACTGCGTGATTGCCGACCCTCGCCGCCACCGAAACCGGGGCCGCGATTGCCGAAGATCGAACTGAAGAAGTCCGAGAAGTCGCCGGTGTCGCCACCGCTGCCGCCAAAGCCGCCACGGCTCTGCCAGCCCGGTGGGCCCTGGAACGGCTGACCGTGCTGGCCATAACGGCGCAGTTCGTCGTATTCGGCGCGTTTGTCGGCGCTTTTCAGCGCTTCATAGGCTTCCGAGGCGTCCTTGAACTTGGCCTCGGCGTCTTTTTCCTTGCTGACATCGGGGTGGTATTTGCGT
>Ga0153931_100066_pt1 | contig 48630 bp, 42 predicted proteins | sample TSNJ015MetaG_FD_104730 | JGI IMG/M metagenome (GOLD analysis project Ga0153931, IMG submission 104730) | Attine ant fungus gardens microbial communities from New Jersey, USA - TSNJ015 MetaG | ecosystem: Host-associated > Fungi > Mycelium > Unclassified | place: USA: New Jersey, Wharton State... | reverse complement strand
TTTGGATTGCAGGGTGTCAGAGAGGTTTGGGTGGGTTGGGCGGGCGTCATCGCAGGCAAGCCAGCTCCCACATTTGGATTGCAGGGTGTCAGGGAGGTTTGGGTGGGTTGGGCGGGCGTCATCCCAGGCAAGCCAGCTCCCACATTTGGATTGCAGGGTGCCAGGGAGGTTTGGGTGGGTTGGGCGGGCGGCATCGCAGGCAAGCCAGCTCCCACGTGGGATAGGTGTGCACCTGGTCATTGTTGGCCTCCGGTGGCGCCGGCTTTGGCTTCTTGCTGATCTTTGCGCCGCTGCAGTTGCTCGCGGTCGAAGCCTTCGATGTAGACCTGGGCGGCGCGGCCGACCGGGGCGGCCATGGCCGGGCCGGTGGTGCGGCCTTGGGTCAGGTCCTGCCTGCGCTCGACCATCTGCATCAAATTTAAATTGTTCGCGCAGCCCAACGGCAGCGTCGGCTTGAAATCTTCGTCCAGCCCGATTGCGTCCTTGGCCGCCGGTTGCTGGCACTGGCTCGGCAAGCCATCAGCGCGAAACTCCGGCGCGTAATACACCGGCTCCAAGTGGGTCTGGCAGCCCATCAGCGCCAGGGGCAAGAGCATCAACACACGCAAAGCAGTCATCGCAGGCCCCCTCATCAATTCATGTAAAAACCGAACGCGCCGCCGCTGCGCGGTCCGCTGGCTGCGGCCGTCGCCGGTTGTGCATCCAGCGGCGTGGCGAGCGTGCGACTGCGCACCGGCTCCACCAGATACGGGGTAATCAGGATCACCAGTTCGGTTTCATTGCGCTGGAAACGCTTGGAGCGAAACAGGTTGCCCAGGATCGGCAAGTCGCCAAGCAGCGGCAGCTTCTCGATGTCCTGGCTGCTTTCACGTTGAAACAGGCCGGCAATCGCAAAGGTCTGCCCGCTGCCGACTTCCACCCGCGTGTCGGCGCGGCGCACGCTGAAGGACGGCACATGGAAGTTGCCGAAATCCACGGTGCCGCCGCTGACCACGCTGCTGACCTCCGGACGTACTTGCAGGGCGATGCGACCGTTGGGCAACAGCGTCGGGTTGAACAGCAGTGACACGCCGAACGACTTGTATTCGATGCCCACCAGGTCACGGTTGACTGGCACCGGGATCGCCACTTCGCCACCGGCGAGGAAGCTGGCGGTCTGGCCGGTCATGGCGGTGATATTCGGCTCGGCCAATATCTGCAAAATGCCGTTGGCCTGCAGCGCGTCGAGCATGCCGTCGATGTTCACATTGCCCGAGCCGGTGCCTGCCGTCGCCAGGCCACCGGCCGTTGCCGCTGCCAGACCGCCGCCGGTGATCAGGCCGAAGGAGAAGGTGCCGTTGCTGAACATCGCGTTCCAGTTCACGCCGTAGTGCAGCAATTCGGAGCGCGAGACTTCGGCAAACCGTACGCGCAGGTTCACCTGGGCCGCGCCTGCGTATTCGGTGGTGTTGATTGCGCTCTGGAAGCCCTGGCCCTGAGGGTTGAGCAGCGCGTTAAGGTCCGTCGCTTCGGCCACCGAACCGACGGTGCCCTTGGCGATCAGGCGGTTGCCGGCCCCGCTGATTTGGGCGCCATTGCCGGGGTGCAATGCCTGCATCGGCGTGGTCACCGCGGCGGTACCGCTGCTGACCGACAAGGTCAGGCTGGCCAGTTGTTTGCCGTCATTGCCAAGGGCAATCAGGCTGGTATTGCCTGGCGCCTTGCCGAAAATATAAATCGTGCCCGGCGACACCACTTGCAGGTCGGCCACATTCGGCTCGGCGACCAGGACCGAATCCACCGGCGCCACAAAATGCAGAATGCGCCCTTCTCCGGACGCCAGGTTGATCGAACCCGAGGCCCCGTTGGCAATGTCCTGAGCCTGACTTGCAGCGGTGACCAGAGCCAGCAACAACATACAAAAACGCATCATGAGGCAGACGCCAGGGAGGTGACGGAAGCCGCGGCAGGCGCGCGGCGGTTGGAAATATCGGTGAGGCTGATGGTCACCAGCGCTTGCAGGTTGTACTCGGTGGCCAGCTCGCGGAACGACAGCACCGCCAGCTCCAGTTCACCGCGCAACACCAGACGGCGCAGGCTGCGCCGCAGCTCCGGGTGCACCAGCAATACCGCGCTGTTGACCTCGCGAGTGTTTTCACAGGCCTGGCGCAGTTGCGCGAGCAAGGCGCGGCTGACGTCTTCGGGGATCAATTCGCGCTGCGGCTCCTGACGACGCAGGGACGCGCGCAGTTGGTCTTCCAGGCCCGGCGCCAGCACCAGTGCACCGATGACGCGGTTACGGTCGGCGTACTGATGGCTGATCTGCCGCGCCAACGCCGCACGCAAATGTTCGGCCAGCCGCCCGGCATCGGTCTCGCGGGCGCCCCACTCCACCATGGCTTCGAGCAAGGCGCGCTGATTGCGGATCGAAACGCCTTCGCCGACCAACAGGCGCAAGGTCTCGGCAACACGCTGCAAGGGGACCAGGCGCAAGGCTTCCTTGACCAGTTCGCCGTACGTGGCTTCGGTGCGTTCGAGCAGCAGCCGGGTTTCCTGGATGCCGAGGAAGTCGGCGGCATAGCGGCGCAGGCTGCGTTCCAGCACGCCGCGCAAGACTTCGTCGGGCAGCAGGAAACCGATGCCGGCGTTGCGCAGGGTCTCTTCGTGCTGGCGCTCGATCCAGTGGGCATTGCGGCCGTTGAGCGGTGAGTCGGCTTGCACGGTGGCGATGTCCAGCAGTTGCACGTGCACCGGGTCGTCCTGCACAAGCAGGCAATTGATCGGCAGTTCGCCTTCGCTCACCGGCACACCTTCCAGCGACACGCGGAAACTGCCCGGTGTGGCCTTGGCCTCCATGTAGATGCCCGGCACCGGCACATCCACGCCCAGGTCAGTACGGATGTCGTGACACAGCGCTTCGACACGCTGGCGCAGCAACTGGCGTGGCGCGCTCTGGGACAGGCCGCTGCCAAGGGTGAGCAGCACGCGAGTATCGGGCAGCAGGTTCTCATCCAGTTCGGCCTGTGCCTCGACCACCGGCTCCGGGGGTTCGGCCAAGGCTTCCAGCTCGCCCTGGGGCTGGCGGGTGTGCCGGCGGTACATCACGAACGCTGCGCCGCCAAAGGCTGCGGACAAGCCGAGGAATACCCAGGTCGGAAAACCGGGCAACAGGCTGACGCCGATCATGATCAATGCCGTCAGGCCCAGTGCCCGATAGCTGGCGCCCAGCTGCTTGATGATCTCGCTGCCCAGGTCGCCGGCTTCACCGTCGCTGTTGACCCGCGTGACCACCGTGCCCGCCGCCACCGAAATCAGCAGCGCCGGGATCTGTGCGATCAGGCCGTCGCCCACGGTCAGCAGCGAGTAGGTGTGCACCGCCACACCGAACGGCATGTCGCGCTCGATCATGCCGATCAGCATGCCGCCGAGCAGGTTGACCGCCAGAATCACCAGGCCGGCGATGGCGTCGCCTTTGACGAATTTCATCGCGCCGTCCATCGCGCCGAACATCTGGCTTTCGCGCTCCAGGCGCGAACGCCGGCGGCGCGCTTCGGCCTGGTCGATGTCGCCATTGCGCAGGTCGTTGTCGATGCTCATCTGCTTGCCGGGCATCGCGTCCAGGGTGAAGCGCGCGGCCACTTCGGCCACGCGTTCGGCGCCTTTGGTGATCACCACGAACTGCGCCACAGTGATGATCAAAAACACCACCATGCCGACCACGACTTGGCCGGCGATCACAAAATCACCGAAGGCCTTGACGATATGCCCGGCGTCGCCGTGCAGCAGGATCAAGCGGGTGGTGGTGATCGACAAGGACAAGCGAAACAGGGTGCTGAGCAGAATCAGCGGCGGCAGCGCGGAGAATTCCACGGAATGGCCGATGTAGAACGCGACGATCAGGATCAGGATGCTCAGGGCAATGTTGAGGCCGATCAGCATGTCCACCAGGTAGGTGGGCAGCGGGATGATCATCATCACAATCGCCATCAGCATGAATGCGACGATGATCACGTCGGTGCGCTGCGCCGCCATGCGCGCCAGGTTGTTCAAGCGGTTGAGGGCACTCATGCGCCGGCCCTGCGCGCAGCCAGGTAGCGTTTGAAGCACTGGCGCGCTTCGTCCTTGCGCTCGCCGTACCACAGCGCGCGGGCGCGCAGCAGCAACAGGCTGGCGGACTCGCCTTCCAGCGCCACCAACCGGTCGAGGGCACCCAGGGCGCGGGTGGCGTCGCCGCTGTCGGTGAACGCGAGCACCAGCGAGCGCAGCAACACGCCGTCTTCGGGCGCGACGCTCACGGCGATCAGCAGCATCACCAGCGCGCGCTGGAACTGGCCGTTGCGCCGGTACAGCTCGCCAATGCCTTTGAGCAATTGCACGGCGTCGTCGTTATCGCGGGCCATCAGGCATGTACCTCCGAGCGTTGCTGTTCGAGGGTGCGGCGCATCTCGATCTCTTCGCTGATCAGGTCATGGGCCAGTTCCTTGATGTCCGTCTCGGCATCGAGGGACGGCAGGATGTGTTCCATCACGTGTTCCAGCAGCTCCAGGGAGCGGGCGCTGCCGAACAGCAGGGAGTCAACGCCCGCGGCGCTGGTGAGTTCTTCGAGGTCACTGCGCAGCGAGCGGCGGGTTTGGGTCTTGCGGGTTTTGAGCACCGCTTCGAACGCAGTGGCCTGGCGTGAGTTGACCGGGCGAACGGCTTCGACGGGGGCGCTGCGTACGTCGCTGGGGATGAGCGGGCGGGGTTCGACTTTCATGCGTGGGCCTGCGAGCAGCGTTTATGGCTGGATAGGTGCTCCGACCCAAGACCTCCAGCGCCTGACAGATAGCTTTCGCGGGCAAGCCCGCTCCCACAGTTGGGCGTGGGGGTGTCAGGTTGAACTGGGTTGGCCGGGAGAACGCCATCGCGAGCAAGCCCGCTCCCACAGTTGGGCGTGGGGGTGTCAGGTTGAACTGGGTTGGCCGGGAGAACGCCATCGCGGGCAAGCCCGCTCCCACATTTGAATGGCGTGGCGGCGGGTTGAATTGGGTTGGCGGGGGGGACGCCATCGCAGGCAAGCCAGGTCCCACGGGTGGGTTGGGTGCGTTCCATGGGGCGACTCATAAGGTGAAGGTGAAGCGCTCTTCGCCGCGGGCGAGGATCACTTGGTTGTTCTCGATGCGCTCCAGCACCCAGTTGTCCGCCAGGGCAGCGCCGGGGTACAGGCGCTTGCCGCTGTCGTTGATCACGTAGGGGTTGGTGCCGAACCACACGGCCTGGAAGCGCACACGCGGGCGTGCGGCGTCGGCGCGTACGCTGACGCGAGGGTTGAGGACGATCTGTTGGCCGTAACGTTCATCGAAGGCTTGTTGCAGGGCCAGCCACTGAGGTTTTTGCGACTGTTCGAAGCTGCCGACGGCACTGAGCTGGCCGTTGGCGTCAGTGACCTTTATGGCATCCAGATGGGCAGCCTGGAGTTGCTGCTCCAGCCAGGTTTTGGCGTGTTCACGCGACGGTTTTTGCAGCGCAGGCACCTGCGCCGCGACCGCGGTGTGGGTGAGCGGCGTGTCGTTGCGCACCGCCAGCGCACCCGCACACAAAAACAGCAGGACGATCGCGACAATCCAGGGCGTGAATGTGCGTGTGGCGTCCGAAGGTTTTTCTGCCCCCTCAGGCGAGGCCAGGCTTACTCCCGCCGTGCCGATACGCAGCTGCAAAGGCAGTCGCGCACGATGGCCGCTGCCTTGGGGAATACGCACATTGTTGCCAAGCACAACATCGCCGCCCAACGCTTCGACTGCCACCTGGCCACCCTCAAACCGCAGGCGCAGGTGCAGGCCGGCGATGCCGGGATCGCTGAGTACCAGGTCGGCCGCGAGGTCCGCGCCGAGGGTGTAGACAGGCTGGTCGAGCACCAGGGAACTGCCCTGATGCAAACCGCTGGTCACAGTCAGGGTCGGTGCGCCAATACCAGCGACCGGACCCAAGGAAATCAAGGCTGTCATGTTCGGGTTTGCCCCCTTGAGCATGTGCAACGGGGTCAACAATCAGAAGGTGAAAACACTCAGCAGGTAAACGGGCAGCGCCGGCGCCGCCCGTTTTGGCGAATCAGTTCTGCGGACGCTGTTTGGTGGCGTCGAGCTCCGCTTTTTTCGCGGTGCTGATTTCAGTGATCTTGGCCGACTTCTCGATAGCCATGTTGAAGGTCGCTTCCATCTTCGCGATAGCGTCGTCGGCGCCGCCGGCTTTTACTGGTGGGACATCAGCCATGTTCATCTCCTTGCATCGATAGGGAAGTTATTCAGTTGCGCAACAGCAAGCTGAAAGTATGCAAACCGGTGAATGCCCAAAACGTCAGACAGTGAGCCTTCGAACCGTCGTTGGTTTGCATGGGACCCATACTACTCACGATCAAAACGCCTTCGCTGTGAAAGCTTGTGAAACGTTTCGCTGACAGGGTGTGAAAGGTTTGGCTCAACCTGGCAGTGAGAAAAACTCATGCATCTGGGGCCGTTGAACTTTTTTCAAAAAATACACACACGCAAAAGGCCCAGTGTTTGCGGGCCTTTCGCGGCATCATCTGGACAGTTTTCGAACTTTCAGCCCGTGGTTGAGTGTTCGATCCGGAACGTTATCAGCGCTATTTTCGCGACGACTTCACATTTTTCGCTAATAGCCTTTTGCCCAACTTTGCAGATATTTCCATTTGTAACAAAAGCGACTTGATCATCGCGTTTGATAGCTCGGCGCGAGTGGCCTTAATGCCCGCGAGCAACTAATTGCCTGCGCCGAATTAGTACAGTTGCACTAATAGCCGAAATCGTTAGTGCGCAGGTCCTGATATATGAAAGAACTTCCAGGTGATCATTTATGCCAGCGATCCCAAGTAGTCGTGACCCTGTTGACACCCCGGGCACAGACGGCTCGCAGAAAAAATTCGAAACCGCGTTGTTCACGGCCGTCAACCAGCCGACGTTCGATCCGTCGAAGATCCGCGGCCCTTCGATCCCCCTGCCCTATCAGAATGTGCAGGCGCCGGTGAACAACAGCATCACCTATACGCCACTGGGCAGTGACAAGCCGGTAACCCTCCAACAAATCGACAACCCCCGGCTCTACGAGAAACTGGTCGACCAATACAATGCACAACAGGCCGACGCCAGCGTCGAAAAAAACCTCGCCGACAGCAAGGCCGCCGGGTACACCGAAGCCGACGCCAGTACCGTGGCGCCGGGGCTGGGCAACTACAAGGCGATTGGCAGCACGACGGAATTGGGCCCGGGCCTGATCCGATACGAAACCACGTCCGGTGACAAGATCGTGGTCAGCCAGAAACAAACCCCGACGTTGTTTGCCCAGGTCAGCGGCGACTCGAGCAAAATGTTCGCCATCAACGCCAGCCAGGCCGAAGGCTATCGCTTGGCCGGCCCCAACGAAACCATGGACCCGGCTGCCAACATCGGCGCACCCGAGGAAGTCGGGCCGGGCCTGATTCGCTATAACACCGCTTCCGGCGACAAAGTCATTGTGTCCCAGGACATCACCCCCGCCCTGTACGACCAAGTGGCCAAGCTGTATGCCGGCACCACCGGCGCGGCCGGCGCCTCGGACACCTCGTGGATCGACACCTCGTCGTTCGGCGTCTCCGGCGCCAAGGACTGGGACACGATTACCGGTAACACCAGCGGTACGCCAACCAAGGAAGAACTCGACCTGAACCGCCCGCGCGCCGCTGCGCAATTGCTCTCGCAAAACTGGGATGCCTGGGGCCTGCATGGTGCGCCGATTGACTTCGCCAACCCGCCCACGAGCCTGCCGCCCGAAGCCCAGGCGGTGCTCAAATACGTGGCCAGCAGCCCGAACCTGATGGCCGCGCTGGACAGCGGCGGTCGCGGTAAAGCCGACAACGTGATCACCCATTCCGACGTCGACCACTTTATCGACAACGCCAACAAGGACCTTGGCGCGGCGTCGAAATCCTTCGCCAGTTTCATGGGCAGCAAGCCCGGCGAACTGGCCACCGCCAACGCCAAGTCCGCCGCCATCGTGATGGCCAACGAGAGCCTGGTCGCAAGTTCCGGCACTGCGATGCGCCCAGGCGATAACCAGCGCAGCAACGACGGCATGATTCGCCCCGACAACCTGGAGGCGCTGGGCAGTGATTCGGCCTTGAGCAACGAACTAACGGGTGCTGCGACCATGTGGTCCAGGCCCGGCATGTTCCACGCGCTGGAAACCGGTGGCGACAACCCGGCGACCGGCAAGTCGGACAACATCGGTACGCGCGACAACATCGGCGCGTGGCTGGAAAAACAGGCGCCGAAAACCGACAGCGACACGCTGACCTTCCTCGACGGTGCCGCCACCCGCGATGCCGTGGCCGGTGTCGACACCTCCAAGCTGACCGCCGACATTCTGGCCAACCCGCAGAACTACAGTGGCGCACAAAAGGCTGCGGTGCTGGTGCAACTGACCGATGCGCAGACGCGCCTGCTGGTCAGCGACTACGTGCCCCATGCCGGTTTGATGGACAAGTACACCTCGCCGAACTGGGGCCTGAACCCCAACGAGGACAAGATCAAGGCGCAGTTGCAGAGCGGCATCGAGACCCTGTCGGCGGACCCGGATGTGCAGAGCTTTCTGCAGAACAACCGCGGCCCGGCACTCAGCGACATCGTCAGCAGCGACCCGACCATGAAGGTCGCCCTGCAGAACTACTTCGCCGATGGCATCGAGTCGGGCAAGAACCTCAACGACAACCTCAATGCCAAGGATCAGAACGGCAAGCAGATCGACATGGGCATGGGCCTGCAAAACGCCGCCAACGATGCAACCATCGCCAACCTGGCACTGGGCGGCAACGGCCATGTCGACTTGAGCAAAGTCGCCGCCAACGCCGGGCAAAGTGACGCGATCCAGAGCTACTACAAGAACGAATTGGTCACCGGCAAAGCTTTCACCGACGCCGTGGCCGGTGGCATGGACCCGACCGTGGCGGCCAGCAGTTTTGCGGCCAGCGCCGCGTCGGCCCAGGCCTTCCTCGGGGACAAGGCCACAGCAGACGACGCCGCGACCTTGCAGGTTAATTTCAACGAAAACCTCAGCGATGCCCTGCTCGGCGGCGCGACCACCGACACCCTCAATGTGACGCTGGGCGATGGCAAAGGCAATTTTGACGAGGCCAAAGTCACCGCCGCCATCAACGATGCCCAGCAGAAAAACCCCGAGATGTTTGTTACCGCCGACGGCGGCAAGATCGACCCGGCACAAGTGGTGTCGATGCTGCGCTCGGTGTGGGACATCGGTCGCCAGGGCAACAAGATTGCCGACGCCTTGCCCAAGGCCATCGAAGGCATGAAGTTCGGGGATGTGAGCCCGGCGTTCAAGCAAGGCCTGCTGCACATCGGCAGCGCGGTGTTGATGAGCGGCGTGCTGATGGCGCGTTCGGCCAACGGCAGCAATACGCCGGTGGCGGACGCCAACCGCGTGTCGGCGGGGCTGCAATTCGCCGGCCTGTTGCTGGAAGGCGGCACCAAGTACGCCAAGGAAGCCGGTTATGGGGTGACCTGGGTCAACCGTCCGGACGGCGGCACCATCGGCGACTTCCCGGGCAAGGTGCCGGTGGGCAAAGGCCCGTTGTCAGCCGAACAGATCGCCAATATCGGCGCGGCGGGCAAGATCATCGGTTCGGCCGGTGGGATCATCGGCGGCGTGATCGGGATTATCGGCGGTGTCGATTCCCTGAAGAAAGGTGATTACCTCACCGGCAGTTTCTCGGTCGCCACCGGCGTACTCGGCACGGGCGCGGCCGTCGCCGGCCTGGTGGAAGCCGGCGCCGGCTTGTATGGCGCCACTGAAATCGGCGCAGTGGCCGGCACCATCAGCGGCATCCTCGGCGGGGCCACGGCGATCCTCGGCGGGATCGGCAGCGCGTTTCTGCCGTTCGCCCTGGCCGATGCCCACGGCAAGGCGCAAGACGCGTTCTACGGTCAACTGGCGCCGGTGCTGCAGCAATACGGTTTGACCGGCGGCCCGACCATGGACGGCGATTACCCCGCCGATCCGATCCCCGCCATCAACACCTGACCTCCCCCGACACCCTGGCGCAAACGCAGCTGCGCCGGGCTGTTTCCCACGCCTAAAGGTTCAATGACATGACGTATTCAACTCGCCGCCACCTCACCGATGACGCCACCCTCGAGATCCACTTCGGCCCCTTCCAACTGCTGCCCCAACGTCATCGGCTGCTCAAGCACGGGCAACCCGTGGCCTTGGGCAGCCGCGCCCTGACCTTGCTGATCGCCCTCGCCTCCCGGCCCGGTGAACTGCTGGAAAAAGACCGCTTGCTGGCCATCGCCTGGCCGAAAACGGTGGTGGAAGAATGCAACCTGCGCACGCAGATCAAGACACTGCGCCGCGCCCTCGGCGACGAAGAGTCGTTCTACATCGCCACGGTGCCGGGCCAGGGTTATCGGTTTGTTGCGCCCACTTGGATCGAACGTACGCCCGTCACGCAACTGAAAGCGCCGGTGGTTCTCAGCCCGTATGGTTGCCGCCACTGCCGAGGCGCGGGGATGGTGCCGCTGTATGCCCAACTGGGTATGCACAACAGCTGACCGACAGGTGCCGCGAGCGGCGTTATTCTGGCAAGCGTCTTTGTTGTGGCAAGCCCACTTGTTGTGGCAAGAGGGCTTGTTGTGGCGAGCGGGCTTGCCCCGCGTTGGGGCGCGAAGCGGCCCCTGCTACAAACACCCAGGTTTTTCAGGCAAACCGCCTAGCCGGTTTTGGGGCCGCTGCGCAGCCCAACGCGGGGCAAGCCCGCTCGCCACAACAAGCCCCCTTGCCACAGCAAGCCTGCTCACCACAACAACCCTGCTCAACACGGCGATCCCAGTTGCCACAGCAAGCCCGTTTGCCACAGCAACATCGCTTCCCACAACATGCCCGCGCCCAGCGGTTTATAGGTGCGGCGTATAGCTGATCGCACTCAGGTCCAGGTGCCCGTCCTTCAGCGGCGGGCACCAGTAGTACCCACCCGTCAACGGTGTACTGATGCGGTACAGCCCGTCCACTATCCCGTCTTCCAGCCCGCTCATGCGCCGCAGTTGGGCTTCAAATGCATCAAAGGAATGCCCGAAGGCGAGGAACATCAACCCTGCCTGACCGTTCTCGGCCCAAGGCATCGAGCGGCGCACCACGAAGGCTTCCGGCGTGAAACTTTCCTGCGCGGTGCGTTTGGTGTGCGCGGACTCGGGTGCGTCGTCCAGCTCTTCGTTATCGCCATGGCGGCGGCCGATGATGTGGTCGCGCTCCTGCGCAGGCAAAGCGGCAAAACCGTCGAGGTCGTGCTGCCACTGCTGGATCGCGGCAAAGCTGGCGCCGCTGTCGGTCATCGCGGCTTCGACCGCGGCGTCGTCGTGGGGGTTTTCAGTGCCGTCTTCATAGTCAGTCAAATCGAAGCCGGTCTTGTAGCGAAAACCTTCGGTCATCTGCACAAGACGAAAGGCTGGCGCCATGGCTTTTTCAACACTGCGGCTGCGCAACAGCAGCTCACCGCGATCCACGCCATGCAGCCATACCCACAGCGCCTGCTGGGTGGAGGGGTTATGCGCGCCCGGGCCGCTGACGGCAGGGAACGCGCGCAAGCCGTCAATGGTTGCGCCCAGTGCAGTCACCAGCGGCTCACCCAAACCCACCACCGCGGACGAATCGGTCAACTGCACCAGCGCGTCCAATGCGCCGGGTACGGCAGCCAGGCAATCCACGGCAAAAAACAGATGGCGTGCCTGCAAGGGCACCGGTGCGGCAAGAATGCCCGGCTGGTACTGACTCATGTGAACTCCTTCAAGAAAGCCGCGTAGTTTAACCGCCGCACGCCTGCTTTTGCTCAGGCTTTTCCAGGTCACGCGGGTGCAGACCCAATTGCGCCTTCAACTGCGTCCAGCCCTTGGGCGTGACCCGTACCGCGCGAGAATCTTTCGAGCGGCGCAACCAACCGGCTTCGCACAACGCGCTGAGCAACTGCACGCCCAGCGGCCCGGCCAAATGATGGGTGCGCTCTGATGCTGATCGCCGCGCGCGTGCTGCAGGCGTCGGCGCGGCATTGCTGGTGCCCGCTTCCCTGGCACTGATCAATCAGGCCTACCTCGACAACCCTGCCGGGCGAGTGGCGGCTATCGGCGTATGGGCCGGGTGCGGCGGCATCGCCATGGCCGCCGGGCCGTTGGTGGGGGGCGTGCTGATCCTGATGCTGGGGTGGCGGAGTCTCTTCCTCGTCAATCTGCCACTGAGACTGCTCGCCGTCGCGCTGGATGCGCGCCTTGCCGCCAGTGCCAGACAACCGCGGGCAGCGGGCGGGCTGCGCCTTACGGTGCAACTGTTCGGCAGCCGCGTGTTCAGCCTGTGCGCGGCGGTTTCCCTGGTATCTGCATTGCTGCTGTACGGCCTGATGTTTTTACTCGGCCTGTATTTCCAGCGAACGTTGGGCTTCTCGCCACTGTGGACCGGCGTCGCATTTTTGCCGCTGACGGTGCTGGTGAGCATTGGCAGCCTGATGGCCGGCCAATTGGTGCGCGCGTTCGGCAGTCGCTGGCTGATCGGTGGCGCCCTGGTGCTGTACGTGGCCGGCTTCGGCCAGTTGCTGATGAGCGGCACATCCCCCGACTACGCCCTGCTCGTGGTGCCCCTGCCGATCATCGGCCTGGCGGCGGGGCTGATCACTCCCGCCGCCACCGCCGCGCTGATGAACGCGGTGCATCCGGCACAGGCCGGAACTGCCGCCGGCACCCTCAACACCGCGCGACAAATCGGTGCAGCGCTGGGCGTGGCGTTGGCAGGGACGCTGCTGTAATGCGTCTGGCGCTTGCCACACAGCCCTTGGATGGGTGACTCTCTAGTCATGTTTTGCAACTATTCCAGGGGTAGCGACATGACCACCAGTAACCTGCTCGACCAGCTGTTTCCGACCTCCGCCGCCGATATTCCCGAGCAATTTCGCCTGGCGGCGCCCATTGAACAGCGTGATTACCTGGTCGACGGCCAGTTGCAGGTGTGGAACGGCCCATTGGCCCAGGTACTGAGCCCGGTGCAACTGGGCGATGAGCGCGTGCATATCGGCAGCACGCCCCTGCTGGACGCCGACACCGCCCTGACTGCCCTCGACGCCGCCGTGCGCGCCTATGACCGAGGCCAGGGCGAATGGCCAACGATGCGCGTGGCCGAGCGCATCCAGCATGTGGAAGCTTTCTTGCGGCGCATGCGCGAACAGCGTGATGCGGTGGTCAAGCTGCTGATGTGGGAGATCGGCAAGAACCTCAAGGACTCGCAGAAAGAGTTCGACCGCACCTGCGACTACATCACCGACACCATCAATGCCCTCAAGGAACTCGACCGCCGCAGCAGCCGCTTCGAGCTGGAACAGGACACGCTGGGGCAAATCCGCCGCGTGCCGCTGGGCGTGGCGCTGTGCATGGGGCCTTACAACTACCCGCTGAACGAGACCTTCACCACGCTGATCCCGGCGCTGATCATGGGCAACACCGTGGTGTTCAAGCCGGCCAAGCTTGGCGTGCTGTTGATTCGCCCGCTGCTGGAGGCGTTCCGTGACAGCTTTCCGGCCGGCGTGATCAACGTGATCTACGGCAGTGGCCGTGAAACCGTCAGTGCGCTGATGGCCAGCGGCAAGATCGATATCTTCGCGTTCATCGGCACCAACAAGGCCGCCAGCGACTTGAAAAAGCTGCACCCCAAACCACACCGCCTGCGCGCGGCCTTGGGCCTGGATGCGAAAAACCCTGGCATCGTGCTGCCCGAGGTGGACCTGGACAATGCGGTCAACGAAGCCGTCACCGGCTCGCTGTCGTTTAATGGTCAACGCTGCACTGCGCTGAAAATCCTGTTTGTGCACGAAGATGTCGTCGAGCTCTTTATCGAGAAATTCAACACCAAGCTGGCCACGTTGAAACCCGGCATGCCCTGGGAAGACGGCGTCTCGCTGACGCCGCTGCCGGAAGTCGGCAAGGTCGATTACCTCAACGCGCTGGTGGCCGATGCGGCGCAGCATGGCGCCAAGGTGGTGAATGCCAATGGCGCAACCAGCCGCGGTTCGTTCTTCTACCCGGCGGTGCTGTACCCGGTGAACCCGCAGATGCGCGTGTACCACGAGGAGCAGTTCGGGCCAGTGGTGCCGATTGTGCCTTACCGTGACCTGGGCACAGTGATCGACTACGTGCTGGACTCGGACTTCGGTCAACAACTGAGTATCTTCGGCACCAACGCCGTGGAGGTCGGGCGCCTGGTAGATGTGTTTGCCAACCAGGTTGGCCGTATCAACATCAATGCCCAGTGCCAGCGCGGCCCGGACACGTTCCCCTTCAACGGCCGCAAGAACTCGGCCGAGGGCACGCTGTCGGTACATGACGCATTGCGCGTGTTCTCGATCCGCACGCTGGTGGCGACCAAGTTCCAGGAAAGCAACAAGGCGCTGGTCAGCGATATCCTGCGCAACCGTGACTCAAGCTTCTTGACGACCGACTACATTTTCTAAAGATGGCGCAGTTCAACAGGTGGGAGCGGGCTTGCTCGCGAAAGCGCGGTGTCAGTCAACACATCTTTGACTGACACCGCGCACTTGCGAGCAAGCCCGTTCCCACCACTTAGACCGCGTTCGCACTGACTACTAAGGCCACGTCAATACCGATGAACCTGCATTTGCCCGCGTTCGCACGGCGCCTGTTGCGCCCCTTGCTGGACCCCTACCGCCGCTATCGCCATGCCAAGCTGATCCACGCCGTGCGCGTGTCCATCGGTTTGCTGGCGACCATCCTGCTCACCACCGGCATCAACCTGCCGCACGGCGAGTGGGCCTCGGTGACCATGCTGATCGTGATCGGCGGTTTGCAGCACCACGGCAATATCGGCAAAAAAGCTGTGGAGCGCGCCTACGGCACCTTGATCGGCGCCAGCGTCGGCTTGTTGCTGGTGGTGCAACAGGCCTATTTCGGTCAGCCATTGCTCACGTATCTGTTGATGTCGGTGGTGTGCGGGTTCTTTTCCTATCACGCCATCGGCAAGGGCGGTTACATCGCGCTGTTGTCGGCGATCACGGTGTTTATCGTCGCGGGGCACGGGGATAATCCGATATCCGACGGCTTGTGGCGCACCGTCGACATTCTGATCGGCATTGTCTTGGCGCTGGCGTTCTCCTTCGCCCTGCCGCTGTACGCGGTGTACTCATGGCGCTACAACCTGGCCAGCGCGTTGCGTGACTGCGCGCAAATCTATAGCCGAATCATCAGCGGCCAGTCGGTCACCGATGATGAACACTTGAAGCTGCTCAACCGCTTGAATGCGGCCATGGTGCAGTTGCGCTCGTTGATGCCGTCTGTGTCCAAGGAAGTGCGCATCTCCATGACCGAACTGGATGCGATCCAACGGCACCTGCGCATGTGCATCAGCACCCTGGAGATTCTCGGCAATACCCGGCCCGATCCACGCGATGCACAGGCGATGGCACGGATGCAGGTGATGTTGAAGGCGGAGCACCGGCAGATTCGGGTGCAGTGGGTGGGCATGGCACGGGCCTTGAAGCTGGGGTTTACCGAGCGGCTGGAACGGCCTGCCACGCACACAACGGATGACGACGCACTGGAAGCGCCGGTACAGAGTGCGCTGGACGGGTATCGGTTATTGACGTTGCAACTGGCGGCGAATGTGGATGCCATGCGCCAGCGGCTGGCCAAGACGGCGAGTCACTGGAAGATTTGAGGGGCATGCAAAAGGGACAGCGCACGGTTAAGCAGCGCTGTCCCGCCCCACGCTCAAACATGACTGCTGATCAGGTCAGACGGGTGATTCGCAGCGAGTTGACGATGAAGTCATTGCCACCCTCCGCACCACTGCCGCCCCCTTTGGCCTGGTAGTTATAAAGTACAACTTCCGCACCGCCCATACTGCCGACAAACTCGGCATCCAGGACATACCATTGCTGCCGGGGTATAGAGACTGGGCCTTTGAGGGTCTGCCCTGCCACATATATAGCCAAGAGCGGATCGTTATAACCCGACTGATTATAGATAGTTGCATCCACCCGATAACGGTGAGCGCTGTTGAAATTACGCACCGCATTGAACAATACACCCGCGTTCGAGGCTGGCCAGAGTGCGGTGACGACTTGAAAACCGGTGCCCGACATATAACCGCCCGCCGCACCTGCACCGGCACTCCAGGGCCCATAGCTTCCACCCGGAAAGTTGGATACAGCGTCCGTCCACGAATCGTTGATGATGTAGCTCGCGGTTGGAAACACTACGGCTCGCCATTTGTCCGTGCCGCCATCGTAGGCCACTCGAGTCTCAATCTGAAACCGGGAGTTCCTCGGCAGCGCTGTCAAAACGTTACGCAGCACTGCCTGGTTCACCAGGCCATTTATCGCGTCGTTAGTCTTGACCACATAATCCGTCAGCACCTCCTGCGATCGCCCCTCTCCCATCAACGTAATCCATACACGCTGCCCTGCTTTACTTAACGGCCATTGGCTCAACGTCAACTGAGCATTGCCCGCAAAGTTGTTCAAGTCGATGACCGTTCCGTTGGCCTGATAATTAATTGTGGGCGTTGGCAACAGGGATGGCGCAATAGCCCCGACGGTAACGGTTTGAACGGTTGACTGAGCCGTTCTTCCACCTCGTTGAATCGAATACTTCAACTGCACCCGGCTATTGACACTGTGATGCAGCACCTGAGCCGCCGTCAGGTCGAACACTACCGCGCCACTCGCATGACCACTCAGGGTGGTTTGATACTGACTTCCATCCTGATAAATCCAACTCAGTGTGATGCTGTCCGTGGCAAGCATGCCAGGGTATTTAACCGTCACACCGGTGTTGTATTGAATAGCCAGCGGATCAACTGTCGTCACTTGCGCAGTGGTTGAAGCGCCGTTGAGTGTTGGGTAGGGCAATACATCGGGAGTCGGTGTACCTACCACCCTGACCACACTGGTGCCCGAATGCCCCAGTGGCGAACCAGTGCCGGTTTGCCACTCGAACCTTAAGCTGACCGTGGCATCCGTCAGCGAGCTGAGCACGTCGTTGCCGATAGGAATGCTCTCCCCCCGCAGGTTTCTGTCGGTAACCGCAGGCAAACGAAGGGTGCGGGTTGACTCTCCATACTCGGTAACCTGGGTAATCACCAATATGAGCACAACGCGGTTGCTCGGGCTCGGCGTCGGCGTCTTGCGCGGCAACGCAACCAGCGCGGCAAAGCGTGCCGCGCTGAACTGATCCAGATCGACGACAGAGGCTTCGACCTCGTTTACCGTGAAAATCGGCGGGTCAAGCAGGCTGGGGTCCAGTTCGCTGTTGAGGAGGTATGGCCGGGAATAGGCGTATTTCTCACCGGAGGTGTTGTTCACTACGTCGCGCACCATGAACTGCACACTCACCGGGCCGTACAGGTTGCCCGCCTGGATAACCGACGGGCTGATAAAAACCCGGATCGGCCCCGGCCCGGCAGCCTCGTCCGGGCTGACAACATGGTCGATCGTCGTGGCGCCGTAGGCGACGGTGACGGTGTCGTTCTTGCGGATGTTTTCGTACCTGGTAATCAGGCACCACAGCCCGCTTGTGATGTTGGTCGGATTAAGGATTGCACCCGCCGCAAACCCTTCAACCGACAGGATCAAGCCTCTGTGAAATTGTTCGGACGCCCAGAACGTCAGGCCACCGGGCCGCTTGGTTTTCACCAAGTAGGTTTCAGGCATCGAGCGCACCAACTGCCCGCTGGCAGCGCGCGTGACCTGGCCGTACACCGGGAACTCGCCTTCCGGAATCTTGGTCTTGGGGATGGACAGGTTGTAGCGATCACTCACCTTGGTGACGACGGCCGAGGCCACCGCAATGCTCGAGTCCCGCCAGTAGATCGCGTAAAGATCGTTGACGGTGGCGGCATACCAGTTCTCAAAGGTGAAGAGCGCATTGGGGTCGGTTTCGCGCTGGCCCAGGCCCCACTTCGCGGTTTCCGGGTACAGGGCCTGAGCCAACGGAACAGACGGATAGACCGAATAGGGCGGCGGTGAGAGTTCTTCAGTGGGGGTGGTCATGGCCATCACCTTGCTGGTTGGGACGCACGCAAATGGCGTCACGGGCAAGGTCAATGAAGCGCTTGGGACCGTCATTGAATCTACTGTCAGAACTGACAGTAGCGATAAATGGTAGAGCGCGTTTCACCGCGTCAGCCAGCGGCCAGGCTGGCGAGTCATTGCAAGCGACAACGAAAAAGGGACAGCCTGCGCTGACGCAGTGCTGCCCCCCTGCACTTCCTGTGCGTTGTGCCTGGGGTATCGAAGGGCCTTAAAGCGGGACGAAACTCACACTGTCCGAGCCGTTATTGACGACCAGGACTACGCCGGCGGCGGGTGAGAAGGCTATGTTTGCAGCGTTGCTGAACCCGGTGAGGCGTTTAGTAATCTGGTTGGTGTTGGTGTTGATGATGTACACCGAATCGCGATTGGACCCAATCCCACCAGGGCCCACGCCTCCCACCCAGAGCTCCGGCGCATTTGGGTTACGCGTGATGCCCCACGCCCAATTGATGCCTGTGATTTTCTGGATGATGAGATTACTCATCAGGTCAACAACCAGGACGCCATCCACGTCACTGACGTAGGCGTAGCGCGCCGGACTGCCTGCACTGAAGGCTATTTGTACGGGCCGATTGGTACCACTGATTCTCGCCACGAGCGCATTGCGGGTACCGGCGCTGATGATATCCAGCACCGAGGCTGAAGCGACGAGCACCTGTGTTTGTTCCGGGTTGACCGCCACGCCGAACGGGTTCACCCCAACGGAGACCCGACCGAGAACGGCGCCCGAGGCGGTATCATGGACGGACACAAAGGAATTTCGGGTGCAGGCAACAAACAATCGCGAGCCATCCGCCGTAATGGCGAGTCCCGAAAGGTCGTTGCCGCCCGCGATCGGAACCGTCGAAAGGATCCTGTACGTGGAGGTGTCGATGACGGTGTAACTTGAGCCGTCAAAATTGCCCACATACAGACGCCGGTTGTCTGGACTGAGCACCGACAGGAACGCCGAATTCACGTTGAAGAGGGTGTAAATGACTTTACGCGCCCTCACATCAATCACTGAAACCGAATGGCTAAACTGACAGGTTACAAAGGCCCGCAGCCCATCGCTGGTGATACTGATCCCGTGGGGGGCCATCCCGACATCAACCGTCTCGGTCAACCCGCCGCCCTGGGCTTGAAACGTCAGTTCCTGAATAGCCGAGGATTGTGTCTTGGTCCCCGTCGTCACCTCATAAGACAGCTTGATGAGCTGGCCTGGGCTTTGCGCGATGATTTGCGCGCTGATGGAAAACAGCACCAGGCCGCTGCTCACCCCGGCCTGCACGGGAATACTGGCGACAGTGCCATCGGCAAAGGTCCATTTGAGCCTGATGATCTGCGCCTCGGTCATGCCCTGGTACGCCACGGCCACAACGGCGCCACTCAGATAGTTACTGGCGAGGACGACCTGAGGCCCTGTTTTGTTATCGAAGGCAGGTGCCAGGAGCCTCAACGCCGACGTGCCGACCACTTGGACCACACTGGTGCCCGAGCGATTGAGCACCACTCCCCCAGCGGTTTGCCACTCAAAGCTCAGGCTGATCTTGGCATCTGTCAGCGAGCTGAACACGCCGTTGCCGATGGGAATGCTCTCGCCCCGCAGGTTTCTGTCGGTCACCGCCGGCAAACGAAGCGTTCGGGTTGACTCGCCGTACTCGGTTACCTGGGTAATCACCAATATCAGCACAACCCGGTTGCTGGGGCTCGGCGTCGGCGTCTTGCGTGGCAAGGTGACCAGCGCCGCAAAATGTGCCGCGCTGGACAGATCAAGATCGACGATAGAGGCCTCGACCTCGTTCACCGTGAAGATCGGCGGATCCAGCAGATTGGGGTCAAGTTCGCTGTTGAGAATGTAAGGCCGGGAATAGGCGTACTTCTCCCCGGAGGTGTTGTTCACCACATCGCGCACCATAAACGCCACGCCCACCGGACCGTGCAGGTTGCCCGCCTGGATAATCGTCGGGCTGATAAAAACCCGGATCGGCCCCGGCCTAGCCGCCTCGTCGGGGCTGACAACATGGTCAATGGTCGTGGCGCCGTAGGCGACGGTGATGGTGTCGTTCTTGCGAATGTTTTCGTACTTGGTAATCAGGCACCACAACCCACCGGTAATGTTGGTCGGATTAAGGATCGCACCCGCCGGGAATCCCTCGATGGACAGGATCAAGCCTCTGTGAAATTGCTCCGCAGCCCAGAACGTGAGGCCACCGGGACGCTTGCTCTTGACCAGGTAGGTTTCAGGAAGCGAGCGCACCAATTGACCGCTGGCCGCGCGCGTGACCTGCCCGAACACCGGGAATTCGCCTTCCGGGATCTTGGTCTTGGGGATCGTCAGGTTGTAGCGATCAGCCACCTTGGTCACGACAGCCGAAGCCACCGCCATACTCGAATCGCGCCAGTAGAGCGCATAAAGATCGTTGACGGTGGCCGCGTACCAGTTCTCGAAGGTAAAGAGCGCGTAGGGGTCGGTTTCACGCTGGCCCAGGCCCCACGTCGCGGTTTCGGGGTAAAGCGCCTCAGCCAATCGGACAGCAGGGTAGACCGAATAAGGGGGTGGAGAGAGTTCTTCAGTGGGAGTGGTCATGGCCATACCTTGCTGGTTTAGCGCGCTGAAACGGCGCGACGGGCAAGGTGAATGAGGCGCTTGGGGCTCTAATCGAATCTACTGTCAGAACTGACAGTGGCGACGAATGGTAGGCTTGCAGGAAAAATCCGACAGACACACGCGGGATCGAACATCTGTTGTTACCCCCCCATTTTCTTACATATTTTTCACGATTTATTCACATCCGCAGACGTAGGGTGAAGCCTCATCCGTTACAAACGTTGCACATCAAGCCCGCCGCCCCAGCGGGCTTTTTTTTGCGTTGGATAAAGGCTTATCGCGCTGCCTTGGTGGCGGGCGCTGCCGCTTGTTCACGAATGGCACGCTGGGTATCCAGCACCTTGGCCAACGCGGTTTCAGCTTCAGCGCTTTGCTGCGGCACACGAATCGCGGCCGACACCAGCGTGATCAACTTGGCCATTACCTCGGCGTCCGTGGCCGGGCGGCCCAGGCTCATGGAGTTCATCAGCAGGCGCAGTTCGGTGCCCGCCATCACCCCGGAAATCGCCTTGAGCGCAAATTGCAGGCGCACGCCCAACTCATTGCGGGGCAGGTCCGGCAAGGCCAGTGCGAACGCTTCGAAAAAACGCTGGAACACCGGCTGATAATGAACCTTGAGGTATTCCTGGATAAACGGCGAGGTGTCGCTGTAAACCCGACCCAGGAAACGAATGAATGAGCGCCCTTCCCCGCTGGCCGGGTCACTGCGCTCCAGGCCCATGGCCGGGGCGAACAGCACGCCAAGCAAGGTATCGCAATCGAGGGGCCCGTCGGATTCGGCTTCGCAGCGCGCAAGCAGTTCCAGGCGCTGCTCGTTGAGCGGCTCCAGGCGCTGCATCAGCAGGGTTTTCATCAGGGAATCCTTGTCCCCGAAGTGGTAGTTCACGGCGGCCAGGTTCACCTGGGCGCGCTCGGTAATCTGCCGGAGCAGAACGGCGTCGTAGCCGTACTTGATGAAGAGAGCCTCTGTCGCATCCAGCAGTCGAGTCTTGGTAACGTTTGGAGCGCTGAGTTTCTTCGCGACCATAGGAGTTCCACGGGGGAAATATTGTTTTAAAAAATAATTTGATTTTTTATACCGGGGCAGCCCTTCGAAAGCAAGTACTGACACTGCGCTGTCCATCTAAAAGCCTGTATAACCGGGACTTCCGCGACTCGCCGAGGGCATCGCAAGTCGCTCGAACGCGTGCGCGATAAATTTGTTTCAAAGGGTAAAACCGCTCTACATCCATGGCTGGCGAAGCGCATGGAACGCGGTTACTATTCAAACAATATTTTAAAAACAAGAAATAAAACCAGTCCGTGACGCGTACCAGGCAGCTCCCGAACTTGTTACAAGGATTTACCGGGCGCAAGCGGCACCGTCGAGACTGCAGGCGTAGTCATGATGACAGATACCCCCGCGCACCCAGGCTTGATTTCCCTGCAAGGCATCGGCAAACGCTATCAGCTTGCCGGCCAGGAACTGACCATCCTCAATGATGTGTGCCTGTCCATCGCCAGCGGCGACAGTTGCGGCATTCTCGGCGCCTCCGGCTCCGGCAAAAGTACCCTGCTCAATATTCTCGGCCTGCTGGATTTGCCCAACTGCGGCCAATACCGCTTTGCCGGCCACGATATTTTCAGCGCCAGCCCCGATGAGCTGGCGGCGATCCGCAACCAGCAGATCGGTTTCGTGTTCCAGAGCTTTAACCTGCTGCCGCGCCTCAGTGCCCTGGACAACGTCGCCCTGCCCTTGAGTTACCGTGGCGTGTCGCGCCACGAGTCGGTGGAACAGGCGTTGCGCATGCTGGAGCAGGTCGGCCTGGCCGAGCGCGCCCACCACCGCCCCGCTGACCTCTCCGGCGGCCAGCGTCAACGCGTGGCGATTGCGCGTGCGCTGGTTGGCAAACCCTCGGTGATTCTTGCCGACGAACCCACCGGCAACCTCGACAGCACCACGGCCCAGGAGATCATGGATCTGCTTCTGGGCCTCAACCGCGAACAGCAAGTGACGCTGATCATCGTCACCCATGACCCGCATATCGCCGAGCGACTGGAGCGCAAGATCCTGGTACGCAATGGCGTGGTGCATGAGGCCGGGCGCCTATGAGCTTGCGGGTCGAGCAGAGCCTGAGCCAACTGCTGCATGAAGCGTTTGTGAGCCTGCGCACCCTGGGCAAGCGCTCGGTCCTGGCGCTGCTGGGCATCGTCATCGGCAGTTCATCGGTGGTGGCCTTGATCAATATCGGCCATAACGCGGCGGTGGATGCCGCGATGATCTTCAAGGACATGGGCACCGACACCCTGGTTGCCCAGTTTCCGCCCAAAGGCAACAGCAGCGCGCCGATGCGTGCCAGCCTCGACCTTGAGGCCGTGCGCGCCAGTGTGCCCGGCATTGCCCATATCGGCGCCCTCAGCGTGTTCGGTGGGCCGATCGTGTTCCACGGCCGCACGGCTAACGCCAACCTGGTCGGCACCACAGCCGATATCAAGGACGCCATGCGCCTGGTGGTGCGCGACGGGCGCTTTCTTTCGCCCTTCGACGCCAGTGAAACCTACGCCGTGATCGGCGACCAGCTCGCTCAGGCTCTGGGTATTCCGGGTGATCCGCTGAAACCGGGAGACCGCATACGCATCAACGACTACCTGTTTCTGGTAGTGGGCATCCTGCACAACCAGGCCCGCGCCATGCTCATGCCGGTGCAGGCCAACGAATCGCTGTTCATCCCCGCCGAAGGCATGCGCCGCATCTACCCGACCCCGCAAATCGGCAACGTGATTATCCGCGCCACGCCGGGCCAGGACATGGAGCGCATCGCCCGCGACGCCTCCAGCGCCTTGAAACGCCAACTCACCGACCACGATGTCGACATCCAGGTACCCCAGCAAATGATCGATGGCATGACCCGGCAAAGCCGCACGTTCGCCTATTTGTTGCTGGCGCTGGGTGCGATCTCGCTGGTAGGCGGCGGCGTCGGTGTGATGAACGTGATGCTGATGAATGTCTCGGAGCGCCGCCGTGAGATTGGTATCCGCATGGCCCTGGGCGCGCGTCAGCGTGACATCCGCAACCTGTTCCTGCTCGAAGCCGTGACCCTGACGGCCGTCGGCGCACTGTGCGGCGCCGTGCTGGGCATGAGCGCCGCCTGGCTCTACGCCTGGCTGTCGGGCTGGGCGTTTGCCCTGGCCGCCGCCGCCCTGCCCCTTGGGGTGGGCAGTACGTTGCTGGTGGGCTTGTTCTTTGGCATCTACCCAGCGGTGTCCGCCTCGCGGCTGCAGCCGGTGGAGGCCTTGCGTGATGAATAAATGGCCGCTGTTACTGGTGATGGCAAGCCTGCAGGCGATGGCTGGCGACGTGGTGATCAACCCGTCCGCGCCCAGCAGCACCCGCACAGGCTACGAGCGCGGCGTGTCGTTGAATGCCCAGGTCACCACCCTGACCCTGGGTGATGCGGTGTACCTGGGCTTGCGCAACAACCCGGCAATCCGCAGCGCGTACCTGCAACGGGTGGCGCAGAAGTTCGACCTGCGCGTGGCCGAAGATGTGTTCAACCCCAAGCTCACGCTCAACAGTTATTACCGCCAAAGTCGCGGCACCGCCGATAACTCACGCAACGCCAACCTGGCCCCGAACGCCACCTTGCTCGGCGAATACGGCACGCGGCTGAGCATGGCCTGGACCCAACAACTGAACAACGCCGATCGCGCCGGCCGCTACCGCAGTGACGGCCTCGACCTGGCGCTGATCCAGCCGCTGGCGCGCGGCGCCGGTTGGGACGCCACCACCGCGCCGCTGCGCCTGTCGCGCCTGTCGGAACAGGCCAACCGGCTCAACCTCAAGGCTACCGTGGCGCAGACCATCAGCCAGATCATCGCCACGTACCGCGAACTGCTGCGTGCCCAGGAGCAGTTGAGCATTGTCCAGGATGCGCTCAAACGCTCCAACACGTTGCTGGAGGTGAACAAGGCATTGATCAGCGCAGGCCGTATGGCCGAGTTCGAAATCGTGCAGACCGAAGCTGACATCGCCACCCAACAACTCGGCGTCGAAGAAGCGCAGAACCAGCTCGATACAAGCCGCCTGGCCCTGCTGCGCCTGCTGGCGCTGGACCTGTCGACGCCCATCCGCGCCAGCGAGGCGCTGGAGGCCAGGCCGATGACCATTGACAAGCGCCAGGCCTTCAACCTGGCGCAGACCCAGCAGCCGGAATACCTCGCCGCCCTGCTGGGCAGCCAACAGGCCGACCTCAACCTGGTGATCGCCAAGGATTCCGGGCGCTGGCAGGTCGACCTGGTGGCCGGGGCCAACCAGATCCGCGATGCCTACAGCAACAACGACAACGGCAATGGCAACGGCAACAACCGCACGTGGAACAGCTACGCTGGCGTGCAGGTGCAAATCCCTATCGGTGACATCAGCACGCGACAGGCCGAGGTGCGCGCGCGGGTCAACGTCGAGGACCAGGAGATTCGTATCACCGATGCGCGTCAGGAGCTGGAACGCAACGTCAACGACGTAGTGCGCGACCTCGGCACACGCTGGCGCCAATATGAAATCTCCCAGCGCGCTGTCGAGCTGTCGCGGCGCAAGATCGAAATCGAGCGGGAAAAACTCAGTGCCGGGCGCTCCACCAACTTTCAGGTGTTGAGTTTCGAGACCGACCTGCGCAACGCCGAGAACGCCCAGCTCAATGCGCTGATCGCTTATTTGAACGCCCAGACCCAGCTCGACCTGACGCTGGGCATGACGCTGGAAAGTTGGGAAATCGCCCTCAATGACTACTGATAAAAAACGCCTGCTCGGCGCTGTATTGGCCGTGCTGCTGACCGGCACAGGTATTGCCGTGCTCAGCCATCGCAGTGACGCCGGGCAAACCCGGACGGCCGAGCAATGGCTGGCGGTAAAACCCGACGCACTCGTGCACCAGATCGGCCTGGTGGGCAAGATCGAACCCGAGTCCACCGTCACCCTGACAGCGCCGTTCGACGGCAACGTGCTGGACAACCTGGTCGAGCAAGGCCAGCGCGTCGACGCCGGCCAGGTGCTGTTGCGCATGGACCCGGCCACCCTCGAGGTGCAGCTGCGCGACGCATTGTCGGCCCAGCTCAAGGCCCGGCGCACCGTGCAAGAGATGCAAGACTGGGACAGCAGCCCCGCCGTCAGCCGTGCGCGCCGCAGCCTGCGCACCGCCGAAATGACCGCCGGCAACACCCAGCGCAAACTCACCGAAAGCGAAAACCTGTTCAAGCGCGGCATCATTCCGCGCAACGAACTGGACGACCTCAAACAGCAGACTCAGCAGCAGCAACTGGACCTCGCCTCCGCCCGCAGTGAACTGCAGCAGGCGCAGGGCCAGGGCCAGGGCGAATACAAGCAGATCGCCGACATGGAACTGACCAACGCCACGGTCAAGTACGACGCCCTGCACAAACTGCTCGATGGCAAGGAGGTCAAGGCGCCGTTCTCCGGCATCGTGGTGCCCGCCCCCGGCAGCACTACGTCGACGCCAGGCGGTGGCAACAGTAACGCGCCGGTGCAGGCCGGCAGCAAAGTCAGCCAGGGCCAGGTGCTGTTCGGCCTGGCGAACATCGAACGGCTGAAAATCGTGGCCAAGGTGTCGGAGCTGGACATCAACCAGCTGCACCAGGGTCAGGCGGTGGAAGTGATGGGCGATGGCTTCGACGGGGAGCGGCTGATCGGCTCGGTGAGTGTGGTCAGCGGCTTGGCGATTGCCAGCGACAGCCAGGGCAGCGCGCAATTTCCGGTGACCTTGTCGATACCCAAGCTGACGCCGCAGCAATTGCAACGCGTGCGGCTGGGGATGAGTGCGCGATTGACCATTGTCACCTACAACAATGAGCAGGCGATTGTGGTGCCGAGCCAGGCGATCAACCGCGCTGACATGACCGTGGAGTACCGCGCGACGATGGACCAACCGGTGGAACGGGTGAAGGTCACCACCGGGCAGTCGACCGCGCAGGGGGTGGAAGTGTTTGGCCTCAAGCCTGGTTTCGTGAAGATTGGAAGTTGAAACGCCGATCAACTGTGAGAACGGGCTTGTCGGATCGCCGCACCGCTGCGATGGCATCAACGGCTTATGCCTGATGCACCGAGTTGCCTGCATCGCAGGCAAGCCCGTTCCCACAAAAAGGCAGAGCACCGCGGTGTGGTGGACGAACTCGGTTGAACTGTGGGGGAGCGGACGTGCTCGCGAAGGCGGTGTGTCAGCCCGCTCATGTGCAACTGACACACCGCCTTCGCGAGCAAGCCCGCTCCCACATTAGATATTTGTCAGCTTCAACGCCAACGCCTTGGCCTGAATCGCCACGTCGGTCACCGCCGTGCTTTCCCACCACATCCCGCGCAACGGCGGGCCCATGGCGAACAGGCGCCGGCTGACAGTGCCCTCGGCATCCACCACAGCGCCCGACACATCCGCCGCAATCCCCAACGCCAACGGCCCGGGCTGGATCAGCCCACGCTTGAGCAACTGCTGGGGCAACGGCCGGGCCACGCGGCGCCAGTCGTACTCAATGCCACTGGAATTGATCAACGCCGCCCCCGACACGTGCGTCACCACCTGCTCGCCACGACGACGCAAGCGGACACTCACGCCGCCGTCCGAGGCCACCACGCCCTTGAACGACGCTGCGTGAACCCGCAACCGCCCTTCGTCCTGCAACCGTGCCACCAATTGCGCGCTCAACGGCGGCGAACGGTGATGATGACTTTCCCACCACGGCCGTACATGGCGCACGAACTGGCGTTTTTCGACGTCGCTGGCCTGGCTCCACAAACGGGCAACATGCGCACGCACGGTGTCCAGCGGCGCCTGCCAATCGATGCCTTGCTGCAGCGCGCTGCGGCATTGGCGGCGCACTTCGCGCAGCAGTTGCCCGGGGCTGCGCAGGCGATGGTCCTCGGCGAGAAAATCCACCCAGCCCGGCGGCTGCCGCCGTACATGCGGCAGCAGCCCGTGGCGCGAAAAAATCTCGATCGGGCCTCGGTGGCCGGCCTGCTCCAGCGACACCACGGCGTCCACCATGGTCAGCCCGGAGCCGATGATCAGTACCGTCGATTGCGGGTTGATCAGGGTCATCGCCTGCACATCCCAGGGGTCTACGGCTGCCGCGTTCAAGCCGCTGGACTCGGTCTGCGGCGTACGCGCTGCGGGAAACATACCGGTGGCCAATACCGCGAATGCGCCGCGCAGTTGCTGGCCGTTATCGAGTGTCAGCACTGCTGACCTCTCATCCACGTGCAGGTCGATGACCTCGCCCCGCACATGCTCCACCGTCGAAGCCGACAACGCCTTGGCTTCGGCCAGCCGCTGCTGCGCGTACAGCCCGAAAATCCCGCGCGGCGGGAACAGCTCACTGATCGGCACGGCTTGCTGGTGCGCCTGCGGCCACCCACCGGCGCCGATGTAGTCGGTGAGCCATTGGGTCAGGTCGTCGGCGTTGTCCGGGTCGACGCTCATGCGCGCGGCGTTGCCGTTCAAGGTGTGGCCCAGTTCGACCGCGCTGTACGCCTCGCCACGGCCCAGCTCGGCGCGTGGTTCGATCACCAGGATGCGGCGCTGCCCGGGCAGGCGCAGCAATTGCACGGCCAACATCGTGCCGCTCAGGCCGCCGCCGATGATCAAGACATCAGCGTTGCGGATGGATTCAGTCATGCACATTCGCCCTTACTGTTTACCCAGATAAATATCATGCAAATCGCCGCGCGCCCGCAGTTCAGCGGCGCTGCCGCCCAAGACCACCCGCCCAGTATCCAGCACGTAGCCCTGGGACGCATAGGTGAGCGCGACGTTGATGTTCTGCTCGGCGATCAAAAAGCTCACCTGCTGCTCACGGTTGAGCTGGGCGATGATCGCGAAGATTTCCTGCACGATCATCGGCGCCAGGCCCATCGACGGCTCATCGAGCAGCACCAGGGCGGGCCGCGTCATCAACGCGCGGCCGATGGCGACCATCTGCTGCTCGCCGCCGGAAGTCAGCCCGGCACGGGTGTGACGCTTGGTCTTGAGGCGTGGAAACCAGGCGTAGATGCGTTCCAGGTCATGCTCCATGGCCTTGCGGCTCAAGCGCCGCACAAAGCCGCCGCTGCGCAGATTGTCTTCGACCGTCAGTTGGCCGAACACGTGCCGGCCCTCCAACACGTGGACCATGCCTTCACGCACGCGCTGGCTGGGGTCGATGCCGGCAAGGTCGCGGCCGGCGTATTCGATCACGCCCCGGCTGACCTCAGCCCGTTCGGCACGCACCAGCCCCGAGATCGCCTTGAGCGTGGTGCTTTTGCCCGCGCCATTGGCGCCGAGCAAGGCAACGATGGCGCCCTTGGGCACGCTCAAGGACACCCCGGCCACCGCCAGGATTGCGCCGTCATAGATCACTTCGATGTCATCGACCGTCAACAGCGCTTGGCTGGCGGACTCGGCGGCGGGTTGGCTCATGAGTTATTCATCCCCAGTGCAGGTGCGCGGCGTCAGGCCTTTTTCCTTGGCGAAGGCGGCGGATTTTTCGTCGATCAACGGGCGCAGCAACGCGCGGTCGGCGGCGATCCAGTCGCTGATGAGCGTCCAGCTGGCGCCGTCCCATTGCTGCACACGCGCCGAGCCGCCGCCTTCATGGTCGCGGCACGACAGTTTGAGGTTTTGCATCAGGCCCAGGTAGCCCATGTCCTTCAAGCGCGCGTCGTCGATGTTCAAGTGTTCCAGGCCCCAACGGCCTTCTTCACCGTTGAGGGGGCGCTTGCCGAATTTGGCCTGGCCGGTGCGGATCGCTTCCACGGCCACGGCGGCGTTTACCAGGCCGGAGTTGTAGTAGACGCTGCCGAAGTTTTTCAAGTCCTTGAGGTCACTGTGGCCCTTATCGAGGATGTATTTCTGGAGGCGTTTGTGGATCTCGAAATCGGCACCGGCCGGGTATGGCGTCAGCGCCAGATAGCCTTTGGCGGACGCGCCGGCAGGCAGCACGTCTTCGCTGGAGCTGGCCCAGATATCGCCGATGATATGGTCGACCGGGAAGCCAAAACGCGCGGCGGTTTTCACCGCTACGGGCGTCGAGACGCCCCAGGTGCGCAGGAACACCCAGTCCGGATTCGCCTGGCGTACCTGGCGCCACTGCGCCGACTGTTCATTGCCCGGGTCGGCCACCGGAATCTGGATATTTTCAAAGCCGTATTTCTCTGCCAGCAACTTCAGGGGGCCAAGGGTTTCGCGCCCATAGGCCGAATCGTGATAGACCGTGGCGATTTTCTTGCCCTTGAGTTTGTCGAAACCGCCTTCGCGCTGGGCGATGTAGTTCACCAGGGTTGAGGCCTCGCTGTAGAAGGTCAGCATCACCGGGAAGTTGTACGGGAACACCGTGCCGTCGGTGGCTTCGGTGCGGCCGTAACCGAGGGTGATCAGCGGGATCTTGTCCACCTCGGCACGCTCACTCAGCGCGTACGCGGCCGGGGCGCCATTGGGTTGATAGACCGCGACCGGCGCGCCATCCAGGCCATTCTTGAAGCGCTCGTAGCACTCAATGCCCTTCTCCGCCGTCCACTCGGTTTCGCATTCCTGCCACACCAGTTTCACGCCGTTGATACCGCCTTCGACCTCGTTGATATAACGCAGGTAGTCGATCATCCCGGCCCACACCTGCACGCCGCTGGAGGCGTACGCGCCCACACGGTAGGTGGCCAGGGGAATGAATTGCTGGTCGGGCGAGGCCGTCGCCTGGGGCACGGCGCCCGCCAACGCGGCCAGCGCCAGGGCGGCGCCGACCAGGGAACGTTTCAAGGTTGCACGCATGTTGGATTCTCTTGAAGGAATGTTAGAAGCGCAGCGGCCACTGCCGCAGACGGTCACGCAGGTTGTGCAACAGACGAATCAACCCCTCGGGTTCCTTGATCAGGAACACGATGATCAACACGCCAAAGATGATTTTCTGCAGGTTCTGCAATTGCCCCGCATCCACCGAGCCGCCGAACAAGGCCTGCCCGGCATGGCTGAGGAAAATCGGCAGCAGGCTGATAAACGCCGCGCCGACGAAGTTGCCGGCAATGCTGCCCATGCCGCCGATAATGATGATGAACAGGATCTGGAACGAGCGGTTGATATCAAAGCTGCTGGCGCTGGCCGTGCCCAGGTAAGCGAACGCCCACAGCGCACCGGCAATGCCCAGGTAGAACGAACTGACGGCGAACGCCAGGCGCTTGTAGCGCACCACCGGGATACCGACCACGGCGGCGGCGGTGTCCATGTCGCGGATCGCCATCCAGTTGCGGCCGACCTGGCTGCGCACCAGGTTGACGGCGGTCCAGGTCAGCAGCAACACCGTGACCAGCGTCAGCAGGTAACGACCCAGCGGCGTGTTCAGGTCATGGCCGAACAGCGCCAGTATCGGCGCAGAAATGGTGCCGGAGGAGCCGTAGTTGTAGAACCAGGGGAATTTGACGAACAGCCACTCCAGGAAAAACTGCGCGGCCAAGGTGGTGACCATCAGGTAAAAACCCTTGATCCGCGAACTCGGCAGGCCGAACAACAGCCCCACCAACGCGCTGATCACCCCACCGCCGAGCAGCGCCACCGGCAACCCCAGCGCCGGCAGACGCAGCAAAAACCCGTAGGTGGCGAACGCGCCGACAGCCATGAAACCGGCCGCGCCCACCGAGGTTTGGCCGGTGTAGCCGGTCAGCAGGTTCAAGCCCAGCCCGGCCAGCGACAGCACCAGAAACGGGACGAGGATCGCATTGAGCCAATAGTCATTGCCCCACAGCGGCACGACAACAAAGGCCAACGCCAACAGGCCGATCAGGCCCCAGGGCACGCGTCGCTGGATCAACACCAGCGGCGCGGTTTGTTGAACGACAGGAATCGACATGGGTTCAGACTCGCTCGATGGCGCGCTCGCCGAACAGGCCGGCGGGGCGGATATACAGGAAGGCCAGGGCCAGTACGTAGGCGAACCACGGCGTGATACCGCCGCCGATCAGTGGGCCGATATACACCTCGGCCAGGTTTTCCGCCGCGCCGACAATCAGCCCGCCGACAATCGCCCCGCCAATCGAGGTGAAGCCGCCGATGATCAATACCGGCAAGGCCTTGAGCACCACCAACGATAACGAAAACTGCACACCCTGGCGCGCGCCCCACAACAGCCCCGCCACCAGCCCGACCACGCCGGCCACGGCCCAGACGATCTGCCAGATACGGTTGAGGTTGATGCCGATGGACAGCGCCGCCGTGGTGTCATCCGCCACCGCGCGCAACGACACGCCGATGCGGGTCGTGTTGAACAGCAGCGCCAGTACCGTCACCAGCACCACGGCGGCCGCGGCGGCGATAAGGTCGAACTGACTGAGCATCAGCGGCCCGACAAACAGCGGCACGTCGTCGATGCCCAAATCCAGCGCGCGCACCTGCGAACCCATCAAACCCTGGGCCAGGCCTTCGATAATGAACGACAGGCCCAACGTGGCCATGAACAGGGTGATCTGCGAACGGTTCACCAACGGGCGCAATACCAGCCGCTCGATCAGCAAGGCGCCGACGATCATCACGATCACCGTCAGCAACACGGCCAGGGCAAACGGCACGCCCTGGTCATGCAGGCTGACAAAGGTCAGCGCGGCAAACAGCAGCATCGAGCCTTGGGCGAAGTTGAATACGCCGCTGGCCTTGTAGATCAGCACGAAGCCGATGGCGACCAGCGAGTACAGAGTGCCGGCGAGCAAGCCGCCGAGCAGGGTTTCGAAAAAGAACGTCATCAGTGTGCGACTCCCAGGTAGGCGCTGATCACCTCGGGGTTGGCCTGTACCTCGGCGGGCGTGCCGTCGCCGACCTTGCGCCCGTAGTCGAGCACCACCACATGGTCGGACAGGCCCATGACCACGCCCATGTCGTGCTCGATCAACACCACGGTGGTGCCCAGGTCGCGGTTCACGTCAGCGACGAAGCGCGCCATTTCCTGTTTTTCTTCGGCGTTCATCCCGGCCATGGGTTCGTCGAGCAGCAACAGGCTCGGGCCTGCGATTAACGCGCGGCCTAACTCCACGCGTTTTTGCAGGCCGTAGGACAGGTTGCCCACCAGCACATCGCGGTGGGCTTGCAGCTCAAGGAATTCAAGGATGCCCTGGGCACGCAGGCGAAAGGCCTCGGCCTCACGCCGGGCGCGCGGCAAGCCCAAGGCCTGTTCGATAAAGGTGCTGCGCATATGCCGCGACAGGCCGGTGAGGATGTTGTCGAGCACGCTCATCTTTTTGAACAGCGCGTTGTTCTGGAAGGTACGGCCAATGCCTCGACGCGCTGCGCCCAATGGGTCGATGCGGTGGAAGTGTTGTTGCTCGAAGACGATCTCGCCGGCGTCAAAGCGGTACACACCGTTAAGCACATTGAGCAACGAACTCTTGCCGGCGCCATTTGGCCCGATCAGCGCGCAAATCTCGCCGCGCTGCACGTCAAACGACAAGGCATTGATCGCCTTGACGCCCTTGAATGACAACGAAATGTCGCGCACCTGGAGAATGGCCTGGCTCATGCGATGTCCCGTTTGAATTCGGCCAGCCATGTCGGCTCGGCCTTGGATTTGAGCGGTTGCCAGATGTAGGACAGACGCTGAAAGCCCAGCAGCCTGCGCACACGGTTTTTCAGCAACCGGCGCAGGCCACTTTGCGGGTGGGCGATGGCCCAGTCGCACAGGCGTCGGCGCCAGGTACCGTGGGGCGCCAGGCGGCTTTCGATGTCGTCGGCCAGGTGGCGCAAACGCTCAGGTGATAACAGCAGGCCGGTCGGCGCGACTTCACTGCGATCGCGGCGGGCCGAGGCGAGGTTTTCCGGAAACGCCAGGCCATGGCCGCTGTTGAGCCACTGCTCCAGCACCACGGCCAACCCGCCCTGCCAGTGAGTGCCCTCCTCGCTCCACAACGCGCTTTCGCCGGTGGGTTGCCACCAGCGCTGCAAGTGCTGCGCCGGGTCCAGCGGGCCGAGCAACTGGGCGAAATCCAGTCGGTTGGCAGACGCCCAGTGCCGCACTTGCCGGCGGTCCTGCACATACGAATGGGTCGGGCGAATACGCCACAGCTGTTGGTACAGGACTTCGGGCTCGAGGTCATCGGCCAGGGTCACCACCTGCCCGCCGACCGATTGCGCAGCCAACGCCAACAACAGCAGGTTCGGCTCGAACGCGCCGCTGAGGGCCAGCCGCGACTGCTCGCCAAAGCCTTGCTGGCGCAACCCATCGGCCAGGCGCTCGACATCGCGCAAGGCGTCAATCCACCGCCAGGCATACCACTGGCCCTGGCGCTTGTGGCGCAGGGCCGTCTGCAATGGCGTAATTTGCGCCCAGTGGTGCAGGTGTTCCAAAGGCTCGCACAGGTTGCCGAGCAGTTCGGCGGGCCATTCCAGGGCCAGCGGACGTTTGAGTTCGTGCACGCTCATAGGGGTGATGCTCCTATTAAAGGGGTGTGCGTGCGGTGGTCCGCTGGCTGGGATTGATCAAACAATCGAGGTCACATGGGGGAGCAGCCTTGCTCGCGAAAGCGCTGGCTCAGTCAACATTCATGTTGAATGTCAGTCCGCATTCGCGAGCAAGCCCTCTCCCACCTTGGTTTTGTATGAACCCGATAAGTCGCGGTAACCGGCGCCCGGATGATTCGCCCCCAGCCGCGCGCCGTCGCCGAACAGCTTCTCGCGCAAGGTGCCCTGGGCGTATTCGGTCTTGTACACGCCGCGCTTTTGCAGCTCCGGCACCAACAGGTCCACAGCGTCGATAAAGGTTTCGTGGGTCAGCGCATAGGCCAGATTGAAACCGTCCACGTCAGTCTCCTCGACCCATTCCTGCAGCAGGTCGGCCACGGTTTCAGGGCCACCGACAAACAACGGGCCAAAGCCGCCGATGCCCACCCAGTCGGCCAGTTCGTTGGGCGTCCAGACTTTGTTCGGGTCCGCGGTGGAGAAGGCCTCCACCGCCGACTGGATAGCGTTGGTGTGCACGTGCTTGAGCGGTTCATCGGGTTTGAACTGGCTGAAGTCGATACCGGTCCAGCCAGAAATCAATGCCATTGCGCCTTCGTAGCTGACGTAGGATTTGTACTCGTCAAACTTGGCCTTGGCCTTGGCGTCGGTCTCGCCGACGATCACCGTCTGCAAGTTGAAAATCAGAATTTTCTTCGGGTCGCGCCCGGCTTCTGCCGCACGGCGGCGGATATCGGCCACGGTCTTTTTCAGCAACACCTTGGACGGCGCCGCGACAAACACACACTCGGCCTGCTCGGCCGCGAACTGCTTGCCACGGCTGGACGCACCGGCCTGGTACAGCACCGGCGTGCGCTGCGGTGACGGCTCGCACAGATGAATACCGGGCACCTGGAAGTGTTTGCCGACGTGGCGGATTTCGTGGATTTTGCTCGGGTCGCTGAAAATCCGGCGCTCGCGATCACGCAGGACCGCGCCCTCTTCCCAGCTGCCTTCCCAGAGCTTGTAGCAAACCTCCAGGTATTCCTCAGCGTAGTCATAGCGCGCGTCGTGTTCGGTCTGGGCTTTCTGGCCAAGGTTCTTGGCGCCGCTTTCCAGGTACGAGGTGACGATGTTCCAGCCCACGCGGCCCTTGGTCAGGTGATCGAGGGTGGAAAGCCTTCGGGCAAACGGGTACGGGTGCTCGAACGACAACGAGGCAGTCAGGCCGAAACCCAGATGCTCGGTCACCAGTGCCATCGGCGCGATCAACGACAGCGGGTCATTGACGGGCACCTGCGCCGCCTGGCGAATCGCCGCATCACCGTTGCCGTTGTACACGTCGTAAATACCCAGCACGTCGGCGATAAACAGCCCGTCGAATTTGCCGCGCTCGAGGATTTTGGCCAGGTCGGTCCAGTATTCCAGGTCTTTGTACTGCCACGAACGGTCACGCGGGTGCGCCCACAGGCCGGGCGACTGGTGGCCGACGCAGTTCATGTCGAAGGCATTCAAGCGGATTTCACGAGACATCAAAGCGCTCCGTTGAGGTGGTAGTTGCCGACAATCTGGTATTTCGTGCGCAACGGATCATCAAGGCTGGGCGGCAGCGCGGTGCGCTGGCCGGTGAGTTCGAACTCGGCATTGCTGGCAAAAATCAGCGCTTCGGCGGCGGCGATCTGCGCTTCGGTGAGGGCCACCGGGCTTGGGTCGGTGGCGGCGCGCTCAAGCAAGGCGGCGGCCACATCGACGCGGATCTGCCAATCGCCGAAGCGGCTGATCACGTAGGGGTCATCGCTTCGCTCAACCGTACGGCGGGTGCTTTCCAGCAATTGGCGCGCGTAATTCAGTGCGGTCATGGGTCAGGTTCCTCAGTTCCAGGCGTGGCGGGCGGGCTTCACGCCGTTGAGCACGAAGTTGCCGATCAGGTGATATTTCCAGCGGGCCGGGTCGTGCAGGGTGTGGGTGCGCGCATTGCGCCAGAAGCGGTCGAGGTTGTGCCTGGCGGTCACCGAACGAGTGCCGGCGAGTTCGAAGAGTTTGCTGCTGGCGAGCAAGGCTGTTTCGGCCGACAGCACTTTGGCCTGGGCGACGACCAGCGAGGCGTGGGCCACGGTGTCTTCGTTCGGCTCGGCCAGGGCCAGGTCGACCGCTTTGCCGGCTTTGGCAAGAATGGCTTCGGTGCCGTGCACGCGCCATTGCAGGTCACCGATGGCGGCGATGGTGAAGGGGTCTTGCCAACCATGCTCTTGTTGGCTGTCAATCCAGGGGCGTGCCTGGCGGGCGTGGATTTTGGCGTGCTCAAGCGCGCCAAGCGCGATGCCGGTGTCGACGGCGGCCTGGATGATCTGCGAGATCGGGCCATTGGCGGTGGGTTGGTCAAAGGCCAGGTGAGCCGGGATCACTGCGGTGCGCGGCACGGTCACACCGTCGAGTGTCACCGCGCCGCTGGCGGTGGTGCGCTGGCCAAAGCCGTCCCAGCTGTCAATGACCGTGAGGCCCGGCGCATCGCGCTCAACGAACGCGATAAAGGCCTGGCCGTTTTCATTGTTGCCGACGGTGGGCACGATATGCGCGAACAGCGCGCCGGTGCAGTAGAACTTCTCGCCGTTGATGTGTGCGGTGTCGTGCTCAAAACGAATCTGGGTATCAAACGTGCCGGCGTTTTTGCTTTTGGCTTCGGAGAAGGCATTGCCGAACCGATAGCCCGCCAGGACCTTGCCGAAGTAGTGGCGCTTTTGTTCCTCTGTGGCGGTTTGCAGCAGAATGTCCACCACGCCCAAATGGTTCTGCGGGATTTGCCCCAGCGATGGGTCGGCGGCGGAGATCAACTTGATCACCTCGGCCACCGTCACATAAGACACCTCGGCGCCGCCATAGGCTTCAGGAATGGTGATGCCCCACAAACCGCTGGCAGAAAACTCGTCAAGTTCGGCCACAGGCAAGCGCCGCTCGCGGTCGCGCGCGCTGGCGTCGACGGCAAAGCGTGCGGCCAGGCGCGTGGCGACCTCGATGGCTTCGGCGTCCGAGCGGATGATATGGGCAGGTTGTTGAGGGTGGGCTGACATGGCCGACTCCAGGCTCCGGTGAGATGACCTGGGTGATTGCAGGAGTCGTGCCTGAATGTAATCGCCAATAAAATCAGGGTGTTGCGGCTAAAATCTTGAAAGGCCTGCGTGTGCAGGCGAGCAAAGTGTCCATCCACTGTTGCCAGGCAGACAGTTAGATCACCACGTTGCGCACAAAGCGCACCGCCACCTCACCATCATTGCGATAGCCGTGGGCCTGGCGGCTGGCGAACATGAAGAACTCACCGGTGGCCACGTGTTTTTCTTCGTCATCGAGGATCAGGGTCAGGCGGCCTTCGAACACAAACAGCTGCACGCTCCAGCCTTCCGGGTCGGGTTCCGGGCTGTAACGGTCGCCCGGTTCCAGGCGCATCTCCCACAACTCCACCTCGCGCCGAGCAGTGGCCTTGGCCAGCAATACGGCTTTACTGCCGGGAATGTCGCCGGCCCACGCCAGCTCGTTGATGCGGCTGTGATCGCTGGCATCCGGCGCCTGGATCAAGTCGCTGAAGGCCACATCCAGGGCTTCGGCGACGCGGTCCAGGGTGGACAGGCTGACATTCTTCTCGCCCGCCTCGATGGCCACCAGCATGCGCCGGCTGACGCCGGACTTTTCCGATAGCGCGGTCTGGCTCATGTCGGCAGCATGCCGCAGACGACGGACGTTCTGGCTGACGTGTTGCAGGACCGACGCCCGATGTGGATTTTCTTTGTGCACTATATTGCTCAATAGGTAGGTGTGCGCAGTATACTGCCCAGCGTGCGGCGCATTGTGCGGTCCGTGCCTTTCCCTTGCAAGACCGAGCCGCCATGACCGCCCCGAACCCCTCCTCACGCTTCAACCGTTTCAGCAAAGCCGAATGCATTCTCGTGGTGATCACCATGATCTGGGGCGGCACCTTTTTGCTCGTGCAACATGCGATGACGGTCAGCGGGCCGATGTTTTTCGTGGGTCTGCGGTTTGCCGCAGCGGCCATCGTGGTGGGGTTCTTTTCGTTGCGCACCCTGCGCGGCCTGACCTTGTTCGAGTTGAAAGCCGGCGCCTTCATCGGCACTTCGATCATGTTCGGCTACGGCATGCAGACCATCGGGCTGCAGACTATTCCGAGCAGTCAGTCGGCGTTCATCACGGCGCTGTATGTGCCGTTCGTGCCGCTGCTGCAGTGGTTGGTGCTGGGTCGCCGCCCAGGGCTGATGCCGGCCATCGGCATCATGCTGGCATTTACCGGCTTGATGTTGCTCACCGGCCCGGCAGGCGCGTCGCTGAACTTCAGCCCCGGCGAAATCGCCACGCTGATCTGTGCAGTGGCGGTGGCCGCCGAAATTATTCTGATCAGCGCGTTTGCCGGGCAGGTGGATGTACGCCGGGTGACCGTGGTGCAACTGGCCACGGCGTCGTTATTGTCGTTTCTGATGGTGGTACCGATGGGGGAACCCTTGCCAGGGTTTTCCTGGTTACTGGTATTCAGTGCCGTAGGCCTTGGCTTGACCAGCGCGGTGATCCAGGTCGCGATGAACTGGGCGCAGCAGAGTGTCTCGCCGACACGCGCCACCTTGATCTACGCCGGTGAACCGGTGTGGGCCGGCGTGATCGGGCGAATGGCCGGTGAGCGCTTCCCGCCGATCGCGATGGTGGGGGCGGCGTTGATTGTGGCGGCAGTGATTGTGAGTGAGCTGAAGACTAAAGGGCAGAAGGCCATCGACCTGCAGGATGAAAGGGAACAGGAACAGCAGGGCTAGGGTCTGATCGCTTGCACTGGCTGTCAGATCGCCATCGCGTGCGAGCCCGGCGCCCACAGGGGGCCGTGGTGACGGCTGCAACGGAGCCAGCCGAAACAATGCTAAACGGGGGTTTTCAGCCTACCTTGTAGGATCCTGCCACATCTTGGCGTTTGGTGATCGAGAAAGCGGCACGTATGATGCATCCCAAACTCCCGCAGATTAGAAGCCTATGTCCCTGATAGTTCTACTGCTTCTGCCTTTTATGGGCAGCTGCCTGGCGGCCTTGCTGCCGCACGCTGCACGTAACCCCGAATCCCTGCTGGCTGGCCTCGTGGCCCTGGTCGGCACCATTCAAGTCGCCCTGCTCTACCCTCAGATCGCCCACGGTGGCGTGATCCGCGAAGAATTCATGTGGTTGCCCAGCCTTGGGTTGAACTTCGTGCTGCGCATGGATGGGTTCGCCTGGCTGTTCTCGATGCTGGTGCTGGGCATCGGCTCGCTGGTGTCGCTGTATGCGCGCTACTACATGTCGCCGGACGACCCGGTGCCGCGTTTCTTCGCGTTTTTCCTGGCCTTCATGGGCGCCATGCTCGGGCTGGTGATTTCCGGCAACCTGATCCAGATCGTGTTCTTCTGGGAACTGACCAGCCTGTTCTCGTTCCTGCTGATCGGCTATTGGCACCACCGCGCCGATGCCAGGCGCGGTGCCTATATGGCGCTGATGGTCACCGGCGCGGGCGGCCTGTGCCTGTTGGCCGGCGTGATGCTGCTGGGGCATATCGTCGGCAGCTATGACCTGGACCAGGTGCTGGCGGCGGGCGATCAGATTCGCGCGCACTCGCTGTACCCGGTCATGCTCGCCTTGGTGCTGATCGGCGCCCTGAGCAAAAGTGCACAGTTCCCTTTCCACTTCTGGCTGCCCCACGCGATGGCGGCACCGACGCCGGTTTCGGCCTACCTGCACTCGGCGACGATGGTGAAGGCCGGCGTGTTCCTGCTGGCCCGCCTGTGGCCGTCGCTGTCCGGCAGCGAAGAATGGTTCTGGATCGTCGGCGGTGCCGGCGCCATCACCCTCCTCCTCGGCGCTTACTGCGCCATGTTTCAAAACGATCTCAAGGGCCTGCTGGCCTACTCCACCATCAGCCACCTCGGGCTGATCACCCTGCTGCTGGGCCTCAACAGCCCGCTGGCCGCCGTCGCTGCGGTGTTCCATATCCTCAACCACGCCACGTTCAAGGCCTCGCTGTTCATGGCCGCGGGCATCATTGACCACGAAAGCGGCACCCGCGATATTCGCAAGCTCAGCGGTCTGGTGCGCCTGATCCCGTTTACCGCGACCCTGGCGATGGTAGCCAGCGCGTCGATGGCCGGGGTGCCGTTGCTCAATGGCTTCCTGTCCAAAGAGATGTTCTTCGCTGAAACGGTATTTATCTCGGCGACCGCCTGGGTGGAAATTGCCCTGCCGATGATTGCAACCATAGCCGGCACCTTCAGCGTCGCCTATGCGCTGCGCTTTACCGTCGATGTGTTCTTCGGCCCGCCCGCAACCGACCTGCCGCACACGCCCCACGAACCGCCGCGCTGGATGCGCGCGCCGGTAGAACTGCTGGTGTTCACCTGTCTGCTGGTGGGCATCTTCCCGGCCCAGGTGGTCGGCTCGATCCTCGCCGCTGCCGCACTGCCGGTGGTCGGTGGCGTACTGCCCGAGTACAGCCTGGCGATCTGGCACGGCTGGAACGCGCCGATGATCATGAGCCTGGTGGCGATGTCCGGCGGCGTGGTGCTCTACCTGCTGCTGCGCAAACAGCTCAAGCGGGGCCGCTTCAAGTACCCGCCGGTCATCAGCTACTTCAACGGCAAGCGCATGTTCGAACGCAGCCTGGTGGTGATGATGCGCGGCGTGCGCCGGATCGAAAAACGCATCAGCACCAAACGCCTGCAGACCCAGCTGTTCCTGCTGGTGATGGCAGCGGTGATTGCAGGTTTGATCCCGATGCTCAACAGCGGCCTCAGCTGGGGCGACCGGCCGAAAATCCCGGGCTCCATTGTGTTTGTGACCCTGTGGCTGCTGGCGATTGCCTGCGCCCTCGGCGCCGCCTGGCAAGCCAAATATCACCGGCTGGCGGCCCTGACCATGGTCAGCGTGTGCGGCTTGATGACCTGCATCACCTTCGTGTGGTTCTCGGCGCCGGACCTGGCGTTGACGCAGTTGGTCGTCGAAGTGGTGACCACCGTGCTTATCCTGCTGGGCCTGCGCTGGCTGCCGCGGCGGATCGAAGAAGTGTCGCCACTGCCCAGCTCGCTGCGCAAGGCGCGCATTCGCCGCCTGCGTGACTTCCTGCTGTCCACCGTGGTGGGCGGCGGCATGGCGCTGCTGTCTTATGCGATGCTGACCCGCCAGACCCCCAACGACATCTCCTCGTTCTACCTCAGCCGCGCTCTGCCCGAAGGCGGCGGCAGCAACGTCGTGAACGTGATGCTGGTCGACTTCCGTGGCTTCGACACCCTCGGCGAAATTACCGTACTCGGCGCCGTGGCGCTGACGGTGTATGCCCTGCTGCGGCGCTTCCGCCCGTCCAAAGAAAGCATGCAACTGCCCGCGCAACAGCGCCAGTTGGCGCCGGACGTGGCCACCGACCTGGTCAACCCGCGCCAGGCCAGCGACACTGCGCTGGGCTTCATGATGGTGCCGGCGGTGCTGGTGCGCCTGCTGCTGCCAATTGCGCTGGTGGTGTCGTTCTACCTGTTCATGCGCGGTCATAACCAGCCGGGCGGCGGCTTTGTCGCAGGCCTGGTGATGTCGGTAGCGTTCATCCTGCAATACATGGTTGCCGGTACGCAGTGGGTTGAGGCGCAGATGAGCCTGCGGCCAATGCGCTGGATGGGTTTTGGCCTGCTTTCGGCCACCCTGACCGGGCTCGGCGCACTGTTTGCCGGTTACCCGTTCCTCACCACCCATACCTGGCATTTCAGCGTGCCCGTGCTCGGCGATATCCATATCGCCAGCGCGCTGTTCTTCGACGTCGGCGTGTACGCCATGGTCGTCGGTTCCACGCTGCTGATGCTCACCGCCCTCGGCCACCAGTCCGTGCGGGCCCACAAACCGAGCAACCAGGCGAAAAAAGTGGTTGCCGCAACGCAAGGAGCCGCCTGATGGAAGAAGTCATCGCAATTGCCATTGGGGTCCTGGCGGCCTCCGGCGTCTGGCTGATCCTGCGGCCACGGACGTTCCAGGTGGTGATGGGCCTGTGCCTGCTGTCGTACGGGGTCAACCTGTTCATTTTCAGCATGGGCAGCCTGTTTATCGGCAAGGAGCCGATCATCAAGGACGGCGTGCCGCAAGACTTGCTCCACTACACCGATCCCCTGCCCCAGGCGCTGGTACTGACGGCCATCGTGATCAGCTTCGCCATGACCGCACTGTTCCTGGTGGTGCTGTTGGCCTCCCGCGGGCTGACCGGCACTGACCATGTAGACGGTCGGGAGCCCAAGGAATGACGTGGATCAATCAACTGATCGTCGCGCCGATCCTGCTGCCGTTGCTGACCGCCGCGCTGATGCTGATGCTCGGCGAAAAACGCCGCCCGCTGAAGGCAAAAATCAACCTGTTCTCCAGCGTCGTCGGCCTGGGCATCGCCGTCCTGCTGCTGTACTGGACACAACAAGGCGGCCCCGGCTCGATCGGCGTGTACCTGCCGGGCAACTGGCAAGTACCGTTCGGCATCGTGCTGGTGGTGGACCAACTGTCGGCGATGATGCTGGTGCTCACCGGGATTATCGGCGTGAGTGCGCTGCTGTTCGCCATGGCCCGTTGGGACCGTGCCGGCACCAGCTTCCACGCGCTGTTCCAGATCCAGATGATGGGCCTGTACGGCGCCTTCCTGACAGCGGACCTGTTCAACCTGTTCGTGTTCTTCGAAGTGCTGCTGGCGGCGTCCTACGGCTTGATGCTGCACGGCTCGGGCCGTGCGCGAGTGTCGTCGGGGCTGCATTACATCGCGATCAACTTGCTGGCCTCGTCGCTGTTCCTGATTGGCGCGGCGATGATCTATGGCGTCACCGGCACGCTGAACTTTGCTGACCTGGCGCTGAAAATCCCCTTGGTGCCAGAGGCCGATCGCGGCCTGTTGCATGCCGGTGCGGCGATTCTGGCAACAGCGTTCCTGGCCAAAGGCGGCATGTGGCCGCTGAACTTCTGGCTGGCGCCCGCCTACTCCTCGGCCAGCGCGCCGGTGGCCGCGATGTTTGCGATCATGACCAAGGTGGGCGTGTACACCGTGCTGCGCCTGTGGACGTTGCTGTTTTCGGGGCAAGCCGGTGCTTCGGCACTGTTCGGCGGCGACTGGCTGGTGTACGGCGGCATGGCAACGATCATTTGCGCCGCATTGGCGATGGTCGCGGCACAGCGGCTCGAACGCATGGCCAGCTTGAGCATTTTGGTGTCGGCCGGGATTCTGTTGTCGGCCGTGGGCTTTGCCCAGCCAAGCCTGACGGCCGGGGCGCTGTTCTATCTGGTCAGCTCGACGCTGGCGTTGAGCGCGCTGTTCCTGCTGGCCGAACTGATCGAGCGTTCGCGCTCGGCCAATGACCTGCCGCTGGACGAGGAAATCGATGCGCTGCCCAAGGCCATGGAATCGTTGCATCCACGGCCCGGCGTGAACCTCGACGATGAGCAGAAAGCCGTGGTCGGCCAGGTGATTCCATGGACCATGGCCTTCCTCGGCTTGAGCTTTGTCGCCTGCGCATTGCTGATTATCGGCATGCCACCGCTGTCTGGCTTCATCGGCAAGCTCAGCCTGTTGAGCGCGCTGGTTAACCCGCTGGGGCTGGAAAATGCCGTGGATGAACCCATACGCCCCGCCGCCTGGGGCTTGGTGACCTTGCTGATCCTGTCGGGCCTGGCGTCGCTGATCGCCTTCGCCCGCCTGGGCATCCAGCGCTTCTGGACGCCGGAAGAACGCCCCTCGCCGTTGCTGCGCCGCTACGAGTGCCTGCCGATCTTTTTCCTGCTCGGCCTGAGCATTCTCCTGACTTTCAAGGCCGAGCCGTTGATGCGCTACACCCAGGCCACTGCCGAAAGCCTGAACAACCCGGAACACTACGTGATGGCCGTCTTGGCGACGCGCCCGGTGCCAAGCCCTGAAGCCAAGACCGCCGCCCTGGAGGTGCAGCCATGAGCCGTCTGTTCCCTGCCCCCTGGTTATCGCTGGCGTTGTGGCTGTTATGGCTGGTGCTGAACCTGTCCGTCAGCCCCGGCAACCTGCTGCTCGGCGCGTTGCTGGGCTTTCTTGCCCCGCTGCTGATGGCGCCGCTGCGCCCGTTGCCGATCCGCATCCGCCGCCCTGGGGTGATCCTGCGCCTGTTCCTGGTGGTGGGCCGCGACGTGATCATCTCTAATCTGCAAGTGGCCTGGGGTGTGCTGATCTGCGGCTCGCGTGCGCCGCGTTCGCGCTTTATCAAAATCCCGCTGGACCTGCGCGACGCCAACGGCCTGGCCGTGCTGTCGATGATCACCAGCGTCACACCCGGCACGGTCTGGTCGGAACTGGCACTGGACCGCAGCATTCTGCTGTTGCACGTGTTCGACCTTGAGGATGAAGCGCCCTTTATCGAGCACTTCAAAACCACCTACGAGCGGCCCCTGATGGAGATCTTCGAATGAGCGCCCTGCTCTCCAACGCGATCCTGATCAGCCTGTTCCTGTTCTCGCTGGCCATGGTGCTGACACTGGCGCGCCTGTTCAAAGGCCCATCGGCACAGGACCGGGTTCTGGCACTGGACTATCTGTACATCCTGGCGATGCTGATGATGCTGGTGCTCGGCATCCGTTACGCCAGTGACACCTACTTTGAAGCGGCGCTGCTGATTGCGCTGTTTGGCTTTGTCGGGTCGTTTGCCCTGGCGAAATTCCTGCTGCGTGGCGAGGTGATTGAATGATGCCGTTATGGGTTGAAGCCTGCGTGGCGGTATTGCTGGTGCTGAGCAGCGTATTCGCACTGATCGGCGCGATCGGTCTGCTGCGCATGAAGGACTTTTTCCAGCGCATGCACCCGCCGGCGCTGGCCTCTACGTTGGGTGCGTGGTGTGTGGCGTTGGCGTCGATCATCTACTTTTCGGTGCTCAAGTCCGCGCCGGTGCTGCACGGCTGGTTGATTCCGATTCTGCTGTCGATCACGGTGCCGGTGACCACGCTGCTGCTGGCTCGCACTGCACTGTTCCGCAAGCGCATGGCCGGGGACGATGTGCCCGCCGAGGTCAGCAGCCGCCGCTGATTTCTCAGGCGAACACAGTAAAACATGTGGGAGCGGGCTTGCTCGCGAATGCGCTACATCAGTCACACATGTATTGACTGACACTGCGCATTCGCGAGCAAGCCCGCTCCCACATTGATTTTGCGCTAGGCGAAGGATCGGATTCTGGCCGCCAGCTCTGCCAACTCAGCATCATCCGCCCGCACATGATCGTGGGACGAGATATAGCCCTCATACGCCTCGAAGAACTTATCCACCTTCGAGCTCAACGGCTTGAAGGTACTGTCCGAGCCCGTCCCATGCATGGGAAACAACTTCGCATGCAAATGATCCACCCCATAGCCTTCCAGCATCATCCCCGTTCGGGCCACATCGGGAAACGCACGGTCGATCTGAAGCGCGGTTTTCTTGGCTGCAACGGCAAGCCCGGCCAACACCTCATCCGACTGCGCAAACGCATAGCTGCCGTAGTGCTGCTTGGGAATCACCACGCTGAAACCCGGCGTGTTAGGGAAGATCGACAGGAACGCCATGTGGTGTTCGTCTTCCCACAGAAGGTGGGCCGGGGACGTTTTGCGGACAATGCTGCAGAAAATACACTCCATTTAAATCACCGCCAGTTTCATCATGGGTTTGGTCGTGGCGAACATCTAAAGCCATGATTGGGCAAGCGTCAAAACAAAAGACAACTTTCCGAAAGCTCTTACGAAATTGAGATCAGAAACGCTACGTTTATAGTGAATTGAATACAGCCGCTGCATTTTTCAAGGAGTCTTACCCCTCATGGTCATCAAATGCTCTGTCTTTATCGCCGCCAGCGTCGACGGCTTCATTGCCCGGCCAGACGGTGGCATCGAGTGGCTGCACCGGCCGGAGTACGAAACAACGCCGTTGAACGGCGTCACCTACGAAAGCTTTATCGCCACGATCGATGCGCTGGTGATGGGCCGCAAAACCCTGGAAAAAGTCTTGTCCTTTTCGGAGTGGCCCTATGAGGGCACGCCCGTCATCGCCCTTTCGCATCAGGCGTTGCAGCTACCCGCGCATGTGCAGGGCAAGGTTGAGGTGATGGCGGCGGACGTCACCACCCTCGTGCAACAGTTAGCCAACCGCGGCATGAAACACCTGTATATCGATGGTGGCCAAACCATCCAGGCGTTTCTTGAAGCAGGCCTGATCGATGAACTGATCATTACCCGTATTCCGGTGCTGTTGGGTCAAGGGCTTCCCTTGTTCAGCCAGTTTGGCAGTGAGCGCGAACTGCGCCATGTCGGCACGGATGTGTCGGAGAATGGGTTTGTTCAGAGTCGGTATCAGGTGGCTTAATTTTCTGGGACAGGCTGGAGGTCCAGATGGATAGAAACATCATTGTTATCGGCGGAGAATCCGACGCTGAGCTGACACGCATGACGCCTATCGACAAACACATCGTCGCGTCATCAGGCAAAGCGCGTCCGAATGTTCTTTATATCTCCACAGCCAATGGCGATGACCGAACTAAAATTTCCAACTTCATCGTCAAGTATCAAAGCGCAGGCTGCACCGTCACCACGCTGACGTTTTTCATTGCGCCCTTCCCCAGCACTGACCGAGTTTCATCGCTGATTGAACAGGCCGACATCATTTATGTGGCGGGCGGAAATACGCGAGCCATGCTGGCTACGTGGCGCGAGTTTGGCGTGACCGGGCTTCTGAAAGCGGCATGGGAAAACGGCACCGTGCTCTGTGGTGTCAGTGCCGGGGCCATTTGTTGGTTTGATCATGGGCACTCCGACTCGGGCGGAGCGTTCGCTCTCATCGACGGTCTGGGTCTACTTCCGGGCGCTCTGTGCCCCCATTTCAGCTCAGAGGCAGGAAGGAAAGCATCGTTTGTTGAGCTAGTGTGTCTTCAGGGTATACAGCCTGCCTACGCGGTAGATGATGGCGTTGCTCTGCATTTCAAAAATGACCAATACCACAGACTGATCCGCAGCGAAGCACAGAATTGCGCTTATAAGGTCAGTGCCTCACCGCTGTATGTGACTTCGCTACCGGAGTAATCCAAATGTGGGAGCTGAACTCCCACATTTGGATTGGGGACACCACCGAACCTGCAATGTGCCTGCACCCGCTATCACAGAAACTTCCGACAGCATTTTAGGGTTGTCGCTCGGAAGATGACTGCCTAATCTTCGGGGGTCGCTGCAAATTCAGCGACTGGGTTTCGCAGCCCGGTTAAACTCTAGACGCACAGCGTCCACCTCAAGATAGCGGGCGCTTTTTTATGCCTGATGTTATGGCGGCTGTGCGCGGGATACCTTCGGGTATGCCGGGTGCCTAGAGTCCCGGTCTGCGAACCTGCGTACAGCTGCCACCCAAATATCGTTTCGCAGCGATGGGTGGTGACTCCAATACTCTAGGAGCCTCGCCATGATTAAAGACAGTCCAAACCCACCACTGGATTCAGCCGCGTTTCACACGGCTGCTCATCGAGCCATTAACCATTATCTGAATACTTCTGAGAAACCAGAGCCAGCATCTGAGGGCCATGGTGTGTTTACCGTGCGCGAAGGATTAGACGTCGAGACGCTGCTGGTCAACGCAACGGAGGATCTTGCATCGGTTCAGACGCTGGCAAGCCATTTGGCTTTTGAGATCGACGGCAATCCTCGCAGTGTGGCACTAGGCATTTGCAGGATGCTGGAGGGGATACAGTTGCTGGTGGAAAAAGCATTGAGCTTCAACGAGAACCCAACTCAGAGAAAATCTGAGAACGAAGAATGTGTAAAGCGGACCCGGTAAAAATGTGGAAGCTGGCTTGTCGGATCGCCGCACGGCTGCGATAGCATCGCCTGGGCATAGCTGCTGTACCGAGGTGTCTGCATCGCAGGCAAGCCCGCTCCCACACTGGATCGAGTGAGCCGTTAAAACGATGTGCAAAAAAAACGCCCCGAACCAGTCGGGGCGTTTTTCATTCAGCGTTTACCAATCAAGCCTGATCAGCTAACCGCCACGTCGTCCCGCCCTTCCCGTCTTCCAACACCACACCCATCGCGGTCAGTTGGTCACGGATACGGTCGGATTCCGCCCAGTCTTTATTAGCCCGCGCAGCCAGACGCGCCTGAATCAGCGCATCAACTTGCGCCGCATCCACACGCCCTTCAGCGCCGGCTTGCAGGAAGTCATCGGCTTCCATCTGCAGCACGCCCAGCACGCTGGCCAGCTCTTTCAAGCGTGCAGCCAGCCCGGCCGCTGCTTGCAGATCGGTCTCGCGCAAGCGGTTGATCTCACGCACCATCTCGAACAGCACCGCGCAGGCTTCCGGCGTGCCGAAGTCGTCGTTCATCACTTCGGTAAACCGTGCCACGAACGCTTCACCGCCGGCAGGCGCCACGGCTGGCAGGCCTTTCAACGCGTGGTAGAAACGCTCCAGGGCGCCTTTGGCGTCCTTGAGGTTGTCTTCCGAGTAGTTGATGGCGCTGCGGTAGTGGCTGGA
>Ga0153931_100065_pt1 | contig 48650 bp, 54 predicted proteins | sample TSNJ015MetaG_FD_104730 | JGI IMG/M metagenome (GOLD analysis project Ga0153931, IMG submission 104730) | Attine ant fungus gardens microbial communities from New Jersey, USA - TSNJ015 MetaG | ecosystem: Host-associated > Fungi > Mycelium > Unclassified | place: USA: New Jersey, Wharton State... | reverse complement strand
CTTCGACGAGCCGCCGTTCCGCTAAGCGGTTGGGATGGTCATTTAGCGGTCAGGCCACTAGCATTGTCGGTCCTGACCGTTAGATGTTCCTTTGCCATGTCCCGTCCCACCCGTCCCGATGCGCGCCGCCCTGGCGTGAAACCTGCGTATTGCGCTCCCCGTCGTGTCGCCAAGGCACCACCGGCCGAGCCGAAGTTGATCCTGTTCAATAAACCTTTCGACGTGCTGACCCAGTTCAGCGACGAAGGCGGGCGCGCGACCCTCAAGGATTTTATCGACATCCCCGGTATCTACCCGGCTGGCCGCCTGGACCGTGACAGCGAAGGCCTGCTGCTGCTGACCAACGATGGCCAACTGCAGGCCCGGATTGCCGACCCCAAGCACAAGCTGGCGAAAACCTACTGGGTGCAAGTCGAGGGCGAACCGACCGAAGAGCAATTGCAGCGCCTGCGTGACGGCGTGGAGCTTAACGACGGCATGACCTTGCCCGCGCAAGCCCGGCAGTTGGACGAACCTGAATTGTGGCCGCGCAATCCGCCGGTGCGCTTTCGCAAGAGCGTGCCCACGCATTGGCTGGAGCTGGTGATTCGTGAAGGGCGTAACCGCCAGGTACGGCGCATGACCGCAGCGGTGGGCCTGCCGACTTTGCGCTTGGTGCGCGTACGTATCGGGGACTGGTCGATTGATGGCCTGGATCAAGGCCAATGGAAGGAAGTGCCGGCGCGTTTATAAGGCGCCGGATTCGATCAGGCCGATCACCACGCTCTTGATAATGAACGCGGCCACGCCCAGGCCCAGTACGAAGAACAGAATGAACGAGCCAAAGCGCCCGGCCTTGGATTTCTTCGCCAGGTCCCAAACGATAAAGCCCATGAAAATGATCAGAATGGTGACCAGGCCGGTCATCATCCATTCTTCAAACACGGCGGGGTCGATGTTGTTCATGTGAGCATTTTCCGGCAGGGCAGGCGGGAAGTATAAAGCAGGGCTTCAGGCGCAACATTGACCTGAGTCTTGACGCGGTCGATGTGGGAGCTGGCTTGCCTGCGATAGCATCAACTGGGGCTGGCTGATACACCGAGTGGCCTGTATCGCAGGCAAGCCAGCTCCCACATTTGATCGGCGGTGCTTTTGAGATCAGGTACGCAGGTGGGTCAGCGGCAACTCGGTGCTGTTCAATACTTGGTTAAGCACAAAACTCGACCGCACGCTGGTCACCCCTTCAATGCGGGTCAGGTGGCCCAGCAGCAGTTTCTGGTAGTGATCCATGTCCGGCACCACCACTTTCAACTGATAGTCCGCATCCATGCCAGTGACCAAACTGCATTCCAGCACTTGCGGCAGGGTGCGGATGGCCGCTTCGAAATTCTCGAAACGCTCGGGTGTGTGGCGGTCCATGCCGATCAGCACATAGGCCGTGAGGCTCAGGCCGAGCATCTTGCGATCGAGCAAGGCGACCTGGCGCGCGATGTAACCATCGTCCTCAAGCTGCTTGACCCGGCGCGAGCAGGGCGAAGGCGACAAGCCGATGCGCTCGGCCAACTCCTGGTTGGAGATCCTCGCGTCGCGCTGCAATTCCGCCAAAATACTCAGGTCGTATCGGTCAAGCTTGCTCATTGGGTTGGCCTTTGTCGTAACTATTGCGGCGAATTATCTATGAAGGGTTAAAAATTGCGCAAGCACTGTTTATTGACGCAATCTTCGCAATCATCTGTCGGCGCGGCGGGCCTATGATTACCAACAGAATCACCGCCTGGACAACAGTCCACTGCAGCCCGCCCAATCAGGCCCGCTGCGGCCGCCGCCCCAGCAGGGTTGAGCCGGCCTCCAGGCTGCACACTGTCCACAAGACGGCGTGAGGTGAGCCAACGTCAAAAGCGTTGAGCACGGACGAAATTCTCAAGGGGTGGCCGACGGGTCACCCCTTTTTCTTTGCGCGCGTTTTTACCCGAAAAAATACTTCTCGTGACTGATAACCTGTCTCAGAACCGGGCGAGGCTTTTCCAGTCTCATCTATGAGGCCGGACGTTCTAGGCCCTTATCCGCAGTGAGGAATAGCATGAAGCGCATCTGGCGTATGGCAGGTGTAGGTTTGCTGATGATGACCGTTGGCTCGCACGTGATGGCCGACGACCCGCGCTCTGAAGGGGGCGGTCAGCATGAAAGAGGTCCCGAAGGCGGACGGCAAGGCAACGAACAGCCGCGACCGCAAAATAACCAACCACGTCCGCAAAACAATCAACCGCGCCCGGAAATCAACCAGCCGCGCCCGCAGAACCCGCATGTCGAGAACAACCAGCCTCGGCCGCAAAACCAGCATTTTGATCGCGCCGAGCAACAGCAGCACGGCGGTGGGCAATGGCAAGGTCGCCCGCAAGGTGCCGAACAGCCTCGGCCGGCGCCGCAGCCCGCGAATAATCTGCCGATTCAGGGGCGCCCGGACACGGTTCGGCAAACCCAGGAGCCGCGCCAGGGCCACTATCAAGACATCCCGCGCCGTAACGATGGCAACCAGCATTGGCAGGCCGGCAATGGCCCCGGGCGCCCGGGTGGCGGCTTCAACAATGGTCACCCCAACGACAACCGCTGGCCGGGTCGCCCCAGTGGGCACGGCAATGGTTGGGGCCCTGGCCCGCAATATCGCCCCGGCTATACAGTGGATCGGTTTCCCGACCGCAACTACCGCGTGCCTTACCGTGGCCAGGATTACTTCTTCTCCGGCGGTTACTGGTATCGCCCGCAAGGCCCGCGTTATGTCGTGGTGACGCCCCCGTACGGCATCCGCGTGCAATACCTGCCGGACTATGCGCGCGAAGTGTGGGTGGGAAGCGCGCTGTTCTTCCTTGCAGCGGGTTCGTACTACACCTACGAAAACGCCACCCAGCAGTACGTGGTGGTGCAGCCGCCGACAGAGGTGCCGGCACCGCAACCTGCGCCGCAAGGCAATGGCTATGACGTGGTGGCCTACCCGGCCAACGGCCAGTCACCGGCGCAGGTGCAGCAGGACGGCTACGACTGTTATCGCTGGGCAGTGCAACAAAGCGGTTTTGACCCACGGACCGTCACCTACGCCCCGGACCCTGCGGTGGTGCAAACCTACCGCCAGGCCCAGGGCAACTGCCTCACCAGTCGCGGGTATCAGGTGCAGTACTAAGCCTTATTGCCCGTGACCACTTCCCGCGGGTCGGCGTGCACCAGCACTTCGGCGCGCGGGTAGGCGTTGTGAATGGCATCGGCGGCCTGGTCGCTGATGCCGTGGGCAACCGACAACGATAATTCCCCCGGCAATTCCAGATGCAGTTGCACGAACCAGTGGCTGCCGGAAATCCGCGTGCGCAAATCATGCGCACCCAACACGCCCGGCACACCGCGCGCCAGTTCCAGCATGTGCTGGCTCACTTCGGCTGGCAGTTCCTCGTCCATCAACACCGCAAAGCTTTCGCGGGCGATCTGGATGGCGCTCCACAAAATGTACGCGGCGATACCCAGGCCGAACCACGCATCAACCTGATTGAAGCCAAACCCCGCCAACACCAACGCCACCAGAATGCTGCCATTGAGCATCAAGTCCGAACGGTAGTGCAGCGAGTCCGCGCGCACGGCGTTGGAGCCGGTTTCGCGGATCACCCGGTGTTGCAGCGTCAGCAGCGCCACCGTCATCACCAGCGAAAACACGATGACCCCGATGCTCAGCCAAGGCGCGCCGACCGGTTCCGGATGGTGCAGACGCTGGTACGCCTGGAACGCGATCAGCACCGCACTGCCGGCGATAAACAACGCCTGGGCCATGCCCGACAGCGACTCCGCCTTGCCATGCCCGTAACGGTGATCATCGTCGGCCGGGCGCAGCGCGTAATGCACTGCCAGCAGGTTCAGCAACGAAGTCACGCCATCGAGCAGCGAGTCGGTCAACCCGGCGAGCATGCTCACCGAGCCACTGAACCACCAGGCGATGGCCTTGGTAATAATCAGCGCACAGGCCACGCCCACCGACGCGCGAGTGGCCAGGCGCAAGAGCCTTGCGTGTTCGGGACTGCTGGTCATAAGCGGGTCGAATCCTTAAGCGGCGGGCTGCAGGCCCAGGGAGGCGAGTTGCTGCACGCTGCCCTTGAACTGGATCATGCGCGGGTCATCCAGCGGCAGGGTGCGGCCGGTTTCCTTCTGGATGATGGTTTGCAGCTTGGCGTTATCGACCTTGCCGTCGGCGCCGATGGCTTCGTGCAGTTTCTCGGGTGCGACTTGAGCCGTTTTGCCGGGCTCGAAGTAAATCGCGCCGGTGGCGAAGTCCACGCCGAATGCGATCAGGCCGGGGATCACGTAGAACAGCAGGCCCACGGCGTCGAGCACGGCAATCGCCGGGTCGATCTTGCCGTCTATCTGGCCGCGGCGGTCCGGGTAGAAAATCGAACCGCAGGCGGTCAGTTGGCTCAGCAGGGTGACGGCGAGGACACCGCCGATGACACGGGAAGCGATACGCATGAAAACTCTCCTGAACACGGTTGATACGAAACTATAAGCCAGATCTACCGGACGACGACTATCCAATGTGGGAGCGGGCTTGCCCGCGAAGACGGCGTGTCAGTCAATACATGTGTCGACTGATACACCGCCTTCGCGAGCAAGCCCGCTCCCACACTTAACCGCGTTACCCGTGGGATTGGGCGGTCTCGTTGAGACCAGCACCGGCATCCGGCAGTTCGCCGTTATACTCGCCGCTCTGCTTTGGAGCCAGTATGAATTCGTTGCCGATCGATGATGTTTTACCCGCCCTGCGTGACGCCTTGGCGATTCGCCATGAAGCCGTGCTGGAAGCGCCGCCCGGCGCCGGTAAAACCACCCGCGTGCCCTTGGCCTTGTTGAACGAGCCATGGCTGGCCGGGCAGACCATCCTGATGCTCGAACCCCGACGCCTGGCCGCGCGTGCGGCCGCCGAACGCTTGGCCAGCGAGCTGGGCGAAAAGGTCGGCGAAACCGTCGGCTATCGCATCCGCCTCGACAGCAAGGTCGGGCCCACTACGCGTATCGAAGTGGTCACCGAAGGCATCCTCACCCGCCGCTTGCAGGACGACCCGGCGCTGGAAGGCGTGGGCCTGCTGATCTTTGACGAATTCCACGTTTTCCCACAATCCCTGAAACCACATATTTCTTGTCAAGCTGCGTAACCCCAGTCAACGCCTTTGCCTTGGCTTTGAAGTCAAAGCCCAAAAGGCTTTGATGCTCCTGCTCCTGCTCCTGCTCCTGCTCCTGCTCCTGCTCCTGCTCCTGCTCCTGCTCCTGCTCCTGCTCCTGCCTGGAAGAGCCTTAGCCGTGCATCTGATGGGGAGTGGATGGAGGCCGGTCTTTCTGACACAGCGCGATTGATGACCTCCCGTTGTACTGATCCAACGTGCTAGCCGCCAAGCCTCCATGTAGTAGCGTCACGTGAGCTTCTTAACAATGAGTCGCGCTGATGGATAGGCTACCCGGACAGGCTAAGCCGTGGGGGAAGGCACTTGTGGACGTCGCTCAGCGTCAGCTCAATCACGTACGTGAGTGCTCTCTCGTTGGTTGGCCCAACCGCATTACGCAGTCAAAGAAGCCCTACTCAGGGAGGGCGTCGAGGCGTTGGCTCAAGGAAAGCCAATCGCGGGTATCAAAGTCCTGGTGACGGATATTGAGGGCATATTGAGTGTGGCGTGCCGAGCTCACACCGGCAAGGCCGGCAACACCAAAGCGCTTCTGGGATTCGCTATTGAGAGCGCAGAAAAACAAACTGATGGCCCCGGTACCCTGTTCCTAACCACCGGATTTAACCGCTATCTGCTGAACTACATGTTCGCCAACTACGACCCGGACAACCTCACGAAAGACACAGTTTCCCGGCACCTCGTGGGGCACGGGGATGCGGGTGTTGGGAGCTACACGATGGTCAGAGCGCTGCTGTTAATCCTGACGCTAGATCAATTGGCCTTCTACACGTGATGCAGAAGGTCGGTGGACATCAATGCCAATGGCGCTGAACGGTCGTCCTTGGAATCCCCAATTCCTTCGCGACATCGACTTGTCTGAGCCCTTGGCTCTTCAGTCCTTGGACTTGAGCGCGAGTTGCGGCAGCTCGAACGCTGGTCGGATGTGTTGTATCCATTGCCTGAGCTGAGGGCGGCGGGATTTTATCAGCCAGTCCAAGGTTTTCGAGCTCACTAATCGCCCTCACCAATACCTCTTTGGGGGTGACCTCGGAATCAGCGGCTACCGCAACGGCCAACAAGGCCGATGGCGTGATGCCGAGCGCCTGGGCCAGCTCTGCCGCAGCTTTGACTGTAGGGCTGGTTTTGCCGCTTTCCAGTTGACTCACGTGTGACCCAGTCACTTGGCCCGATAGATCTTTTTGGTTCAGGCCCTTGGTCGCACGGATCAGTCGCAGCGCTGCGGCGAAGCCTTCCTGAATCGACATTGCGGCATCTCAAAAGCAGACGGTATGCCGTGTTTGCTTGAGTCCGAACAAATCTATATATTTAATCGTATGGGCTTTTTGCCAGTATTGGGGTTGCGGATTGCACCCGTGCGAGAGAGGAATTCTGCCTTGGTTGCCCGCGAAGCCCTGCGTCTGAACTGTCCATCACGAATGGCAATGCAGACGGCTAGGTTAGTCAAAATTTTTGCTGTACAGGATAGGGCCTAAAGGAAGTCAGGATGTCAGAGCTGAAGAAAGTCACTGTCACGGTTAAGAATTTTGAATCCAGCTCCGCTGACGACTATGCGCGTCTCTATAAAAAAGTACGCCTATTGGATGAGTCTGGTAAGAACATCTACTTTAAGAATTTGATCATCCCTAAATACTTGGAGCGCCGTGGTGCATTTGCCCCTGACACTCCGAGAACGTGGTTTGTAAAAAACGTCCATAGATCGGCGGTGGTCTTGGTAGCGTTCGAAACCCAAAGCGGCACAATTGAGTATGATCTTGATGAGGTTCGCGGGTTGTCCCGAAGGGGCTTCTGGAGCGGGGTTTTGATCGGTATCGCCGCAATTCCTGCTGGAGTCATTGTGGCAATTGCAACGTATGGGGTCGGATTGGCCTTGATCCCATTCATGTTGTATCAAGCCTATTCGCAAGTATTCAGAATTCCGGCTCGGCTGAGCCGCAAACAACTGCTTCAAGACTTTTCCCACCACGGGATCAACGTCGGAGAGGGCTGGTCACGATAATTGCGAGGCGCCGCTGGAGCAGCGGCGCATCTTGGCTGAGGTGTGCTACCTAACGCTCGTGACGCGCCCGTATGCTTGCTGAAGGTGATACAAACAGGAGCTCCACCGCATGCCGATCGCAGCCGCGATTTTCGACGCCTTCGGAACAGTCGTTCAGATTGGACGCAAGCGCCATCCGTACAGGCAGCTTCTTCGCCTGGGCGCTCTCCACGGACGCAGGCCAAGTGCTGCTGACCTCTATCATTTGATGACCTCCAGCCTCAACCTGGACGCTGCTGCCGAGACGTTCGGTATTTGTGTGAGCCCTGCGCAGATGACGTCCTTGCAGCATGACCTGGAGGATGAGCTCGACTCCATCACTGTGTACCCCGACGCAATCAATGCGCTTCGGTTGCTCAAGGCCCAGGGGATAGCTACAGGTATCTGCTCGAACTTGGCCTCGCCCTACGGCTCTGTTCTCCGCCAGCTTCTCAGCGAGGTCGATGGCTTTGCCTTGAGTTACGAGGTCGGCGAGGTGAAACCACACCCAAGCATCTACCGCGATATCTGTCATCAGCTTGGAGTCAATCCAGCGCAGGGCATGCCGCCATCAGGCGAGCGTGTTGTGATGATTGGTGACTCCATGCAGTGCGATCGTGATGGCCCTGGAGCTATTGGGATTTCTGGGTTCTATCTGGATAGGAAGGGGGGAGGGGCTATCTCATCCTTGATGCAGTTCGCTGAGCATGTGATCGAGATCAATCGAGCCGGTTAAAGTACCGGCTGCATTCGTGGAGCGTTGAGGAACCGAAGGGCAAGGTAATTTGGTTGGGGGCGTGCACTGATCGAAAGGTGAGGGCATTTGTGAATGCTTTGGGAATCCAGTGGTTAGTCGCGGCGAAGGGGCGGGGGGCAGACCCAAAGCAGCGATCAGAACAGGGCTCCAAATAGGCGGGGCGAGCGCGAGTTCAAGTAGGTACGGGTTCGGCCAATTGACCTTCGTAAGCGTCATCAATGCGCCGAAGCAATCGCAATCTGGATTGTCATATACACCATCTTGGCGAGCGTATAGGGTAAGACGCTGACAGCCGAAAATTGAGGTACGGAATGTATCAAGTCATGGGGATCAGTAAGACCCTAGGGTACTTCGCTACCACCTGTGTGGTGGTCTTCCTGGTCATGAACCATAGCGACATCTCTGCATTGGTAGCGGGGCCGCTTATGGATCTACGGCGACCCATTACGTCAGCAGTCACGATCGCAGCTGGCGTTTTCTGGGTACTAGGTCAGACCCCCTTGTTCGTTTTGATCTGCAGGCTCCCTTTTGTTCGAACGTATCTACCCCCCATCGATGGGGAGTGGGACATGGAGCTGAAATCCAATTGGGGGATCATGCAGAAATGGCTCGGCCAAGGCGATAGGGCTTCTCTCATCACCGTTCCTGGCAAAGTCAAAATCAAAGCGCGTCTGTTCAGCGTCAAATTGGAATTCGCATCAGCCGACGGCTATTCAGAATCCAAGACCATTAGCGTCTCAGTGCGGCCCAGCGATCAGACTGGTCTGTTGGAGCTGAATTACATGTTCATCAACTACACACAAATTCCCGTAGCTACCGATACCAGCACCCACACCGGCGCTGCCCGAGTGTTCGTGAAGAAGTCAGGTGGTGAGCTGTACATGGAAGGCACCTACTTTACAGATCGCAAGTGGACTGAAGGGCTGAACACCGCAGGTTTGGTGACCTTCACAAGATCTAAAGCGGCCTGACCATCTTGGTCGTGGAATTGATTAGATACCGATTTTAACTAGATGTAGTATCAGATGGTGAGATGTTGATCTACATGTTGTGGTATGGCACTATGTTATCTCACGTGTCATCGAGCATGGTAGCTGACAAACCGGGAAGGACTGCACCCTCTGGAATTACGTGGTTGGCGTAGGGTGGCAGTGACGAGATTCAGGGGTGCATCGCGCGCTCGGTAGTCTCGATGTGATGGTCAGCAGTTGCTGGAGGCACCGTTCATTTAGCGCCTGAGCGGAGGCTTCATGCCCAATTTCAGTCCCTTGCTGTTCACTACCAATGGGGAAGCTTGCTTCCTTGACGAGCTTAATCTCGCCCCCGAAGAGTTGGCCCAGATCGATGGTGCCCGTAAAGATATTCGGGAGGCCCTGAAGGCCGAGCTTCCTGGCGCCCTTCGCGACAAAGGTTTGGAGGGCGACATCTGCGAACCACGGTTTTATATTCAGGGATCGCGCGCCTACAAAACGCTGAACAGCCCCTGTACAACCCCACCTCAGCAGTCGGATATCGATGACGGTGTCTATCTTCCGCTGAGTGTCATGCGCGAAGAGAGCAGCCCCAAGCTCGCTATCGCTTTGTTCTTTGACGCAGTCATCGATGTGCTCGGCCCTATGTGCGCTGAAAGAGGTTGGCATACCCAGGCTAAGGACACTTGCGTGCGGGTCACTATTTCACCTTCCGCACACATTGATCTCCCGCTGTATGTGATCCCTAACACCTTGTTTCAGTTGATCAAAGCCAACATGGAGAGCCGTGGCCATGCGGTCTTCGATAGCGCGATCAATTCTGAACGAGACAGCTGGAAGACATTGCCCTCGGACAAAATTCTGCTGGCTGACCGCAAGCAGGGGTGGCGTAAGTCTGATCCTATGGCGATGAAAAATTGGTTCAAGCGCGAGTGCCTTGAAAAAGGAGATCAGCTCATTCGCGTCGTGCGCTACTTGAAAGCATTTCGGGACAAGCAGTGGGAGGACAAGGGGCCGAGCTCGATTCTGCTCATGGCTGCAGCCTGTCCGTTGTTCCAATTCTTCGACAAGCGTGATGACCGTGCGCTCTTGAACGTAGCCAAGGGCATTCCGGATGCTTTGCGCAACGGGGTCGCGAGCCCAATTGATCCAAGCGCATCTCTCACGGCTCACATGCCCAAGGAAGCCCTTGCAGATGCCGTAGAGTTTTTTGAAGAGTTTGCTCGCTACCTTGAAGGCGCAATTGACGCAACCGATGCCCATACCGCCAATAACTGGTTGCACCAGATGCTCGGTGACCGATTCCCCTATGCCCCATATCGTATGAAGTCGAACCCTGAGAGCATGCCGGCCTCGATGGCTGCGATCGCACCTCTGGCCGGGCCTGCGGAGCCAGTGAAGCGTACTAAGGCGGGCTGATCCATGAGCGCGATGCCGGAGGTGCTGCGTCACATGAAGGAGTGGGGGTTCACCAAGGTGGAACCTCAGCCGAGTACGGGCTGGCTCGCGATGGCGGGAGAGCTGGTCACGGCCACTCAGGGAACAGTCCAGTGTGAGGTATGGCTAGACGCATCTTTCGAAAGGCCACTCCAGCTCTGGCTCACTGGGCTCCCGAAGGCCCTTCCTCGTGTAGTGCCCCACCTCTCGCCTGACGGCTATCTGTGCTACTCGGCGCCGGGTACTGAGGTCATCGATATCTTTGACCCGGTCACTCAAACCCGTACATCCCTGCTTCAGGCGACGGAGGTTATTGAACAGATTCTGGCCGGGAAGATGAAAGAAGATCTGCAAGAGGAGTTCTTTGTCTACTGGAACGGTGATTACTGCTTCCATGATATCGAGAGGCGCGAATCCGGCATGGTTGAGCTTCTTCAGCTCTCGGACAGCACGATGTACGTGCTGACTGACGATGCTGAGCGAAGTCGGGCCAAATTTGCGCGTCAAGGGCGGGTGATTGACAGAATCACATCGAAGGTCGCGATGATCACGTCCAGCGCAGCCCCTAGACCTCTGCAGGACAACTGGCCTCCTAAAACGCTGGATGAGATTCTTGACTGGCAGCACGAACTTGACGATGCCTGCAGGCGCAAGATTCGCGACAGAGTTACTGCAGCTTACCGTGAAGGAACTCGCGCTCTGATGATCGTCATCGAGTCTGAGAAAACGAGATACAGCTACGGGTTCATCGTGCACGACCTGCAGCGTAACCGACCTCCTGGTCAGCGATCGGTCGACCAACGCCTCCCCATTTTCGAATGTCCTATAAAGCCCTTAAAGATGCTTCGTCTCGATGATAGATACCTGGCGGAACGCAACATTCCCGGCCAGACCACGTTTGCAGGTAAGCGGATCGGTTTGATCGGCTGCGGCACTATCGGGGGGTTTTTGGGTGAGATGCTGGTTAAGGCGGGCGCTGGAATCGGAGGTGGCGAGCTGTCGTTGATCGATAATGACTACTTGATGCCTCAAAATCTGGGTCGTCACCGGCTTGGCTTCAATTATCTGTTCCGCTCTAAATCTGAAGCGCTTGCGGACGAGTTGAAGATCATCATGCCCAGTGTCCAGGTGCGAGGCTTCAACAATGAGGCCAAAGACGTCAATTTGGCTGACTTAGATCTCATCATCGATGCCACCGGTGAGGAGTCATTCGGGCACTGGCTCGCTAAGTCGACGTCCTGCCCTACCTTGCACGTTTGGATAGAGGGGGCAGGGGTAGCAGTGCGCTCGCTGATCAAGCACCGCAATGAGCAAGGGTGCTACCGCTGCGTAACTGAAGCCAATAAACAGGGAGAGTTGTTATCCGTGATAGGTGGAGTTGAGCCGATCTTTGCCGGGCAGGGGTGTGAAGGCCTTTATGTGCCGTTCCCTGCATCGGTGTCGATTCAGGCAGCGGCCCTTGGATTGGACTCTGCACTGGCGTGGGTAGCTGACAAACCTTGGCCGTCGCTCTGCACGCGGCTGACCGATCACAGTTATGAGTCGGCGACGCCAGATTGCTCGCCACTCCCGCACATCGGTTGCCCAGCATGCCGCACATAGCGACGTGGGCCGTACCTGGGACTCAACAGCTGGTGTATCTGCGTGAGCAACCGCTAGAGGTATTCAAACGGTACATCCAGGAAGGCATCAACTCGAACGAGGCGGGTGGGATTCTGCTTGGCCATGTGCGTGGCGAGCACTTGGAGATTATCGAGGCGACAGAGCCCTCCTTCTGGGACAGGAGGTTCAGGTTCCTTTTTGAGCGAATGCCCTATTTTCACCACAAGCTCGCGATGAAGCGCTGGAAGGAGAGCAAAGGACTGGTGCGCTATGTTGGAGAGTGGCATACCCATCCGCAAAACTATCCAGCGCCGTCCTCGATCGATTTGACTGAGTGGCAGATCCTAGCTGCTGACCGGCGCGACGCCCGTCCTTTGCTGGCCTTGATCGTTGGGTGTAAGGGGCTGCATGTTGAGTACATGTTTAGCACTGGCAAGCGATGTATCCTTGCCCCGTTCGACGCGCCTATTGAACCTGTGTGACGTTGAAATGCCAGCCGCTACAGTCCAGCCTTTTTGTTGTCCCTCGGAAACGGTGTAAACCTATTTTTTGACGTGTAAACCGCTGGATTTACACGTCAAAAAATAGGTTTACACCATCAGTGGTCAGACGCATGAAAAGTCACGTTCAATGGCTGACTTAGCCGTACGCGTGCGATCGTCTAGCTGAAGATAGGGGTAGCCTAAGCAGCCCAGATCCTCAGTCGGTTACTGTCCCGCAGATACAAGAAAGCCACCTTTCGGTGGCCTTCTGTGGGGCGAGTAACAGGGGAGCCTTACCGGTGCTCTACCACGGTCACCATGTCGAGGGATCCGATGCCCTTCTCAACAACATCTTTCGCCTTGGCAATCATGGACGCCCTCAATTCATCGCGGGACATCCGACCGCCGTATATCTTAGCGAAAGCTTTGTTCTTCAGAGCAACGGAGGCATCAACTCCAGCGTCAGCTGGATTCTCAGCTCGCACTGCAGCAGGAGCAAATTCAGTCATTGTCGTTTGCCTCCGTGTCAATAAAAGTACGGTATAATGATATCATATCGTGTAGATACGCGCAAATAGGCTGCAATAGCTGAACAAACTGTGCATTGCGACTATCGCCCATTAAGATGTTTGCTTTGTTGTTATAAATGTTAAGACATGCGACCGGAAACTTATCTCCATTGTCTTTGCTTCCCATATTTTTAGGCAGTAGGGGAATGGACAGAATAGAGGTTGCGTAGCGGTGGCTGCTGTAATAGCTGGCAATGGTTGACTTGTAGTGCTCGGTTAAATGTTTATTCTCTACTGCCTCTTGGTCGAGCCACTCTTTAAAGTGAGTGCGAGAGTCTTGGATATACTGTGACTGACTCGACGCCACGGCCACCGCGCCGCCAGGAATGTTGGGGTGTGATTTTGCATGATCTTTGGCGTCCATGCTGAAAGGGAAGCAGATTGGGAGGATATCGGTGTCTGGTTTCGCAAACTCTTCACCACCCACAAAGGTGGATAATTCGAGATCGCTGATATGTAAGATTCCATCCGCGTTATCCAGCCGTGCGTCAATGTTCGATCCGAACAGAAAGAAAGGACTATTGTTGACTTCCTGTGCGTACTGCCGGCGAATCAGGTCTTTATCACGCTCAACCAACATGATGTTGGCGCGATAGGTTTCCTTTGGCGCGCTGTCCCAGTTCTGAGCGAGGATAAGAATTTTCGTCAGGTATAGTCGAATATCAGCTGCAACGGTCTGCTTGGATACTGGAGTTGAATTGTCCTGCGCAAGGTTTTCAAAGTGGAACCTGATATCAATCATGGTGTCGCTGTACGCAGCCAGGAATTGCTTTGGCGGCATGGTGGTCAGGCGATCCTGAAGTTCTTTCTCCTTGGCTCTCGTTGTCGTGATCACCCCAATTTCTCGAAGGAAGACCGCGAACACGGCTGCAATGGATAACTCGATGGAAGGCCAGAGATAGCTGGTCGCGAAAAAGTCATCCCACGTTTGGGTCGCGGTGTACTCGGCTTTGATGTCACCACTCATGACCGAAATCATGGCGGCGCTTCCGATGGTCAGCAACGCGATGATCAGCGACCCCCAGCTCGTGCCGATGAGCTGGCACACGCCAAGGAAGAGTTTTTTTGTCCAGAACCATGTGGTGGCCCCGCCGTTTTTCAGTCGTCCGAGCCCTTTCCGTGGTTTTGCTTGCCGGTTATCCAAAATCAAATTCCATGTCAGTTATTACTCAAACCGGCCAATTCGGCGGTGTCGGTCAATAGCAGCCTTCCAGACAAGTCTAGACCGCAACCACCCAAAGGGCCGAGCGTCCGGCGTGCCGTTGTGCACAGAAATGATCGCCCACGACGCTTTCTCTGTAGTTGGGTACCAGTCCCCGCTGCGGGCGAAATCATTAACGACGAGGCGAAATCGCCGACCGGAGACGGCTTGACGACGTTCAACTCTGTAATACCATGGATGATATTTAATTGCCTTCACAAGGAAAAGTACATGGCAACTCGTTGCGTAGCGTTGGCTGTGGTTGCAAATGAGGTAACAGTAGTCGATACCACTATCCCGGACGACCCAAAAGCCCCCATCACCCTGATTCGAGACGAAACCTGGAAGCTGCCTTCGGGCGACCGCTCCAAGGCATACGACACGATCCTCCATCGCTGCAGGGATTTCCTTGAAGGGAACAAGGTTGACCAGGTAGTGATCAAGGGCAGCGCGCCATCGCAAGGCGGGGCGAGCAAGGGCCTGCTCGAAGGTGCAGAGCTTCGCGGGATTATCATGTGTGCGGCAGCCTCGACCTGTGAGACCAGAGTGCTCAAGAAAGACGTGATCAGCCGAACCTATGGCCGGAAGGTTGATGACTGCGTTAAAGACGATGCTTTCTGGGATGAGCACCTCGAAGGCGCGAACCTTCGCAAGGGCAGTCGTGAGGCTGCCATGCTGGTAGTGGCTCACAGGGCTCGTCCATGAGCCGCGTCGTTCCGGAACTGGAGATCATCAGGCATCTAGGGAGCGGTGCCTTTGGCGATGTGTATCTGGCGCGAGACGGTGTTCATGGTGAGGTGGCGGTCAAGGTCATGTCACGCAAGCCGGAAGAGACCGACGAAGAGTGGGTGGATACCAAAAGGGAATTTCTCGCCGAGGCGCGGCATCTGTCAACTGCGACCCACCGCAACGTTGTGCAGGTCTTTGGTATTGAGGATCTCGGTGACTCGATTCGCTTCACCATGACTTACTGCCCCGGGGGGTCTTTGCACACCCGATATCAGGCAGGGCCGATGACCCTTGCAGCGGTGCGTAAGGCGGCAACGGATGTCCTCATTGGCTTGGGGTCGCTTCACGGACGGGCAATGCTGCACAGGGATATAAAGCCCGGCAACATTCTGCTTGATCACACAGGGATGGCGAAGCTCGGTGATTTCGGGCTGGTCACGGACAGATTACTTCTGGGATATGGCTCGGCTGCCGGGTACGCCGATCACATCGCATTTGAGGTCTGGCAGGGCGGGCCGACGAGCATCAGGACAGACATATGGGCGCTGGGTATGACGCTCTTCAGGCTGTTACATGGTGAAGTCTGGTACATCCTGCAGAATGAAGCTCCTGCAGATATCGTGGCCCAAGGCGGTCTCGCCGATCGCTTGCGCTGGCTTCCCCATGTCCCTAAGCGCTGGCGTAGGGTTATTCGCAAGATGCTGGCGGACGATCCTGCTGCCCGCTACGTCTCCAGTCAAGAAGCCTTGAACGCCATTGCAGACCTTCCCATCGAACCCTTGTGGACGGTGCCCAACATCACTCCAGACCTGGTGCGTTGGGAGCTGCAGTCCCCCAAGCGGCTGAACGTGGTGGAATGGACGATGCACGCTGAGCGGCGCCATGAGTGGAGAGCGTGGAGTCAGCCGCTGGGCGACGGGCGTAATAAAACCTTGGGCGCGTCGCAGGGTGTGATAGGCCGCATACAGGTTGATCGGGAGCTGGAAAAGTACTTCGGGTAACGTGCGATGCTAGCCAGCGGCAGTACGCATGCGGCGGGGCAGAAGGTACCCGTCGACAAAGTCTGCAGCGCTCAGGGGTTTGAGCTGGAAATGAGCCTGAGCGGCTGCACGGCGAGTATCGGCGCAGCTGGGGCAATAACTGGCGAGCGCATCAACGCCTTCCGCAGGCTGCCATGTGGCGCCGCAGAACGTGCATCGAGGCGGTGAGAGCCTCAGATTGTGATGCCACTTGCTCATGTGAATCCTACCTGTCGCTTAGCGACGGACGTTGGACATTGACGGACGTGGAAGTTTTTCGGGCGGCAAAGCTTATATGAGTTTTGCCTGCCTGGGCGACTCGATTCCCTAAACGGTCATGCGGTCGACGCCCTTGCTTATCTGTACTGTATGCATGAACAGTTCGTGTGGCAAGTGGTAAATTTCTGTGCTTGGTGATCAACCTCTCCCCGGTGACTGCCTAGGACTGGCTAACGGTGGCAGTCGCGCATCCTCAGCGTACGTATACCCAAGAGGTGTAGCAGATAGTTGCGGTTTTGTATCTCCTGCCTCCTTTTTGCTCTGATCTATTGCTCCGATCTGAACCCAAATACCTAACGCTGTGCCCGCACCAATAGCGCCCAGGCTTGGTTGCAGCTAGGGTTTCGCCAAGGCATTGACTTTGATATTGGATTGACATGAAAGCGGCGCTTAGGGCCTGGCTGCGTATAGTGAACAACAACCAAGGATTCTCGCCTCCGCGTCCGGCAGCGTTCTGATCGGATTCGAGAAAGCGACCCTTGGTTTTGGCTTGCGACGTCGAGGCGTGAAGTAGAAGCTGACTCAGCTAGGCCCCACTTTCAGCTGAATCGAACATTGCCACTAGGAGCTTCAATGAATCTACGGCGTCGCATTTTTAGCCAAGCGTTTGCCACTCCTCCTACCAGCCAGGCCCTGTTTGCGATTGCCATGTGGCCGGTTTTGTACGGCGCTGCATGCTACAAGACACCGCAACTGGCGGATTATCTGAGCGCGTTTGTTGGCATTCACATCAGCATGATTAAGGTGTTCTTGGCGGGATGTAGCGCCTACTGCCTGATGCTGAGTCGGCATCGTCTGCTCAATAATCGCTACTTTGTGCGCTTCGCTGCGGACATCGACCGTCACCGTAAACTGACCATGATGCAGCAGGGCATGATTGTTGCGGGTTTGACTCAACGGGCTGAGTACATGGCATTGGTCAGCGAGCGAAACGAGATTGGTGGGCGTCTCGGCTTCTTGGTTGATGCCGACAACTTTTACCGCAAGCTAAATTGGCTAATTGACGTCATGCGCAGCGTAGTGCGACAGCTGGGACGATATGACCACTGAAGGTTGGGATGGTCTGCAAGATGTCACTAGGGCTGACTTGATCTGATATGCAACGAGGGTTGGTCTCGCAGGTACGGCGAGGCCAGCCTAAAACTGTAGAGCTCAGGAGTGGTTGGACGAAATGAGCGTAGTGGTTTACTCAGACGCAGAGCTGGAGAAACGGATCGCTAACGCGCAGGCCGATCTCAGGGCGTGGGCTGTGTCTCACGATAGCTGGTACGAGAGTGGCTTTACTACCCACGCGAGCGGGTCGATGGTGAGCCCGGCCAAGATGCGGTGACCTTTGTTTTATACAGTTCTGGCCCTTTAGCACAGATGCTGGATGGCGACTTGAATCCCCCTTCGCGGACTCAGTTTGATCAGATCGCCGACAGGCATGGTTTCTGGTACGAGAACTATGACGGTATCTCCTACTATTTCTACGCAACAACCGAGGAGCTCCAAGCCGCCTAATCATCTGGATTGAGGTCGCCCTACAGACCGCTACCCTCCGCGTCGGTGATCTTCTTCTTAAGCCCTTGGGCGCTGGCCTCACATAGCATGATGAATACAAGAAAAAAGATGCATGCGACTGCTGCCCCGAAAGCGCTCATTCCAGTCGCAAACTGTTCACCAATAATGTGTTCGATTTTCTGGTTGTAATTGCCTAGCACCAGGCTGCAGACGACATCCTTATCCCACTGCTCCTTGAAAGGCTCCAAGCCGTCGGAAAACAGGCAATATTGATTGTCCACCGCCCACTGGTCTGACTGGGCCCATGGCAACCAATTGCCACTGCCATTGAATGCGCTATTTGGCTGAACCCAGAACGTCGTATGGGTTTTTTTAACCGTCAGCCAGGCATACCGTGTCTCGGTAAAGACATAGGCCGCAGTTAGAAGAAGCATTATCGCGAGCAGCATCAAGGATCGAACCGTCCTTCGCCGCAGCTTCGAGGGGATTTTGAACTCAAGCTCGTTGGCGTCGAAGTAGCGTCGAGCTCGACACAGCTCTTCGATTGTCAGTTCATGGCGATCCAACCAGGAAAGCAGCTTTGCCATGTGTTTAGAAGTGCTGAGGTTCAGGCCGAACCAAAGGTTGAAGCGCTGGAGGTCTTCGTGGTCAGCCCACACACGCTGCGCAAATTTATTGTGGAAGCCTTTCGTGGCGCCTAGGAGTTGGTGCCAACGGTAAACGACATAAAACATCGCGTTAGTTCTGAATACCACATAAACCATCAGCGCGATCGCTCCCACATATGGCAGTAGCTTGATGATTACGTCGATCCAATCCAAGGGGGACTTAACGAACTGTTCAGACAAGGGCGAGCTTCCAACAATGTAATGAAATGGCGAGTGAGATCTTGCAAGGGCTGCTACAGCTGCCTTAAGTACATCTGTTTGGTTCGAATCATGTTGATGATGTAACTGTCAGCGTGCAGGCCATTTGTTTCAAGGGTGATCTCGTTCTTCTTAACGCTGCGGATGTCATACTGCTGTGACTGGGCCAGCAGCAGCCCTTGTTCCAGCTCGGTCTTCAGGGCGCTCTGGACGTAGACTGCGGGGTACACAGGGATGGGCTGGCCAGCGACGGATACGCCGATCAGTCCTGTTTTTACGTTAAGCAACTTGGTGAGAAGCTCATCGTCCGTAGCTTGCCATTCGCCGTTGCCATTGAAATCGTAACTGACGACCTCCGGCGAGGGTGAGTCAGGCTTGAATGCTGTGATCTTGAACAGTCCCCTGACGGTATACGTTTTGTTAGCAAAAAACTGCGTCGTGCCTTCAAATCCTACAAGCCCATTCCGATCTGGGTACTCATATTTTTCCTGCCACATGCCTATGAATTTAGGGTTCAGTCCATCTGGCGATTGAGGCGGGTAGAGGTAGGTAAGCCAGGGCCCCGCGATCGTCGATATGGTTTCGCAGGCCGCTATGAGAACTGTACATAGGGCAAATATCTTCGCGCGACGACTAAAGCGGCCTTCATTCCCGGTCATCGAGTGTTTTCCGTGGTTGGTATTGACAAGACAGCAAAACGCGCGAGCCCAAGAAACACCAGTGCGAGCAAACGCATGTGGTCGCTGAAGTACAGTGCGCCGGCGCCGAAACCTTCAGGCAGAAAAGGTGGGGGCCCGGAGAAAGTGGCAGCAACCGCGAGGGTCGCGATCAACATCCAAAACAGGGCCAGGGTTCGCTCGGATTGCATGGCAGGGTATTTGGCGTAGACGGATGAATGCGCTGTCATCTTATTCTCAGTTTTGGCAATGGGTTAGGGGTGAGCAGGTTCAGTAAGAAACATCCCAAAAAACCTCAGCCCGTACCGCTCAACCTGATGCTTTACTACGCACCTGTGTCCTCGACGTGCTTTTCCGGCTGTGCGTCAGCCACCAGTCTTCGTCGTGTGCCAGGAACCTCCAAGCGTGAACACTGGTAGATCGCCAACTTCCAGCAGGCTTGCCTGCATCACCGAAATCCAAAGCCAAACTTCAGGCCAGGGAACGGTTCCAGTGGCGTCTGACAGTAGGCTCCGACACGCCCAGCATTCGCGCAACTTCAGCACGCGTGTGCCCTGCGTCTTTGAGTTCTTGAACCGCGCGAGTGACTTTTTCGGCGTCTTCAACTCGCGGGTGAGCTCTTTTCACAGGGGCAGGTTTGACTGGCACATACAGCAACGCCATTTTGGAAAGATCGGCGCGCGCCGACGCGATGACGTCAGCGGCGGATCTCTGCTCTTGCGCTGCATACACGAGCGCAAGGAAGGCTACTGGATGCAGTTGAAGGGATTTGCAGAGCTCGTCGAGGGAGTCTGTGGTCAGTGACGTTTTGGCGTTCTCGACGGCACTGACGTGCGATTTAGTGATATTGACGCTCAGGTCTTGCTGAGACATTCCGCGCTCCGTCCGCAGGAGCTGCGTCACCGACGCCAAGGCGTTACGCAAAGACATTACTGGGCCTACCTTCAAAATCGATGGTATGCCGTGTTTGCTTTGCGTCTCTCAACTCTATATATTTGATCGAGTGACGATTTTGGCTCCGGGTGAGATTCACGGTGAGGCAATCCGTATCTGCACTTGTGGATGCTGGGCGCGGCTGCTGCTTCTGATTGTGCACGGGTATCAATATATCGTTAAACCGACGAATTGCTGGCATGGCTTCTCGCCACGGCAAGCACACTGCTTTCGCCTAGCAAGCGGGTCAATTGGGCGGTAATTCGAGCTGAGGGCGGGGTGCGCGAGTCTGGACACTCAGGCGGGATGTATTGCCACCGAGTTCGAAGATGGATGCAGGCGAATGCCACGCTCGGCTGTAGGGGGCGTTTAGTGATTGCGCTTTGCAGACAAGGGGGGCGAGGCGAATCGGTGATTCCGGCCAAGCTCAATCAAGGGGGTCAAGTGACAAGGTATCGAGTTCTTGGGCTTTGTGTTCATGAACTCGGATGAGATTTCGCAACCAAAGCGCACCCGGTTCTACATAAAGAGCTTCGGCATCACGCGCGCGGACTGCCAATTCAGCAAGTTGCCAAAGGTTGTCCGCAAGTCTCAATTGGACTTGGCCGGCGAGGATATTTTGGGGTTCTTCATCTGTGCACTGGATCGCCCACCGCGCATGACCGGGTCGTTGTTCTTGCGGGATCCATCCGTTTCCCCATTCGGGGCTGCCAGCGTACATCACTCCAGTCGCACGCCGGTACGAGCGAGCGGGGTATTGCATCGTCGAAGGGCAGACGGGTGATTTGTTCGTAGTCGTCCATTGGTATTTTCAAAAATGGTGCACTGGCGCCTTTTCACGATGTGCAGTGACTGGTTACGGGTGACGAGACCATGTTGAACAGTGAAGTCCTTCATGATGCTCAGGAGCACGATGGCATACCGACGATCGTCGCTACGACCATGAAGATTGACTTTGGCGTCCAGATTTCGGGGTATCTCATCAGTGTAGTTCCAGATCCGCTGGGGATGATTGGCGTCATCTACGGCGATGATCGGGGACGATTTGCAGATGGCAGGAGCGTCCGCACCTCACGGACGGTCGCTTCTTCAAATATCGAGGGCTGTGAGGTCGTCCAAACGCTGAACAGCCGTTATGTGATTTGCAGCTGGTCGGGATACAGCAGAGACCTTTACTTGGGGGGCGCCATTGAAACCGCTAACACGCTGGGGAAACAGGGCGATCAATTTGCTGGTGGGATCAAGCCTCGTCGCGCTGAAGCAATCGAGAGTTGAGCATGGCTGTGAGTCCGATGATTGACGCCTTAAGAGACGTCGCAGAGCTGCTGAACGGCGAGGGTGAATCGTTGGCAGGATTTGCTGGAGATGTCGCCGAAGCTGAGGCGATGGTGATCCTTCATCCGTCCTGGAAGCCTTACTGCATCGTCAGAGACTGGATGCTCATAGAGATCGCGGTGACTGACGAATTTCGACAGTCGCTTGCCGGCGACGGCTTACAGCCCTACGTTCTGTATGCATCGAATGTGCTGAGCCACAGCTGTAATAAGCGCTTAACTGGCGATTGGGTTAGATCAACTTTCCAGCGCTCGTTTGAGGGCTCCGTATTTGAAACGCATAACACCGTTTACATCCTGTTGGGGGAAGGGCTGCGAAAAAAAGCCCGCATTGAGACGGTCATGGCAATTGTTGGGCTGTACTGAATGTCATGGCCAGGTGGCGGATTCAATTAGCGAAGCACAAGGTTTTCTTGTGGATAGCGCGGCGTTTCTATCTCGATGCTACTGCGCTGCATCCGAGGTGCGCGTCAACATTCCACTACGGGGTAAATCATGCGACTTCTCGTAATGTCAGATCTGCATGTTGAGTTCGGGCCCATCCAGTTGCCTGACCCATCGCTGTATGACGTCGCGGTCTTGGCCGGTGACATCAACATCAAAGGCAGGAGCTCCAACTGGGCCAGTGAGCACTTCGTGAAGGACACGATTCTCGTAGCTGGTAACCACGAGTTCTACAAAGCCAGCTGGCACAAAACGCTCGGTCAGTTGGGGAACCATCAGGCTCCCCATATCCATTTTCTGGAGCAGCGTACTCTTGCCTTGGACGGCATTCGTTTCTTGGGATGCACCTCTTGGACTGATTTTGAAGGCACCGGCAATGCGCCCCTCGCGATGATGGAGGCCCGTGCGCTGATGAACGATTACAAGGTCATTCGAATGGAGCCACAGTATCGAACATTGGTGCCCCAGCAAACCCGTAAAGTCGCGCAAGAGTCTCGTAAGTGGCTCCGCCGTGAGCTGGAGCAGCCGTTCGAGGGGAAAACGGTGGTGGTAACTCACTTCCCGCCGTTGATGCACTTCGTTCCCGACTACGGTAAGCATCTGCATTTACGTGCTGCTTATGGCAACGACTGGCAGGAGTTTTTGGGTATGAAGATTGATCTCTGGATCTTTGGTCACACGCACGTGCCAGTCGATGAAACCCTCGACGGAATCAGATTCCTCTCGAATCCACGAGGTTATCCAGGTGAAGAGGTCGATTTCAACAATCAGTGTGTGATCACGCTTTAAACCACCTAAAGAGTAGTGAGTAGAGGATCTTGTCAGTTTATTTCCCAGCCTCGTTGATCCAGGCGACAAAAGTAGCCTTTCAAGGGCGGATCAGCGGCTATCTGCTTGATGCTCGCCCAGTCGGTGCAGCATTCAAAGCGGCGATGTTTTTCGACATTCATCAGCGATCAGAAAGCGGCGACACGGTCGTGACAGACGACCTCGCGGCGATTGAGGAAGAACACGGCTACTCGATTGCGCTGACCGTGAGAGGGGAGCGATATGTGATCGTCAGCTTCCTGATGTTCATGACCGAGAACATTGGCGGCGCGGAAGAGACCGTTGTTCTCTCTATGAGCCGAGGCCCCCAGCTGGTTTCGTGAGGCGCTTCACGACAGGGCACATGCTTGTCGTGAACAAAAACCGGCTGCGCGTCGACCGCTGGATAACCGCCAATCCGTGAAGCTATGCGCAAGCGAGTTGGAGGGTGTTACACCTCTGACGGTTAGATGACTTCGCTGGACGCTTACGCATCGACGCTGACTTTGCCCCTGCGTCTAGCTGCCACAGCCAAAGGGTGGTTTGAAAAATGCTGCCGGTAGGTTTTGAGTAGAGGCTTATTCCCTGAATTCGCGACCATGTCCAGAAGCTCAGGGCCCTGCCGGCACACCACCGTGTATCGAGAGGTCTTGGCATTCTCCGCTTGGATCAACATCTGCGAGGCAGGGCTGATAGCCGCATTCGTCCAGAGCTCAAAGGTCTGTTTGAGTTGCCGGATGTCTTCGTTGTTTTTTGCGAAATCGCGCAGAGCAGGCAGGCGTTTTTTCAGCCATTTCTCGACCTCGGCATCATCCACTTGACCCATGGGCAAGTGCCCTTTGCATTCGATGAAGATGGCTTCCTTGCGCGTCTCCACCAGCACGTCGATTTCGGCTCGGGCCCCATCTGAGCCGCGCACCAACTTATTGATGGTGATGTCTGGACTGAGGTAATGGTCGTTGGCAAGTTCAGCGCACAAATACTCGAACAAGCAGCCACGAAGGTTGCCTTCAGCGCCGTCAATCTTCCCGAGGGCATCGAACAGAGCATCGATTTTTTCAGGGTTGACCAAGCTTCGAGCGGTAGCTTTCAGTACTGACGCCAGTTCGTGCAGAGCCTTAGCCACGTCTGTGCCCAACAGCGAGTCCAGTGTGGCGGCAATCGCACCGTGCGCACGAATCAGGTGCACCGCCTCCTTTTCATAAGACTCGGCCAAAAACATCTGTAGCACTGGCGAGACTTTGTTGAATCCCCGCACGTTCAGGCATTTTTTGATGAACGCCTTCGCAGCCTCCTCGGTCAGCCTCTCACCCAAGTAGATGTCGCACACAAATGAGCCGGGTTTGGGTCTCGACTTGGAGCTTGGGGTGCCGGCGACGCCGGGTACCCCGAGCAAGGGATGCAGATAGGAGGGTGCTGAAAGATCCCAGTAGTTGGGGCCTGCTGTCGGAATAAGGCCTTCATCCCGGACGCGCACCTTGTTCCAGCTCCCGATGCCTAGACGCTTGACCCAATCCCTGACTGCATTCAAAGCCATGGCCTCAACCTTCAGGCGTGCATTGAGGTCGAGGAACGCAATTTGCTCGTCCTCCTCGTCAAAGCTGGCGAGGGCTAGCGATTCTCCGACTCCAGCTAAATCGACACGTTTGACTAAGTTAGCTGCAATCAACTGCTCTGCGACATTTTCCGCGCTGACTTGCTTGGCTTGCATCTTGGGCGCGCCGCACGCGATCTTGAAGTGATCGATGGGCAAAACTCCCCCGCGATCTTTGAGAGCAGCCAACCCATAACCGCAGGCGTGCTTTGTGTGCTTGAGTGCATACACAAGGCGGTCGAAAAAAAGCATTGACCCATATTGGCTCGGCAGGTAAACGAAGGAGGCGCGGTGAGGAAAGCTGATACCCTTTAAACGCTTGGCGGTTGATCGCACGATCAATTGTCGGGCGTTCGGCCTGCTTACCCGAAACCGCCTGACTAGCTCATCTGCCAGCTCGTTGCTAAGACAGGGGCCCCAGTGTTCCAGAATGGCTTCGACTCGATCTTTCTTCACCCTGCTCCCTCGTCAAAACAAGATCAACAAAATAGATTTTGTCACACTGCGCTATTTATAAGCCTGAAATACAGGCTTGCGGTTGGAAAAAACAAAGCCGTGGCGATCAGGGCCCATCCTACGCAGGTTGCAGAGGTACTTCTCTCGGATTTTTATACCTGTTGTCACAATAGGTCAGAAATCTTGTTCTTGGTGATGCATTTCAAGGGAGCGGAGCGTTCATTTGCTGGCCTCTTCCTACCCTTCAGGAAACCCTTGCAGAAAGCCTTTCGGAAGTCCCCCATGGAAACCTTCCAGGAAGGCATCGCCACAGTGTTTGGTCTGTACCGTGGGGTGAACGTGCCGCAGCCGAGCGCATGGCCAGTAGGTCGGTGAAACAGTTGGTTATCGAATTCGCCTAGAAAGCCGGATAGGGCCCAAAACCCGAATCGAAGTCGTCACTGAAGGCATCCTTGCGAGCCGGCTGCAGGACGATCCCTCGTTAGAGGGCGTTGGCCTGATTATCTTTGACGAATTCCATCTTTTGCCGATTGCACAGAAATCATCATTTTCTTGTCAAAAACTCCCATCCTTCCCTTCACAGCCTCATGGCTGAATCACCTCTCCACATAGCCCGTCGTATACTGCCTCCCTGATTTGGGAGCCTCGATGATTTCTCTACCTATTGACCTCGTATTGCCAGACCTACGAGAGGCCCTGGCCAACCGCCACGAAGTGATCCTTGAAGCGCCACCTGGTGCGGGTAAGACCACTCGAGTACCCCTGGCACTGCTTAATGAACCTTGGCTTGGTGGGCAGAAGATCCTGATGCTCGAACCTCGCCGACTGGCTGCTCGGGCGGCTGCTGAGCGTTTGGCGAGTGAGCTGGGTGAGAAGGTTGGTGAGACTGTCGGCTACCGAATTCGCCTTGAAAGCAAGGTAGGCCCGCGAACCCAGATTGAGGTGGTCACCGAGGGTATCCTGGCTCGCCGGCTTCAAGATGACCCTGCACTGGACGGTGTGGGCGTGGTCATCTTCGATGAATACCACCTTCGAAATCTGGACTCTGACCTCGCACTTGCTCTGTGCCTGAGTGCTCGCGAACTGCTACGTGATGAGCCCCCGCTGAAGCTGCTCCTGATGTCCGCAACGCTAGAAGGTGCTCGCCTTTCAAAGGTGCTGAATGATGCGCCTGTGGTCACCAGTGAAGGGCGGATGTATCCAGTCTCGACGGTTTGGGGTAGCCCACATCAGCCGGGCGAGCGAGTCGATGCGCGGGTCACAGACACCTGCTTGGCCGCCATCAACGAACAGTCGGGAAGCGTTCTGGTTTTCCTTCCAGGGCAGGCAGAGATTCGGCGGGTGGCAGAAGACCTCAAGGAGCAACTGAGCAGCCGTGCAGATGTGATCGTATGCCCGCTGTACGGTGACCTCGACCTGAACGCACAGCGTGCTGCGATAGACCCGGCACCCAAGGGCTCCCGGAAGATCGTTCTGGCCACTAACATCGCCGAGACTAGCTTGACCATCGAAGGCGTCAGGGTCGTGGTGGACAGTGGTCTGGAGCGAGTACCAAGGTTCGATCCTCGCAGTGGCATGACCCGACTCGACACGCAGCGTATCTCGAAGGCCAGTGCTACCCAGCGTGCGGGGCGGGCAGGGCGCTTGGAGCCAGGTGTCTGCTATCGCCTATGGTCGGAGTCGCAGCACGAGCAAATGGCTAGCTACAGCACCCCAGAGATTCTGCAGGCGGATCTCGCAGCCCTGGCACTCCAGCTGGCGCGGTGGGGAATGAAGCCGGAAGAGATGACCTGGCTCGACCAACCTCCATCTGCTCCTTTCGGCCAAGCCAGAGACCTGCTGAAGCGCCTGGGCGCACTCGACGATGCTGGTAAGCTCACTCCACACGGTTCGGGCATGAGCGAGCTTCCAGCGCATCCACGGATCGCTCACATGCTCATCAAAGGCAATGCGATGGGCCTGAATGACCTAGCGTGCAACATCGCGGCGCTTTTGGGTGAAAAGGACATCCTACGGGGAGCAGGTGCTGACCTTCATACTAGGCTGAGTGCCTTGTCAGGCGAGCAACATTCACGTCGTAGCGGTGGTTCTTTTCAGCGGATGAAGCAGTCTGCTCGACAGTACCGATCTCTGCTGCGTGAGAACGCCTTCAGCCCTGTCAACGAGCCCAATCACCCAAGATGGGTAGGGTGCCTCCTGGCGTTCGCGTACCCCGACCGAATCGGCCTGCAGAGACGTGCAAGTGCATCTGAGTACCGTCTCTCCAACGGGCGAGCTGCCGTGTTCTCTGAGCCCGATGCTCTTACCAAGCACGAGTGGCTGGTGGTGGCCGACCTGGGTAGCCGGCAAGGGCAGCGCGAAGAGCGAATCTACTTGGCGAGTGACCTTGATCCGGCCCTGTTCGATGACGAGCTGGCAGAGCTTGTGAGGTCTGTTGATGAAGTCGACTGGGACGAGAGGGAAGGGGTTCTGAAGGCTGAGCGGCAGTTGAAGGTGGGGCAGCTCATCTTGTCGACGAAAGCCCTGCCGAGTCTTGATGAGCAAACTCGTTCGCTGGCCTTAGTCAACCTAGTGAGGCGCAAGGGCATCGAACTCCTGCCGTGGAACCCTGAGCTACGGCAGTGGCAGGCGCGGGTCGACCTGCTGCGTCAGCTAGATATCCAGAGTGGCCAGGCACAAAGCAAATGGCCTGATCTCAGCGATGCCAACCTCCTCGACACACTCGAAGACTGGCTGACGCCGTACCTGGGTAAAGTCACGAGGCTTAGCCATTTCAGCCAGCTGGATCTGTCTTCGATAGTCAGAAACCTCCTGCCTTGGCCGCTTCCACAGGAGCTGGAGGCCCAAGCGCCTCAGGCGATCCAGGTGCCGTCAGGCTCGAATATCCGTATCGACTACTCGCAACATCCACCAATCCTAGCAGTGCGGCTTCAAGAACTTTTTGGTCTGGCAGAAACCCCTCGCATAGCCCAAAGCAAACAGCCGCTGATGCTGCATCTCCTGTCGCCGGCCCGCAGGCCTGTGCAGGTCACCCAAGATCTCGCCAACTTCTGGCGCAGCACCTATGTCGAGGTGAAGAAAGATCTCAAAGGTAGATACCCCAAGCATTATTGGCCTGAAGATCCTTTGGTAGCCGAGGCTACTGCCAGAGCAAAGCCCAGAAAATCTTGACAAGGGATGAGGATATCGCGGGCGGCGAGCTGGTTCGCGTCTCGGTAATCATTGAACCGCCATCCGCGAAATCATGTATGCGAGTTTTTCTTAAGTATACCCAAAGTACAAAATTAAGATGATGGCCAGTTTATTGGTAAGGTGTTAACCCTCATCAATGAATTTTTGAATTTCACCGTTTCCGTATTTTCGGTCATCCCAGTCTATATGCATATTCCAGTCCTTCATGAAGGATCTAAGTTCATTCAGTGTTTCTTCAAGATATATTTGCACCTCTCCGCACTGTTGGTCTCCTATTTTATAGTTGGCAGCTAATGTTTTAGCTTGTAATAAATCATTGTAGGCCTCGCCCCTTCTACTCATTACCTCAATGAGGTAGGGTGGGTCTGAATAATCTTCCATCTCATCTATTACTGATTTGACTTCGTCTATTTTTAACTTAGCGTCAGTTAGATGTACCTGGATCGCCGCCATGATGCTTTCTTCTGCTGCCGCTTTGATCCGTTTGCCGCTTGAATCGCTGAATTTCTCTCCGACTAAGTCAAAATTAATGCGAATTAAATCGCCCTCGGTTTTATGATACGGGTATTTTTTCTTTATCTGATGTAGGTACATCGTCTGCGTTTTGAGCGAGATTGATACTATGAATACTGGTGTATCCATGTCGCGCCAATAGCTGAGTTGCTTCTCTTTTACGTACCAATAAGATTGTGGTTCCTCATCTGCTGAGGTTTTTATTTGGAAGGCTACAAATCTACCTGTGCTATTGCGATCCTCATCTAGTATTTCCACCTGCGCATCTATGCCAATGTCGATGTCAAATAGTCGGCAAGGCCAGCCAAGAACATGTGAAATTTGATAGGCAAAGAAATATTCTCCCGCATCACCGATTGCGGTGTTTGATGTGTACTTCATATTGTTATCAGTTGCCTGTCAGTTTGGGTTACCGGAAATTGAGCATTTTTGGCAGTGCCAATTCTTGAGGCGCTTCACCTTCTCTGAATCCCAGGAGGTAGAGCACCTGACCTACTGGCTGTACTTCCTGTTGCGGTTCTGAGGTATTCTTCTGCGCTATCTGTCTGGTCGTATAACGTAACGTTACGCCCAAAGCGCTGAGTCGGTCTAGGAGCTCTTGCAGTTCGTCATACACCTCAAGGCGTGCAGTGCCGAATAGTGCTCGGCACATTCGCGGTAGTCCCGCAGATAGTCCGTCAGCTCTGCAAAGGTGAGCGCCTGGTCTTGCGACAGCTCGCCTGCCGGTTCGATGTAGTCACCCAGAGTTTCCTCTGCCAGCTTGGCCAGGCAACGTCCTGACTCGGGCTTGTGAGCCTTGCTTACCAAGTAGCCCTTCTCGAACTGCTCACGTGCCGCCTGCAGTTGCTCGTCGGTAGGGATGGTCATGGGCTTGGTGAAGGTGTCGATGTCCTTGAAATCGAACGCCACCGCCAAGGCCCACAGGGTGAGCACGCTTGTCCCTGATCCGTCCTCAACGCGCTGGATGGTTCGATAGGTTGTGCGAGCGAGCTGAGCCATGGTGTCCTGAGACAATTGGCGAAGCTCGCGGAGATGTTTGATTACTAGGCCCAGTTCGCTTTGCTCGGTACGCGCTTTTCAACTGTGTCGAAGATGCTCATGCCGTGTCTCTTGTCTCTTGGCTGATGTGATGAGCCGAGTATTAATAAGCGCGGATCGCGGCAACACGACACTTACCCGACAGCGTGTTTTCCAACTGGATTAGCCCAGCCGAAAAGGCGATATGTGGCAGGCCAATTTGCCACCAAATATAGCGTCTAGACTGGCGGAGAATGGAATTTTGGCGCCATAAGCCGAGCGTTGAGCGCAGCAGCCATTAGTGGCATCATATAGCCATCAGTGCGGACAGGGATTTCCAATGATGTCATTCGGACTAGCCGGATTCTGTGCCTTGAGCGAGGGGCGCGTTGATGAGTGAGCCTACGCTTAAGTGCCGTCATTCCGGGCAGCAGGTGCCTTACCAGATCCACCAGGGGCTGGCACCTATGTATGTATTCCACAACTCATCGGAGCAGAAAATGATCATCCTCAATCGCCTTGTCACCTGGTTATTCCCCGACAACCGCACTGAGTAGGAAAAAGAACGTGAACGTGAATTCGTCAAGGCAGTGAACAGCCTCAAGACGCTCGGGGTAACTCCGGAGGAAGGCATGTCCATCGATCCAGATGAGATTCGCGACCAGGTGCTGGAGTCGCGTGAGCGGCTGAAGCATTTTGTACACCGAGGTAGTTAATTTGGCAGCGTTCACCACAACCCCTCAATTTCTTGGCTATTTGAAGTTGCTAGCCATTTCACTCACAGTTTCAAGAGTCAAGCTATATGATATAACTTAAATCAAGTTTGTAATGTTAAGTTTCTAGTCTTGCTGATGGTCGGATAGCTTAGGGTGTAAATGGGTTAGGTGAAAGTTATTGATTCTCTTTGGTATTTGGTGATAGAAGCGTTGCGGGATAAATGGCATGGAGGGCATAGCGTGGCTGAAGAAAAGAAATACGTTAGAACAATGCTGGTTGACAGCAAAAGTCACCAATACGTGGCTGAACTTGATACCATGGGCGTCAGTGAGTATATGCAGCGGATGACGAAGGCTGAGCAGGGAATGCCTTTGGTTGTTCTGGATTTTTCTCCGCTAGTGGAGGTGTTGCACAAAAAAATTGATGATACCTATAAATGGCATGAGGAGAAGGATCTCAAGCTCGGGAGGTCATCAATATATAATATATGGAGGCAGATAAAGGGATCTAATGATGGTGGCTTTGCTGGAGCCCTTGGTGCTAACCTGGTGTCGAAGTCAGAAGATTTACTTAACTTGATTCATTCCCGATTGCCCGGTCTGGCGATAGATTGTCGTTCAAGTCATCATAATACTCCCCATGAAGCTTCTCATAAGAGGAGTGTGGCTTTTGCAGGATTTGTCTCTGATGTAGAGGCTGCTTTGGAAATATTGCTCTGTAGGATTTATATATCTGCAAAATTTAGCTTCGAAACATTGATTGATGATGTTGTCATGACCGGACACTGTCGAGCCATCAGAGATGTAGTTCTCGCAGAGCTGAAAAATGATGCTTGCTACAATGAGTCTCGATCTGGTTTTTATCATCATAGCCCTCTATATCATGCATGTATCGAAGATATTGGTATAAATCCCAATGCCATAAGTTACTTGCTGGGGTCAAGTCTTACTTCAGAAGATCTTAAGGATGAGCTTATTGCTGAAGGTCGCACTAAATACGATGAATATAGTCATTTGCAGGTTACACCGCTACGTTGGACTTGGTGCGATAGTGAGAAGGCGAGGCGTATTCAAGAACTTTCTAAGTTGTTGCTCAGGCTGAACATTTTGCTTGGCATGTTAGAAGGTTTGCATGGTAAAGAGTTTGAATTTGACACCGAAAATAAGTATCAAGAGGATTTTAAATCTGTGCTGGACAAGCTTCTGGTCTGAAAGATGAGTTAGTAGTCTATATTGTCTTAATCAACTTATTAAAGTCCGAGTCTAGGCTTTTTCCGCAATTTGGCACCAACGGGTGCCAGATTGCCGATTTGATCAATCGTCTAGGTGCCAGAGCCTACCCACTGTGCTCGTAGGAACCCCTAGCCTCTTGCTGACCTCCATCTGAGAGAGACCAGCCTCCTTCAGTTACCGAATCGCCCTGAGCTTCTCCACCGCAGCCACTTGCCTTGGCGGAGGTAACTTCCGAGCCTCGGCAGGCAATGTCTCGTCCAGAAGCCCCTGAATCTGTAGTTCTCCGAGCGTCTGAACGGCGACCAGCCGAGGAGATCGAAGGCTCCGTCTTGAGACTGATCACCTGTGTCAAACCGTCATCGACTACCAGTTGAACGCACTGGGTAGGCTGGTTCAAGCCCAGCACTGATCGTCCGCCTGAGTGGTTGAGCCTTGCCGAGCTATGAGGCCGTATTGCCACCAAGTCCTGACTGCCCGGAGGAGGAGGAGGAGGAGGAGGAGGAGGAGGAGGAGGTCGGATCAGGTAGCAAACAAAGCCTTAACTCCATCCTTCAAGAATGACCAGTTGCTGATCACCAGCGAGATAGCTGTGGAAATCAGGATGCTGAGGATGGCCCACTTCACCGTAGCCTTAACCCCTGACTTACCCTCCTCTTGGACAGGTCGAATGATATTTTTATAGATGTGCTCATATCCGAATGTCCTCGCTGTACGGCTGCAGGAGATCTTTGGGTTGTCGGAGACGCTTCGAAACGCGAATGGAAGGGAGGTGCTCAAGCTGCACATGCTATCGCCCGCCAGGCGCCCGGTACAGGTTACTCAGGATCTGGCGAGCTTCTGGAGCACGACCTATGCCGGAGTGAAGAAAGACTTGAAGGGCAGGTACCCCAAACACTATTGGCCTGAAAATCCCCTGGTGGCAGAGGCGACGGGGCGGGCGAAGCCTCGCGGGACGTAAACTTTCTCGGTATGCGATTTTGTTGGTATGTTGTTTTCCTCATCACGTAATTCGACGACCAGTCTTGTGATCGCTCCTCCAAGACTAAAACCATGGAAGGCAATATGGCACTTGATCTATTTAAAACGCTGATTGACGCATTTATCGCTCTGCTCAACGAGAGGAAACGGCACAGGGCCGTCTCATATGAGCATTACATCCTTCCCACCTTCAATGCGGCGAAGCTCGTCTATAACGATTACCAAGACTTCTACAATGTCGTTGAGCGTGACTTGAAAAAGGGCGTGCCGTTTAAGGACATGGTCGAGTTTGTCATGGAGCGACGTGACTTGCTGTACTCCGAGAGGGTGTTCCTGAGGAAGTCCATCGCAGAGGTGCCATCGCAGGCGATTGATCCGTTTGATGAAGCGGTCATACAGTTGGTGTCAGGCAGCCACACAGTAACTCACGAGTTTCATCATTTTTCGGCCCAGCTAGGCCATCACGCTGATAGACATAACACCGAGGCGGACGCTGCCCATGCTAGAGCGCTCCTGATCCACGGCGCGCAGCAGCAGGCAGCCATCATGCAAGGGCGATTCGACCGGGTGGTCGAGGCTTATGTAGCCATTCGGGACAAAGTGGCCGAACGCTAGGATAAGCGGGCGTTTTTGACTTGCTGAAAACCATGCCGATATGACCGCGTTCCGAGACTTTTACCATGCCATACAGGTCGCCGCAGAGGATTCTGTTCAGGCAGCTTTTGACCTTAGAAAGGCCCTCTGATGTTTTAGGCTGGGTGACGGCATGAGTTCGACGGGGATGGTGGGTCACGCTACTACTCTGGGAATAGCGTGCCGGAGGTGCCATCTCTGAACCTAGTCTCCAGTTCTTCTGCACCCTCGTAGTCGGAGTCGCGTGCGGATCTGAGCTTGGCCAATGCGCTGTAGAACTTTTCTTTGGACATTCGGCCATCGGTGTAGTCTGAAAGCAGACGATCAAAATAATCATCGAATTGTCTATGGATTCTCAGCAGATCAGCAGCAGATACGGATGCTGTGTAGTTGTTGATACGTGCGAAGGCTATATTGATGTACGTGTCTAATGACGCGAGAGTCTTTTGCCCCGTCAATTGAAGGATTTGATGTTTGAAGAAAGTGTCGCTTATGAATTGGTTCTTGAAGCTACCCTCATCTTTGAAACGGTGCCTCTCGATCATTAGCACAAATAGATTTGTAATGAAAGCGTGTCTGAACAGGTGAGCAGTGGCCGGCTCGCTTATATTGGCCTTTTTCCTAAGTAAACGGATTTCATTGGTGATGCTATCCGGGCTGTAGGGCTGTCCAGTGGTCTCGGCAACAAGAAGAAAGCCGTGATCTTTTCCCTTTAGACACCTGTCAATGACATCTATCCTATACAGCTCAATATAGTTGTATACTTCATTCAACAGCATGCGAGTGACGGGCACTGTTCTAATATGCGGCTTGCCTCGCTTGAGTGTGATCATTTTCAGGCTGGGAAATTTCATTGCCATGGCTTCTAGAACGCTTTCTACTAATACTTCCGCTAATTCAGCTCTACGGCACCCGAGGTTCTCAAGCATCGATAGTATAAGTTGCGTTCGCGCGGCAATATGATCGGATGTTGGAAGTTTGTTTGCTGTTTCACGTAAATCTTTTACTGTGCGCTGATCTATAGGTTTACGTTTCTCACATGCCTCGCCAGAACTGAAAGAATGATGTCTCCAGACAAATGTGTCGTATCCTGCGGGATTTTTGACCTTTTCTTGGTAGGCTTTGATAATCCCATTTTTTGCGACGAATCTGTCATTTTCAAATAGTGAGCCTATAAATTCAAGAAAATAAAGGCACGCGCTGCCTATGTCGTGAAGAGTATTTTCGTTCCTGGCGAGTTCAGAGGTATATCTTTTGCTTTTTTCTGATCTAAGATCTTCTATAAAGTCGCTAAACAGCCCGTCATTTAAATCAGTCAGATCGATTCCTAGATCAAAAGCAAATTTCAGTAATCTATTTATTTTGTGTGCATATCCACCTATCGTACCGCCTCCTTTACCTCGACGCGCCAGTCCACTTCTGCGGCCCATGCTGACGCGATTTCGTAGCGAGACCATGTAGAGATTAGCGAGGTGGCAGGGCTTGCCGTTGGGCCAGTAGAGAAATGTGAGATTATCAGCTTCCTTGACGGCAAGACGGTTCAGGGAGTAGTGGCTGAAGAGCGTAACTTTTTTGACAACCCTTCGAGTCTTAATCGAGTCTGCGCTCATTTCTTTGCCCTCCCTTTTCCGATTGGGGTCACGTTAGTGTCGGATACGGGGGAGTTAAAAGGTGGCTTGTTTATGCTGAGTGCTGCTTTCAATGTTGCACTCGTATCAAAAATTATTTTTTCTCGTTGTTGCCCATCTCGTTCTGTTCGAACAGATTCGAGAGCACCCATGGCTATTGAGACGCACTGCAAAAGGACAAAGTTTGAATTTATTAGCGATTCAACTTCAGATTCAAGGTTTGTCTTTTGTCTCTTCAAACCCTCTTTGGTCAATTTCTTTGCAGGAGCGGCAGCCCAGGCTGACAGTGTTGAAAGGGCTTCAGCTCGAAGCTTTTCAAGCGTTTCAAAGCCCTGAGGTAGACAAGTAGATGCATGTTTTTTAGCGGTGTTGAGTGACATTGGAACGAGCTTGATCGATCCCTTTTCAGTGTCGATCTGGTCGTTGAGCGACACCATGCCCCCTTGGCTCCCAAGGGCCTTAACAAGGTCTGCACGGGCGTTGAATTCGCCCGGATTGGAAATAACGTAATACAAGAACTCCCTGAGTGAATTGATTGCGGCCTGGCCGTCGGCCCTGTACTTCTCAGTCCTGTTCATGAATGTTTCTCCGGACTGTCGTCACAATTCTCAATTTGGTGCCACCTGGTTGCAAAATGAACTCAGGTTCAGCATCGACTAAGCCGTTGTTCACCAACTGCTCGATGCGCTCTTCCAGCTTCGCCGCGTCACCTTTGACATAGGTCTGCGTGCCGTAGGTTTCATTGATCAGATCCATGAGGTCTGTGTAACCCTCTTCGCCTTTTGTATAGATCTGTTGTGCGAGGTGGTGCGCCTTGGCGCCGGCCAAAATCGTGCCATCAATATTTTCGTTGATATAGTGCCACAGGTGTTCAAGGTCAACGTGCCCCAGCATCCACCGGATTGTCGACTCATCGCCATCTTGGGCGCAGTGAAAGAACAACATGGCGAAGAACCGACGGAGTTGGTGTTGACGCAGGTAGTAGCGTTTGCCGTCACAAAGGGCCGTCTCAAAGTAGTCGCAGAACAGATCAAGGTTTCTCAGGTAGACGGACACTCCGGAGCTGATCGTGCCCTTTGCATTCAACGTGGGAGACGCAAACAGCGGCAGGTCTTCATCGGTGAAGCCAGTCTCAAGAAGCGTCTGATGATATGCTTCGAGACTGCCAATCATCTCCGCAGCCACGGGCTCAATGGGGCGCATGATGCTTTTGCGCCGCCCCATCATTCCTCGACTGCTTTTGCGCAGCCAAAACTTCAACCACTGCCGACTTTTGTCCAAGCTCCCTTTGGCTGGGAGATCGGTCAACTCCCCAAGCCGCCGAGCGGTCATTGCCCCGGTGACGATTTGTACGCAGCCCACATAGACGCCGAATAGCTCCAGGAAACCAACATTCGCCCTGAGCTTTTTGTAGTAGTTTGTTCGACTCCCCTTACGGTCGGCGGAGGCGGGGCCATAGGGTGAGCCTACGTTTAGCGCTGTGATACCCAGCTTTTTTACCCCCAGCGCCATGAGTGACTCGGGGCAGAGGCTCATGACATCTTTGTCGGTGATCTTGTTGAGAGTCACGTTTTCCGATTGGCATTTTTTAAGCAGTCTGCTCATCAACAAGACAATGTCACTGCCATATTTATAATGGAATTCGATGGCGTTTTTAACGCTGCTTAGCACCACCTCTGAAGGGGCTGTTCGAAAAGACCCTCCAGCCTTGCTATCGTGAGCAACGAACTTCTGGATTGCTTGTAAGCTTTTTGGTGACGGTACATCGGCTCCGAGCTTGTGAAGTGTACCCATGGAGTACAGCGCTTTCCGATACGACAAGAAAATACTGTCGGTCATTTTGCTGCCTTCGGTCGTGGATACCGGCATTGCCTCGTATTCTGTACGGTAGAAGTCATCGTTATCTATATCTAAAATCGCATAAATAGGTTTTCGAACATCCTTTGCTTTCACAGTTGATGATAAAATGTGATGGCTGATTTTTGGTATGTTGACGAACGAGGCTTTCGCCTCTGGTGGCCACCTAGATGCATAACCATTGAGAATTAAACTGGCCCGGATTGCAGGTACTTCATCCATCGGAATTGGAAGGGGGCTCAGTTCAATTTGCTGCTCGGTGACCACCGAAAGGTGAGGGTAGGATGCGAGCAGTTGGTTGATCGCACTATCGGAGGTATCCGAGCGAAGTTTTAGCAAAAATGAGGCGAGACGTTCAGGCCATTCATATACCGACTCTACAGACGAGCTACTCTGAGCAAACTGATTCAGCATTCCCATGAGGTTCTGGTCACTGAGCCCAGCCAGTCCTGTCACTAACAGGCCATAGGCCTCGGCGTTGAGCAGAAGATGATCGATTATCTTCAAGGCAATGCTGTAGCTGCGCACTTGGGTTTTAAGGCCATTGGTGTGTGCGTCATAATAGCCATGATTACTCGTGGCGATAATCACGAAGTGCTTGAAGCTAGTCAGAAGTCGCTCATTTTTCGGCTCAGTTAGCACTGATCCATCATATAACTCCACGCACCAGTTAAGGTGTTTAGCTTCCTTGTATTCAAAATTCACATGCCAAATGTTTTGACTGAAGTCATTCAGCAGCCATGGGGCTTTTCGATAGCCTTCAGAAGAAGGCTTCTTCAGCGTCTTCAGGAATGAGAGCTTCTCCGGGATTTTCCTATGCGGCTTCATAAATAAAATCTTCAGCCAAGTCAGCGTTTGCATGCGTGCGTGCAGTCTCCAAGTAACCCTTCAACACTCGGTCATGACTTTTGTTGATGTCATTCACAAGCGCTTTGCAAAACCGAGTCCAGTACGCAGCGTAACCACTGATGGCATGTAACGCTGTCACGGTATCTTTCCTTGCTCGTTCGACAGCCTTTTCTAGGGACAACAGGATAGTGAGAACGCCGACGCTGACATGAACGTAAACCGTATCGGGGATTGTCGTCGCCGATTCATTCCTTTCGGGATCTTTCATGTGATAAGGGATTTCGCTCAGCGCGTGATTCTTCAGGAACGTGTCGAGCTCTTCCATATTTTTAAAATGGCTGGCCTGGAAGAGGTACGGGCTATCCTCCATTGCCAGGCATACCATGTTTCGTTGGAATATGCGCACCCACCGGACTTCAAAGAAGTCAAGAATCGCCTTTGGAAGATAATGGCCCAGTGTCACCGTACGAGATGTGTGGCCAAGGGCTTTCGCCATTTTTGAAATACTGCCCGTTTCGATGTAGACATTTAAGCCAACTGTGGCCCGTACACTGGCCAAGCTAACCCTGCACAAGAAATTGAAAAGCTCCTCGCCCCGTTTGGCAGTGAAATATGAGAATTGCGAGAGGAATTTTTGCCCTGTAGATGTTGCGAGGGTCACCTTGTTGAGCTGGGTGGGGGATGATTTTTTCGGGTACTCCATGGCCGTGCCGCAGGTAAGGAACAAATATCGCCAAGCGTCATTGCCATCTTTTTTTAGCCGGTCACGTAGCGGCTGAGTGATCCGGATCACCTGCATGACAAGTTTGGCAGCCGCAGTAGTTAGTTCTAGGGTTTGCTCTGCTTTCTTAGGCCCTAGACGATCTTTTCGGCCAGTTAAATAATATACGCCGTCAATACGCCTGAAACCATATGGGTCTCCGTTCGGTTTGAACAATCGCAGGTCATAAAGAAATGTCGGTGTTATTGCAGGTTGCTGATTAACAAGTAGTAACTGAAAGGGGAAGAGGCTATGGCTGATGGGAAGGCCAAAGTTGCAGGACAGCTCTGCCTTCAGATACTTGCCATATGTGGCATTGATGTAATTAGTGTCGCTACTGAAACCGTCGGTTTCAAATGTCCGGCACTCTGAGATGTATCCAGGGCTGTGATCGGCTAGCACCGTATTGGTGTCTGACCTTGTCCCGATATACCTACGAAGCACAGCACGCTCTCTTAGGTTCTGGGCCCTGTCTTGCGCCCAGTCCAGCACGGTTTTCAGGTCAGACTGTACGTCCTCGAACAAGATTTTCATGGCTTGCTCATCGGTGACCTCGACGGGAACACGAGTGATCGTTTTGCCAATGAACTCGCTGCCGTCTTTGCCTACGCGGTGCCAATGGCGAGTTTCGCTTCCGTTCACCGGGGCTCTGGGTAAGCCATCGTAGGGGGCCGCCCAGATGGATCGGGCGATTAGCGACTGTTCAAAGCACAACATGCTGGTGTTCCAGATGCGGGCGTACGCGTCGGTATCACGATTACGGTCATACATGTCCAGGAACGAGTCGTTCATCACGTCCGTGAAAAGCTCGCTCACCCGGTCGGGGTCTTGAAACGCTTCTACCGGCCATTTGTCTTGGTTCAGGGCGATGTGATTGAGGACTCGGTTGTGAACCGCGATGGCGGGCCTTGCCTGTTTTAGGTAGTAGCTGTGCAGGGCTCCGTAGACTTGCTGTGCGAAGGCGCTGCCATGGGAAATCCAGACCTGCTGGATATTCAAGTACTTGGTGTGACGCTTCCTGCTGAACAACGGCCAGCCGCCCCAGTACAGCAGGGTGTCTTTCGCACAGGCCGCAAGCATCCGCCCCCAATTTTCTGCAGCCTCGTCTGAGAGGTGCTCCGAGTCGAATGCGCTGTCATTGCTCGGATCCGGCACGAGTAGCGATGTGAATTTTCTGATGTACCTGCGGCGCATCTGCGCGCCTAACTCTACGAGGCTGCCGTCTTTGAGGGCCGCCACGAGCAATCCAACCACCTTTTCAATCGAGCCATCAGTCAGACAGGTCGCACCCAGTGGTGTCTCCGACACGTGGGCGACGCACTCGATCAGGCGTAGAGCTTGGCTGTCCGAAGCGTCTGCATCGACCATCTGCGCTCCGATCATCTCCTCAGCTTCCGCCGATACCCACTGGAGAGGGTAGTTGGGTAGTGAAATTGAGTATTTGATTACTGTCATTAAGATTATTAACCAAAATTTATTTCTTGTACCAATAATAGAAGGGTTTGTCAGGTTGACAAGAAAATACATTATGGGGAAATGTACGAGCGCAGCCTCGACGCCGACCTCGCGCTGGCGCTGAGCCTGAATGGCCGCGATCTGTTTCGCGACGAACAACCGCTGAAAATCCTGCTGATGTCCGCCACCCTCGAAGGCGAACGCCTGTCCGGCCTGCTGGATGACGCGCCGATCCTGCGCAGCGAAGGGCGCATGTTCCCGGTGCAGATGCGCTGGGGCCGCCCGTACCAGGCCGGTGAATTTATCGAGCCGCGCGTGGTGCAGACCGTCCTTGAGGCCGTGCATGACGAGACCGGCAGCATTCTCGTGTTTCTGCCGGGGCAGGCCGAGATTCGCCGGGTGAATCAACAACTGGCCGACGCTTTGGGTGATCGCCCGGATGTGCTGCTGTGCCCGCTGCATGGCGAGCTTGACCTCAACGCCCAACGCGCCGCTATTGACCCGGCGCCCGTTGGCAAACGTAAAGTAGTACTGGCCACCAACATCGCCGAGACCAGCCTGACCATCAACGGCGTGCGCGTGGTGATCGACGCCGGGCTGGCGCGGGTCCCGCGTTTCGACCCTGGCAGCGGCATGACCCGCCTCGACACCCAGCGCATCTCCCGCGCCAGCGCCACTCAGCGTGCCGGCCGGGCAGGGCGTCTGGAGCCGGGCGTGTGCTATCGGCTGTGGTCCGAAGACCAGCATGAAGGCCTGGCGGCGTATGGCAGCGCGGAAATCCTCGCCGCCGACCTTGCCGGGCTGGCCTTGCAATTGGCGCGTTGGGGCGTCACGCCCACGCAACTGGTGTGGCTGGATGTGCCGCCGACTGCCGCGTATGCCCAGGCTCAGGATTTGCTCGTGCGTCTGGGTGCCTTGAACGACGACAAACTCACCGCCCATGGCCAGAAGATGGCCGAGTTGCCCGCGCATCCGCGTATCGCCCACCTGTTGCTGCGCGGTCAGGACCTGGGGCTCGCGGCCACGGCGTGTGATGTCGCCGCGCTGTTGGGCGAGCGTGACATCTTGCGCGGCGCCGGTGCCGATTTGCACAGCCGGCTGGCGCTGATGTCCGGCGAAGAGCGTGCGCGAGGTACCCAAGGCGGCGTGCAGCGCGCCAAGCAACTCGCCCGGCAATACCGCAGCTATTTAAGAGGCCAGGCGACTCAGGCGGTGTCCGATCCCGATCACCCGCGCTGGCTCGGCGCCTTGCTGGCGCTGGCCTACCCGGACCGCGTCGCCCAGCAACGTCGCCCCGGCGGCGCCGAATACCGCCTGGCCAATGGCCGTGCCGCGCTGTTCGCCGAGGCCGACAGCCTGATGAAACAAGCGTGGCTGGTGATCGCCGACCTCGGCAGCCGTCAGGGCCAGCGCGAAGAGCGCATCTACCTCGCGGCCGACTTCGATCCGGCGCTGTTCGACACAGTGCTTGCCGAGCAAGTGCGCAACGTCGACCAGCTCGATTGGGACGAGCGCGAAGGCGTGCTGCGCGCGGAGCGTCAGCGCAAAGTCGGCGAACTGGTGCTCAGCCGCGAACCGCTGACCGGCCTCGACGAGTCCGCGCGCAGCCAGGCGTTGGTTAACCTCGTGCGCCGCAAAGGCCTGGAATTGTTACCGTGGACGCCTGAACTGCGCCAATGGCAGGCCCGCGTCATGCTGCTGCGTCAGCTGGACGCCGGCAAAGCCAGTGAATGGCCGGATATCAGCGACAAGGCTTTGCTCGCCAGCCTGGAGCATTGGTTGATGCCCTACCTCGGCAAAGTCTCGCGCCTGAGCCACTTCGCCAACCTGGATATTTCCAGTTTCCTGCACAACCTGTTGCCCTGGCCGCTGCCTCAGCGCCTGGACGAGCTGGCGCCGCAGCACGTGAAGGTGCCCTCGGGCTCCTCGGTGCGTTTGGACTACAGCGAGCAGCCGCCGATTCTGGCGGTGCGCTTGCAGGAATTGTTCGGGCTGGCGGACACGCCGCGCATTGCCGGTGGGCGCCAGGCAGTCAAGCTGCACCTGTTGTCTCCGGCGCGCCGGCCGGTGCAGGTGACGCAGGACTTGGCGAACTTCTGGCGCAGTACCTACGCCGAAGTGAAGAAGGATTTGAAAGGAAGATACCCCAAGCATTACTGGCCGGACGACCCCTTGGTGGCCGAACCCACCGCCCGGATCAAACCCCGCAAGTAGGTCGTGTGCAGATCCAGTGTGGGAGCTGGCTTGCCTGCGATACAGACGACTCGGTCTATCGGGTTCACCGCGGTGATGCTATCGCAGGCAAGCCAGCTCCCACACAAGCCAGCTTTCCACAGAGTGTTAAGTGTGGGTTATTGCGCGGCGGGGAGCAGGAATCGGGCGATCACGGGTAGGTGGTTGGAGATACGCAGTGTGTCTTCTTGCCGTACTTTGGCCTCTACCCGCTTGATCCTTGGGCTATAGAACAAATAATCCAAGGTCCGATCCGGCCCATCCACACTCGGGTCATTGGGGAAGTGCGTTAGCCACTTCGCCCGGTCAATCCCGCTGGATTCACTGTTACTGGGGACCATCGGGTATTTATCCCACAGCAGGTGCAGCTCGCTGTCCGGCGAATACTGCCCGCGCTTGCCCGCGTCCAGGCGCAGGAATTGCCCCAGCGGCAGCAAGTTGAAATCCCCACCAATCAACCACGGCGTGCCACGGCCTTCGAACTTGTCCAGCAGCTTGACCGTGGCTTCTACCTGTTCCTGCACCGCCGACCGCCCAGGCTTATCGCCGTCCAGCCGGGTGTTGAGCACGGCCAATTGGCCACCATCGCTCAACGGCAAGTAGGTCAACAATAAGGCGGGTTTGGGTTGGAACTGGCGACTGATGAAGTTGGCCGGAGACACCGGCAGTTGCAGGCGTTCGGCGTGTTCGATCTGGTAGCGGCTGAGCGTCACCAGCTTGCGGCCGACGCTCCCGAAAATATGCAGGCTGGGCACAAAGTCGGCTTTCCAGTCGAAGGCCTGGGCGCTGCACGGGTAGAGATCGACCAGGCGTTCCTGCAGCAGGGCGATCTGGTCCTGGTAATGGGAGGGCTTGGCGTTTTCGTCGAGTTCCTGCAGCAGCAGGATGTCGGGTTGTTCGTCGCGGATCACCCGCGCCACTTCGTCGAGGCTGGAGGCCATGTCTTCCACGGTAGGGCGATCATCCGGGCCGTTGCCGTCGGCGGTGTCGTACCAGAACACATAGTTCTTGCCCGCCAGGTATTGCACATTCCAGGTCATGACCTTCAGCGCCTGCCCGGGCAGCAGCGTTGGCGCACGCGGCGCGACGCAGCTTACGGGCAGGATTTGTTTGTCGACGGGGCGCCAGGTCAGGCTGTAGATCAGGGCGGCGAGCAGGCCCGCGATAATCAGCAGGCTCAACAGGGTGATGCGCAATAAACGGGTCATCGGCTCGGCTTATGGCGTTTCAGGAGTGGCAGGAGCATATCACCGCGCGTCGGCATCGCCACCGATCAGCATGAATAAACGGAACAGCACCACGCTGGTAAACAGCTGCAGGAAGCTGTGGGCGCTGTCGATCAGTACGCCCAGCAGCGGCGCAGGGTCAGGGTAGGCCGCCACGCTGGCGCCTTTGAGCAGCCACAGCGGCGTCATCACGCACAGCAGGCACACCAGGATTCGCCAGAAATGCCCACGGGTCAGGCGAAAACTTTCCTTCATCGCCTCCAGCGCCGACATACCGCGTAACACCAACAGGTACTCGGCAAACGCCAGCACCACCATCAGCCACAGGCCCGGCAGGAAATACAGCGACAAGCCCAGCAGGATCAGCAAGGTGCTGATGGCCGTGAGCAGCGCGAAACGCGGCCACAGGGTCAGTGCCATGGCCCACACGTCTTTGGTCCGCGGCGACTCCCCACGGGTGCGCGCATCCAGAAACAGGATCAACGCGCCGGTGTACAGCGGGTACACCAACAGCCCCACCACCACGCTGTAGCCGGGGAAGGCGTCCGGGCCCAGCGTGTGATCGAGCACTTGTTGCAGCAGGGCTTCGAGAATCACCAACGGCAGGCACAGCTGGACGATAGCGCCCAGATTGCGTTGGGTGAAACGGAAGGAGTCGCGCAAAACGTCTAACGGATTCATCAGGTTCATCACAGGCCGAAAAGCAAGGCCCATACTTTAACCGATCATGACGAAAGGTAAGCAAACGTAAACCTTGCGTAAAGACCATTGAAACGTCTGGTAACAACCCCATAACTAGTGTGTAGCTCGCCTGATCACAGGCGGGCCCATGATTTTTACCGGCAATCTAACGAGGTCGCCATGAACAGCGAAGAGCAAACCCTGATCGATGGACTGTTTTCACGGCTGCAGCAAGCCGAAAAGGACTCAGCCCCCCGCGACGCCCTGGCTGAAGCGCGGATCAAGGAGCACATGACTCGCCAACCGGCCGCCGGGTACTACATGACCCAGTCGATCCTGGTGCAAGAACACGCGATCAAGAGCCTCGACGCGCAGAACAAGCAACAGGCGCAGCAGATCCAGCAGTTGCAGGATGAGTTGCAGCAGGCCAAGGCTCAGGCAGCACAGCCGGCGCCGAGCAGTGGCGGTTTTCTGTCGAGCATCTTTGGCGGCGGCTCCCGTGATCCGCAACCCGCGCAAACTGCGCCGGCGGCTTCCGGTGGCGGCTGGCGTGAGCCTGGGCGGCCTTCGTTCGGCCAGCCTGCGCCGCAGCAAAACTACGGCGCGCCGCAGCAAAACTATCAACAGCCCCAACAAGCGCCCGCAGCACCGATTGGCAGTGGCTTTCTCGGCGGGGCGTTGAAAACCGCTGCCGGCGTGGCCGGTGGTGTGATGCTGGCCGAAGGCATCAGCAGCTTGTTCAACCACAACTCGCAACAGCCGCAAGTGGTGGAAGAAATCATCCGCGAAGAACCGGCGCCCGCCAGTGATAACGGCAATTGGGGCAACGACGACCAGAAGTTTGCCGGCAATGACAGCTGGGGCAGCGACAATGCCTCGGACAGCTTCGCCGACAGCGACTATGGCGACGATTCCTCCTCGTTTGGCGACGACGATTCCTTCGTCTGACCCGCCTTCAACCGGGGCGCTTCGTCGCCCCGGGCTGATTTTTCGCTGAAACTTTCCCATGGCTGGCATACTGGCGCCTTTGCGGGCTCTCACGTCCGAGGTCCAAGTGGCAACCATGGGGAAGTGCGGTGAAGAAAATTGCGGTGTTCGCCGATGTACAAAACCTCTACTACACCGTGCGCCAGGCCTACGGTTGCCACTTCAATTACGCCGCCCTGTGGGCTGACATCAGCGCGCGGGGGCAGATCGTCGAAGCCTATGCGTACGCCATCGACCGTGGCGACAGCAAGCAGCAGCAATTCCAGCAGATCCTGCGCAACCTGGGCTTCACGGTAAAACTCAAACCCTACATCCAACGCAGCGACGGCTCGGCCAAGGGCGACTGGGACGTGGGCATCACCCTCGACATCATGGACGCCGCCGACCACGTCGACGAAGTGGTGCTGGCCTCCGGCGACGGTGATTTCGACATGCTGCTCGAGCGCATCATCCAAAAGCATGGCGTCGAAGCCGTGGCCTATGGCGTCCCGGGGCTGACGGCCAACTCGCTGATCCGCGCCGCCAGCCGCTACGTGCCGATCGAAGGCGCGCTGCTGCTTAAATAAGTCAATTGTCAGACGGAGTTGGAACAGGTTTGGAACGTATAGCGGTCATCGACTTTGAAACCACCGGCATCACCCCGAGCAGCCACTGCCGGGCCACGGAAATCGCGGTGGTCATCCTTGAACGCGGCCAGATCGTGGACCGCTACCAGAGCCTGATGAATGCCGGCGTGCGCGTGCCGGGCTTTATCGAACAGCTCACCGGCATCAGCAACGCCATGCTGCGCAGCGCGCCACCGGCCGAGCGCGTGATGAACGAAGTGAATGAATTCGTCGGCACCACGCCACTGCTGGCGCACAACGCCGCGTTCGACCAAAAGTTCTGGGATTTTGAGCTGGGCCTGATCCGCCGCACTCGCCTGCAAAAATTCGCCTGCTCGCTGCTGCTGGCCCGCCGCCTGATGCCGTCGGCGCCGAACCACAAACTCGGCACGTTGAATTCATTCGCCCAACTGCCCCACACCGGCAAGGCTCACCGGGCGATGGCGGATGCCGAAATGGCAGCTAACTTGACGGCGCACCTGGCCGAGCAACTGCGCGGTACGCATGGGTTGCGCGAACTGTCCCACGACCTGCTGTGCACGTTGCAGAAAGTGCCGGCAGCGAAGATCAATGAGCATCTGAAGAAGCACCGCGGGTTCTAAACCGACCACACTCCATAAGAACACTGAAGATCAAATGTGGGAGCGGGCTTGCCCGCGAATGCAGTGTGTCAGCCGCCGGATCAATTGACTGATACACCGCCTTCGCGGGCAAGCCCGCTCCCACAGGGGTTATGCCGTGTTCATCGAGGCTGCACGCATTCCAACGCCCGACCACCACTTCTTTCGCCATCCCCACCAAATGCATCACCGCCCGCTGTTGCGCATTCATCGCCCCAGCCGATCCGTGCGCCGTCTCCACCGCGCAATGCAGCAAGTCGGTTGCATGCGCGAGCGCGTCTTCGAAGCTCAGGTTGTCGTTCAGCACAAAGTTGGGCGCATCCGGAGCGCAGGCGTGGAGGTAGTAGTCGATGGCTCGGCGGTTGAGCAGGGCGTCTTCGCTTAGGAAGTTGGGTGGATCGGGGGTGACTTTGACCATGGTGAAACGGGATCCACGTCGGCTCCAGCAAAACGACGAACCTGGCGAACCTTATTGGAATGCGCTTTTTCCCTCGTAAGCTGATCAGGCAGCCAACAGCGGCCAGGTTGGCAAAAGCACCGTTTGGCACCGTCCGCGTATTTGGCATTATTGGGCAAGGCATTCCCTTCGTTGCTGTGGGGCTGGCTATTTTTGACCTGATCAGTATTGGCAAATGTGCCTATGAGGCGAGAAATGGAAGGTAGCCCGACCCGAGCCGAGATTTCCGAAAAGGTGATTCAGCTGTTCGTCGATATCATTGGTTTCATCGACCGAAGCCACGTGACGGAACACACGGATTTCATCCATGACTTCACGATCATTGATGACGATTTGACCTGCTTCGCTATGCAGATTAAGTGGCAATTCAACCTGCAGGCGACTCAGGAAGACTGGGATCACATCACGACCATCAAGCAGATTGTCGAGTTGATTGCTCAGCGCTCAAGTCTTCGTTGAAGCAACTGACGCCATCGCAGGCAAGCCAGCTCCCACGGTTGACCGAGGCGCCAGGGCTGGATGCCATCTACTGTGGGAGCTGGCTTGTCGGGGCGCCGCATCGCAGCGATGACGGTGTATCAGCCGCCATTTTTCCCATTGCGTTCCAACTGCCCCAACGGCACTCGCCGCTCTATCGCGCTGGATAAAATAATCGAGGTCTTGCTGAACCCAAACTTCGCCACCCGGTTGATCAGGTTCTCCAACTCCGGCATCGAGCCCACGGCCGCCTGCATGATCACGCACGGGTCGCCTGTTACCCGGTGGCATTCGGTCAGCTCGGGGATTTCCGCGAGGGCGTCGTAAACCTTTTGGCTGCCATTGTTGGTCAGGCGCAGCTCTATCGTGCATTGGATCGGCAAACCGATTTTCGTCAGGTCGACCTTGGCCTGATACCCGGTGATCACGCCGCTGGCTTCCAGCTTGGCCACGCGCTCGGCCACGGCGGGGGCGGAGAGGTTTACGGTGCGTGCCAACTGCGCATAGGACGCGCGGCCATCCTCGAGCAGGGCGCTGAGGAGCATGCGGTCGTATTTGTCCATGATAAGGCTCCGGTGATGCGTGGCTTTCGAATACACGGGTTATAGCCTTAAGAACCATGTTTTGAAAAGTGTATGGTCGCTTTAAACAGGTTTTGTAACTTATGTTCAGCGTGCTGCCTTTTTAGAATAAGCCTCCAATATTCTGCCGCAGAGCTACCCAATGCCTGGCCCACGTCGCTTTCCCTTACCGTTGATTGCCGCTTTTTTTGCGCTGTATGTGATCTGGGGTTCTACCTACCTGGTAATTCGAATCGGCGTGGAGTACTGGCCACCGCTGATGCTGGGCGGGATTCGATTCCTGGTAGCGGGGTTGGTGATGTATGGCTATTTGCGCTGGCGCGGGGCGCCTGCGCCGACGTGGGTGCAGTGGAAGGCCGCGGCCAAGATCGGCGTTTTGCTGCTGACCTTTGGTAATGGCGCGGTGACGGTTGCCGAGCACACCGGCGTTGCTTCCGGCGTGGCCGCGTTGGCCGTGGCGACGGTGCCGTTGTTCACGTTGCTGTGTGGGTATTTCTGGGGCGCACGCAATACGCGCCTGGAATGGGCGGGCGTGGTGCTGGGGATTATCGGCATCGCCATGCTCAACATGGGCTCCAACCTGCAGTCGAGCCCGACCGGCGCGATGTTGCTGCTGTTCGCCGCCGCCTCCTGGGCCTTCGGCTCGGTGTGGAGCCGGCACTTGCCGCTGCCGGCCGGCGCCATGGCCAGTGCGGCCGAGATGATCATCGCCGGTGCCCTGCTGCTGGTGGGCAGTGCGCTGACCGGTGAGCGCCTGCATTCAATCCCGCCGATTGAAGGCTGGCTGGCCTTGGCTTACCTGGCCGTGTTCGGCTCGATCATCGCCTTCAATGCCTATATGTACCTGCTCAAGCATGTACGCCCGGCAGCGGCGACCAGCTATGCCTACGTGAACCCGGCCGTCGCGGTGTTGTTGGGTATTGTGTTCGTCGGCGAGACCATCGGCATGGAGGAAGCCTTGGCGATGCTGGTGATCATCAGCGCGGTGTTGCTGATCAGCCTGCCCCAGTGGCGAAAGCCCAAGCCGGAAATAAGGTAAACTGCCGCGCATTACGCCCTTGCGCTGAATTTTTCCTACGGTAAACACATG
>Ga0153931_100064_pt1 | contig 49904 bp, 46 predicted proteins | sample TSNJ015MetaG_FD_104730 | JGI IMG/M metagenome (GOLD analysis project Ga0153931, IMG submission 104730) | Attine ant fungus gardens microbial communities from New Jersey, USA - TSNJ015 MetaG | ecosystem: Host-associated > Fungi > Mycelium > Unclassified | place: USA: New Jersey, Wharton State... | reverse complement strand
GGTTTGCTTCGCTGCACCTCCTCTCGCTGTGTTTGGCTGCGCCAAACGGTCGCTGCGCTCCCACCCCCGGATCAATCCCTCCACTCAGCCTTCCGACGTCGCCCGTGGATCAAGATCAAGAGCTGCAGCCGAGCTTGCGCTCATCCTGGAGTGGGGCGGCTTCGCCGCATGGTGTGTGCGCTTGCTAAATTGTAGGAGCCAGCCTGCTGGCGATGGCGGCCTCACAGCCGCCCAGCCTCCACAGGACACACCCCATCCCATTGTGGGAGCGGGCTTGCTCGCGAAGGCGGCCTGACCGCCGACGGATCCTTCGCAGATGCACTCAATCCCTGCGGGCTTGCCAACGATGGCGGCCTCACAGCCGCCCAGCCTCCACAGGACACACCCCATCCCATTGTGGGAGCGGGCTTGCTCGCGAAGGCGGTCTGTCAGGCGACGGATCCTTCGCAGATGTACTCAATCCCTGCGGGCTTGCCAGCGATGGCGGCCTGACAGCGCCTCCACAGAACACACCCCATCCCATTGTAGGAGTGAGCCTGCTCGCGATGGCGGTATGGCGGCCAGCATCAAATCACTTGTTGGTCTCGATCTTGCCGCCCGCATCCGGGTCATAGAAATCCGGAATTTCGTATTTGTACTTTTTCAGCCAGCGCTGCATCGCCAGTTCCCGTTCAGCGGCGGTGGCGGTCTGGGTTTTTTCCGAGGCGGCTTTGTTGCGGCTTTGCAGCTGCAGCCAGCCTTCGGTTTCCTGTTGCTGCGCGGAGGCCGGGCCGGCGTCGATGGCGAAGGCGCTCAGCGGCAAGCTCAACAAGCTCAGGTAGCACAGGCCTTTGAGTGCGTTCATGGCTGTCTCCTTATTTGATTGTCGACGGTTGCGGATCAGCCGCTACCGCCACTTGATTGCTGGTCGCCGGTTTCGCCGGGATCGGCGTTTTGAGTTTTTCCGCGCGTTCCTGGGCTTCGGTGAATTGCGCCGGGGTCAGTTTGGCGCGGCTGACGATTTCGGCGGCTTGTTGCCAGTTGTTCTGGTACAGCAGCAACGACACCAGGTTCATCGTTGCCAGTTGATTGTTCTGCTTGAGTTCGATGGCGGTGAGGAATTCGAAGCGGGCGTCTTCGAGGCGCAGTTGGTTGAGGTAGACCACGCCGAGGTCGTTGCGGATTTTTTCGTCGGTGGGGGCCAGGCGTGCGGCGCGTTGCAGGTGGGCCTGGGCCTGGCCGTTGTCGCCGCGGGCGGCGTAGAGCTGGCCCAGGCCGTGTTCGGCTTCGGCGGTCAGGCAGCCGCCGAGCAAACCGCGGTACAGCGGCTCGGCTTCGCTGCGGCCGAGCAGGCGGTAGACCTTGGCTTTGCGCAGGCGCACTTCGCTCAAGTTGTCGGGCATGCTCTGCAGGTTGGCGAGGCTGGCGTGCAGTTTGCCGTCGTTGGCCAGATCGTCCGCCAGGTTCAGGGACAGCTCTTGTTCAGAGCTCAATTTGCTGCAACTGGACGGTGACAGCATCGCCGTCCACGGCGCCTGGCCGTCGGTGGCGCAACCGCCGAGCATCAACAGACTTGCCATGACAATCAGTACTTTCATCAAACGCTCTCCATGAGCCCACGTCAGTTTGCAAACGCCCTTGAAATGGCAGTGAAACCGGGACCGGCCAGAACGATCAGCAAGGCCGGAAATAGAAACAGCATCATCACCACCGACATCTTTGCCGACATTTTCGACACGTACTCCTGCAGCCGTGTCAGGCGTCGGTCGTCGAGCAATTGCTTGAGCGACAACAGCGATTTCATCGCGCCGCCGCCCTGTTGAATCAGTTGTTGGAGGATCACGCAGGTGTCGGTGAATTCGTCCACTGCGAGCATCACGGCGGTCTTGTTGAGTTCCTGGCCGAGCTCCAGGCCCGAGTCGACGCGGCTGAGGATCAGGCGCAGTTCGGTGGTCAGTTCCGGCAGCAGTTTTTGCCCTTCGGTGCTGAGGACACGCAGCGCCTGTTCGACCGCCATGCCGGATTCGAACAGGATGCGCAGCAGCGGAATGAATGTCGAAATTTCTACGGCGATGATTTTCTGCCGGCGCGCTGCGGCGTACGCCAGCAGCCGTTTGGGCAGCAGGTAACCGGCGCCGGTGGCGAGCATCGGCACCAGCCAGCCGTTCGGCGCGTGGGGGAAGAACACTTCTCGCAAAAACAGTCCGACACCCAGCGCCAGCAGCGGAGTGCCGATCTGACACGCCGCGTACAACGAACGCTCGCTGGCGCGGCGCCAGCCGAGGCGGCTGAGCAGGGTCTGGGTTTCGCTGTCGATGCTCACCGAGCGTCGGCCAAACCGGCTGTTGCCCAAGGCGCGCAACCAATTGCCCAGGCGGCTTTCGCGCACCAGGTTGCCTTGCAGGCGTTGAGTCACCTGGCGCTCGCGGCGGCGTTCGGTCAGCAAGTGGTTGGCCACCAGCAAAAACGCACCGAGCAACAACATGAGGGCGACAAGAAAGATCATGTCAGACGCTCCGCAACATGCGCCACAGCGCAAGGCAGCCGAGCACCTGCAGCACCAGTGCGGCAATCAGCATGGTCTGGCCACCGGAGTCGTGCCACATGCCGAGCATGTAGCCGGGATTGGTCAGCATGAAGTAACTCACCAGTATCACGGGCAGCGCGCCGAGCACCCACGCGGTCATCCGGGTTTCGCCGGTCATCGCGCGCAATTGGCGAGCGCCCTGATCACGTTCGCGGATCAGTTTGATCAGGTTCTCCAGCAGCTCGCTGGCGTTGCCGCCGTAGCGGTGGTTGACCTTCAGGCCCAGGGCAAACATGCGCAGTTCGTCTTGCTCATAGAGCTCGGCGAAGTCGCTGACGGCGTCCGGCAGATTGACCCCCAGTTGCACGTTGCGTTGTACCCGGCCCATGGCAGTTTTCAGCGGATCGTCGCTGGCTTCGATTCCGCCCATGACCGCGTCGCTCAGGGTGCGGCCGGACTTGAGGCTGCGCACGGTGTGATCAAGCAACTGCGGCAGTTGCTCGATCATGCGTTTGAGCCGGCGGCGGTACAGCCACGAAATGTACAGGCGCAAAATCACCGGCGGCATGAGGAGCGCCACCAGCAATCCGAGCCAGTGGCCCAGCAGGTAACCGAGCAATATGGCGAAGGCCCACAGGCTCAGCCACAGGCCGAAACGCTCGGTCGGGCGGCCCAGCCCGGCGCGCAGAAACATTCGCTCAAGGCCCACCCATCGGGTTTTTTCCACAGCGATCTGCGGTTGGCCGGCGGCGAGTCGATTGAGTACCTTTTCGTTGGCGGTCTTGTGGATGCCATGCAGGAACAGGCGGATCGACAGCCCGAGCAGAATCAGACACATGATGATGAGAATGACCGGTCCAAGCATGCTCGGTGCTCCTTGCCGTCAGCCCGGATGGGCGTCGTTGCGCAACTTGTCGCCGGCCGGGTTGACGGCTTCGCGCAGGAAGCCGAAACCGGTGCGACGGTCGAGGCGGAACAGGGTGTTGGTGACGTAGACGTCCTCGCGGATACCGACCACTTCCACCACTTCACTGACGCAGCGGCGGCCGTCGGGCATGCGGGTCAACTGAATGACCACGTCGAGCGCCGCGCAGATCATCTGGCGCAAGGTGCGTTCGGCGATCGTGCGGCCGGTAAGGCCCACCAGCGTCTCCAGTCGCAGCAAGGCATCCTGCGCGTTGTTGGCGTGCACGGTGCTCATCGAACCGTCGTGGCCGGTGTTCATTGCGGTGAGCACGTCGACCACTTCGACGCCGCGAATCTCGCCGAGGATGATCCGGTCGGGACGCATCCGCAGGGCGTTGCGGATCAGGTCGCTGGCCTTCACTTCGCCGTGGCCCTCGGCATTCGGCGGACGGGTTTCGAGGCGCACGACGTGCGGGTGGCCGAGCTGCAATTCGGCGACGTCTTCGATGGTCACCAGACGCTCATGAGGGTTGATCAACTGGCTGAGGATATTCAGCAACGTGGTTTTCCCGGTGCCGGTCCCGCCGCTGATGAGGATGTTGCAGCGCTTGCCCACTGCATCCTGGAAGAAGTCGAAGATCGCCATGTCGATCGTCTGCATGGCCATCAGGTCGGTGCTTTTGAGCATGTCCTTGCGAAACTTCCGGATCGACAGACACGGGCCGTCGAGAGCGATCGGCGGGATGATCGCGTTGACCCGGCTGCCGTCCGGGAGGCGTGCGTCGACCATCGGTGAAGACTCGTCGAGGCGTCGCCCCAGCGGTGCGAGAATTCGCTGCATGACCCGTTCGACGTGGTGCGCATCGATGAAGCGCAAGTCACTTTGATGCAGCACGCCGTCGCGTTCGATGAACACCCGGTGCGGGCCGTTGACCAGGATTTCGGTCACCGACGGATCACGCAGCAACACCTCCAGTGGGCCGAAGCCGGTGAGTTCGTCGACGATTTCTTCGGCCAGCCGCTCCATCTCATAGCGGGAAATCGCCAGGTGCAAACGGGCGATGTATTCGGCGACCTTGTCGGTGACAAATTGCGCCAGCTGCTGGCGCGAGCCTTCCAGCAGGTTTCTCCCCGACTCTTCGATGGCGTCGATGATGTAGCGGTGCAGCACCAGTTTCAGGCCTTCGTGATCGGTGTTGCCGAGACCTGCGCGTTGCGGTGCGCCGAAGAGTTTTTCCGCGCTCATGAGGAACCTCGCAAGCGGTCGAACCAGGTGACTTTCGGTTTGGCCAGACCCTCGGAGCGTTTGGCCAGGCGTTCACCGAGGGCGCGCAGGCTCTGGGTGACTTTTTCCCGGGGCGCCAGTTCGAACAGACTCACGCCCTGATTTTTCGCGTTGAGCCGCACTTCAGGATTGAACGCCAGTACCGCAATGACTTCCAGATTGAAGGTCTTGCCGAGGGTTTCCGAGCTCGGCGCCACGTTGCTCAGATAACGGTCGATCAGCAGGCGTCCATGATCGAGTTTCATGCCTTTTTCGCGCCACTGGTTGAGCACGGCGAGGTTGCGGCGGCAGTTGAGCACGTTCTGATCGGTGTACCACAGCAGCTTGTCGCAGTGGCTGACGAAGGTGCGCAATGCTTCGCTGTCGGCTTGCCCGGTGAGGTTCACGACGATGTGCTGGAAGTGCTGGCGCAGCGCGCTGAGCAACATATACAGCTCGGCGGCGCTGGTGTTTTCCAGTGGCTCGTCGTTGCTGGCGTAGGCGAGAATCCGCAGGCCCGCTTCGGCGCTGGTGAAGGCGCTGTCGATGAGTGTGGCGTCGAGTCTGCGCAAGTGGCGCAAGGCATCACCGAAGTGAAACGAACTCTCCAGCCCCAACAGGGCAAGGCTATCGCCGCGGGGCAGGCCGAGGTCCAGCAGCAAGGTTTGCTGCCCGCTCTTTTGCACCACCAGCGCCATGTGATTGGCCAGCAACGCGCCGTCGGAACTGCTCTGCACGCCGTACATCACGGTCAGGCCGCCCAGTTGCGTGTTGGGTGCCACGGGTGGCAGGCGTTTGCTCAACCGGCGCACCAGTCCGGCAACCTCGCTGGAGCGCGAGCCATAGGCGACGAAGTCCCGGGCACCGGCACGCATCGCATTGAGCACCAGCTGATTGTCCATGCCGTCGCCCAGCGCGACGATCGCCAGCATCGGCTTGGCCTCAAGCGCGCCTTCGATCAGTGCGCTCTGCGCCACCACGTGCTCGCGGTCGAGGCCGACGAACACCAGGCTGGCAAAGGTCACGTCGACCAGTGCCAGCAGTTCGTCGAGGCTGCCGCCACCGGCACTCACCACTTGACCGAGGGGGGCGAGGGCGCTTTGCAGCCACTCCAGATCGGTGCTGTTGCGGGTGATCGCAAGGAAGGTCTGGCTCAGGCTCTGGCTCATTGCGACAACCCGCTGCGTTTGTCGAAGTTGCCGTTTTCGAGGAAGAACATGCGGTAGAAATTCGGGTCGTAGTTGCGCAGTTTTTCCCCCGGCAGCGACGGCAGTTGCGCATCGGCCGCCAGTGGCTGTACCAGATGCGGCGTGACGATCATCAGCAGCTCGCGCTCTTCGCGCTTGATCTGCGAGCCTTTGAAAAAGGCACCGAGCACCGGGATATCGCCCAGCCCCGGAAACTTGTTCACCTGCGAACTGTTGGTGGTGCTGATCAAGCCACTGATAACAAAGCTTTCGCCATCGGCCAGCGAGACGCTGGTGTCGGTCCGGCGAATGGTCAGGGCCGGAACGGTGGTGCCGGCGATTTGCACGGCGTTGCTCAAATCCAGTTCGCTGACTTCCGGTGCGACCTTCAGCGCGATGCGGTCGTGACTGATGACGGTCGGGGTGAGGGTCAGGCGGATGCCGAACTCCTTGTATTCGATCGACACGTTGTCGCTGCCGGAACTGGGCACCGGAATCGGGATTTCACCCCCGGCCAGAAAGCTCGCGCTCTGCCCGCTCAGTGCCACCAGGCTTGGCCGCGCGAGGGTGTAGGCGAAGCCACTGCTTTCCAGGGCGTTGATGATCGCCATGGTCTTGCCGCCGATCCACGAGAAGTTGAACAGGGTGTTGTCCACCGGCAGTTTCGGGGTCGGTACACCGTCGATGGGCGGCAGCGTACCCGGGGAGCCGAACAGGAAATTGCCACGGGTGCCGATCAGCGAGGCGGTGGCTTCTTTGAGTTTGGTGCGGCTGACTTCGACGAAGCGAATGTCGGTCTGCACTTGCGAGGGCAGCGTCGGATCATCGGAAGGCATTCGGCTGGCGTTGGTCAAAGCAGCAGTGGCGCTGCCTTGAACGAACACCATGCTCTGGCGCGGCTCACTGGAGCATGACGTCCAGACCATCAGACTGGTGGCGCCGGGGGCGACCCCGGTCAGCAGAAAAGATGAGTGACCGGTGTCGTGCACGTCAGCGATTTTCGGGTCGCCGATTGCCACGCGGGTGATCGTCACTGGCGACTGGATGTCCTGTTGGAATCCTTCGCCGATCTCGATCACCGGGGGCATGCGGGAAAGCGCCGAGCAATTGCCCGTGGCCGCGAAGGCCGCGTTCATCGACAGTCCCGTCAGTATCAAGGCCCGGAGTACAGGTTTTAATATCGGCCTGAATCGACTCTGCATGCACTTGGATCCTTGCTCAGTCATGGGGCTTGTTGGGAAATCTGATTGCCGCGAATCACTTCCATCGCTTTGCGCGCAGCGCCGTGTTCAGCGCTGGATGGCGCTTTCGGGCCGCTGCCCAGCGCCAGTTGGGTGAACTGGAAGAGTTGGCTGTTGGCGTTGTCCAGGTGCGCCGGCGACTGCATTTCGCCGGCCCAGTATTTGGCCAGGCGCTGTTCTTCGCTGCTGCGCACGGCCAGCCGCAAGGTGCCGACCTGGGTGGCGAGCATCATCCGGCTCAGCAATTGCTCGGGCACCGCCAGCACCACGGTGCGCGCGGCGATCCGGCGTTGATCCTGTTTGATTTTGTCGTCGCTGCTCAGGGCCGGTGTGGCGGGTTGGCCGTCGTTGGTCAGGCCGTATTGGTCGCCGACGCCGAGCACGCGCAGGGCGGGCACGACAACCTGCGCCGACTGTTGCAGGTTGCTGCTGTCCTGACGCAGGTACAGCAGCACATCGACATAGTCGCCGGGAATCAGTTGCCCGGCGCCGCCGATCACTTCATCGATTGCCACGGTCAGCGCGCGTTCATCGCTGTGGATCATGCGGGCCAGAGCACCGCCGGCGTCGAAGCTTTCGTCGTTCAGCCAGGTGCCGGCAGACAGCGGCCGCCAGGGTTTGCGGCCAACGACCTGATCGACACTTTTAAGGCTGCCGGCCGGTGCGTTACGCAGCTTTTCCACGGTCACGTCGGCGGCAGTGAGTGGGGTGAACGGCGGCACATCGTGGAGCAGCACCACCACGGGTTGACGGGTCTGGTCTTCGGCGACGGCAACGGTTTTTTCAACAGTGGCGACCGGGGCGGCGGGCGCTTCGGCAACAGGCGCCGGTTGACGACTGAGCACCAGTCCCCAATAGCCGACAAAAATTGCTCCCAGCAGAAGTAATGCTGCAAGGCCCATGGTGATGCGACTGTTCATGACGGCTCTCCCTTTCCTGCTGCACTACAAGCCCGTATTTCCTGACAAGGGAATTTCGCATTCAGGCAGCTATGAACATGCAACTATTTCGCTATTTCCAAGCTAGCTGATCCAAGCCAAAACGCCATTACTGGCCGGAAAATAACTCACTAAAGTATGAGCAATCGCCAATTAACAGTTGAACTAAGCGTCACGACCAACTGATTAATTCTTTGTGATTAATCCGTTCTTACAGTTGTTGACCGGGGGTTTGTTGACAATGCTCAGATAGCACGGTGGAGGCTTTGCCGCTGTAGCGTTAGCGGCGCCAGAGGCGCAAAGGAGTGGACGTATGTTTCAGATGATCATCGACTATATGGTGGCCAGAACCCGGCTGTTCGTGAAGAACGAAGAAGCGGCGTCGGCAATTGAGTACGCGATAGTGGTGGCCATGGTTGCCGTTGTCGTCGTGGCGTTTGTGACACCACTGGGCAACCGCGTCCTGCAGTACTTCAACGATATTCTGGTCGGACTGGGTGGCACCGCGCAAACCCGTGCAACACCATAGTCGCGCTGCCAATCCCTGAGGAGAACGGTGATGTTCTTTGAGTACTTGAAGATGCGTGCCCGGGGCTTTTTCTCCAGTACCGAAGCTGCCTCGGCGATCGAGTATGCAATCGTGGTCGCGATGGTAGCGGTCGTGGTGGTGGTCTTTGTCACGCCCGTCGGTGCCAGAGTGCTGATCATGTTCAATAATCTGCTGGTGGCACTGGGTGGTACGGCGGTCACGGCACCCACGCCCTGAGCGGGATAAAACTCGCACTTGGCGACTGTCGCACTACACTCTGTTCCACCCTCGGTTTTCAGGTATTGCCCATGACTGCTTCCTCGATCCCGCGCCAACAGTTGCTTCTGGTTGACGATGAAGAGGACGCGTTGCTCGAGTTGGCGGAGTTGCTGGAGGGCGAGGGGTTTGTCTGCCTTACCGCGACATCGGTGAAGCTTGCGTTGCACCATCTGACCCGGCATCCCGATATTGCTCTGGTGATTACGGATCTGCGCATGCCGGAGGAGTCCGGCATGTCGCTGATCAAGCGTTTGCGCGAGCACACGTCGCGTCAGCATTTGCCGGTCATCGTGACGTCCGGGCATGCGGATATGGAAGATGTCAGCGACATGCTGCGCTTGCAGGTGCTGGATCTGTTTCGCAAGCCGATCTATCACGTCAGGTTGCTTGAGACGCTGAACAATCTGTTTCCCATTGCCAAGGTAGATGTCGGCTGACGCGCCTTGCGCCTTTCACCAGCTCTTTGATTATTGGCGCCAACCTCAATTACGACTTGAGCGGCGGATCGCTGAACAGCAATCTGCAGAGCCTGGGTCTGGTCGACTTGAGTGGCAACGGGCATCACCAGTGTGGTGACGACCAAGTCGAGCGAGGAACTGGCCGAGAACACCCTGGCGGTCGGTGGCAGCCGCAACGCGGCGACGGCGGTCGGTCGTGTATCGAATCTGCTGGCGCGGCTGGATGAGCAGGATACGGTTTACCAGACCGCCGGTGCGTGACAGCTACGAACTGGGTCTGGGCGCCAACTACCGGATGGGTGCCTGGAGCGTCGGCGGCTCTTACAACTATCTGACTTCGAGCGGTTTCGACTCCGACAGCTTTACTGCGAAGGTGCGTTACGCGTTCTGATCCTCTTCGCGTAAAACCTGTGGGAGCGAGCCTGCTCGCGAAGGCGTAGTGTCAGTCGGCAAAAATGCTGGCTGATCCACCGCTTTCGCGAGCAAGCCCGCTCCCACAGGGATGTGCGCTGCAATGTGAGAGCAAGCGGTCTGTCCGCTCAGTTGATTGATCTGACTTCCTACAGCTGATAGCTGAAACTGATGCTGTACCTCATCCGGCGGTTGTAGGTGTCCAGAGCTTCATCGGCCATCGGCTTGGCCGCTTCCAGCGCAATGTTGTAGTACTTGGCATCGCCAAAGCGCAGCCCGACGGCCGCCGAGGACAGGTCATTGCTCTGCACCGCCAGTTTGTTGAACCAGGTTTTCGAACGGTCCAGCACCACGTACGGCTGCAGGATGCGCACCCAGTTGCCGTCGCGGTTGAAGCTGTAGTTGACCTCGTAAGCCGCCCCCCAGCCCTTGTCCCCCGACGCCTGATCGTCCGGGTAGCCACGGCCGAAATTCTGCCCGCCAAACACCGCACGCTCACTGTCGGGCAGCGTGTCATCGCTCCAGTACAGCGCCGCCGACAGCACGCCCTGCCAGTTGTCGAAGAACTTGTCGCTCTGTACGCCGGACAGGCGCATCCGGAAAAAGTTGATATCCAGATCCGGGTTATTGGTGTGCGCGCCCATGCCGTCGATGCCCTGGTACAGGCCCGCGCTGAGAATCCGCAGTTGCCGGGCGTCTGACTTGCGCCAGTCACCTTCGATGGCGACGGCGCGGATGTCGGTGCGCTCTTCGACACTCAAGGGGTAGCCGACGACGTTATAGCGGGTAGTGTCGTCGACCGCATAAAGCCTTGCGCCGGCGCTGAGCAACTCGTTGGGCGAAGCGATGATCGGGTGACTGAAACCGATGGAGTAGCGATCGTCTTCCTGATGCGGCTTGAGTTCCAGACCGTTATCCAGTTGCACGTTGGTGCCCGGGTCGGCGCGGTAGCGCGAAGCGAACAGACTCAATTGGGTGCCTTCGCTGTTGAGGAACTGGTTGTAGTCCAGGCGATAGTAATGCTCTGCGTCGTGCCCTGGCGGAAACAGGCCGCTGAGGGTCAATTGTTCGCCCATGGATGTCTGGGAGTTGCTGCTGACTCCCAGCAACGCTTGCGTGCCGTTGCGATTGTCTTCGGTGGTGCTCAGGGTGCTGGTGAACGGTTTGCGACTGGCCTGGGCGACCAGGGTCGTGGCACCGTCGGTGGTGCCGGGCGGAGGCACCTGGGCCTGCACCGTCACTCCGGGAATGCGGGTCATCAGCGTGGTATAGCGCTCGAAGGTCTTGCGGGTCAGCGGCCGTTCGGCCTGGATTTTCGCTGCCAGTTTATCGAGCAGGCCTTTGACCCGGCCGACGTCGCCCTGCATCTGAATATCCCTGACGTAGCCTTCGACCAACACCACCCGCGCTACCCCGTCGTCGAACTTTTGTTGAGGCAAGAACGCGTAGGACAGCAGATAACCGTCCTGTTGGTAGCGGCGGGTGATGTTGCGGGTGGCTTCGATCAGGTCGGCAAGGCTGGTCTGGTGACCGATCAGGGGTTTGTAGATCTCGGCCAGTTCGCCGAGTGGATAGATCGTCCCGCCTTCAATCTGCACCGTCTTCAGGGTGATTCTGGTTTCCATCATCAGTGGCTGGGCACTGGCCGCACCGGGTTCCGGCACTTGCACCGGGGTGGTGGCCGGGCGATAGGCATCGGCCGGCAGATTCGGCACGGGCAGATTGCGAATGGTTTCGTTGCTGTTGAGAAAGCTGGGCAGGGTGTCGGCGAAAGCGGCGGAACTGAGACTGAGGAACAGCAGGGATGCCATTACGCGCATAGGACACTCCGTGGTCAGGTCGCAGCACAGGGCTGTTTTTCTCCTAAGAAAAAAGCGGAAGATTCGTGGGAATCTTCCGCCCTCAACCAAGCGTAGGCGCTGTAGGTGAGGCCGTCGAATCGGCCAGGTGCAATTTAGCGTTTGTTGCCTCCAAGAGCGCCGGTCAGGCCACCAAGTACGCCACCCAGGCCACCGGTTGCGGTGCCTCCAGTGGTGGTGCCGCCGCTGACCAGTCCGCCGACCGCACCAACGGTAGCGCCGACGTTACTGACCAGGCCTCCGACTGCGGTGCCTACCGGATTATTCGTTGCGGCGATTGCACCGCCCAGACCACTGACCGCGCCACCTACCTGATTGGTCAGGCCGGCAACCGGGCTGCCGAGGCCGGTCGCGGCGCCGACTTGTTGGGTCAGGCCGGAGACTGCTGTGGTAACCGGGTTGAGTGCGGCGCCGACGTTGCTGCCCAGTGCTGCCAGTGGCGCTGTGGTGCTGGTTATCGGTGTACCGGAACCACCCAGAACGGTATTGAGCGAGGCGATTACGTTGCCCGCCGATGCGCCGGCCACGCCGCCTGCGCTCACCAGACCATTGTTGTTGCCTGCGTTCAATCCTGTGCCGACGTTGACCACTGCACCGCCAACGGTTTGCAGCAGGCCGGTACCGCCGAGGCCTCCGCCAAGTCCCCCGCCAAGACCGCCACCCGTGCCTCCACCGGTGCTTGTGCCGCTGCTGACTAGGCCGCCAGCCGTGCTGACCGTGGTGCCGACGTTGCTCAGTGCGCCGCCGAGGGTGTTGGTCACGGGATTGCCATTGCCAGTGCCGGTGACCTGTGTACCCAGCCCGTTTACGGCGCCGCCGACTTGTTGCAGGACACCGTTAAGCGGTGTGCCCAGCCCGGTCGTGTCACCGATTTTGTCGGTGGTGCTTTCAACCATGGCGATCACCGGCACCAGTCCGTTGCCGACACTCTTGGTCACTGAACCGAGTGGGCCGGTCGTTGTTGCCGTGCTGAGGGTGTCACCGAGCATGGTGACTTTTTCGCCAACGCCGTTGAGTACCGGTGCGACTTTGGTGACCACGCCACCCACCACCGGAACGCTGCTGGTCGCCGTGGCCAGTTTCCCGCTCAGATCAGAGACGCCGTTGCCGACATCGGTGACCACGCCGCCAACCGAGGAGGCGGTCACACCGAGGCCATTGTCGACTGTTCCCAGCTTGCCGATGCCGTTGGTCAAGCCATTACCCAATGTGCTGACTACGTTGCCGGCGGTGTTGGCTGCGCTTTGTACGACGCCACCGACGACAGGAACAGTGCCCAGGGAGTCGCCGATCTGGCCGACGCCATCGCCGACGCCGGCGACGGTTTTGCCGACATCCTGCACTAGCGAGTTGGTCACTACCGGAGTGGTGGTCGGGGTAGTTGGGGTAGTCGGGCCAGTTGGACCCGTGGGGCCGGTGGGGCCGGTGGGGCCTGTCGGGCCAGTTGGCCCTGTAGGTCCGGTCGGCCCGACCGGACCGGTAATCACTGTCGTGCCGCCAGTTCCACCGGTGCCGCCGGTTCCGGAAGTACCGCCCGTGCCGCCAGTACCGCTCGTGCCATCTGTACCGGAGCTGCCCGAAGACCCGGACGTTCCTGCCGTACCACTGGCTGGAGACGAACTGCCGGAACTGCTGTGATGCCCGCCACCGCCACTGCTGCAACCAGCGAGGCCGAGGGAGAAGATCAATGCCAAAGCGATTGCTGATTTGGACCACGCAAATTGAGTTTTCATGATTGAGTTCCTTGCACCTGTCACAACGTTCGTTGTATTCGATGGCCCGCCGGTTCTAGCGCCGGCAATGCCTCCGTCCGTTGTGCTCATATCAATCGCGCGACTGGATCCTCGCCATTCTCAAGTTGGTATTAACGCCTTTATATACATAGCGGTGTACAGGACCTAAGGACTAATACCCAAGGTATAAACGGGCAAAAAAAAGCCTTGAGAATCAAGGCTTGGTGCGTTGCCGGAAAAGGGCTCGTGCGGGTGAAAACTTAAGTGATATATACACAATTTACAGGCTTGGCCGGCCTTGAAGAGGGAGACAAAGCCCCCTCTTCAGCGATCAGGCAATCGGCTGCCACTGACCGACCATGTGCTCCAGGTCGCCTGCACCGATCAAACGCAGTTCACCGCTGGAGCCTGCTGCACTCGCCAGCAAAGTCACCTCACTGGGTAAACGCACCGGTTTGTGAAAAAACACGCTGACCTCAAGGTTGGCCTTGGGCAGGTGATCACTCAGCGCTGCGAGCGTACGGGCCTTGTTCCACAAACCGTGAGCGATGGCCGTGGGGAAGCCGAAGAGCTTGGCACTGGCGGCGCTCAGGTGAATCGGGTTGTAGTCGCCCGAGACTTTGGCGTATTGCCGACCGATATCGGCCGGTGCTTTCCACTGCGCAACCTGCGTCAGGATCTGCGTGGGTTCCCAACGTTGCTCGACGGGTTCGCCGTCGAGTTTCACGCCGCGACAGAGCATCTGGCTTTCCGCCTCCCACAGCGGCCCGAGTTGATCATCGAGAGTGGTCAGCACATCGAAGGTCGCGCCTTTGGGATGCGGCTGCAGGTTGTGCACCCGCACACTGACTTGCGCGCGACTGATCCCGCCCATCGGCCGCAACACGCGAATGCGGTTGCTCAGGTGAATCAGCCCCAGCAGCGGGAATGGAAACTCCTTCGCCGTGAGCAATTGCATCTGCAGGGCGAACGCGAGGATGTGTGGATAAGTCGGCGGCAGCAGTCCGTCATCGGTAAATCCACAGACCTTGCGATAGTCCGCCAGCCGCTTGCCGTCGATGTCGATCCAACAGCGCAAACCGCTGTCGGGCAGGGTGGTGCCGGTGATCTTGCGTCGTGTAGCGGCCCGCGCATACAGGCCGGGCAGATTCGGTTCGCGATCCAGCGTGCGCCATTCGATGCTCATGCCTAGGCCCCCAGAACACTTTGTCCACAGACCCGCAGCGCCTGCCCGGTGAACGCGCCGGTGCCCGGTTGTGCCAGCCACGCGACGGCTTCGGCGACGTCCTGCGGCAAACCGCCCTGACCCAGCGAACTCATGCGCCGCCCGGCTTCGCGCAAGGCGAACGGAATGTGCGCGGTCATCTGGGTTTCGATGAAGCCCGGGGCCACAGCGTTGATGCTGATGCCGCGTTCGTGCAGCGTTGGCGCCCAGGCTTGCGCCAGACCGATGAGGCCGGCCTTGCTCGCGGCGTAGTTGGTCTGTCCGCGATTGCCGGCGATGCCGCTGATCGAGGCCAGCAGAATCACCCGCGCATTGTCGTGCAGGGTGCCGCTGTCGAGCAGGGCCTTGGTCAGCACTTGCGGGGCGTTGAGGTTGACCGCGAGCACCGCGTCCCAGAATTCCGGGGTCATGTTGGCCAGGGTCTTGTCGCGGGTGATCCCGGCGTTGTGCACCAGAATGTCGAGGCCGTCCGGCAGTTGTTCGATCAGTTGCGCGGCGGCATCTTCGGCGCAGATATCAAGGGTGATCGCCCGGCCGCCAAGACGTGCGGCGAGGGCTTCCAGATCAGTCTTGGCCGGAGGGACGTCGAGCAGAATCACCTCGGCGCCATCGCGGGCCAGGGTTTCGGCGATGGATGCGCCGATCCCGCGTGCCGCGCCGGTGACCAGTGCCCTGCGTCCGGCCAATGGCCGGGTCCAATCGGTGACCGGCGTGGCGCACGGGCTCAGGCGAATCACCTGCCCGGAAACAAAGGCACTTTTCGGTGACAGGAAAAACCGCAACGGCCCCTCAAGCTGATCTTCAGCGCCGTCACCGACATAGATCAGTTGCAGCGTGCCGCCGCTACGCAGCTCCTTGGCCAGCGAGCGTGAAAAACCTTCGAGCGCCCGCTGTGCACTGGAGGCGAAGGGCTCGCGCAGGGTTTCCGGAGCGCGACCGAGAATCACCAGATGTGCGCTGCTGTCGAGATTTTTCATCAGTGGCTGGAAGAACTCGCGCAGCTGTTTGAGCTGGTCGGTGTGCTGCAGATCGCTGGCGTCGAATACCACGGCCTTGAGTTTCGGCCCGTGCCCGGGAATCCACGCGGTGGCCAGCGACGGTTCGGTGCCGTAGCTGTAAATCGCATCGGTCAGGCGGTTGGCAAACGCATTGACCCGCTCGGCCAGCGGCCCGCCGCCGATCAGCAGCGCACCGTCCACTGGCCGCAGGCGTCCGGCCTGCCAGCGTTCCAGCCGCACCGGCGACGGCAGGCCCAAAGCCCCGACCAGACGGTGGCCGATGGATGAGTTGGCGAAGTCGATATAGCGGTCAGACATGGAACGCTCTCCAAAAGTTGGGGTTCAAAGTGTGGACTACCAACGGCAATCAATCGTTCGATCCACACAATAAGGCCTACGCTAGAACAGCAGAGTAGTTGGCCGCTGATGGTTGTGTGGCCAAACACAAATTCAGAAACAACGTTGAACCCTGTAGGAGTGAGCCTGCTCGCGATAGCGATTTGTCAGATACAGATGTTTTGACTGACACGATGCGATCGCGAGCAGGCTCACTCCTACAAGGATTCAGGTGAATTCGACCATTTGGAAAAGGAGCTTTTCATGAGTCAGCTGCGCCGCGTCGCCATCATCGGTGGTAACCGTATCCCTTTCGCCCGCTCCAACGGGCCGTACGCCACTGCCAGCAATCAGGTGATGCTCACCGCCGCGCTTGAAGGCCTGATCGAACGCTATAACCTGCACGGCCTGCGGATTGGCGAAGTGGTGGCGGGTGCGGTGCTTAAATTGTCACGGGATATGAATTTGACCCGCGAATGCGTGCTCGGCTCGCGGCTGTCACCGGCCACTCCGGCCTATGACATCCAGCAAGCCTGCGGCACCGGGCTGGAAGCTGCGCTGCTGGTGGCCAACAAAATCGCCCTCGGCCAGATTGACTGCGGCATTGCCGGTGGCGTCGACACCACCTCGGACGCGCCGATTAGCGTCAGCGAAGGCCTGCGCAAAATCCTCCTGCAGGCCAACCGCGCCAAGACCACCGGCGACAAGCTGAAAACTTTTCTGCAACTGCGACCACGGCACCTGATCCCGGAGTTCCCGCGTAATGGCGAGCCACGTACCGGCCTGTCGATGGGCGAGCACTGCGAACTGATGGCGCAGACCTGGAACATTCCCCGTGAAGAACAGGATCAACTGGCCCTCGAAAGCCATCACAAACTCGCCGCGTCCTACAGCGAAGGCTGGCACAACGATCTGATGACGCCGTTTCTCGGCCTGACCCGCGATAACAATCTGCGCCCGGACCTGACCCTGGAAAAACTCGCCACGCTCAAACCCGCTTTCGAAAAAAGCGCCAAGGGCACGCTGACGGCAGGCAACTCCACGCCACTCACCGACGGCGCCTCAGTGGTGCTGCTGGGCAGCGAGGAATGGGCGAAAGAACGTGGTTTGCCGATCCTCGCGTATCTGCGCGATGGCGAAGCGGCGGCGGTGGATTTCGTCAACGGCGCCGAAGGTCTGTTGATGGCGCCGGTGTATGCAGTGCCGCGCTTGCTGGCGCGTAATGGGCTGACCTTGCAGGATTTCGATTACTACGAAATTCATGAAGCATTCGCTGCGCAGGTGCTGTGTACGCTCAAGGCCTGGGAAGATCCCGAATACTGCAAGACGCGCCTGGGGCTGGACGCGCCGCTGGGCTCGATCGACCGCAGTCGATTGAATGTGAAAGGCAGCTCGCTGGCGGCGGGGCATCCATTTGCCGCGACCGGTGGGCGAATTGTCGCGAACCTGGCGAAACTGCTGGATGCGGCAGGCAAGGGCAGGGGGCTGGTTTCGATCTGTGCTGCTGGTGGCCAAGGTGTCACCGCAATTATCGAACGTTGAGCGCAATCCCCCTGTGGGAGCGGGCTTGCTCGCGAAGGGGTCGTGTCAGGCGCCGTCATTGTGTCTGACAGACCGCTTTCGCGAGCAAGCCCGCTCCCACAGGGGAAATGAATGCCAATGTCAGATTCTGTCGCAAATGCCCTCGACGCCGATTACCAACATTTCAAACCGGCTCAGCTATGATCGGCAAAGCTCGATTATTTCGGCACAGTGTGTGCATCCATAGGGTTCACAGGTCGGCACCCCCTCCCCGTAGCGCGAGGATTGCCGTATAACGAGTGACATTCGCGTGTTTGGTAATAAAGGACCCACAATAAAAGCTGATGAAGACTCCAAAACGCATTGAACCCCTGATCGAAGACGGTCTGGTCGACGAAGTGCTGCGCCCACTCATGAGTGGTAAAGAAGCAGCTGTTTATGTGGTGCGCTGCGGTAACCAGTTACGTTGCGCGAAGGTCTACAAGGAGGCGAACAAACGCAGTTTCCGCCAGGCAGCCGAGTATCAGGAAGGTCGCAAGGTGCGTAACAGCCGGCAGGCCCGGGCGATGGCCAAGGGCTCGAAATTCGGTCGCAAAGAGACCGAAGACGCCTGGCAGAACGCCGAAGTCGCGGCGCTGTTCCGTCTGGCCGGTGCCGGTGTGCGAGTGCCCAAACCATACGACTTTCTGGATGGCGTGCTGCTGATGGAACTGGTGGCCGACGAGTATGGCGATGCCGCGCCGCGTCTGAACGACGTGGTGCTGGAGCCGGATCAGGCCCGCGAGTATCACGCGTTCCTGATCTCGCAGATCGTGCTGATGTTGTGTACCGGTCTGGTGCACGGTGACCTCTCGGAGTTCAACGTGCTGCTGACCCCGACCGGCCCGGTGATCATCGACCTGCCGCAGGCGGTGGATGCCGCCGGTAACAACCACGCGTTCAGCATGCTCGAGCGCGATGTGGGCAACATGGCGTCGTACTTCGGGCGCTTTGCCCCGGAGCTGAAGCAGACCCGCTACGCGAAGGAAATGTGGGCGTTGTACGAAGCCGGCACCTTGCACCCCAACAGCGTGCTGACCGGTGAGTTCGACGATCCGGAAGATCTGGCCGACGTTGGCGGTGTGTTGCGCGAGATCGAAGCGGCGCGTCTCGACGAAGAGCGCAAGCAGGCGATCCGTGCGGCGGATGACGAGCCCAAGGGCAAGTCCGACGAACCACCGCCGCCACCGTGGATGCAGTAAGCGCTTGAACAGAAACCCGGCTTCGGCCGGGTTTTTTGTACCTGCCTCATTGCCAAATCCGCCGCTGATCCCCTGTGGGAGCGGGCTTGCTCGCGAAGGCGGTCTGTCAGCCAACAAGGATGGCGGCTGATAAGGCCCCTTCGCGAGCAAGCCCGCTCCTACAGGGATTTGTGGTGTTCCTGGAATGTGTGTGGGAATCTTGTCGCCCCTCGCACACTCAAGGATTGAATGTGAACGCTCGCCTCATCATCACCGCCCGGCTGATCTCCGACTTCGGCGCCTTCCTCAACATGGTCGCGCTGGCGACCTATGTCTACCTGCTGAGCAACAGCGCCATGAGCGTCGGGATCTTTCTCGCCAGCCGGGTTGGCGGGGGGATTTTTGCCAGTCTGATCGGTACGCGCTTCTATCGGCGCTGGAGTGGCCGGGTGCCGCTGATCGCCTTCGATCTGCTGCGCGCGGCGCTACTTGGTCTGCTGTTGGTCCTGCCAGTGAGCCAGCAGGCGTTGCTGTTGCCGGTGATCGCTTTCGGCCTGGGTTTTGGCAATTCGATGTTCGCCATCGGCCTCAACAGCCAGTTGCCGAGGCTGATCGACCCGGCGCAGCTACTGAAAACCAATGCCTGGATCACCTCGGCGTCATCCGCAGCCATGGTCGGCGGCAGTCTGGTGTCCGGCTTGCTGGTGGCGGCATTCGGTTTCGCAACGGTGTTTGCGCTCAACGCACTGACCTATGTGCTGGCGGCGCTGTTGATTGCGCCGTTGCGCTTCGCCGTTGCAGAAGTCAGCGAGCAATCAACCAGCGAACGCGGCGAATGGTCAGCTCTGAAACAAGGCCTGCGCAATGCCCCGGTAATCGCGGCGATGCTTGCCGTGACCATGGCCGACACCTTGGGCAGTGCCGCGCACAACGTCGGATTCCCGATCATCTCCAAACTGCTGACCCCTGATTCGGCCAGCACCACGCTGGGCCTGATGCTGGCGGTATGGGCCAGCGGCAAACTGCTCGGCGCACGGATTGCCAGTCGCCTCAAAGGCACGGATAACCGTGATTTGGAGCGACGGTATTTCTTCGGCGTGGCGTTGATGTCTTGCGGTTTTATCCTGATGTTCCAGCAGCACAGCCTTTACGGTCTGCTGCTGTTTTCGCTGCCGGCGGGGCTGGGGGACGGTTTCTCCGAAGTCAGCCTGATGTCGCGTCTGCAGCGTGAACCGGAGCATTTGCGCCTGCCGATTTTCAGTTTTCTGACCTTGCTGCAAATGACCGGGTTCGGCGTCGGCATGCTGGTTGCCGCGCCGTTTTACGGCTGGTGGACGCCGGGTGCCGTGGTCATGCTGTTCCACGGCATCCCGCTGGGTACGCTGTTGACCGTGAAGCTGCTGGCGCTCAGGCGCGGGCGGGTTGCGCGCAGCAGCCCGACGCCAGTTCCTTGAGGATCGGGCAGTCGGGGCGATGGTCGCCATTGCAGTGCTCGACCAGGTCCTGCAGGGTGTCGCGCAACTCGCCGAGCTCGCGGATCTTCTGGTTCAGCTCGTCGATGTGCTGACGCGCCAGGGCCTTCACATCGGCGCTGGCGCGTTGCCGGTCCTGCCACAGGGTCAGCAGCTTGCCGACTTCCTCCAGAGAAAATCCCAGATCCCGCGAGCGCTTGATGAACGCCAGCGTGTGCAGGTCATCATCGCTGTAGACCCGGTAGCCGCTGTCGGTGCGATGGGCAGCCTTGAGCAGGCCGATCGACTCGTAATAGCGGATCATCTTTGCGCTCAGGCCACTGTGCCGGGCCGCTTGGCCGATGTTCATCGCTGTTCCTCCAGATCCTTCGGTTTCCAGGTTTTCAACAGTAGCGCATTGCTCACCACGCTGACGCTCGACAATGCCATCGCCGCGCCGGCCAGCACCGGGTTGAGGAAGCCGAACGCCGCCAGCGGAATGCCGATCAGGTTGTAGACGAAGGCCCAGAACAGGTTCTGGCGGATCTTCGCGTAGGTCTTGCGGCTGATCTCCAGCGCCGCCGGCACCAGCCGTGGATCGCCGCGCATCAAGGTGATGCCGGCGGCATGCATCGCCACGTCGGTGCCGCCACCCATGGCAATGCCAATGTCGGCCGCCGCCAGTGCCGGGGCGTCGTTGATGCCGTCGCCGACCATCGCCACTACCCCGGTTTTCTTCAGTTCGGCGACGGTCGCGGCTTTGTCGGCGGGGAGCACTTCGGCGTGAACATTTTCAATGCCCAGCGCCTCGGCCACCACGCGCGCGCTGCCACGGTTGTCGCCAGTCAGCAGATGACTGTGGATACCTCGGGCGGCCAATTGCTGTACCCCTTGCAGTGCGCCGGGCTTGAGCGTGTCACCGAAGGCGAACAACCCAAGCACCCGCGCTTCTGGGCTTTGCTCGATCAGCCACGACAGGGTTCGGCCTTGGCTTTCCCAGGCCTTGGCGGACTCGGCGAGGTGGCCGGCGCTCAAGCCGCTTTCTTCCAGCAAGCGCCGATTGCCCAGCGCCAGGCGCCGACCGGCAAGCGTGCCGGCGATGCCGCGCCCGGTCAGGGACTGGCTGTCGCTGACATCCGGCACCTGCAAGCCGCGCTCGGCGGCAGCGTCCAGCACGGCTTTGGCCAGCGGGTGCTCACTGCCGCGTTGCAGGGCACCGGCCAGTGTCAGCAGGGTATTTTCATCACCATCCAGCGCACTGAAATGCGCGATGCGCGGGGTGCCGGAAGTCAGCGTGCCGGTCTTGTCGAAGACCACGTTGTCGACTTCATGGGCACGTTCCAGCGCTTCGGCGTCCTTGATCAGAATGCCGTGACGCGCAGCCACACCCGTACCGGCCATGATCGCCGTCGGCGTGGCGAGGCCGAGGGCGCACGGACAGGCAATCACCAGCACAGCGACCGCGTTGATCAACGCGGTTTCCATGGGCGCGCCGTACAGCCACCAGCCGATCAGTGTCGCGAAAGCGATCAGCAGCACGGTGGGCACGAACACCTGGCTGACTTTATCCACCAGTTTCTGGATCGGCGCTTTCGCTGCCTGAGCGTCCTCGACCAGACGGATGATCCGCGCCAGCACACTTTCCGCACCGAGGGCGGTGGTGCGCACCAGCAGTCGACCTTCACCGTTGATCGCACCGCCGGTGACCTTATCGCCCGGCTGTTTCGGCACTGGCAGGCTTTCGCCGCTGATCAACGCTTCGTCCGCGTGGCTCTGACCTTCGAGCACTTCGCCGTCGACCGGGAAACGTTCGCCGGGTTTGACCAGCACCTGATCATTCAGGCGCAGAGCGCTGATCGCCACGTCTTGCTCGCGACCGTCAATGACCTGAATCGCCCGTTCCGGACGCAAGGCTTCGAGGGCGCGGATGGCGCTGGCAGTCTGGCGTTTGGCGCGGCTTTCCAGGTATTTGCCGAGGAGCACCAGGGCGATCACCACCGCCGAGGCTTCGAAATACAGATGCGGCATGCGCCCGGCGGCGGTGGCCCATTCGTACAAGCTCAAGCCATAACCGGCGCTGGTGCCGAGGGCGACCAGCAAGTCCATGTTACCGGCCCCGGCGCGCACGGCTTTCCACGCGGCCAGGTAAAACCGCGCACCGAAAATGAATTGCACCGGGGTGGCGAGGGCGAATTGCGCCCAGGCCGGGAGCATCCAGTGGATGCCGAACGGTTGTAGCAACATCGGCAGCACCAGCGGCAAGGCCAGGGCGATGGCGCAGATCAGCGCCCAGCGTTCATGTTGCAGGCGCTGTTGCTGGTTATCGGTAGTGGGGTGTTCGGCTTGCCAGATGCTGGCCGAGTAGCCGGCCTTGCTCACCGCGTCGAGCAGCGATTGCGGGTCGACCTGACCGAGCAATTCGAGGTGTGCGCGTTCGTTGGCGAGGTTGACGCTGACGCTCTTCACCCCGGGGACTTTGTTCAGGGCGCGCTCGACGCGACCGACGCACGAGGCGCAGGTCATGCCGTCGATGCTCAATTCCATGGTCTGCTGCGGCACGCTGTAACCGGCGCGCTGCACCGCCTCCATCAACGCCGGCAAGCTGCCACCCGGTGCCTGGACGCGAGCCTGTTCGGTGGTGAGATTGACGCTGACGCCACTGGCGCCGCTGACTTTGCGCAACGCCCGCTCGACACGCCCGGCGCAACTGGCGCAGGTCATGCCGGCAATCGGCAGATCGAAGGTGATGGAATCGGACATCGGTCTTACTCCCTGTAGAAGATGTCTACAAGGATCAACCTTGCCATGCGGGCAAGGTCAAGCGCCAATGTTTGACTCAGCACAAAACCAATGTGGGAGCGGGCTTGCTAGCGAAAGCGCTGTGTCAGTCAACATCATCGCTGAATGACACACCGCATTCGCGAGCAAGCCCGCTCCCACATTTGGAGTTTCGCTCAGTATTCGAGGGCGGCAGGTCGCAGGTACAAGCCTTTGGCATTTGCCGCGATCCGGTACTTCACCACATCGCCGGCCTTGAGCGAGATCTCCTGCGCCGGCGGTGCCAGCATGCCTGCCTGGCAACCCGGCACCTGGCCAGGCAACTGTTTCAGACGAATGGAAATCGTGCCGTGGGGCAGGTTGAACGAAGTGGTCTGTTCCTGCAGCAGGCGCCCAGCGAGTTGATCATTAACGTACACGCCAATCTCGCAGGGAGTCGGCACTTCCAGACGCTCGCGCGAGATGATCAGAACGGCGTAGTCCTCACCGGTCGCGTTGGCCTGGGGCAGGGCGGCAAAGAGGCTGAGCAAGCCAAACAGGCTGAAAGCTGACCAGCGCATGGCTGAATCTCCTGAGTTTGAGTCATTGGTGTGCGCAGCTTGGCTGAGCGCAGCGCCGATTGCCAGCCCGGCATTTTTTTCCAGAACTTGACCTTGCCATGGTGGCAAGCTCGACACTGCCGGCAACCTCACTCAAGGGAGTCAATCCATGCAAGTGTTCAATGTTCAAGGCATGTCCTGCGGCCATTGTGTCAATGCCATCACCCACGCCGTGCAGGCGAAAGATCCGGCGGCCAGCGTGCGGGTCGATCTGGCGGCCAAAGAAGTCGGCGTCGAGAGTTCGCTCAGCGCGGAGCAGGTGATCGAGGTTATCAGCGAAGAGGGTTACCCGGTAAAACTCGCCGGTTAACGATAAATCCCCTGTGGCGAGGGAGCTTGCTCCCGCCGGGTCGCGAAGCGGCCCTTTTTTCCAATTGAAAAACACTGGGCCTGCTGCGCAGTCCAGCGGGAGCAAGCTCCCTCGCCACAGGTTTCAGGTGTAGGTCATCTGATTTCTAATAGTTAGCGAGCTATCGGAATGTTCAAGGTGTCTCAGCGCGGCTAGACTGTCGGGCTGCCGACTTCTATCCAACCTGGATGCCTGATGAACTTCCGTACCATTCTGATTCTCGGTGCCTTGAGCGCCTTCGGTCCGCTGGCGATCGACTTTTATTTACCGGCGTTTCCGTCGATGGCGCTGGCCTTTGGCACTGATGAAAAGCATGTGCAACTGACCTTGGCGGCGTATTTCGCCGGCCTGTCGATCGGTCAATTGCTATACGGTCCGGTGGCCGACCGTTTTGGGCGGCGCCTGCCACTGCTCGTCGGTGTCGGCCTGTTCACCCTGGCCTCGCTGGCCTGTGCCTACGCACCGAATCTGGAATGGCTGATCGGTGCGCGTTTCGTTCAGGCGCTGGGCGGCTGCGCGGGGATGGTGATTTCACGAGCGGTGGTCAGCGACAAGTGCGATGCGGTCGGTTCGGCCAAAGTCTTTTCGCAGTTGATGCTGGTGATGGGCCTGGCGCCGATCCTCGCGCCGCTGCTCGGCGGTCTGCTGGTCAACACCACGGGCTGGCAGTCGATCTTCCTCGTGCTTACCGGCTTCAGCGCACTGGCCGGCCTCGCTGTGGCACTGGGTCTGCCGGAAAGTCTGCCGGACTACGTGCCGCGCCAGCCGTTGTCCGGTGCGTTGCGCCAATACGGCCGGTTGTTCGGCGACCGGGTGTTTCTCGGCCACGCCCTGACCGGCGGCATCGCAGTTGCCGGGATGTTTTCCTACATCGCCGGTTCGCCGTTCGTCTTCATCAAACTCTACGGCGTACCGGCCGAGCATTTCGGCTGGCTGTTCGGCACCAACGCAGCGGGTTTCATTCTGGTCGCCCAGGTCAACGCGCGGCTATTGGCCAAGCGTGGTCCGGCCTTCCTGCTGTCGCGGGCGGTGTGGGTGTATCTGTTGGCCGGTGTCTCTTTGCTCGCAGTCAGCTCGTTGCACACCGAAGCCTTGTGGCCGCTGTTGATTCCGTTGTTCGTGTGTATTGCCAGCCTCGGCTGCATCCTGCCAAACGCAGCGGCGTGTGCGATGAACGGTCAGGGCGCGCGCGCCGGCAGTGCCTCGGCACTGATGGGTTGCCTGCAGTTCAGCGTGGCTTCCGGCGCGGCCTCGCTGGTGGGCGTTCTGCACGACGGCAGTGCCATACCGATGGCCATTGTCATCAGCCTGTGTGGATTACTGGTGGTGAGTGTCGCGATGTACACCCGGCATTTGCAGAATGTCCGGGCGTTGGCGCAAGCACAGGCCGAAGCCTGATACGTCAGCCGGCGGCGCGTTGCTGTCCGGAGTCGGGAATCCGATGGGGCGCGTGCAGGCGCGCTTCAAGGGTGCGGGTGAAGGCGAGGGCCTCGGCTTCACTGCGAAATGTCACGGCGTGCTGGTCCAGACGAACCTGCCATTGGGACTTTGCCACTTCTTTTATCAGGATCTTCATTGCTGACCTCCCTTGCGTAAAAGATGTATCGCAGAGGCCTCGATTGTAGACCTGAATACGATCGCATTTGTGACAACGGAGAAGCATCTGACTGACGGCAAAAATCAGCGCCAGCCCTTGAATGGTCTGGCGCTGATTGCGGTCTTCGGATTCTTAGAAACTTTCTAAAACAATTTTCCCCTTGGCTTTGCCACTTTCCAGCAACTCGTGCGCGCGACGCAGGTTCGCCGCGTTGATCGTGCCGAAATGCTCGCCCACCGTAGTCTTCAACGTTCCCGCATCAATCAGATCGGCCACGCGGTTGAGCAGCTTGTGCTGCTCGATCATGTCCGGTGTTTCGAACAGCGAGCGGGTGTACATGAACTCCCAGTGCAGCGACAGGCTCTTGCGCTTGAGCTTGCTCACGTCCAGCGACTTCGGATCGTCGATCAACGCCAGTTTGCCTTGCGGTGCCAGCGCCTCGACCAGTTGATCGAGGTGCTGCTCGGTCTGGGTCAGGCTGGCGACGTGGGTCACGTGATCGATGCCGGCGCGTTTCAGTTCTTCGCTCAGCGGCTGGCTGTGGTCGATCACCAGGTCGGCGCCCAGCTCCGTCACCCAGTCGCGAGTCTGTGCGCGGGACGCGGTGCCGATGACCTTCAGGCCGGTCAACTGACTGGCCAGTTGGGTGAGGATCGAACCGACGCCGCCAGCGGCGCCGACGATCAGCAGGCTCTGACCTTCATCGGTCTTGCCCTCACGGATCTGCAGGCGTTCGAACAGCAGCTCCCACGCGGTGATCGCGGTCAGCGGCAGCGCAGCAGCTTCGGCGAAGCCGAGGGATTTCGGCATGTGGCCAACAATGCGCTCGTCGACCACGTGCAGCTCGCTGTTGCCACCGGCACGGGCGATGGAGCCGGCGTAAAACACTTTGTCGCCGGCCTTGAACAGCGTCACTTCACTGCCGACGGCCTTGACCACACCGGCGACGTCCCAGCCCAGCACTTTTGCTGCGCCGTTTTCCGGCGCCACGTTCTGCCGCACCTTGGTGTCGACCGGGTTGACCGAGATGGCTTTGACTTCCACCAGCAGGTCGCGCGGCCCGGCGACCGGCTCCGGCAGTTCGATGTCTTGCAGGGATTTTTCGTCGCTGATCGGCAGGGAGGCGTAATAGGCGATGGCTTTCATGACTTGCTCCGTAACGGTAATAGAAGAAGGGCTCAGGCGATGGCGCCCAGACGTTTCAATTGGAAGTGTTCGATGCAGTGGCCGGCGGTGGCCTGGAAGTTCTGAAAATGCGCGCTGGCGTTGTGCGCCTGGAGGATTTCCTCGCTGGCCCAATGTTCGATCACATAAAAAGTCAGCGGATCGGCCAGGTCGCGGTGCAGGTCGTACTGGCTGCAACCCTCCTCGGCGCGGCTCGGTTCAACCAGTGCGCGCAGGGCGTTTTCGAGGGTGTCCTGCTGGCCGGGTTTGGCGATCAGGGTGGCGATGGCGGTGAATGCTTGGGACATGTTTGGCTCCAGTCGCGGGATAAATTCGCTTGAGCAGATCATTGGCTATTTCTCGGCACGATAAAACCGGCTAAAAGAGCAGTCTCTTTCAATATTTTTTTGATAATCGAGGCTGAGAATGCTGCGTTTCGACGATTTGCAGTTGTTCGTTCGCGCCGCGGATCTGGGCAGCCTGTCGGCGGCGGCGCGGGTGATGGACATGTCTGCCGCGGTGGCCAGCGCCGCGCTCAAACGTATCGAACAGCAACTGGGTGTGCGTCTGCTGGCGCGTTCGACCCGCAGCCTGCGCCTGACTGCCGAGGGCGAAGGCTTTCTCGAATATGCCCGGGCCGCGTTGAGTTCGCTGGACGAAGGCCGGCGTTTTCTCTCCAGCGCGCAGGATCAGGTCAGCGGCATCCTGCAGTTGTCGGCGCCTTCGGATTTCGGCCGCAACCTGTTGTTGCCATGGCTCGACGAGTTTCAACGCGAGCATCCGAAGCTGACCGTGCGCCTGCTGCTCGGTGACCGCATCGCCGACCTGTTCCGCCAGCCGGTGGACATCGCCTTGCGTTATGGCGAACCGGAGGACTCGAGTCTGGTCGCCTTACCCATCGCCCCGGACAATCGCCGCGTGCTTTGCGCATCTCCAGCGTACCTGGCGCGCCACGGTGAGCCGCGTCAGCTCGAACAACTGGCGCAGCACAATTGCCTGCTGTACATGCTCGGCAGCCGGGTACACGACCATTGGAGTTTTCATGACGGCAAACGTGAAGTCGGGCTGACGGTCAGTGGCGATCGCTTCAGCGATGACGCCGACGTCGTGCGGTTGTGGGCGGTGGCGGGGGCAGGAATCGCCTACAAGTCGTGGCTCGATGTCGGCGCGGATGTCCTCGCCGGACGCCTCAAAGTGTTGCTGCCGGAACTGCTTTGCGAGCGTGCTCCGCTGAATCTGTTGTGCGCCCATCGCGCACAATTGAGTAAGCCGGTGAACCTTTTGAGGGAAATGCTCGCCAGCCGATGCGCCGAATTGAGTAGTCAATTTCCCCATTTCCCGAAAGTTGATCATTAGTCGCAGGCAATTAGCGAAATTTCTCTCAGGAACTATCACCATTCGTGTCAGCCACGGCGCAGGAAGCGGCGTGCATCCCGCTTATACTAGCCACCGCCTCAAACCTGCACCGATAACCGGCCAGGACAGAATCCGGCCGGTTTTTGCAGGGCCGGGCGAGCGCTGTACAAACGCCGCGGACACGCCATTGACGGGGGCAGCAGCACTGGCCTGGCGTGCTCCGGTTCATGGCGTTTTACCCGTCTTGGCCGACGACACATTAGTGGTCAAGATGTCTTCGAGCAGTAGACGATACGATTCAACAGGGAGTGAATACATGGAACATGCACCTTGCATCAGCCAGATCGCCACGCTGCTGGCCGACCCCAAGCGCAGTGCGATGATGTGGGCGTTGATGGATGGCTCGGCCCGCCAGACCGAAGAGCTGGCGCTGCTGGCAGGGTTGTCGCCATCCTCGGCCAGTGCGCATCTGGGGCGTTTGTCCGGCGGGGGCCTGTTGAAGGTCGAGGTCCGTGGACGCAAGCGCTTTTTCCGCCTGGCTGCCCCGGAAATCGCAGCGGCCATCGAAGCTCTGGCCAGCGCCACGATCGCCAGCGCACCGCGGGACATTCCTCACGTATTCAAACGCTCGACGCCGAGCGCCAATCCCCAGACCGCGCCGTCTTCGCTGCTGCGTGCGCGCTTTTGCGATGACCATTTGGGGGGCACGCTGGCCGCCGATCTGTATCAGCGTCTGCTCGATGCCGGCTGGCTCGAACAGATCGAGCAGCGGGTCGTGGTGACGCTCAAAGGCTCGACACAACTGGCCAACCGCGGGGTGTTCATTCAGGCCCTCGCCCATCGCAAGGCCCAAGTGGCGTGCGCCTGTCCGGACTGGAGCGAACGGCGCCCGCACCTGGGCGGCTCACTCGGCGCGGCGGTGCTGCAACTGTTCATGCAGTCCGGCTGGCTGGCGCTGCCCAAGGATTCCCGCGCGTTGCAGGTGACCCCGGCCGGGCAACGTGAAATCCACCGTTTCGCCAAGGAAACCGAGCTGGAATTGGCGTAGTAGAGCGTTCGCCGGCCGACACTTCGACGCTGGCGTCGCCTGTGACTGCGAACAGGTCGTATCCAGAAAAAGCGCTGAGGCGTAATCCCGCACACTCGATCCGCACACATTGTGGAGGGGGGATGGGACATGGATACGCGAAACTTCAGCGCGGCAGAACGCCTGGAACGGTTACCGCTCAGCGGTTATCACCGGGTCATTTTCATCATCATCGCCCTGGCGTTCTTTTTCGATTCCATGGACCTGGCCATGATGACGTTCCTGCTCGGCTCGATCAAAACCGAGTTTGGCTTGAGCAGTGCACAAGCAGGCCTGCTCGCCAGTTCGAGTTTCTTCGGCATGGTGCTGGGGGCGTCGCTGTCGGGCATGCTCGCCGACCGCTTCGGGCGCAAACCGGTGTTTCAGTGGAGCATCGTGCTGTGGGGCGTGGCCAGTTACCTGTGTTCGACCGCGCAAACGGTGGAGAGCCTGACGCTGTTCCGCATCCTGCTCGGAATCGGCATGGGCATGGAGTTTCCGATTGCGCAGTCGATGTTGTCCGAGCTGATCCCGGCGCAACGACGCGGGCGTTACATTGCGTTGATGGACGGTTTCTGGCCGTTGGGTTTTGTCGCCGCCGGGGTGCTGTCGTACTTCCTGCTGCCGTTGATTGGCTGGCGCGACATCTTTCTGGTGTTGGCGGTGCCGGCGGTATTCGTGCTGGCGATCCGGTTCTTTATCCCCGAATCACCACGCTGGCTGGAACAGGCCGGACGCCACGAAGCCGCGGATAAGGTCCTCGGCGCCATCGAGGCGCGCGTGCGTACGTCGCTCGGTGTCGCGACGCTGCCGGACCCGGTGCGCCTGCCAAGGACAGTGGCGCTGCCGGGCAACTTCTTCTCGGCACTCAAGCAGATCTGGTCGCCACAATACCGCCAGCGCACCACGATGATCTGGAGCCTGTGGTTTTTCGCCTTGCTCGGGTTTTACGGGCTGACGTCGTGGCTCAGTGCGTTGTTGCAACAGTCGGGTTTCGCCGTGACCCAGTCGGTGTATTACACCGTGCTGATATCGCTGGGCGGGATTCCCGGGTTTCTGATGGCGGCGTGGCTGGTGGAACGCTGGGGGCGCAAACCGGTGTGCATCGTGACGTTGCTCGGCGGCGCGGTGATGGCGTTTCTCTACGGGCAGAGCGCGGTGTTCGGCGGCAACGTAGCGTTGCTGATCAGCTCCGGGCTGCTGATGCAGTTTTTCCTGTTTGGCATGTGGGCGGTGCTCTACACCTACACGCCGGAGTTATACCCGACCTCAGCGCGCGCCACCGGCTCGGGCTTTGCCTCGGCGATTGGCCGCGTTGGTTCGTTGCTCGGGCCGTTTGTGACCGGGTTGGTGTTCCCGATTACCGGGCAGGGTGGGGTGTTTGCGCTGGGGGCGCTGTGCTTTGCGATTGCGGCGGGGGTGGTGTGGCTGTTCGGGATGGAGACGCGGGGCAGGACGCTGGAAGAGCTGACTGAAACCGAAACTGCCAGCTGAGCACGGACTCAATGTGGGAGCGGGCTTGCTCGCGAAAGCGGTGTGTCATTCAACCAATATGTCGACTGACACACCGCTTTCGCGAGCAAGCCCGCTCCCACAGGGGATTTGCGTAGTGCTTACGGTTTTACCAGGCGCGCATCCAGGCTGTTCTGCGCCAGGCGCTTGGCCTGATCCTGGGTCATGCCCAAGTGCTCATGCAGCGCATGGAAGTTCTCGGTGACGTAGCCGCCGAAGTACGCCGGGTCATCGGAGTTGACGGTGACCTTCACCCCACGCTCGAGCATGTCGAGGATGTTGTGCTGCGACATGTGATCGAACACGCAGAGCTTGGTGTTCGACAGTGGGCACACGGTCAGCGGGATCTGCTCGTCGATGATCCGCTGCATCAGACGCTCGTCTTCGATGGCGCGTACGCCATGGTCAATGCGCTGGATTTTCAGCAGGTCGATAGCCTCCCAGATGTACTCCGGCGGGCCTTCTTCACCGGCATGGGCGACGGTCAGGAAGCCTTCGTCACGGGCGCGGTCGAACACACGCTGGAACTTGCTTGGCGGGTGACCCATCTCGGAACTGTCGAGGCCGACGGCGACAAACGCATCACGGAACGGCAGCGCCTGATCGAGGGTTTTCTGTGCTTCGTCTTCGCTCAGGTGGCGCAGGAAGCTCAGGATCAAACCGCTGGTGATGCCCAGTTGCTGCTCGCCATCCTTGAGTGCCGCGGCGATGCCGTTGAGCACTACTTCGAACGGGATGCCACGGTCGGTGTGGGTCTGCGGGTCGAAGAACGGTTCGGTGTGAATCACGTTCTGCGCTTTGCAGCGCAGCAGGTAGGCCCAGGTCAGGTCGTAGAAGTCCTGCGAGGTGCGCAGCACATCGGCGCCCTGGTAATACAGGTCGAGGAATTCCTGCAGGTTGTTGAAGGCGTAGGCCTTGCGCAGGGTTTCGACATCGCTCCACGGCAGGGCGATCTTGTTGCGTTCGGCCAGGGCGAACAGCAACTCAGGCTCCAGCGAGCCTTCCAGATGCAGGTGCAGTTCGGCCTTGGGCAGGGCGTTGAGCCAATCGTACATATTCTTTTCTCATCAGGTGCAGATGGCGGCCATTCTACAGATGCGCGCCGAAACAATTGGCAAAACCTGACCAAGCGATCCATCACACTGCTTGCGGCTCGCGACGATAGGCGTAGGTATCGGCGAAGCGCGACAGCAGGAATTCGGCGCAGGTGGTGGTCGGATATTTCGCCGGATGCTGTGCGTCCTGGCAACCGGGCAGGCATTCGATACGGGTGTCCGGGTGCGGCTCGGCGAAGAACGGCATCGAATAGCGATCCACCCCCAGCGGACTGATCACCCGGTGCGGCGTCGAGCGATAACGGTCATTGCTCCAGCGCGCCATCATGTCGCCGAGGTTGACCACGAAGGTGCCGTCAATCGGTGGCGCGTCGATCCATTCGCCTCGCACGTTCTTGACCTGCAGGCCGCCAGCGCTGTCCTGATAGAGCAGGGTGATGCAGCCATAATCGGTGTGCGCTCCGGCGCCTTGCTGCTCGGCGCTGCTGGCAGTGTGGCGCGGCGGGTAGTGGATCATCCGCAGCACACTGACCGGCTGATTGAAGCGGGTGTCGAAGAAGTCGCGTTCGATGTCCAGCGCGATGGTCATTGCGCGCAGCAGGGTTTGTGCAAGCGCCTGCATGTCGAGGTAGTGCTGCTCCATCAGCGTTTCCCAACCGGCGATTGGCGGATGTCGGTTGGGCCCGCGCAACGGTTTTTCGGCGAGCACGTCGGGATGGTTCGCCGGCAGGTGCAGGCCCATGTCGAAGGTTTCCTTCAGGTCGCTGGGTTTGTCCGGGTCGAGCTGTTCGGTGGCGATCGCACCGTAGCCGCGATGGTGGCGGGTCTGGGTGATATCGATCCGGAGTTTTTCTTCTGCCGGTAGCGCAAAAAAGCGCTGGGCGTGGTCGAGCAGCGAGTCGATGCGCTGTGCGGAAATCGGGTGGCCCTTGATGTAGAAAAAGCCCCATTCGCGGCAGGCGTGGTCGATCTTCGCGGCGACGGCGGGCCAGGCGTTTTGGTCGTTGGTGTAAAGCGGTGAGATGTCGATGATCGGAAGACTGTTCATACACAATCCTAAAGAACGCTGAAGAACCATTGTAGGAGTGAGCCTGCTCGCGATAGCGGTGTGTCATTCAGCATCATCGGTGCCTGACACACCGCTTTCGCGAGCAAGCCCGCTCCCACAGGGGAAGGGTGGTGGGGCCGGGATTACTTCGGCATCTCGGCCTTCATCCCTTCCACGTAATAGTTCATCGACGCCAATTCCGCATTGCTCGCGCTCACTCCGGCCGGGATTTTCTCTACCCCGGCCTGATCCTTGATCGGCCCGGTGAACGGTTGCAGCGTACCGCTCTTGATGTCGGCAATGATCTGCTCGGCCTCGGCTTTCACTGGTGCCGGTACCAGGTCGCTGATCGGCAGCTCAACCGTACCTTCCTTCAGCCCGCCCCAGTAGTCCTGGGATTTCCAGCTGTGGTCGATCACGCTTTGTGTGGCCTGAATGTAGTGCGGTGCCCAGTCGTTGACAATCGAGGTGAGCACCGCTTTCGGGCCGAAGTGCGCCATGTCCGAGGCGTAACCCACGGCGTACACGCCACGCCGTTCGGCGGCCTGAATCGGCGCCGGGCTGTCGGTGTGCTGGAACACTACGTCCACACCCTGATCGATCAGGGCGTTGGCGGCGTCGGCTTCCTTGCCCGGGTCAAACCACGAGTTGACCCACACCACTTTGATCTCGGTGCCGGGGTTGTACTTGTTCAGCGCCAGCTGGATGGCGTTGATGTCGCGGATCACTTCCGGAATCGGGAACGAGGCGACGTAACCGACCTTCTTGCTCTTGGTCATCTTCGCCGCGAGAAAACCGCCGACATAACGACCCTCGTAGGTGCGCGCCAGATAGGTGCCGAGGTTCTTGTCCTGCTTGTAGCCGGTGGCGTGTTCGAAGGTCACCTTGGGAAACTGTTTGGCGACTTTCAGCGTCGGGTTCATGTAGCCGAAGGAGGTGGTGAAGATCAGGTCGTAGTTGTCCTTGGCCATGTTGCGGATCACCCGTTCGGCGTCGGCGCCCTCGGCCACGTTCTCGACGTAATTGGTGCTGATCTGCGCGCCGAATTTCTCCGCCAGTGCCTTGCGCCCCTGTTCATGCTGATACGTCCAGCCGTGGTCGCCGATCGGGCCGATGTAGACGAAACCCACCTTCAGCGGATCGGCAGCGCTGGCGCTCAGGCTGATCCCCAGACCGATGGCGGCGCACAGCAGTTTATGCAGCGGACGTATTTGCATGAATTGGAGCTCCATTTTGTTGTGTGTGGACAGGGGCAATGCAAATTGCTGACCAACAGGACAACAAACAATCCGAAACCGAGGCGCGGCCTTCGCGAGCAAGCCCGCTCCCACAGGGGAATGCATTCCAAATGTGGGAGCGGGCTTGCTCGCGAAGAGGCCGGCAGGAACGATAAAAGTGCATGGCTGAAACCAGCTGCCATCGGCTGGTGCGCTAAGGTGTAACGAAACGTTAGCGCCGCGCCGCAGTCAGTAGCTCATTCGAACCTCTCGGCAAAAAGGCCCGCCATGCTCACGATCCTCAAGCAAGAAAGCTTTCTATTGCTGGCAGTGATTGCCGCGTGCATCGCCTATCCGCTGGAATACTGGATGCTCCACAGCGGGCAGATCGTCGCGCTGATTTCTGGCCTGGTGCTGATCGCCTTCATCGTCGCCGCGTCGATGCGCGTCGCCCATCATGCTGAACTGCTCGCGGAAAAAGTCGGCGACCCCTACGGCACGATGATCCTGACCCTCGCTGCGGTGCTGGTGGAAGTAGTGATCCTGGCGATCATGATGAGCAACGAGGCGTCCGCCACGCTGGTGCGTGACACCATCTATTCGGCGGTGATGCTCGACATCAACGGCATCCTCGGCCTCGCCGCGTTGATGGGCGGGCTCAAGCACGGCGAGCAGTCGTACAACGATGATTCGGCGCGCAGCTACAGCGTGATGATCCTCACCGCGATGGGCGTGTCGATGGTGGTGCCGGAGTTTATTCCGGCGGCCAACTGGAAGATTTACTCGGCGTTCACCATCGGTGCGATGGTAGTGCTTTATGCGTTGTTCCTGCGCATGCAGGTCGGCCCGCACAGCTACTTTTTCAGCTACAGCTACCCGGACAAGCGCCGCAAGAAAGCACCGGTGGAGGATGAGCCGAAACCGCTGAGCCTGACCTGGTCGATCGGCATTCTGGTGTTCGGGGTGGTGGTGATCGGCGCACTGGCCGAAGTGATGTCCAAGACCCTCGATCTGGGCCTGGAAGGCACGGGCGCACCGCCAGTGATCACGGCGATTCTGGTGGCGGCGATTTCCGCGGCGCCGGAGATTCTGACGGCGTTGCGTGCCGCGTTGGCCAACCGTATGCAGTCGGTGGTGAACATTGCGATGGGCGCGTCACTGTCGACGGTGATCCTCACCGTGCCGGTGATGGAAGCGATGGCGCTCTACACCGGCCAGCCGTTTCAGATGGCGATGACCCCGGTGCAGACGGTGATGATCTTCATCACGCTGATCGTCAGTGCAATCAACCTGAATGACGGCGAGACCAATGCGATTGAGGGCATGACGCACTTTGTGCTGTTTGCGACATTTATCATGCTCTCCCTGCTCGGCCTTTAAGGACTTACACAAATCCAAATGTGGGAGCGGGCTTGCTCGCGAAGGCGGTGTGTCAGGCAGGCTAAATCTGAATGACACACCGCTTTCGCGAGCAAGCCCGCTCCCACAGGGTTTAGTGTTGGGATCAGGTCCCGGCGATCAACTGGCGAGCCGCCTGGCTGTGATCAGCGATCAGGCCCTTCAGATCCAGCCCTTCAACCTGGCCATCAATCACCCGCCACTTGCCGCCAATCATCACCCGATCCGCACGATCGGCACCGCACAACAACAGCGCCGAAATCGGATCATGGCTGCCCGAGAAACGCAGCTCATCCAGCTTGAACAACGCCAGATCCGCCTGCTTGCCCACCGCCAGCTCACCAATGTCGGTACGCCCCAACAGGCTCGCCGAGCCCTTGGTCGCCCAGCCCAGCACGCGTTCCGGGGTGATCTTCTCGGCGCCGTAACGCAGACGCTGGATGTACAACGCCTGCCGCGCTTCGAGGATCATGTTCGACGCGTCGTTGGAGGCCGAACCGTCCACGCCCAGACCGAACAACGCGCCGGCATCGGTCAAGTCGATGCTCGGGCAGATGCCGGAGGCCAGGCGCATGTTCGAACTCGGGCAATGGCAGATACCGGTGCCGGCCTGACCGAGGCGAGCGATTTCGTCCGGGTTGAAGTGGATGCCGTGGGCCAGCCAGGTGCGTGGGCCGAGCCAGCCGACGCTGTCCAGATAATCCACGGTACGCAGGCCGAAGCGCTGCAGGCAGAAATCTTCTTCGTCGAGGGTTTCGGCCAGATGGGTGTGCAGGCGCACGTCGAGTTTGTTTGCCAGTTCGGCGCTGGCCGACATGATTTCCGGGGTCACCGAAAACGGCGAGCACGGTGCCAGGGCGATCTGGATTTGCGCACCGTCACCGCGCTCGTGGTACTCGTGAATCAGGCGCTGACTGTCGTCGAGAATCACCTGACCTTCCTGCACCGTCTGTTGCGGCGGCAGACCGCCGTCCTTCTCGCCGAGGCTCATCGAACCGCGAGTGAGCATGGCGCGCATGCCCAGTTCGCGCACGGTGTCGACTTGCACGTCGATGGCGTTTTCCAGACCGTCCGGGAACAGGTAATGGTGGTCGGCGGCGGTGGTGCAACCCGACAGCAGCAATTCAGCCAAAGCCACTTTCGTCGCGAGGGCGAGTTTTTCCGGGGTCAGCCGCGCCCACACCGGGTACAGGGTTTTCAGCCACGGGAACAACGGCTGATTGACCACCGGCGCCCAGGCGCGAGTCAGGGTTTGATAGAAATGGTGATGGGTGTTGATCAGGCCCGGCAGGATCACATGCTCGCGGGCATCGAACACTTCATTGCATGGCGCGGACGGTTGCTGACCGGCCGCCAGCACTTCGACGATCACGCCGTCTTGCAGCACCAGACCGCCACGGGCATCGAGCGCGTTGGCCGTGAAAATGGCGAGGGGATTTTTTAACCAGGTACGGGTCGCAGGCATTGTGGCCGGCTCCTCTGAAAGTTGGGTTCAGGGTTGCCAGCTCAGTGTTGCCCTGTCTGCTGATCCAGGGTCGCCGCGAAGGACGAGGTGCGGAGTTTCAAACAAATCGCCGGATCGGGCAAGCCCAACCCGACAAGCCAACACATCACCCCTGTAGGAGCTGCCGCAGGCTGCGATCTTTTGATCTTGTTTTTTACAATCAAAAGATCGCAGCCTGCGGCAGCTCCTACAGGTAGTTTTCAGTGCTTACCAGGGAATGGTTTCACCCTTGTAGTTGATGAAGTGATGGCCGCCCTTGCCGGTATACGCATTCACCTGATCAATCAGCCCGCGAGTGCTGGTCTCCACATCCAGGTCAGCGCCTTCGCCGCCCATATCCGTCTTCACCCAGCCCGGATGCAGCGACAGCACGGTAAGCTTCTGCTCGCCCAACTGGGTGACGAAACTGTTGGTCATCGAATTCAGCGCGGCCTTGCTCGCCTTGTACAGCGCCAGCTCCGGCGCGTCCGGTACGGTGACGCTGCCCAGACCGGAACTCATGAACGCCAGCACGCCGCTGCCGTCGCGGATCTGCCCGACGAAGCGCTGCGCGAGGTTGATCGGCGCCACAGCGTTGGTGAAAAACAGCTGGCCAACTTCGGCCAGTGTCGCGCCGCCCGGGGTTTGCACCTCCGGACCTTTGACCCCGGCGTTGACGAACAGCAGGTCGAAGGTCTCGCCCTTGAGCTGTTGGCTCAGGGCGATCACTGCTTGCTGGTCGTCCATGTCGAGTTTCTCGATCCGCACGTTACCCAGCGCTTGCAGCGCCTCTGCCTTTTGCGGATTGCGCACGGTGGCGGTCACTTGCCAGCCGTCAGCCAGCAGGGTTTTCACCAGCCCGAGACCCAAGCCACGGGAGGCGCCGATGATCAGTGCGTTTTTTGCCTGGGACATGACGGGATTCCTTGAAAGTTACGGTTCATGGATTCAATGGACACGCCTGACCGAGCCGTTGTTGCAACTCTCGTCGCAACACATCGAGTTCGCTCATGCGGGTTTCGATCAATTGCAGTTTGTCGCGCAGCAGTTGCGCCACGGCGTTTTCCGGGTCGGGCGCGTTCCACAACGCGGCGACGCTGTTGCCGATTTCGCCGAGGGTAAAACCCAGGCGCTGCGCGGTTTTGATGTAGAGCACCAGTTGCAGCATTTCCGGCGGGTAGTCGCGATAACCGTTGGCACTGCGTTGCGCCGCGATCAGCCCGCGCTGCTCGTAGAAGCGCAAGGTATCGCGGCTGACGGCACTGGCCTGGGCTAATTCACCGATGCGCATGCGGGGTCTCAAAAAGAGGTATTGACCCTGGAGCATACTCCAGGCTTTACCGTGGTTGCTCCTCAAATTTTGGAGCAAGGACGATGTGGACTTCGACCCAGTATCGAAACGTGGTGCGCGGCAGCGCCTGGTATGACCTGATCGTCACGGCCGCGTTTGCCACGCCGTGGAGTTTTGCTGCGTTGCATGGGGCGTTGACGGCGCTGAGTCAGGCGCTGGATTTGCCCGGTGAACTGCCGGCGTTCGCGCCGGCGCATATGTTGATGGCGAATCTGTTGGGTTCGGTGGTGTGCGTGTGGGCGGTGCTGCGGATTCGTGATCCGCAGGCGCTTTATGGGCGCTATGACGCGGTGGCGCGGTTGCTGTTTGCGGCTTGGCAGGGGTATGCCCTGGCCCATGGCGCGAGTTCGCTGCTGGTGATTTTTCTGGTTTTTGAACTGGCGTGGGGCGTGGCTCAGGTATTGCCCGTTCGGACGCCTTCGCGAGCAAGCCCGCTCCCACAGGGTTAGTGTCGTTCGCGAACTGTGTGATCGCCGCAGAACCTGTGGGAGCGGGCTTGCTCGCGAAGAGGCCCTTGCAAACAACCATTAATGCCCGGCCTGCCACGGCTGCCCTAGCGAAACCGGCGCATACAACCGAGTCCGCACCGCATCCCGCGACAACAGCACCAACACCACAATCGTCGCCACATACGGCAGCATCGCCAGCAGACTCGACGGAATCGCCAGACCCAACCCCTGCGCCACCAGGTGCAGGATGCTGGCGAGGCCGAACAGGTACGCCCCGAGCAACAATCGCCACACCCGCCAACTGGCAAACACCACCAGCGCCAGCGCAATCCAGCCGCGCCCGGCGGTCATGTTTTCCGCCCACATCGGCGTGTACGCCAGCGACAGATACGCCCCCGCCAACCCGGCCATCGCTCCGCCAAACAGTACCGCCAGTGTGCGTACGGTCAGCACCGGCAAGCCCATGGCACTGGCCGCATCCGGGTTCTCGCCAACGGCCTGAATGATCAAGCCGACACGACTCTTGATGATCACCCGCGCCACCAGCGCAAACAGCGCGAACGACAGATACACCAGCAAATCCTGGGCAAACAGCATGCGGCCGATCAGCGGGATTTCGCTCAAGTATGGAATCGCCAACGGCTCGAATCCGGCCAACGGCTTGCCGACCCACGCCGCGCCGACAAAGGTCGACAGGCCCACACCGAAGATTGTCAGCGCCAGACCGGTCGCCACCTGATTGGCGTTGAACACCAGCGCCACCAGGACAAACAGCGAAGACAAGAGCATCCCCGCGAGCATCGCCAGCAACACGCCGAGCCACAGGTTGCCGCTGTTGAGGGCGACGATAAAACCGATCACCGCGCCAAACAGCATCATCCCTTCCTGCCCGAGGTTGAGCACGCCGCTCTTCTCGCAGATCAACTCACCCAGCGCCACCAACAACAGCGGCGTGCCGCAGCGCACCATGGCGTAGAAAATATTGCTCAGAAGATCGATATCCATCACAGCGCTCCGGCGGTTACGGCGGTGGTCGACGCGCGCCGTGCCCAGCGCAGTTTCAGGCGTGGCCGATAGAGAATCAGCACGTCGCAGGCCAGCAGGAAAAACAGCATCATTCCCTGAAATAGTTGGGTGATCGCTTGCGGCAGATTCAGGGTCATCTGCGCGCTCTCACCGCCGATGTACAGCAGCGCCATCAGCAGACTCGAGAACAGAATGCCAATCGGATTCAGCCGCCCGAGAAACGCTACGGTGATCGCCGCATAGCCGTACCCCGGCGAGACTTGCGGCACCAATTGCCCGATCGGCCCGGTGACTTCGCAGACCCCGGCCAGCCCGGCCAAACCACCGCTGATCAACAGCGCGAGCCAGATCAGACGTTTCTCGCGAAAACCGACAAACCCCGCCGCACGCTTGTCCAGACCGAGCACCTTGATCTGGAAACCGACAAAGCTTTTCTGCAACAACACCCACACCGCGACCAGCGCGAGCAGGGCGAAATACACCCCGGCATGCACCCGGCCATCCTCCATCAGCAGCGGCAGGCGACTGGCGTCGCCGAACATCGCCGACTCGGGAAAGTTGTAGCCGGCCGGATCCTTCAGCGGCCCGTGCACGCAGAACAGCAACAGGTTCAGCGCGATGTAATTGAGCATGATGCTGGTGAGGATTTCGTTGGCGTTGAAGCGCGTGCGCAGCCATGCCGTCAGCCCGGCCCAAGCGGCGCCGGCGAAGGTGCCGGTGAGCAGGATCAGCACCAGTGCCCAACGGCTTTGCAGGTCGATGATGTTCACCGCCAAGGCACTGCCGGCGAGTGCGCCGAGGAGCAATTGACCTTCGGCGCCGATGTTCCAGATCCGCGCTTGATAAGCCACCGCCAGACCGAGTGCGCAGAGCAGAATCGGCAGCGCCTTGACCAGCAGTTCGGAGACGCCATACAGATCGCTGACCGGTGCGATCAACAGCGTGTGCAAAGTTTGCAGCGGGTCATGCCCCAGGGCGATGAACAACAGCGAGCCGCAGCCGAGGGTCAGCAGCGCCGCCAGCAGCGGCGAGCACCACAGCATCAGGCGCGATTGCTGGCCACGGGGTTCGAGGGAAAGCAGCATGTTGGGAAAACTCCGTCAGGCCGTGGCCGATGAATGCGCGTGGTTGATGTGCCCGGCCATCCAGCCGCCGACATCGCTCAGCAGGGTGTCGGTAGTGTTCTGCAGCGGCGACAGACGCCCCGCGCACAGGGCGCCGAGGCGGTCGCTGATCTGGAACAGTTCGTCGAGGTCTTCGGAAATCACCAGGATCGCCGCGCCGGCATCGCGCAGGGCAATCAGTGCGTGGTGAATGGTCGCCGCTGCGCCGACGTCCACGCCCCAGGTCGGGTGCGCGGCGATCAGCAGTTTCGGTTGCTGAAGGATTTCCCGGCCAAGAATGAATTTCTGCAGATTGCCGCCGGACAGGCTGCGTGCGGCAGCTTGCGTGCCCGGGGTTTTCACCCCGAAACGCTGAATGATCTGCTGGGCAAGGGCTTCAACTTTGCCGCGCTCGATCAAGCCGTTGCGCACCAGCCCCTGTTGAAAGGCCGTGAGCAAGGCGTTGTCGGCAAGGCTCAGTTCCGGCACCGCGCCGTGGCCCAGGCGTTCTGCCGGGACAAATGCCAGACCGAGTTGGCGCCGCGCATCCGGGCGCAAATCGGCGACCGCTTGCCCGGCGAAACAAATGGTTGTCGCGCTGTCGCGGGGCAGGGTTTGTTCACCGCTGAGCAGCGCCAGCAACTCATCCTGTCCATTGCCCGCGACCCCGGCGATACCGACGATTTCGCCGCTGCGCACTTGCAGGTTGATGTCGCTCAACGAGCAGCCGAAGGGATCGGGGTTGTGCCAGCGCAAACCGTTGACCTGTAGAAAGTCCGCGCCGCCGCTGACCTTCGGGTACTCGCCGATCAACGCCGCCGCTGCGCCGACCATCATCTGCGCCAACTGCTGATCCGAGCATTCGGCCGGCACGCAATGCCCGGCGACGCGCCCGCCGCGTAGAACCGTGGCGCTATGGCACAGGGCGCGCACTTCAGCGAGCTTGTGGCTGATAAACAGAATGCTGCAGCCCTCGGCGGCGAGGCGGCGCAGGGTGATGAACAGTTCGTCGGCCTCTTGCGGCGTCAGCACCGACGTCGGCTCGTCGAGGATCAGCAGGCGAATGTCCTGCATCAGGCAACGAATGATCTCCACCCGTTGCCGTTCGCCAATCGACAGGCTGTGGACAAGTCGCTCCGGCTCCAGCGCCATGCCGTAGCGGCGCGACACTTCGCGAATCTTCGGCTCAAGCTGTTTCGGCGTGCCAGCCTTGGCGCCCATTGCCAGAGCAATGTTCTGCGCGACGCTGAGGGTTTCGAACAGCGAGAAATGCTGGAACACCATGCCGATCCCCAACTGTCGGGCCTGCGCCGGGTTGCGGATATTTACGCGCTGCCCCTGCCAGAGCATCTCTCCCGCATCGGCCTGGGTGACGCCGTAGATGATCCTCATCAAGGTACTTTTGCCCGCGCCGTTCTCACCGAGCAGCGCGTGGATTTCCCCGGGCGCGATGCACAGGTCGATGGCGTCATTGGCCAGGCAACCGGGGTAGCGTTTGCTGATCTGGCGCAGTTGCAGGCGCGGCGTTGAATCTGGGCTTGGCATGACAGGCTCGACTGGCTTGGAGTTGTGCCTGTGGATAAAGCAATTTCCTGGCCATTGAGTCAGGAACCTTCGCATCCCTTGTGTGCGATGGCTGGAGTAGGGCCTCGGCGGAATAGTCGGTGAATTCTTCGGCACCAATTGGGAGCAAAGGTGTTGATCAGGCTCCAGTTTTGCTCGCGGATATTTGGTTAAAAAACGAGCAAACTGTCGGGAGCTATGCAGAACCTGCGACTGCGCGAGTCATGAACGGGTTATCCACAGGTTGCTCCACAGTATTTGTGCGCAATCAGAAAACCTTGGCATAAGCGCGGGAGTGCTATCTCCCAATGGCGATAAACAGCTCTAACTGATTGTTTTTACGCGTAATTAAACTTTCTTCATGTGAATTGCGCGAAAAGTGAACAAATCCCGCAAAGCCACGTGACAGAAGGGTTACAGCGGAATGTACTCAGGTTATCCACAGTCGGGTGCACAGCAGATGTGGGCAAGTTATTGGAATAAAGGAATCCGGCGATGCCCTAAAAGATCGCAGCCTTCGGCAGCTCCTACAGGGAGAACACATTCCCAATGTAGGAGCTGCGGCACGCTGCGATCTTTTGCCCTTCTAACGCTGCAGCACAATCCGCCCCCGACTCAAATCCGCCAACTGGGTTTGCAGCAACTCGATCTGCGCCTCACCCAGCGCCAACTGCAATTCAACACCATTGGCGGTGAAGTTTTCTTCGACGACTAACCCATTCAGGTCCGCCACCCGCAGCTTCACCAACGCCAACTCGGCAAAGCCGCAGGCACAACTGAGCGGCACACGGCTGATCAACTCGACTTTCGCCGCCGCTTGCAGGCACTTGTTCGCGCCGCCGCCATAGGCCCGGGCCAACCCGCCAGTGCCCAGTTGGATGCCGCCATACCAGCGGATTACCAGCACTGCGACCTGATCGCAATCCTGCGCTTCGATGGCCGCCAGAATCGGTCGCCCGGCGGTGCCGCCGGGTTCGCCATCGTCGTTGCTGCGGTATTGCACACCGAGCTTCCACGCCCAACAGTTATGCGAGGCGTTCAAGTCGCTGTGTTGTTCGAAGAACGTCTGCGCGTCGGCGGGGCTGCCGATCGGCGCCGCGAAGGTGATGAAGCGGCTTTTGCGAATCTCTTCGCGGTACTCGCAAAAACCGCTGAGGGTGAAAGGCATAAACGTCTTAAATAGTCGGGGTGAGGCCGCAGCCTTTGAGAATGATGCGGATCAGGTTGTTGCCGGCGTCTTCCATGTCCTGCTTGCTCAGCTTGCTGCGACCGCTGACGCGACAGATCTGCGTGGCGAAGTCGGCGTAATGCTGGGTGCTGCCCCACAGCAGGAAGATCAGGTGCACCGGATCCACTGGGTCCATCTTGCCCGCATCGATCCACGCCTGGAACACGGCCGCGCGGCCCTGGAACCAGGCGCGGTAATCCTGGTTGAAATACTCGGTCAGGCATTCGCCGCCACTGATCACTTCCATCGCGAAGATCCGCGAGGCTTGCGGTTGGCGGCGGGAGAATTCCATCTTGGCGCGAATGTAGCGGGTCAGCGCTTCGGCCGGATCGTCCTCGGCCGTCAGGGTGTTGAAGGTGCTGTCCCACAGTTCGATGATGTTGCTCAGCACCGCCACGTACAACCCCAACTTGTTGGTGAAGTAGTAATGCAGGTTCGCCTTGGGCAACGCGGCATTCTGCGCAATGGTGTTCATGCTGGTGCCTTTGAAACCGTGACGGGCGAACTCGTCTTCGGCGGCTTTGAGGATGGTCTCTTCGTTCTTCTGACGAATGCGGCTGGCGGGTTTGCCGCCATGAGCGGGGACTTCAAAGGTCATAGGCACTTCCGGTTTGTCTGTGGGTGCAACCAGTTGCGTTGATAACGCACCCACAGGCATCCGACAAGTCCTGATGCAATAAAACCGTTACGCCTGTTCGATCTTGTTCAGCGCTGCGGCGGATTCGACGCTGGTGGTTTTCGCCTCCGGCAGCAACAGGCACAGGAGGATCGCGGTCAGGCCACCGCTGGTGATCGCCGAATCGAACAGGTTTTGCACCAGTTTCGGCAACAGGTGCAGCAGGTTCGGTTGCGCGGCAATACCCAGGCCGACGCCGAGTGAGGTGGCAATGATCAGCATGCTGCGTCGGTCCAGCGGCGACTGCGCGAGAATCCGAACCCCGGCCGCCGCCACGCTGCCGAACATCACCAGGGTGGCGCCGCCGAGCACCGGTTTCGGGATCTGCTGCAGCACCGCGCCGATCATGGGGAACAGGCCAAGACAAAACAGGATCGCGCCGATGTACAGCCCGACATAGCGGCTGACGACGCCGGTCAACTGGATCACGCCGTTGTTCTGCGCAAACGTGGTGTTGGGGAAGGCGCTGAAAGTGGCGGCGATCATGCAGCTCACGCCGTCACCGAGCACGCCGCCGCGCAGTCGGCTTATATAAGAGGGGCCGCTGATCGGCTGGCGGGCGAGCATGCAGTTGGCCGTGAGGTCGCCGACGGTTTCGATGGTGCTGATCAGATAAATCAGCGCGACGGGCAGGAAAGCGGTCCAGTCAAAGCTGAAACCGAACTTGAACGGTGTGGGAAGACTGACCAAGGGCAAGTCAGGCAATGCCTGCGGAACCAGTTTCCCACTGAACCACGCGGCCAGACTACCAAGCAGCAGTCCGACAATGATTGCCGACAGCCGCACCCACGGCGTGTTCGAGCGATTGAGCAGGATGATCGTCAGCAACACGAACACCCCCAGCGCCAGATTGCCCGGCGCACCGAAGTCCGGCGCATTGAAACCACCGCCCAGATCGGTGATGCCGACCTTGATCAGACTGATGCCGATCAGGGTGATGACAATCCCGGTTACCAGCGGCGTAACGACCCGGCGTAATTGACCGATGAAACGGCTGAGGACGATCTGCACCACGGCACCGAAAAAACACACGCCGAAGATCATCGCCAGAATGTCTTCCGGGCTGCCGCCACGCTGCTTGACCAGAAACCCGGCCGACAGCACCGCGCCGAGAAAGGCAAAACTGGTGCCCTGCAAGCAAATCATCCCGGCGCCGATGCCGAACGGCCGCCGCGCCTGAATAAAGGTGCCGACCCCGGACACCATCAGCGCCATGCTGATCAGGTACGGCAGATGCGCGGTCAGGCCGAGGGCCGAGCCGATCACCAACGGCGGGGTGATGATGCCGACGAAACTGGCGAGCACGTGTTGCAGGGCGGCGAGGATCGCGGCGGGTGGTTTGGGACGATCGTCGAGGCCGTAGATCAGGTCGCTGGACGTTTCAGAATCTGGCTGCATGGCTGAGGGCTTCTTGTTCAGGGATCGAGTTCACCCTTCACTGCAAAAACCTGTCCAATTGCTCAGCTTTCAGGGGTTGCGATCGCCAAATGTAGGAGCTGCCGAAGGCCGCGATCTTTTGATCTTGCTTTCAACGCGTCGCAGCGAGGCTTTCGAGAAAGCTCTCCAGCACCAAATGAGGGCGCCGCCCCTTGCGCGTGACCGATGCCAGACTCAAATCATAAAACCGCGTTGTCGATTTCAGCGCACGCAAGCGCCCCTGCTGCACCCACAGACTGGCGTAGTGATCCGGCAGGTAACCGATATAACGCCCGGTCAGAATCAAAAACGCCATGCCCTCACGGTCGGACGCACTGGCGGTGCAATTGAGCGCCTGATAATGCGCCTGAATCTCCGCCGGCAAACGAAACGTCGGCGCAATTGCGTCCTGACTATTAAGACGTTCGTCATCCAGTTGCTTGTCATCGACATAGAACAGCGGGTGGCCGACCGCGCAATAAAGCAGCGAGCGTTCGCTGTACAACGGCTGATACTCCAGCCCCGACAGTGCGCTGGCCTGCGGCACCACGCCGACATGCAGGCGACCGTCGAGTACGCCTTGTTCGACTTCATTGGGCGCGATCATGCGGATCTGGATCTGCACGTCCGGCCCGCGCTCCTTCAACTGGGCGAGGGCATGGGTGATGCGCATGTGGGGCAGGGTGACGAGGTTGTCGGTCAGGCCGATGATCAGTTCGCCGCGCAGGTGCTGGTGCAGGCCGTTGACCTCGGTGCGGAAACTTTCCAGCGCACTTAATAGTTGCAGCGCCGATTGGTAAACCTCACGACCCTCTTCAGTCAGCGAAAACCCGGCGCGGCCGCGCTGACACAAGCGCAGGCCGAGGCGCTGTTCGAGATCGCTCATTTGCTGGCTGATCGCCGAGCGTCCGATGCCGAGTACGGTTTCCGCCGCCGAGAAGCCGCCGCACTCCACGACACTGCGGAAAATCCGCAGCAGGCGAATATCAAAATCACTGACCTGGGCCAGTGGATCGGGGCGGCGACTGCTCATGCTGTTGTTCTCATTGTTTAGCAGGCTTCTAACTGAAGGTTAGAAAAGTTGGATTTCACCGACTTTATCCGCGTGGCAATTTAGCTGCAACAACGCTTTTTATCTCCCTGATGCTTATGCCCTGCGAGGTTTTGCCCGATGAACATGCCTGAAAACGCGCCGTCGCCACTGGCCAGCCAACTGAAGCTGGACGCGCACTGGATGCCGTACACCGCCAACCGCAACTTCCAGCGCGATCCGCGTCTGATCGTCGGTGCCGAGGGCAGCTGGCTGTTCGATGACAAGGGCCGCAAGATCTACGATTCGCTGTCCGGTCTGTGGACCTGCGGCGCCGGGCACACCCGCAAGGAAATCCAGGAAGCGGTATCCAAGCAACTGGGCACCCTCGATTACTCGCCAGGCTTCCAGTACGGCCACCCGTTGTCGTTCCAGTTGGCCGAGAAAATCACTGACCTGACTCCGGGCAACCTGAACCACGTGTTCTTCACCGACTCCGGCTCCGAATGCGCCGACACCGCGGTGAAAATGGTCCGTGCCTACTGGCGCCTGAAAGGTCAGTCGACCAAGACCAAAATGATCGGCCGTGCCCGTGGCTATCACGGCGTGAACATCGCCGGCACCAGCCTCGGCGGCGTCAACGGCAACCGCAAGCTGTTCGGTCAGGCGATGATGGACGTCGATCACCTGCCGCACACGCTGCTGGCCAGCAACGCATTCTCCCGTGGCATGCCGGAGCAGGGCGGTATCGCCCTCGCCGATGAACTGCTGAAGTTGATCGAACTGCACGACGCGTCGAACATCGCGGCGGTTTTCGTTGAACCGATGGCCGGTTCCGCTGGTGTGCTGGTTCCGCCTCAGGGTTACCTGAAACGTCTGCGCGAGATCTGTGATCAGCACAACATCCTGCTGGTATTCGACGAAGTGATTACCGGCTTCGGCCGCACCGGTTCGATGTTCGGCGCCGAGAGCTTTGGCGTGACCCCGGATCTGATGTGCATCGCCAAGCAAGTCACCAACGGCGCGATTCCGATGGGCGCAGTGATTGCCAGCTCCGAGATCTACCAGACCTTCATGAATCAGCCGACTCCGGAATACGCGGTGGAATTCCCCCACGGCTACACCTACTCGGCCCACCCGGTGGCGTGCGCCGCTGGCCTGGCGGCACTCGATCTGCTGCAAAAGGAAAACCTGGTGCAGAGCGTGGCCGAAGTCGCGCCGCATTTCGAAAACGCGCTGCATGGCCTGAAAGGTTCGAAAAACGTCATCGACATCCGTAACTACGGCCTGGCCGGTGCGATCCAGATCGCGGCCCGTGACGGCGACGCCATCGTGCGTCCATTCGAAGCCGGCATGGCCCTGTGGAAAGCCGGGTTCTATGTGCGCTTCGGCGGTGACACCCTGCAGTTCGGCCCAACCTTCAACAGCAAGCCGCAAGACCTCGATCGTCTGTTCGACGCGGTTGGCGAAGTGCTGAACAAGCTCGACTGATTTTTCCCTCTATATATACCTGCGAATAACAGGCGCCCCATGCGGGCGTCTGTACACAAGAATTCAGGAGTTTTCGATGAGCGTTATCCCGCATTTGATCAATGGCGAACTGGTGACCGAGAACGGTCGTGCGGTTGATGTGTTCAACCCGTCCACCGGTCAGGCGATCCACAAGCTGCCGCTGGCCACCCGCGAAACCATTCAACACGCGATCGACGCTGCCAAGGCTGCGTTCCCGGCATGGCGCAACACCCCTCCGGCCAAACGTGCTCAAGTGATGTTCCGTTTCAAGCAACTGCTGGAGCAGAACGAAGCACGCATCTCGCAATTGATCAGCGAAGAACACGGCAAGACCCTCGAAGACGCTGCCGGTGAACTGAAGCGCGGTATCGAGAACGTCGAGTTCGCCTGCGCTGCCCCGGAAATTCTCAAGGGCGAGTACAGCCGCAACGTCGGCCCGAACATCGATGCCTGGTCGGACTTCCAGCCACTGGGCGTGGTTGCCGGTATCACACCGTTCAACTTCCCGGCGATGGTGCCACTGTGGATGTACCCGCTGGCGATCGTCTGCGGGAACTGCTTCATCCTCAAGCCGTCCGAGCGTGACCCAAGCTCGACGCTGCTGATCGCTCAATTGCTGATCGAAGCCGGTCTGCCGAAAGGCGTGCTGAGCGTGGTGCATGGCGACAAGACTGCAGTGGACGCGCTGATCGAAGCGCCGGAAGTCAAAGCATTGAGCTTCGTCGGTTCAACGCCGATTGCCGAGTACATCTACGCCGAAGGCACCAAGCGCGGCAAACGCGTTCAGGCACTGGGCGGGGCGAAGAACCATGCGGTACTGATGCCGGATGCGGATCTGGACAATGCGGTCAGCGCGCTGATGGGCGCAGCGTATGGTTCTTGCGGTGAGCGCTGCATGGCGATTTCGGTCGCGGTGTGTGTCGGTGATCAGGTGGCGGATGCGCTGGTGGCGAAACTGGTCCCTCAGATCAAGGCGCTGAAAATCGGTGCCGGCACTTCGTGCGGTCTGGACATGGGCCCACTGGTAACCGGTCAGGCGCGGGACAAGGTCAGCGGTTATGTCGATGACGGCGTGGCAGCGGGCGCAACCCTGGTGGTCGATGGTCGTGGCTTGAGCATTCCGGGTCATGAAGAGGGCTTCTTCCTCGGCGGCTGCCTGTTCGACAACGTCACCCCTGAAATGCGCATCTATAAGGAAGAGATCTTCGGGCCGGTGTTGTGCGTGGTCCGGGTCAACAGCCTGGAAGAAGCGATGAAGCTGATCAACGATCACGAATACGGCAACGGCACCTGCATCTTTACCCGTGACGGTGAGGCGGCGCGTCTGTTCTGCGACGAGATCGAAGTCGGCATGGTCGGCGTCAACGTACCGCTGCCGGTACCGGTTGCCTACCACAGCTTCGGCGGCTGGAAGCGTTCGCTGTTCGGCGACCTGCATGCCTATGGCCCGGATGGTGTGCGCTTTTACACACGTCGCAAGGCCATCACTCAGCGCTGGCCGCAACGTGCGAGCCATGAAGCTTCGCAATTCGCGTTCCCTAGCTTGTAAGTAGAAGGCATGACGAAGGCCGACCTCTAGAGGTCGGCCTTCGTGTTTTCGGGGCTTTTTGACCGATATGACAGAAATGTGAAAAAAAGCGGTTGACGGCAGATTCTGGAGGTCTATAATTCGCCCCACTTCCGGCGCAGTCGAAACGGAAAACTCCTTGAGATTCAATGAGTTACGAAGTTTTCGACAGCGGCTTGCTTCAGTTCATCGAGGCCTGGAAGGAGTTGAAAGAGCGGTGATGTTTGGCTCTTTTGACGGTTCGATCTTCTCGGTCGAAAGCGGAGAAAAAGAGGTGTTGACAGCAGCGTGTAACGCTG